>AUXO011694119.1_pt1 | contig 39669 bp, 28 predicted proteins | sample 768731 | NCBI WGS metagenome assembly AUXO01 (sample SAMN02715735, study PRJNA202380) | gut metagenome | biome: sheep rumen | host: Ovis aries | place: New Zealand: Palmerston North | reverse complement strand
ACAGTTGGTTCTTGTCCTGCAAGTATCTTCTTATATAAATCTACCATCTCATGCGGAGCACCTACCGCTATCTGATTGCCATTATGAAGAACCATTGTCCTATCACAATACTTTATAACTGCCCCAAGATCATGGGTCACCATTATAATAGTAGTTCCTTTTTCTTTAAGCTCATCCATTCTCTTATAGCACTTGGTCTGAAAAAATACATCTCCTACAGAAAGCGCTTCATCCACTATAAGTATATCAGGATCTACAGCTATAGATAATGCAAATGCAAGTCTAACAAACATACCACTACTATATTCTTTCACTGGTCTATATATAAAGTCACCTATATCTGCAAAATCTATAATCTTATCAAGTTTCTCATCCATTTCATTTTTAGTAAATCCCATCATAGTGCCATTCATATAGATATTTTCTATGCCTGTGTAATCCATATTGAATCCTGCACCAAGTTCAAGAAGAGCTGCCACTTTGCCATAAACTTCGACTTCGCCTTTAGTCTTAGACAAAACTCCTGTAATGATTTTCAAAAGAGTAGACTTGCCAGAACCATTGATACCTATTATGCCAAATGACTCACCTTTTTTTACATTAAAGTTTATATCATTTAAAGCATAAAAATCTCTATGATAGTTTTTTCGAGTTATACTTATACTCTCTTTTAACCTATCTATTGGTTTTTTGTAAAGTTCATAGATTTTTGTTAAATTTTTAACTTCTACAGCATTCATTGTATACACTAATCTTATATCAAATTAATATTAAATTATAGCACACATATATGCTATTTTCAATTTTTGATAAATCCTACCGACATTCTTGTCTATGGAAAAAGTGCTATAAAAATGTTATAATACTACTATTATGAAAAGACTTGGTATCGACATCGGTAGCACGACTGTTAAAGTCGCTATTACTGATGAAAAAAATCAAATATTATATGGAGAATACAAAAGGCACCTTGCCAATATACAAGAGTGCCTAAGTAGTCTCTTAAAAAATGCATATAAAAGTCTTGGCGACATAGATTTAAATGTGTGTATCACTGGTTCGGGCGGTCTATCGCTTTCAGAGGCTCTTCAAGTCAACTTCACTCAAGAAGTTATAGCAGTATCTACCTCCCTTAAAAAACTTAATGATAAATGCGATGTCGCAGTAGAGCTTGGCGGTGAAGATGCTAAAATCATCTATTTTGATGGTTCATCAGTTGATCAACGAATGAATGGCATATGTGCTGGCGGGACAGGATCTTTTATAGACCAGATGGCTTCTCTCTTAAAAACTGATGCAGAAGGTCTAAATGAATACGCAAAGAGTTATAAGATGATATACCCTATAGCAGCAAGATGTGGAGTTTTCGCAAAGTCAGACATACAACCACTCATCAATGAAGGTGCGACTAAGGAAGACCTTGCAGCATCAATTTTTCAAGCAGTAGTCAACCAAACTATATCAGGTCTTGCATGTGGCAAACCCATAAAAGGACATGTAGCATTTCTTGGCGGACCTCTTCACTATCTTTCAGAACTTAGAAATGCATTTATAAGGACACTAAAACTCACAGACGAAACTATCATCAATCCTGAAAACTCTCATCTATATGCAGCAATAGGTTGTTGTCTATGTGAATTAAAAAATGATACTATATTTTCAATCACTGATCTCATAGCAAAGCTTGATGCAGGCATAAAATTAAATACTGAAATAAAAAGACTTGAACCACTTTTTAACGACAATAAAGAATACGAAGATTTTAAATATAGGCACTCACTTGCCACAGTTGGCAAAATTGATTTAGCCTCGTATGAAGGCGAATGCTTTCTTGGTATAGACGCCGGATCTACGACTACCAAATTTGCACTTATATCAAAAGACGGAAAACTTCTACATAGTTTCTACGATAATAACAACGGCTCAACTATTGATACAGCAAAACGCGCTATAAAAAACTTAAAAGAGCTCTTACCAAAAAATTGTAAGATAGCTGCAAGCTGCTCTACTGGCTACGGTGAGCAACTTCTTAAATCTGCATTTTGTCTTGATTTTGGTGAAGTTGAGACAATCGCCCACTACTATGGTGCCACATTCTTTAACCCAAATGTTGATGCTATCCTTGACATCGGCGGTCAAGACATGAAGTATATAAAAATCAAAGACGGCTATGTAGATAATGTCCTTCTCAATGAAGCATGTTCATCAGGGTGTGGATCTTTTATAGAAACTTTTGCAAAAAGTCTTGACTATCAAGTAAAAGACTTTGCGAAAGTTGCTCTTTTTTCTAAAAATCCTATAGATCTTGGTACAAGATGTACTGTATTTATGAATTCCAATGTAAAGCAAGCACAAAAAGAAGGAGCTGAAGTATCTGATATAAGTGCTGGCCTTTCTTATTCTGTCATAAAAAATGCATTATATAAAGTTATAAAAGTTACTGACCCAAAGCTTCTTGGCGATAATATAGTAGTGCAAGGTGGTACATTTTACAACGACTCAGTTCTTCGAGCTCTTGAAAAGATAACTGGTCGAAATGTGGTGCGTCCTGATATAGCTGGCATCATGGGAGCTTTTGGCGCAGCACTTATCGCAAAAGAAAAATATTATCTCGCTATAGAGAAAAGCGGCTCATATACTTCTACAATGCTCTCTCTTGACGAGATTATAAATCTTGATTATAAGACAACTATCGCAAGATGTGGCAAATGTCTCAATAACTGTGTACTCACTGTCAATGCATTTGCTGATAGTGAAGGAAAATACACAAGACGATTTATATCAGGTAATCGATGTGAAAAAGGACTTGGACTTCCAAAAAAGGAAAATAAAGCCCCTAATCTTTTTGACTATAAAGCAAAGAGAATGTTTGACTATGAACCACTACCACCAAGTGAAGCTCCACGTGGTGTGATAGGTATACCAAGAGTTTTAAATATGTATGAAAACTTTCCATTCTGGGCTGTATTTTTCAAAAAGCTTGGCTACTCTGTCCTTCTCTCTCCTATCTCAAGTAGAAAAATGTACGAGATGGGTATAGAGTCCATACCATCAGAATCTGAATGCTACCCTGCTAAACTTGTCCATGGGCATATAGAATGGCTTATAGAAAATGGTGCTAAATTTATATTTATGCCATGTGTGCCATTTGAAAGAAATGAAACTGCTGGTGCACAAAATCACTACAACTGCCCTATGGTGACATCTTATGCAGAAAATATAAAAAATAATGTAGAAAACCTTCATCTAAAGAACATAAAGTTTTATAATCCATTTCTTGCATTTACCAATAAAACTGTTCTTCACGAATCTCTTATAAAAGCTATCCGTAATCATGCATATTTTGAAAACGTGAGCGAAGTAGAGATAGATAGAGCATGTGATGCAGCTTGGGACGAACTTATAAAATCACGTGAAGACATGATGGAAAAAGGAAATGAAACTTTAGAGTGGATAAAGAAAAATAATGCTCACGGTATAGTTCTCGCAGGTCGTCCATATCATGTAGATAGTGAAGTCCACCACGGCATACCTGACCTTATAGAAAGTTATGGTTTTGCCGTTCTTACTGAAGACTCTGTATCACATCTTGGCAAGATAGAAAGACCAATCATAGTTACTGATCAATGGATGTATCACACAAGACTTTATGCTTGTGCCAATCTGGTAAAAAATCGTGATGACCTTGATCTCATACAACTTAATTCTTTCGGCTGTGGACTTGATGCTGTAACTACAGACCAAGTGTCAGATATACTATCTGGCTCTTCTAAAATCTACACCTTACTTAAAATTGACGAAGTCAATAACATAGGTGCAGCTCGAATCCGTATACGATCACTGATATCAGCTATCAATATAAGAAAAGATAAAACTCGTGTCATCATGCCGTCTAATTATAACCGAGTTATATTTACAGAAGAGATGAGAAAAACTCACACAATATTAGCGCCAAATATGAGTCCTATACACTTTGACTTACTTGAACCAGCACTAAACTCATGTGGTTACAAAGTGCGAATATTACAAAATAATAATCGTAATGTCATAGATATGGGGCTAAAGTTTGTCAATAATGATGCCTGCTACCCATCTCTTATCGTGGTCGGTCAGATAATGGACGAACTAATTAACAATAAAACAATCGACTTAAATCATACAGCTATCATGATGACTCAAACTGGTGGAGGATGTCGTGCTTCCAACTATGTAGGATTTATAAGGCGTGCTCTTCGTAAAGCTCACATGGAGCAAATTCCTGTGGTGTCTATCAATTATAATGGCATGGAAAAAAATCCAGGTCTCACATATAATCTTCCAATGATTATGAAGGTATGTTACTCAATAATCTTTGGTGATATATTTATGAGAGTAGTATATGCTACTCGTCCATACGAAAAAATAAAAGGTAGCGCTGATAAGCTTCATAAAGAGTGGAAAAATAAATGTATAGACTTTCTCACAAAAGGAAAAGTAAACTTCTCAAAGTTTAGCAAGATGTGTAAAGACATCATAAAAGACTTTGACAATATAGAAAGGCTTGATATTAAAAAGCCAAGGGTTGGAATAGTCGGAGAAATCCTTGTGAAATTTTCAAGTCTCGCCAATAACAATATCGTGAATCTGCTTGAAAAAGAAGGCGCAGAAGCTGTAATGCCTGATCTTATGGACTTTATGTTATACTCACTATACAATAGTAATTTTAAGACAAAGTACTTAGGCTTTAAAGCCATGGCAAGATTCTTGTCAAATATTAGTATATCCTTTATAGAGTTTTTAAGGCGTCCAGCAAGAATGGCTCTTAAAAAGTCGATGCACTTCACAGAGCAAGCTCACATAAGAAACCTTGCGCACATGGCAAAAAAATATGTATCAATAGGTAATCAAACTGGTGAAGGATGGTTCCTAACTGGAGAGATGCTTGAACTAATTGATGAAGGTGTACCAAATATCATCTGCACTCAGCCATTTGGATGCCTACCTAACCACATAGTAGGAAAAGGTGTCATAAAAGAGCTAAAGAAAAATTATAAAGATGCCAATATCGTAGCTATAGATTATGATCCTGGTGCATCAGAAGTCAATCAGCTCAATCGTATAAAGCTTATGCTATCTACAGCATTTACAAATCTAAAATAAATGTAGGGATACTCCCGAAAGGATAAATATGGGAAGGTTTAGTGTAATTGAGACTGGCATAAAAGACTTAAAAGTTATAAAATACGATCCATTCGTAGATTTACGTGGATATTTTTTTGAGAGCTATAATAAAAATGATTTTACAAATCTTGGTATTGCAGATGAGTTTGTGCAAGACAATGAGTCTATGAGTAGCAAAGGAGTTCTTCGTGGGCTTCACTTCCAGATAAAATATCCTCAAGCAAAACTCGTGCGTTGTCTAAAAGGAAAAGTATTTGATGTGGCAGTTGATATAAGAAAAGACTCTCCTACTTACGGAAAATACTATGGTGTAGAATTAACTGAAGACAACAATACTATGTTTTATGTGCCAAAAAACTTTGCGCATGGATTTTTAGTTTTATCAGATACTGCCAAATTTTCATATAAAGTAACAGACTTTTATCACCCAAATGATGAGGGTGGCATAATATACAATGACCCTGATTTAAATATCAAATGGCCAATTCCTTGTGACGAAAGCTTTAAGATCATGCTATCAGACAAAGATACTAAAAATCCTCGATTCAAAGATCTATGATTAATTCCGTTAGAAAACTTATATACATAGTGCCAAATTCTTATGAAGGTAAGTACCTTAAAGACTTTTTGGCTGCAGAAGGTTTCTCTCAAGACCTTATTAAACATGTGAAAAAAACCTTAAGCATGGATATGTTTCATATATTAACCGCAGGCGAAGAAATAAAAATTGATATAATTGAAGACGAAAACTCTGATATAGAGCCAAATGATAAACTAAAATACGAGATAATGTATGAAGATGAAGATTTAATCGTTATAAATAAGCCATCCGATATGCCTATACACCCATCGCAAGGCAATCACTTAAATACCCTTGGCAATGCTCTCGCAGCTTACTATAACGATCGAAACTTTGTCTATAGACCAATCACAAGGCTCGATAGAGATACAAGCGGGGTATGTCTCATAGCCAAAAATAAGTTTTCCGCTTCTGCTCTTTCTCTCTACATTGCTAAAAACTTCATCAAGAGATCATATCTTGGGCTCTGCAAAGGAAATATCTACAATGCATTAAAAGTAAATAATAATTTTGAAGGTATTAGTGATATAGAATATATGACAGATCTACAACTTCTTGTAAGATCCCCTATAAAAAGAGAAAATGACTCTACCATCAAGAGATGTGTAGCACTTGATGGAGAGCCAGCAATTACTAAAGTATGCGTATTAAAATATTATAAAAAATATGATATATCTCTTTGTAAGTTTTTACTTTACACAGGCCGTACCCACCAGATAAGAATTCATATGAAGCATATTGGTTTCCCAATCATTGGCGATTTTCTCTACAATCCAGACTACTCTCTTATCACACGTCAGGCACTTCATTCAAGCGAATTGATACTTACTCACCCAATTACCAAGATGATAATGAGATTCGATGCGAAGCTCCCTGATGATATGCGACTTCTCATGCAATAACTAATTATCTACATCTTCATAAAACTCTACTTCTACATCATCACTACCATCTACATTTATATCTTTTTCACTTTTTTCCGTTTTACTATTATCTACTTGAACATCCTTATCTCCAGACAATGCTCTACATATTGCTATTATAATAAGAATTACAAGTAGTATCACAAGACCAGATATTATAGCAGGTAAATGTGTAATTAAATATACAAAAAGACTTACAAAAAACATCTTAGTATCTTCAAAATTTTTCTTTATAAGTTTTATTATATTTTCTCTTGAATAATCATCTGATGGTGTAAGTTCTGAAAGCTCTTTAACTTCTGCAATATTCATATTGACTGTAGAATAATTTACTTGTTTGTCAAGCCTTCCCAACTTCTTTGATAAGTTTTCAAGTTCTCTTCTTACATCAGAAAGCTTGCTTTCAATATTTATCATATCTTCTACATTTTTAGCTTTCTCCATAAGTTCATTAAGTTTATCTTCTTCTATCTTAAGTGTTTTAATTCGGCCTTCTGTGTCATCATACTCTTCAGTTATATCACGAGTATTTTCATTTCTAAATGTGATATTGAGTGTACCACCCACATCATTTAAAAAACTATCAAGACTTTCAGCTGGCACTCTTATAGAAAAATAAGCATTTTTTCTATAATTAGTATCATCAATACTTCCTGTATCCACATAAGAACTATCAATGATTCCATTATATTTTGCTACATGTTCTCTTACCCATGTCAAAGATTCATCAAATTCTTTAGTTTCTGCACTTAAATCAACTGTCTTAGTGATTTTTTGAGTGCTGACATCCATACTTTCTTCCGTACTATAAGCACCAATAGCATCATTCATTGTCACTTTATATGATGTAGGTGCCGCAAAACCACGAGCAGCATATGTATCTACCGCTGCAACACTTGTCTCTGCAACCACAGTTCCTTTACTACTATTGACTGTGCAAGCAAATAAAGTTAAAATAACAATAGCCATAGTGAAAACTAAAGCAGTTTTCTTAATTATCATTTTCATATTCTACCTCCAGCACTTAAAAATTTTATGTATAATAGTAATAATTTAAAGCAAAATAAAATATATTATTCAATTTTTTCTGTGAGTTTAGTGTATTTCTTGCTATTCTCAGCATTTTATCTTGTATGCTTTATTGACAAAGACGGATTATATAAACTTATCATGTCTGAGAGATCTTTTGAAAATCTTCCATTTGCACTGACAAACGATAATCTGAAGCTTATATCAGAAGAACTTATGAAATATATATCAGGAAGATTACAATTTCTCGAGACTAAAGTAACTATAGATGGCGTATTGACTGATTTTTATTCTGTCAGGTCAAAAATTCATATGGCAGATGTGAGAAACTTAATAGTCGCTTTTTTAAAGATTTATTATATATCCATCATGTGTCTCATCATCTCGCTTTTCAAAATCATACGGTATGATAAGTTTTTACAAATTCTTAAAGTTATATATAAAAGAGTTGTAGTAATTATATCAATTGTGCTTACAGCAATTTTTGCTTTTGCAGCAATTAATTTTGAGACATTTTTTATACACTTTCACGAAGTGCTTTTCACCAATGATCTATGGCTACTTGACCCATCTGAAGACTATATCATCTGTCTCTTACCAGAAAAAATCTTTATGATTTATGGTTTTAGAATCATAGTATCTATGATTATATCGATTCTTTTTTCTCTTTTTGTTCTTCAAATCGTGTCAAAAATTCAATCTCGCCAAGAAGCCAGATAACGCCTCTAAATCTTCTACCAGGAAGTGGTTCTCCCTCAAGATCCTTTTCATTGATCATAAGGTTAAACTGTAACCCCATGGTTGACACTCTCATCTCATACATTTTTTCTTTCGTAAAATTGTTGACTTTCTGTGTCACACTAAGTATTTCTGCAACTATCTGATATTTATCGCACTCTATGCCATGTGGTACAAGACTTGTCTCGACTATAGAGTAAAGATCTTCATTCTTTAGTCTCATTTCTTGAGACCCTACATAATTTCTTGGTAGTTTAATACCTATACCTATACTTACTTCTTTTTTATCAATCCCATCAGAAAAATCATTTATATCATCAATAAACTTTGTAGTAATTGGTCTATCATCAAAATCATCTTCATCATCATATATATCATCAAAGCTCTGATTTAATTTCTTTTTATCAGCAAATTCATTTACATTTTTACTTTTGTTGTCTACAGGAAGTATTATTTTTCCTTCTACAGATAATGCTGATAAGAAAATTCTATCTATCTTAATATCTGAAAACTTATATTTCTTCAAAAGGCTATTATATACATTGCCATTTGTTAGATAAAATATAAGCGCTATGCCCATCCTATAATCATCAATTATGCCAGCATATGACTCCTTGTCACTATGCTTTTCAATAGTGCATTCCTCTATAAGAGTATAATCATATCCTTTAAGAAAAGGATAATAAAAGTCAATTTTAGCTAAAGAGTTTTTTTCTTCTTCTCCGATAACAGATATTCCTGCACCACTACATACATCAATATTATATTGACCGCATAATCTCATATCGCTTGTTATGTAAGTGCTTACAAGATTTTCATCTTTTAGATGTTCATCAAAAAATGAATTAATCTGTGTCACCCTTTCAAACTCACTAAATCCAACTGCTCTTAAATATTTATGCATATTTACTCCTTAAAAATTCATAAAATTAAGTAAATTCTTTAAAAATATTAAAATTAGAAAAATTATTTAAATCACGAAATCTAACAAATTATAAAAAATATTAAAATAATAAAAATTTACAAAATTCTTTATATATAATAAATTCTATGCATTCAAGGTAATATGTTTACTATCATTATATAAATTGTAAAAATTCGTAAAAATAATATAAAATTAAAAAACTCTTACAAATGAATAAAATTCAAAATTATTCATAAAAATTATTTTGAACGCCTTTTTATTGGCTATGATTTCTTCTTTATCTTTTCTTTCCAATGCCTTTATACGATACTCAAGCTTTGAAGCAAGGCTTTTTGGATTATCACATTTCTTCGTCTTCCAGACAGCCATCAAGTTTTTAACGCCAAATGCACTTGTGTATTTTGCACCTTTATTTTTTGTCTTGTGTTCTGTAAATCTTCGTTCTATATCGGTAGTAATGCCAGTATAATATGCACCATTTGCACATTCTAAAATATATACATAATATGTTTTAGCTACATTTTTTTTCATATATGTTTAAGTGCCTGTGCCACTAGTCAAATATCTTTGTACAGATGTTATAGCATTTGCTCCATCTGCACATGCAGTTATTACTTGTCGAAGCGCTTTTCTTCTTGCATCACCTGCTACAAAAATTCCTGGTGTAGAAGTGATACAATTTTCCGAAGCAACTATATAATCATTGTCCATCTCAACTTTACCTTTTAAAAGTGCTGTGTCTGGTGCGATACCTATACCTACAAATATTCCATCAAGTGTAAGTTCAGAAGGTATCACATCTCCTTTTCTTCTTATGAGAGCTCCTTCTACTTTTAAATCACCAATTATTGATTCAACTTGCACTTCATATAGTATCTCAACGTTTGTAAGTTTTTTTACTTCTTCTTGCAAAATTTTTGTTGCTCTCATTTCATTTCTTCTCATTATGAGATATACATGTTTTGCAATTCGCGACATAAATATAGCATCTTCTACCGCTACATCACCACCACCAATTACTCCAACCACTTTATCCTTATAAAAGGATCCATCACATGTAGCACAATACGACACTCCATTGCCTACATAATGATCTTCGCCTTCAAAACCATACTTTTTAGGACTTGCACCTGCAGCATATACTATACTTCTTGTCTCATATATATTATCTTTTGTCTTTACTTTTTTTATAGGCAAATTATAATCAATTATGTCTTCTGCTTTTTCGCTTACAATCGTGACTCCTATTTCCATCGCATGTCTTCTCATGCTATCATATAATTCTTGCCCAGAAACATTATTAAAGCCAGGATAGTTGCATACCTCATAAGTATTGCATATCTGACTACCAATTGAATACTTATCTTGCAAAAGAAGCACATTAAGACAAGCTCTTTTTGCATATATCCCTGCGGTAAGACCTGCTGGCCCAGCTCCAATTATAATCACATCATATAGCATCTTTTCTCCTATCCATTTATTTTAGTCCATTATTGATTTCAATAATGTCACCTGTCTTATACTGATTAGTTGAAATGATATTATATATTTTATCAGCTACTTCTTTTGTCGTATACATTCTATTATTATCAAGCCTTTTTATAAAATCTTCTTTTTCATCACTTGTCAGATTACTATTCATATCTGTATCAACAGCACCAAGTGCAAACGCTACAACATCGACGCTCGACTCACTATATTCTTTGGCAAGGGCCTTTGTAAAAGCATTTACACCGCCTTTTGTCATAGAATAGACAGTTTCCATTGATGCGCCAACTATCCCCCACACAGAAGAAATATTGATTATGATGCCTTCTTTCTTTTTAAGCAAAGCCTTACTTACAAGCTTTGTCGTTAAAAACATATAGTCAAGATTGGCATAAACTACCTCTTTGTACCTGTCATAACTTATGTCCTGCAAAAGCCCATAATCGCATTTTCCTGCATTATTGATAAGTATATATATGTCATCTATGATGTCTTCTTCATCAAGCAAGCCTTTTTTTATTATCACTTTTCTACTATATTTACTTTCAATCTCACTTTTTAATAGTGACAAAGCTTCTATACTCTTTTCGCAGGTCAAAATTAGATTGTATCCACTCTCTGCGTACTTATATGCCAAAGCTTTTCCTATACCACGACTTGCTCCAGTAATAACTACATACATACCATAAGCCCCTAAGATTTTATCTTTTTATATGCATCACTATAATTCTCTTCAAAATCTCCAAGATCTTTATATAGTTCATACATCCCTATATTATCGAGATTTGGAAATATTGCTTCATCATGAAGAATGCTTTCCCCATCTCTCTCTTTTATCAATTCTATAGTTTTAAGATTTGCTATACCATAATGCATATAATCATAATTTTTAAGTGCAATCTCAGGTTCAAGCATATAATCTATCCATTTTTTTGCAAGTTCAGGATTTTTTGCATTTTTAGGTATCACCCATGCATCAATAGTGAAATTAACTCCTTCTTCAGGAAGTATATATTCATATTCATAAGGTGCCCCTTCACTTTTTATGTATTCTACTTCTCCACTATACATGACGGCTATACTGCCATTTGCTCCCACCATCTTATCGCGAAGGTCATCTATCATATAAGCATTTACTAAAGGCTTTTGCTTTATAAGATCATTTGTCGCTATATCAAGCTCATTTTGATTTTTTGTATTTAATGAAAAATGATTTTTCTTAAGTCCAACCATAAGAAGATCTCTCATAGCATCTTGCATAAGTATCTCACCTTTATAGGATTCATCCCAGAGATCACTCCATTTATTTGGGTACTTAAGTTTTTTTCTGTCAAGCTCTGTCTTGTTGTAGATAAGCCCTAAAGTAGAATGAACATACGGCACAGCATAAGTGTTGTTCTTATCAAACGAACTCATTATATCAAGTAATCTTTTATCTATATTTTCATAGTTAGGAAGTGTATCTATATTATATTCATAAAGCAAATCTTGGTTTATCATTTTTTCTATCATATAATCTGTAGGGCAAAGCACGTCATATACTCTTGCTCCTTTTGACACTACCGCATACATCTCTTCATTAGTATCGAACTCATCATAAACCACTTCGCAATTATACTTTTCCTTAAATGAATCTATAACAGATTTGTCAATGTATATACCCCAATTATACACATATAGTGTTTCTTTTTTAGCAGCATCATTTTTAGCACTACTGCCACATGAAGAAAGTAGAAGTAACAATGTAAAAAGAAAGATTATAAAAATTTTTTTCATTGGATTTTTCATACTTTTTAAATTATATCTAATGCTACTCTTCATCAAGTTTCAATACTGCCATAAAGGCTGACTGTGGTATCTCTACAGCACCAAATTGTTTCATTCGTTTTTTCCCTTCTTTTTGTTTCTCAAGAAGTTTTTTCTTTCTTGTTATATCACCACCATAGCATTTTGCAAGCACATCTTTTCTCAATGCCTTTATCGTCTCTCTTGCAATTATCTTGCCACCTATTGCAGCTTGAAGTGGTATCTCAAAAAGCTGTCTTGGTATCTCTTCTTTCAGCTTTTCACACATTTTTCTGCCTCTTTCTTCAGCAGATCCGCGAAATACTATAAATGACAATGCATCTATATTTTCATGATTAACCAATATATCAAGCTTACATAGATTTGACTTTTGATACCCTTTAAGATTATAGTCAAGTGAAGCATATCCTCGACTTCTTGATTTAAGTGCATCAAAAAAGTCATATATTATCTCATTTAATGGCAATTCATATTTTAAAACTGCCCTATTTTCTTCTATATAATCAATATTTTGATATACTCCTCTTCTCTCTTCGCACAATTTCATTATTGATCCTATATACTCTTTTGTAACCATAATTTCTGCATTAACTATAGGCTCTTCCATATGATCTATAAGTGATGGGTCAGGTAAATTTGTAGGATTAGTTAATATTTCCATGGTTCCATCCGTTTTATATACATGGTATACAACTGATGGTGATGTAGTGACTAAATCAAGGTCAAATTCTCTCTCAAGTCGCTCCTGTATCACATCAAGATGTAAAAGCCCAAGGAATCCACACCTAAAACCAAATCCAAGTGCCACAGATGTCTCCGGCTCATACGAAAACGCAGCATCATTAAGCTGCAACTTTTCAAGTGCATCTCTAAGGTCAGGATACTTTTGTCCATCACTTGGATAAAGTCCACAGTATACCATAGGCGTTACTTTTTTATACCCAGGTAGTGGCAATGCTTCATTTGAAAGTTCAGTTACTGTATCTCCTACTCTTGTGTCCCTTACACTCTTTATAGATGCAGTAATATATCCCACATATCCTGGATATAAAGCATCTGTCGATATATATTTACCTGCACCAAATACTCCCACTTCTACAACTTCAAACGTAGCACCTGTTGCAATCATTTTTATTTTTGTACCCTTTTTTACAATCCCATCAAAAACTCTTATAAAGACTATGACACCTTTATAAGAATCATATATAGAATCAAATATGAGTGCTCGAAGTGGTTTTGTCTCATCCCCACTTGGTTTCTTTATATACTTAACTATAGCTTCAAGTACATCCTTTACATTCTCACCAGTTTTCGCAGAAATTCTTGGAGCATTTTTTGTATCTATACCTATGACATCTTCTATTTCACTACATACTCTATCAGGTTCTGCTGATGGAAGATCAATTTTATTGATTACTGGTACTATATCAAGATCATGATCAAGTGCAAGATATACATTGGCAAGAGTTTGTGCCTCTATACCTTGCGCTGCATCCACAACAAGTATCGCTCCCTCACACGCTGCAAGTGATCTACTCACTTCATAAGTAAAGTCAACATGACCCGGTGTATCAATTAGATTAAAAATATACTCATTACCATCATCTGCCTTATATGTCACTCGTACAGTTTGCGACTTTATAGTTATCCCTCTTTCTCTCTCAATATCCATATTGTCAAGAACTTGTTCTTTCATCTCACGTTCTGTAAGAGTTCCTGTCAATTCAAGAATACGATCAGCGAGAGTACTTTTGCCATGATCGATATGAGCTATTATACAAAAATTTCTTATGTTGTCTTTATTTATTTTTTCCATACTTGCCAAAGGGCGGATGAAATCCGCCCTTTTAAATTGGGCTTGTATAACTCGCCCTTACCTTTGGCTCGTATAACTCGCCCTTACGAGTTTTTAATTATTAATTATTTATCAGTTAAACACTCAATGCCAGGAAGTGGCTCACCTTTTAAGAAATCAAGTGTAGCACCGCCACCAGTAGATACGTGAGTCATCTTAGATGCGAGTTTAAATTGATTTACTGCAGAAGCTGAATCGCCACCGCCAACTATAGTTACTGTGTCTTTAAGAAGCGACATTTGTTTTGCTATACAATAAGTTCCTACCGCATACTTTTGATTTTCAAAAAGTCCTACAGGTCCGTTCCAAAGTATAGTTTTAGCTTTCATCATATGCTTAAGCATAGTGCGGATAGTTTCAGGACCAGCATCATACCCAGAATAATTCTTATCAAAATGCTTTAGATCCATGACCTTTGCTTCTACATTAGGATTAGTTATAGGATTTGGGAAATCTTTTGCTGCTACACAGTCTACAGGAAGCACAAGTTCTTTTCCAAGCTTTTTCGCCTTTTCAACCATCTGCATGCAGTAATCAATCTTTGATTCATCAAGCATTGACTTTCCTATCTCATATCCAAAGCCTTTCATGAAAGTATATGACATACCTCCACCGATTATGACTACATCTGATCTATCAAGAGCTTTATCTATAACTTTAAGTTTATCTGCTATCTTCGATCCACCAAGTATTGTCACGAAAGGCCTCTTTGGTTTTTCTATATAATTGCAAAGCTTATCAATCTCTGCTTTTATAAGGAAACCACCTACAGATACTGGCACAAACTTTGATACACCATAAGTTGATGAGTGAGCTCTATGGCAAGTACCAAATGCATCATTGACAAATATATCTGCGAGTGATGCAAGCTCTTTAGAGAATGAATCTTCATTTTTTGATTCTTCATCTCTCCATCTTGTATTTTGAAGTAACGCAATCTGACCATTTTTAAGTTTAGAAACTTCGCTCACTACACTATCATCTACAACTCTATCACTATTGATAAATTTTATAGGCATCTTACATGCTTTTGACAACGCTTTACATACAGGAGCTATGTCCTGTCTTTTTTCTGGTTTACCAAGGTGAGAGCAGATAACCACCTTCGCTCCATGTGTAGCAAGATACTTTATAGTAGGAACTGATGCTCTAATTCTCTGATCATCTATAATCTTACCATCAATTATAGGTACATTAAGATCACATCTTAAAAGTACTCTTTTTCCTTTTACATTTACATCTTCGATAGTCTTTTTATTAAACTTATTTTTAGCCATGTCATTACCCCTTTTATTTTATTAACTTAGCAAAATATTTTCCAGTTCTAATCATCTGAGATGTATATGAATTTTCATTGTCATACCAAGAAACTGTCATCACTTCATATAAGTCATCACTTACTTTATTGACCATGGTTTGAGTTGCGTCAAAAAGTGAACCATAAGTCATACCTACTATATCGCTTGATACAAGTTCTTCTTCTGTATATCCAAAGCTTTCATTTGAAGCTTTCTTCATAACTTCATTGATCTTTTCTTTTGTTATATCTTTTCCTTCAACAACTGCAAAAAGCATAGTTGTAGATCCTGCAGGGGTTGGTACTCTTTGAGCTGAACCTATAAGTTTTCCATTTAACTCTGGTATAACAAGTCCTATAGCTTTAGCTGCCCCAGTTGAGTTTGGTACTATACTAAGTGCTGCCGCACGAGCACGACGAAGATCACCTTTCTTATGTGGTCCATCAAGAAGCATCTGATCAGGTGTATAAGCATGTATTGTAGACATGATTCCTGACTTTATAGGATATGCTTTATTGAGTGCATTTGCCATTGGTGCAAGGCAATTAGTAGTGCAAGATGCTGCAGATATAATCTGGTCATCTTTTGATAGTATCTCATGATTTACATTATAAACGATAGTCTTTAAATCGTTTCCTGCAGGAGCATTGATAACTACATGTTTTGCTCCAGCATTGATGTGTGCCATAGCCTTATCCTTACTTGCATACACTCCAGAGCATTCAAAGACTACATCTACATCGAGTTTTCCCCAAGGAAGATTATTGGCATCTTTTTCACTATAAATCTTAATAGTAGTTCCTTTTACAGTGATGCTATCATCAGAGCTTGACACTTCATCAGCATATTTGTAGCGTCCTTGTGTAGAATCATACTTGAGAAGATGAGCAAGCATCTTTGGTTCAGTTAAATCATTGAGTGCTACCACTTCAAAATCCTTATCGTCAAAAATTTGACGAAATGCTAGACGACCTATTCGTCCAAATCCATTAATTGCAACTTTTACAGCCATATTATTTCCTCCAAAATTTTATAATTATCTTAATATTTTTTATCAAGCACAACTTTTTTACTTATTTCAGCTTCAGTATAATCAGCAAGGTTATTGGCATGATCTGTAACCCTTTCAAGATTGCCTATGATATCAAGAAAAACAATTCCTGCTATAGTATTGCATTCACCACTACTCATTCTTTTTATATGATTATCACGGTATATGTCTTCAAGATCATCTACTTCTTCTTCATATTTTCTAACTTCAGCAAGTGCTTCTTTATCTTTTTCATTAATACATTTTATAGCACACTCAACTGATTTTAGAGTAATTGACATGATATTGTCCATTTCTTTCTGTCCACTTTCAGAAAACTTCACTTCATAATTCATCATTTGCTCGGCATTTTCAGATATGTTTTCTGCATGATCACCTATTCTCTCTATATCACTACATATAGACATGAGATGCTCTATCTCTACATGTTCTTCATCACTTAAACTTAGATTATTGATGTCAGCAAGGTAACTTACGAGTATATCAGTGGTTTTATCTATCTGCTCTTCATGCGTAACCACCTCACGAATCAATTCTTCATTTCTATCTTTCAATATAAGGTTTACTGCTCTTTTTAGATTTTTCAAAGTATAATTGGCATAAAATACTATCTCGCGTCTTACTGTGGATATAGCAAGTGCTGGTTGGTTGAGTATACGCTTATCAAGTATAGCTTGCGTCTTCTCTGATAGATTAAAGTCTTCTTCCTCCTCAGTAGCTGTATCTGGTATTATCTTTTTAGTCATACTTACCATCATATTAGAGAAAGGAAGTAAAATTGCAGTATTGGCTAAATTAAATCCTGTATGAAACAATGATATCTCAAAAAGCGAAATCCGCGTAGCGAGCATATCTTTAAGAAGTGGATAAAATATAAGTACTACTACTGAAAATATAAGTCCACCTATCACATTGAAGAGTAGATGCAGAAGTGCTGTCCTTTTACCATTTTTACTACTATTCGCTGATGATATAATAGTGGTTACACAGGTTCCCACATTTTGCCCAACTGTTATAAAGCATGCGGCACCTTTTGATACAGAACCCGCAAGAGCTAAAGTCTGAAGTATAGACACTGATGCAGTAGAACTTGAAAGAATGACTGTTACTATCATACCTACAAGTATAGCAAGCACAGGATTTCTTCCTAAAATTTCAAAAGCGTCACTAAAAACTTTTGATTTTGAATATGGTAACACACCTCCAGACATAAGTGTAAGTCCTATGAAAAGGAGTCCGATCCCCACAAATATATTAGCTGAAGTCTTTGTCTTCTCTTTCTTTGTAAATACAACTATTAAACTACTTATCCCGAAAACTATAGGAGCAAAAAAATCCGGTTTAAAAATCTCTACAGCAGATCCAAGTTCTGCAAGAGCTATAATCCAAGCAGTAACGGTAGTACCAATATTTGCACCCATTATGACGCCTACTGCTTCATTTAATTTCATAAGTCCAGCATTTACAAAACCAACTACCATCACTGTAGTTGCTGCACTACTATGCATTACTATAGTAACTAAAGCACCAACCAAGATTCCCATAAATTTATTGGCTGTAAGAAATTTTAAAACATTTGCAAGCTTTGGTCCCGCTACTTTTTGTAATCCCTCTGACATGATCTTCATGCCATAGAGAAACATTCCTACTCCACCGATAAATGTAAAAATATTACGAAAATGATCTATCATTTAACAAGCTCCGATAATTTATTTAATACATCATCAAGTTCAACCATATCTATATCTTCTATCATACCTTCATCTACCATTTTCGAATACTCGACTCTCATAGGTAGTTTAGCCAGTACTACTGTGTCATTCTCATCTACTACTTTGTTTATCTTGCTCTTACCAAAGATTTCAATCTTCGTATCACAATTTGGGCACACTACATATGACATGTTTTCTATGACACCCATTATATTTATGTCCATCTTGTCAGCCATATTTATAGACTTACTTACTATCATTGATACAAGGTCTTGAGGTGATGTCACGATAATTACTTTATCAATAGGTATAGATTGATATACAGTGAGTGGCACATCACCAGTTCCTGGTGGCATGTCAATAAAAAGATAATCAAGGTCTCCCCAATTTACTTCATTATAAAACTGTTGTATAACTCCTGATACAAGAGTTCCTCTATATATTATAGGGTCTTTATCATCTTCAAGCAAAAGATTAGACGACATAACTTTAATACCAAGTCTTGTCACTTTAGGCAACATAAGATTATTTTCATCAGCAATTATATTTTTTTCTATAATTCCAAAAGACTTTGGGATTGATGGTCCTAAGATATCTGCATCAAGAATACCTACTTTAAAATCTTTTTTTTGTAAACCAGATGCAAGAAGTGATGTGACAAAAGATTTGCCAACTCCACCTTTACCAGATGAAACTCCAATGATTTTTTTAATTTTGCAACCAGCGCCAAGCTTAAGTTTTGATATGTTCGCGTCTTTACTGCCGCAAGACATACCACAAGTATCACAATTATGTGTACACTCGTCCATATCTACCCTCCATTACATATCTTAATTATACTATATTAAAAAATATTTTACAACATTAAAAAAAAGTGCTAAAATATGAATTAGGCATTTATTAACGGAGGAACATATGCAACAGTCACTTACACAATATAAAACGTTTTATGAAGTAGCAAAATCAGAAAATGTCTCAAAAGCATCAAGAGTTCTTCTCATATCACAGCCTGCCGTATCAAAATCCATCAAAAAACTTGAAGAATCCTTAGGAGTAAAGCTCTTTGACAGGACTACAATTGGCTTAAATCTTACCGCCGAAGGAAAGCTTTTGTATGAGCATCTAACCCAGGCTTTTAACAATATTACAGACGCCGAGTTAAAGCTCAAGACATTTAGCAATATCAACTTTGGTCATATAAGGATAGGTGCATCTCAAAGTCTTATAAAGCATCTACTCATGTCATATATAAGTATATATGCTCGCGAGTACCCCAATATCAGGCTTTCTGTATCCACGATGCACACCAACAAATGCTTTGAAAAATTGACAGAAAAGAAAATTGACCTTGCCTTTTTACATAAGAGTTCGAAAAATTACAAAGAAATCGAATATGTGTCACTACTTGATATACACTACTGCTTTGTAGCTTCAAAAGAATACATATCGTACTTTTCTAAGATTTTCAAAGATGATCCAGATTATTTTGCAAATGGTAATATACTTCTACTTGACAAAAAGAATACCACCCGCGATTATATAGATAAAATCTTTGACACTCATAAAATCATACCACGACAAATCATGGAAGTTAATAATACCGAAACTATGATTGACTTTGCAAAAAATGGTGTAGGTATAGCTTGTGTCGTAGAAGAATTCATACAAGATGAACTTGATAAAAAACAACTTGTAAAGCTACCGATCAAATTCAAGATTCCAAAGTATTCAGTAGGCTATGCTTACAACAAAACCAACATTAGTAAAGAATTATCTGATTTCTTAAATGTCATAAATACAGGTAAAAAAAAGTAAATAAGCTATAAGAATTAACTTGGAGGTATACTATGGATAAATATCATAAGGTTACATTTAATGGAAAAGAGTTCTCTCTTCCAAAAGCAGGTATCGGCGATAACAAATATGTGGCAGTTTTTGACCCATATGCAGATGCTGATATGAGCAGATCGGCAGCACATGACCTATATGAAAAGATTAAAGAAAAGAACTTAAATAATGTAGATGTTGTCATTTCTGCAGAAGTAAAAGGTGCCGCTATAGCTCAACGTATAGCAGACCTTTGCAATACCAATCTTCTTATATTTAGAAAAAAAATTAAAATCAATTTTGAAGAACCTGTGATAGCACATGTAAAAACATTTACATCCGGCACAAACCAACTATTTATTGATAAAAAAAGTCTTATGAAATACTCTGGAAAGACAGCGCTCTTTGTAGATGATGTAATCTCTACAGGATCAACTATCAATGCTATAAAAGATGTCTTAAAAGAATATAATATAAGTGTACTTGCATACTGCTGTGTATTCAAGGAAAGTAATGATGTACATGACGAACTCGTCTATGTAGATACTCTCCCTATCTTTACTGATTAATATCAATAATATAAAAAAAGAACCAATCATCTGGTTCTTTTTTTTATTTTCTAATCTATCTCTATCTTCCCAGTATATAGTTCATAATATCGACCTTTCTTTTCAAGAAGAGATTCATGATTGCCTCTTTCAATAATTCTTCCATCTTCCATAACCATGATGACATCTGCATCACGTATAGTTGATAATCTATGAGCAATAATAAAAACTGTCCTTCCTTTCATAAGACCATTCATACCTTTCTCGACAAGCTTTTCTGTTCTTGTATCTATACTTGATGTTGCTTCATCAAGAATTAAGCATGGAGGATTTGCTACTGCGGCTCGTGCTATTGATATAAGTTGTTTTTGTCCTTGAGAAAGTCCACCTGCATCACCATTTATCATAGTATCATAGCCATCTGGAAGCATGTCAATAAAGGCATCTGCATAGACAAGTTTCGCTGCCTCTATACACTCTTCATCTGTCGCAGATAATTTGCCATAACGAATGTTTTCCATAATAGTTCCAGTAAAAAGATTTACATCCTGAAGCACTACTGCAAATGACTCTCTTAAATCTTTTTTCTTTATGTCTTTTACATCTATTCCATCATAAGTAATAGTGCCACTATCTACCTCATAAAATCTATTGATAAGATTTGTTATTGTTGTCTTTCCTGCACCTGTTGCTCCTACAAGTGCTACTTTTTCGCCACGACCAGCATAGACATTTATATCTTTTAAGATCTCTTTGCCTTTCACATATGAAAAATTGATGTCGGTTAGTACTATATTACCTACAAGTGGAATAGTCTCTCTTTCGCCAGATTTAAGTTCATTTTCATCATTCACCCATTCCCACTCATTATCGCTCTTCTTAACCAAGGTATATGTCCCATTATCTATCTCCACATCAGTATCAAGTAAATCAAAGATTCTTTCTGCTCCTGACATACTTTGTGTAATAAATGGAACTTGTCCACTAAGCTCTGCTATAAGGCCTGTAAAAGTCTTTGTGAAGGTCATAAAAGATGATATAGTCCCTATAGTTAAAGTATTTACTCCAAATATTGAATAATTGGGAACTCCATATAAAAGCATGGTTCCTCCAGCAAATGCTATAAGTACATACATTATATTGCCAAGACTATTCATACATGGCATAAGAATATTACTTAAAGTATCTGCTTTTGACACCGCCTCCCCCCACATAGCATTTTTCTTTGCAAACTCTTTTATATTTCTCTCTTCATAGCAATATACTTTTACTTCCTTTGCCCCAAGCACCATCTCTTCTACATAAGTATTTAGATCACTAATTGATTTTTGTGTTTGTCTATAGGCTTTAAATGATCTTGCTCCTGCCCATTTTGTAAAAAGAAACATGACAATACACATAAATACCACAACTACAATGAGATTGATACTTAATGTCAGCATGCTTATGAATATAAGTGCAAATGTAAGTATTCCTTTTATAGTTTCAGGAAGTGCCTGTGATATAACTTGCCTAAAAGTATCAAGGTCATTGGTATACTTTGACATTATATCTCCAGCCTTATTGGTATCAAAATATTTTATAGGGAAATGTTGCATCTTACCATACATTTGCTCACGCATATCACGAAGTATGCCATTTGAAAGTTTTACCATAAGGTACCGATACAAGAAAGAAAGTATAGCTGATACAAAAAGTATAATTGCAAAAATAAGTATAGCATGAGCAAGCGGAGTAAAATCTACTTGCTCTTTTTCATAAGAAAGCATAGGTGTTATATAATCATCAATTACTACTTTCAAAAATAAACTTATAGTTATATTAACTATAGTTGTAGCAACTATGCCAAAGCCAATCAAAAGAAGTCTTATCCTATGTTCTAGGATACGACCTATAAGACGTCTAAATGTGCCTTTCTTAACTTTTTTTACGGGTGCTCCCGTCATTCTTCTTGGTGACATATGTTAAATTATGCTCGCATAACTCGCGACTACGATTATGCGGTCGAAAACTATTCTTGCATGTGTAAAATCTATTCTTGTATGGGCGAGCTATGCGAGTCCTTATGAATTTTGTATATCATATATATCTTTATAAAGCTTACAATTATTAAGTAAACTTTCATGTGTGTCAAATGCCACTATGCTTCCATTATCCATAACTATAATTCTATCGCACTCTTTTATAGATATAATTCTTTGTGATATAATAATTTTTGTAGTGTTTTTTAACTTATTTTTAAGTCCATCTCTTATATGAGCATCTGTCTTGGTATCAACTGCCGAAGTTGAATCATCAAATATAATTATTTTTGGCTTTTTCAATATGGTCCTTGCTATTGAAAGCCTTTGTTTCTGCCCACCAGAAAAGTTTGTGCCGCCTTGCTCTACTTTAGTATCAAATCCATCTTCTTTTTCATTGATAAAATCCATAGCACAGGCAATCTCACATGCCTCTTTCATCTCGTCAATCGTTGCATATTCATTGCCAAATCTAAGATTACTTGCTATCGTTCCAGAAAACAATACATTTTTTTGTAAGACTATCCCGATAGCTCCTCTAAGTATCTCCAAATCATAATCTTTTACATCCTGTCCACCAACCATTATTTTGCCAGAACTCACATCATAAAGTCTTGGTATAAGATTGACTAAACTTGATTTGCCAGATCCAGTCCCTCCTATAATACCAATCATCTCGCCAGAATTTATTTTCAAACTAATATCCTTTAATACTCGATTTTTTGCATTTTCACTATACTTAAATGATACATTGTCAAATTCTATGCTGCCATCTACAATATCTTTTATTGGGTTCTCTTTATTTTTAATTTTCGCATCCTCTATCAAGACTTCCCCAACTCTTTCTATAGATGCTCTTGATATAACAAGCATTACATAGATCATACTTATAAACATAAGCGACATAAGCATCTGCATGCCATAAGTTATAAGACTCATCAATTGTCCTGTAGTAAGCCCAAGTGCAGGATTATTTCCAGATGCTATTATTGCTTTTGCTCCAATCCATGATATAAGTATGAGTATGATATACATAGATATATTCATAAAAGGATCCCACAATGCTACATGTGTCTCAGCTTTTACAGAATACCCATATATGTCATCAGAAGTTTTTTTCATCTTATCAAGCTCATAATCTTCTCTATTGAATGTCTTGACAACTCTCATATTATGAATATTTTCAGACATCACGTTGTTTAGCTTGTCAAATGCATCAAACATTTTCTCAAAATATGGCTCAGCAAATTTTGATATAAGTACAAATGATGCTACAACTACTGGCATCATACATGTAAATATTATCGCAAGCTTCGTATATATAGTATATGTAAGGATTAATGAAAATATAGTCATTCCTATAGCTCTTATGGCACCACGTATCAACATCTGAAAGGACCTCTGAACATTTGTTATGTCAGTTGTACTTCTTGTCACCAGAGATCCGGTCGAAAACTTATCAATATTAGCAAATGCAAAAGTCTGTATCTTCTCAAAAAGTCTACTTCTTAAATCTTTCGCAAAAACTGTGCTTGCTTTTATTGCAAATACGGCACAGAGGCATCCAAATAATGCTTCCAATATAACAAGCACTATGATTATCAATCCATATTTTGTAATCTCTGACATATTATTCTTCTCTATGCCAAAGTCTATAAGTCTCGCCATCATAAGTGGAACTATAATCTCAAAAGCTGACTCAAATACAACACATACCATAGACAGTATGGATTCTTTTTTAACTTTTTTTATGCTACTTTTGAATACACCAAAAATCATTCTATATCATATGTCGCCTTTATAATGGATGCCTTATCCACAAGATTAAGATAAGTTATAATCAGTCTTCTAAACTGTTTGGCTTCTATCTTATTTTTACATTTTATTATAATTCTTCTGTAGTAAGTGTCTTTTATCTTTTCAGGATTTGCTTTGGTAGGGCCAAGAATTCTTGCCGATACCTTATTTTTAAGATCAATTACATTTTTTAAGTCATTCACAACTTTATCAAGTTTATTTTCAATTTCTGAAAAAATAAGTACATTCAAAAGAGTTGAAAATGGTGGATAAAAAAGTTTTTTTCTATTTTCTATCTCACATTCATAAAACTTTTCAAAGTCTTGCTCTGCCGCAAGTTTTATCGCCATACTATCCGTATCATAGACTTCTATAATCGACTCGCCTTTTTTCTTTCTTCCACTTCTACCTATACATTGAGTAATCATAGAAAAAGTCTCTTCTGCAGCTTTATAATCCTGCATATAGAGAGTTAGATCCCCTCTCATAACTGCAACAAGTGTGACATCTGGAAAATCATGTCCTTTCACTATCATCTGAGTACCTATAAGTATATCAGCTTCTCTATCTCTAAACTTTTTTATAATTTTATCGTGACCATTCTTTTCTTTAGTTGTGTCACTATCCATCCTTAAGACTTTTGCTCTCGGAAAAAGTTTCATACACTCTTCCTCAAGTTTTTCAGTTCCCATACCATATTTTTCTATCTCAATAGACCCACAACTCGGACACTTAAGTGGCTCTCTAACCTCATAGCCACAATAATGGCACCTCATCATCCCATCATTATGTGACACAAGAGCCACATCACAATGTGGGCATTTATATGTCTCACCACAGCTTTTACAAGTAAATATGGTATCATAACCTCTTCTATTCATATAAAGCATTATCTGGTCACCACTATCAAGTGTTTCATTTATCTTTTCAACAAGGATCTTCGAAAATATTGATTTATTTCCTTCTCTCACTTCTTTTTTCATGTCCACTATGGTGACACTCGGAAGATCACTACTTGCTCTTTTAGATAATTTATGAAGATGAATCCTTTCGCCATCTCTCGCAGCATGGTAGTGACTTATAGTTGGAGTAGCAGAAAGTGTTATAAGGGTTGCTTTTTCTTCACTACATCTATATCTTGCTACTGTCAAAGTATCATAGCGAGGTGTAGTATCTGACTTATATGCCATATCATTTACTTCATCTATAACTATAAGTCCAACATTTGTAAATGGGGCAAAAAGTGCAGATCTTGGTCCTACAAGTATATCCACTTCATCATTTTCACATTTTTTGTATTGTATATACTTTTCCCCTTTTGACATCCTGCTATGAATTATCGCAATCTTATTTTCAAATCTTTTTTTAAGTCTTATGACTGTCTGATGAGTAAGTGCAATCTCTGGGATCATCACAATTACTTTTTTTCTTTCTTTTATAACTTCTTCTATAAGTTTTATATATATTTCCGTTTTGCCAGATCCTGTAATTCCATAAATAAGATGCTCATCAAAATCACCCTTTAAGTGACTTTTAAGAATATTATTATATACCCTATCTTGTTCTTCATTTAATACAATATCTGTATATTCATTTTCAGCACTTACATCATAATTTTCTATAACATCTTTCTGCCTTTTATTCTTTTTCACTTCTTTTTTAACTGGAAGAACTGCATTGACACAAAGTGATATAGGTGCAGCATATTCTTTGCAAATAAAAATAGCCATCTTAAGAAGTATATCACTTGCGGCTATTTTACCTTCTGCCAGACCTTTTATTTCTTTTAACTTTTCTATAGCACCATCAGTTTTAAAATAGGCATCATCTTTATAAAACTTTTTTTCTTTAAGTTCATCAAGTGTAAGAAGCTCAAATACAAATCCTTCTTTCTCGTTATTACCTCTACCAAAAGGAAATCTCACTTTATCGCCACGCTTAATCTTTCCTTTTAGTTTATCAGGAACTTTAAATATAAAAGTTTTATTGAGTGTTGTAGCATCAACTATTATATTTGCAAAAATTTGATCAATCATAATACTACGTTCATATAGCTCATAGCTATAGTAAGGGTGAGCTATGCGAGTCCCTCTTCTTTTAGTATCTCATATATTACTTCTTTATCTAAAAACTTGACAAGTTCCCCATTCATCTCCATATATGGCTCATGACCTTTACCCATGACGCATATAAGGTCGCCGTCTTTTCTATTCTTTATAGCATATCTTATAGCTTCTCTTCTATCTTCTATAATAATATATCCGTCATCAGTATTATCTTTCTCTTTGTATTTAGTAAGCGTAGATTCTATGTCCTTTATTATATCTATAGTCTTTTCATATCGCGAATTATCAGCAGTCAATATTATAAAGTCAGACATTTGGCCGCACACTTCGCCCATCGCATATCGTCTATCTTTTGACCTATTGCCTCCACACCCAAAAATAGCCACAATTCTTTTATGATCTACATTTTTAAGTGTCTCAAATAGTTTTTTCGCTCCATTACCTTCATATGAAAAATCGACTATTATTTTAATTTTATCATCACTATAGACTTCTTCAATCCTTCCTGGAACAGTAGTCCTCGATAAAGCTTCTCGTATAATTTTATCATCTATTGAAAGTGCTTTTCCAAATGTATAAGCAAGGCTTGCATTTGATTGATTGTGTGCACCTGGAATTGATAACTTAAAGCTCATATCTTCTTTTTTTTCAAAAAGTTTCACATGATTCTTAAGTACTACATCTACCACTTTATCATACTCATCTGTCTCACTATTTATCACAGCATTTTTACTCATAGTAAATATTTTAAGCTTTGACTCAAGATAATCTCTATAATCATCATGTTCATTTTCGCCTATGTGCTCTGGCATGATATTAGTCCACACAGCATAATCAAAGTTTATACCATAAACTCTATTATACTTTAGGCTTTGCGAGGAAACTTCCATGACGACATACTCAATTCCTGCATCTACCATCTTTTTAAAATATTCCATCAGCATGAAGCTACCAGGTGTAGTATTGTCAGTAATTATATGATTATCTTCATAAAATATTCCTATAGTCCCTATCATCCCAACCTTAAAACCATTTGCCTTAAGTATCTCTCGTATCATAAAAGCAGTTGTGGTCTTTCCCTTTGTACCAGTTATGCCAATTATTTTAAGTTTTGTATCAGGATTATCAAAAAAGCTTTTTGAAACTACTGCAAGTGCGATTCTCGTATCAGGGACTTGCAGAACCAACACATCAGTATCGAAGCTATATGTCTTTAAGTACTCATTATTTTTTTCAACTATTATAGCTTTGGGGTTTGATTTCACTACATCAGCTATCTGGCTATGCGAATCAAATCTTGCACCTTTCATACATATAAATATGTCACCTTTTGATACCTTTCTTGTATCAAAAGAAAGTTGATTAATTTCTATATCTGATACTTTGCCATTAATCACTTCATACTGAAGATTATTTATAAGTTTTTTAAGACTTTGGTTCATATATTTTTTTTAATTTAATACTCGCATTATTGTATCTGCAGCATATTTCACGACTACATTTTCATTTCTCTCAACCACAAGTATTATTATGTCATCTGAAGCTTTTATCCAGTCAGCGACAAAATCTTTATCCAGATTTGAAAATGATGTATAATAAAAATCTTTGAATTCTTTTTTTGCATGATCTGCAACTGCCACAGAATATGAATCCCCTATAAGAAGTGCCGACTCGGGAGCACCTTTATCACAGGTAGTATGCTTTGCTGGTTTATCAAATGCATCAACCACCACATCTTCTGTAACTATGCAGTCGTCTTTATAATTTAAGATTTTATATTCTATATTTGGTGCAAAGTTAACTGATGAAATATTGCCAAATGGTATAAGGTCACCAAGGGCTATCTCTTCTCGATATTTTTCAAGATCTAAATCATATAAGCTTTTAGCCTCAAGCCCAAGTGCTTCTTTTATACTATTAAGCGCAAGATAAGCTCCTACAGTATTCCAATGGCTATCATACTTTTTGTACAATATATAATTTTGTTTTTCTCTCAAAAAATCTTCTTTTTGATATATATAATTAATGTCTGTGCTTGCCTTTATATAGTCTCTTATATAAATTGGAAGTTCAGTCTTATCTTTAAATTCATATGTAGCCATATACTCCGGATATATCTCTTCTTTCTCTGGGCAAATATAAATTACTAATTTTTTACCATGTTTTTTCAAGACATCATTTAGCTTTAGATATAGTTTCTCTCTATCTTTTATTTCTGATGCTGATGCAAGACTCTTTTTCCCAGTATAATAATCAATGTTACTTCCATATAAATAAAGCCAATCACTTTGTCCTATGACAACCCTACTATTATCTGAAAGCTTTAGTGGATAGTCAATAGATGGATCATACGGATCTATATCATCTTTTGCAAGCGCATGATTAAAAAATAAATCTACAGCCTGATCAAAACATCTATAAGCCCTACCATCTCTTTCGCCACTATATAGTGTACTTGCTTCAATTTCTTTTCTTTTACTAAATATTTTAAGTAAAGTTTTTTCTAAACTATTTTTATATGGAGCTTCAATACTTGAATCTATATTTTTCTTTGTAGTGATAAGGACAGATCTAAAGGGTATCCGATCATTATAATAGTTTTCGTATTCTACATTTACATTATCAAGATTTATCGTCTCACTTAGTGTCGCCTTTAATCTTTTTTCGTTTAAATCAAAATCTATTGTCTCCATTATCTTCGGATCAGATATATTAAGTACATTAAGAATTCCCCATGATATAGTAGGGACTATCAATAGTATAATGAAAATTGATATATATATATTTCTCTTCATAATCAAAATTGAAAATAGATAAATGGGTTATATGTGCCATCAGCGATACTCAGTATTGAATATGCAAGTATACTAAATTGTAGTAAAGCATCTATTACATTTACAATCGTAAAATTTTTTAGTTTTGCATATAAGTTGGCACATGGTCTTTGTACTATGCCCATAAAAAGTATACCTATAACTAATACTATAATATATTTCATAGATACAAATGTAAGCACATTATAGCTTGAATCCAAAGTAAAATACTGCCCAAAAATAGTAAACGCATCGGATACTGTATCACATCTAAATACTACAAATAAAAGTACAGCTATAACAAATGTATACAAAAAATTAATTATCTTTATTTTATTCCAATTCAAAAATTTAAGTAAAAATAGCTTTTCTATAATCTGTATAATTCCATATATAACTCCCCAAAGTATGAAAGTGAAGTTGGCTCCATGCCATATACCAGTAAGTAAAAATACTATCATAAGGTTTATGCAAGTTCTGACTATGCCATGTCTATTACCTCCGAGTGGTATATAGACATACTCTTTAAACCAAGTAGATAAAGATATATGCCACCTTCTCCAAAACTCTGTTATTGAAAAAGATGTATATGGATAATCAAAGTTTTCTTTAAATTTAAAGCCAAACATAAGCCCAAGTCCTATCGCCATATCAGAATATCCAGAAAAATCATAGTAAATCTGTAATGCATACGATATAGTAAAAAGTAACGCTATAAAAAGTCCTATCTTTTCAAGTTCAAGTGCATATATGTTGTCAACTGCAAGTGCAAATGTATTGGCAAGTATTACCTTTTTTCCTATACCATAGCAAAATCTTTTTATACCTTTTGAAAACTTTATACTCGTTTCCTTTCTATAGTTTATCTGCTCTGCTACATCGGCATATCTAACTATAGGACCAGCTATTAGTTGTGGAAAAAGTGCTACATATAGACCAAAGTCAAGTATATTTTTTTGCCTCTTTGCGTCCCCTCTATATACATCTACCACATATGACATAGCTTGGAAAGTAAAAAATGAAATCCCAATCGGAAGCACTATTGTCTTTATACCAAGTGCACCCGTTCCTCTCATATTGAAAATATTTATAAAAAAAGTCCTTAAGTCATGACCTTCCATCATCTGTTCAATGATGACTACAATCATATTGAAGTATTTAAAATATCCAAGTACTAAAAGATTAAGTAATATAGTGATAAAGAGTATCCACTTCTTGAGTGCCATTTTTTCTGTTTTTGATATGAAATATCCACCAAAGAAATTGATGATGATTGAAAATATCATTATAGATAGAAAATAAAGACCACCCCATGCATAAAAAATAAGGCTCGCGATAAGTAAAAAAATATTTTTTGCATGTATACGAACTGCATCTTCTTTTATTATTAAATTAAATGAATAATTGACAATTAATACTATAGGCAAGAAAACCCATAGAAAAATCATCGAACTAAAAAGCATCTACCCTCCAAATTTTGCATTAAATTCATCGATTGTCATAAGTACTTCTCTTTGCTTCTTTCCTTCTTGTCTTGATATAATCCCTTCGCTTTCAAGCTGATCTATAATTCTTGCAGCACGATTAAATCCCATAGCGAATTTTCTCTGTATCATGCCAATTGATGCTTCTTGCCTTTCTACTATAAATCTTCCTATTTCTACAAATCTTTCATCTTTTTCATCACCATCAGCACTGCCTGTTGATTCACTTATAGGACCATTTTCAATTGATTTTTCTATGTTCTCATCATATTCAATAGTGTCATCTTTTATATAATTTACAGTTTCAAGGACCTCATCTTCAGATACATAAGCGCCTTGCACTCTTACAGGTTCTGGTATACCTTGAGGGAAATAAAGCATATCTCCATGTCCAAGAAGTTTCTCTGCGCCTCTTCTATCAAGCACAACTTGAGAATCTGTACCAGATGATACTGCAAATGATATTCTACTTGGTACATTGGTTTTAATACTTCCTGAAATCACATTGACTGACGGACGCTGTGTGGCTATCACAAGATATATACCGCAGGCCCTTGCAAGTTGAGCTATCCGCATGATAGAGTTTTCCACTTCTTTAGATGCTACCATCATGAGATCAGCAAACTCATCAATAATTATCACTATATATGGAAGTTTCTTTGACTCTTCAGCATTTGTGTCGCCATCAACACTTACGCTCTGTCTACTTTGCTCCATTTTTATTGCTTGATTATAACTTTCTATGTCTCTTACTCTCTTCTCTTGTATAAGATTATAACGCCTTGTCATCTCTGACACAGCCCACGACAATGCTCCTGCTGCTTTTTTCATATTAGTCACTACAGGTATAAGTAGATGTGGTATACCATCATAAACTTGAAGCTCTACAACCTTTGGATCAACCATGATCATCCTTACATCTTCTGGGCTTGCTTTATAAATAAGTGATGTGATTATACTATTGACACAGACAGATTTTCCAGAACCTGTAGCACCTGCTATAAGAAGATGTGGCATCTTTCGCAAATCTGTAATTATATTTTTACCTGATATATCTTTACCTATAGCTACTGTAAGTTTTGATTCTGCATTTCTAAACTCTGGCGACGCTATAATATCCCCAAGAAGGACACCTGTGCTCTTTTCATTGGCAATTTCTATACCAATTGCAGCTTTACCTGGTATTGGCGCTTCTATCTTAAGTGAACTTGCAGCAAGTGCAAGTTGAAGATCATTTTCAAGTGATAATATTTTTGATATCTTGACCCCAATATCTGGTCTTAATTCATATCGTGTAACTGCTGGTCCTACAGTTATATTTAGAAGAGTTGCTCCAATTCCAAATGTTTTAAGTGTATCTACAAGTATCATTCCTTTTTCATTTAGATTTGGATCTTTTGTCACCGCATGTCTATCGCTCTTTTCAAGTATACTTGTAGGTGGAAATTTGTACTTCTTAACTCTCTTTTTACGAGTTATTGTTATGTCATTTTTTGGCAGAGTATCATTCTTAATCTCTATACCATCTTTTTCTATATTTGAAAGAGTCTTTTTCGAATCATCCTTTACTATAGGTGTCTCTCTATTTAGTTCTTCAAGACCACTTGCAAAACTCTTTTCATCAACATTATATACACTATCAGATGTATCTTCATCATACACATTTTTATATACTTCAGAGTCATTTGCACTCTCAACTTTCGGTTTAGACAAGATTAGACTATCAAGTTCATCTATTGGTTTCATCCCTTCAGTGTAGAAAAATCTACTATCAGTGTTGCCTTTTTCTTTTTCTTCATATATAACTTCATTGATGCTCTTTTTTCTAAGTTCTTTCAAAAGATGACTTTGAGGTCTATCAATATCTTGATTCTCTTTTTTCGCACTATAAAGATGTGACGAGATATCTTCAGGCGTAACGGTAACTTTCGATGTATCAAAAGTCTTTTTTCTTATATCCATTGGCTCAAGCACAAGTCTACTGCTCGGTATCTTACTATCAAATGAAACTTGGATATTACTTTTTTTACTTTTTTCATATGCTTCTTTAAGTATCTTCTCATTATCCAAAGCTATCTGCCTATCTTCTTCACGTCTTGCTGACAAACGCTTTGGCAACCCAAATATAAATGAAAATATTGATCTAAAAAATGCCGCTATATGCATTGGTAACTTGGTGCCAAATATCAGTATAAATGATATAAGTGAAATTACTGAAAATGTAACAATTGATGCCAACTTTCCTATGGCCTTACATGCAATAAGTGATATAGATGTGCCAAAAATTCCACCACTAAATCTTTCTGAATCAAAATATTCTGAATATTTTTTGCCATTCTCTATATTTTCACTTAGGGTCTGCATGAAATCAGATGTAGCATCATAGTTATTAAAAGCAGTTTCAACTATACATATAGCCATTATATAAAGTATAATAAGTCCATAAATCTTTACATTTAGTATCTTACCTTTGTAAAAAAAGCTCATAACTACAGAAGCAAGTATAATTATAGGGAAAAGATTGCCAAATTGCCCAAATAAATACATGACAATATCTCTTACAATATCGCCAATTGACCCACCTAAACGAAAATTAGATAACGTCACAAATATTGCAAAAAATATCAAGATAATGGCGCTTATCCAATTTCCAGAATAACTTGGTTCGCTGTCTTCGCTTCTATGTTTTTTTCTCAGAACCTTTGCAGTTTTAGTTTTTCTCTTTTTACTTCTTAAAGCCATATATTTTCGCTTTACACATTAAATCTAAAAAGCATCACATCTCCATCTTGCACTACATAATCTTTCCCTTCTATCCTGACAAGTCCTTTTTCTTTTGCTTTTGCAAGACTTCCACATTCAAGAAGTTCTTTATAATTTATAACTTCAGCTTTTATAAATCCTTTCTCAAAGTCAGTATGTATCTTTCCTGCTGCCTCAGGCGCTTTTGTGCCTATAGTTATAGTCCAAGCTCTTGATTCTTTTTCTCCTGCAGTCAAAAATGACATAAGATTAAGTAGCTTGTAGCAAGCTTTTACAAGTTTATCAAGTCCTGACTCTTTTATGCCAAGTTCTTTTAGAAACTCTTCTTTCTCACTATCATCAAGGTCTTGAAGATCTGCTTCAACTTTAGCTGAAAGTACAAATGCTTCTGAGCCGTTTGCTTTTGCATATTCTTTTGCTCTTTTTACATGTTCATTATTCGCTCCATCATTTGCTACATCATCTTCTGATACATTAAGTGCATATATTACTTTCTTATCAGTAAGAAGACTCATATCTTTTATAAACTTATTATCATCGTCACTTCTCTCAAAACTTATAGCAAGTTTTCCAGACTCAAGATGAGCTTTTAATTTGTCAAGTACTTCATACTCTACTTTCGCCTCTTTATCATTATTCATCTGGTGTTTAACCTTTGAAAGTCTTTTTTCTAAAGTTTCAAGGTCTGCAAATATAAGCTCCATATTGATAACTTCTATATCACGAATTGGATCTACACTTCCATCTACATGTATTATATTGCTATCTTCAAAGCAACGCACCACATGAACTATGGCATCGGTTTCTCTGATGTTGGCAAGAAATTGATTACCAAGTCCTTCGCCTTTTGATGCTCCTTTCACGAGACCCGCTATATCTACAAATTCTATCGTTGCATAGGTGGTTTTTTCTGAATTATAAAGTTTTGTAAGTTCTTCTAATCGTTTATCAGGAATTGGCACAACCCCTACATTTGGTTCTATTGTACAAAAAGGATAGTTGGCACACTCTGCACCAGCTTTTGTAATAGAATTAAATAAAGTACTCTTTCCTACATTAGGTAAGCCTACTATTCCAAGTTTCATAACTACTCATCTCCCTTTTCATCACTCTCTTGTATGGTCGAGCTGTGCAAGACTCTTTGCCGCTCACGTAGCTCGCGGCTACAGTACGGGCGAGCTGTGCGAGCCCCATCTGCCTTTCATGTTATATATATAAATAATACATCCAAGCACCACACATGCAACCGCTACAAGTTGCGAAACCCTAAATATTCCAAGCATCAAACTATCAGTTCTAAGCGACTCTACAAAAAATCTTATAACCCCATATCCTATAAGATATGTAGCAAGTATCTGTCCTTTAAACTTATAATACTTTTTTATTATAATAATCAAAACTATAAAAAGTAATATGTTTAAAAATGATTCATAGAAGAATGTAGGATGTGCTTGTATATAGCTTATACCATTTTCTTCTATCATATTAATCTTTTGTTCAAAAGTTATGCTACTCTGATCTATATAATCAGTCCTCATACGCATAGCCAAAAGATTATTGGTATATCCACCAAATGCTTCCATATTAAAGAAATTGCCATATCTGCCAATCGCTTGTCCTATCACAACACCCATCATTGTCGCATCAAGAACTTTCAAGATGTCCACTTTCTTTATAAAAGAATATACTGCAATCGCAATAACGCCAAGTATTATGCCTCCAAATACAGCAAGTCCACCAGCTCTTATATCAAGTATCTCATATGGTCTTATTTGGTAATAATCCCATCTAAATATTACATAGTATGCTCTTGCGCCAATCACACCAAAAATTACAACTAGAATAAATATATCATACAAAGTATCTTCGCTTACATCTATAAGCTTTCCAAAATGCGTCGCTACATAGAAGCCTATAAGCATACCCAAAGCAATAATGATACCATAATAAGCTATAGTAAAATTACCTATATGAATATTATTTCTTAAAGTTTCTATATATATTCCAAGATTTGGGAATGCTATATCATAACCTTTTGCATCATTCATGACCACATTTGAAACTGTAGATACTGTACTTATCACATTTGATACTGATGATATTATTTCATTTGTCAAAAACAAAAAATTCATAACTAACTATTACTCCTACTTAATCATTTTTATAAAATCATTCTCACTGATAATTTTAACACCCAGTTCTTTTGCCTTTTTATTTTTAGTAGAGTTACTCGTCACATCATTATTGATTAGATAATTTGTATTTTTGCTTACAGATGTTGCGGTTTTCCCACCATTATCTTCTATTACCTTTACAAGCTCATCTCTATTCTCAAAGTTTTCTAGACTTCCTGTAATTACAAATGTCATACCATTTAGTTTGGCGGCACCTTTTATACTATCTTTTTTAATTTTCACTTCTTTTATTATGTCATCAAGAATTCTTTTATTATTCTTATCAGAAAAGAAATCTTTAATCGATTTCGCAAGTACTGGTCCTATATCATCTATACCTTGAAGTTCCGATTCATCTGCATTCACTATTTTTTCTATATCATTTTCAAAATGTCTTGCTAAAGTCTTTGCATTTGCCGTGCCGATACCAATAATTCCCAGTGCATTTATAACTCGAAAGCACTCTGTATCACGGCTCTTGTCTACTGATGATATAATATTTTGATAAGACTTCTCACCAAATCCATCAAGCCCTACTATCTCATCTTTGTGGCTCTCAAGTTTATATAAATCTCCATATTCTTTTATAATTCCTTTTGACAAAAATGTCTCTATAGTCGCTATACTTATCCCTTCTATATTCATGCAGTTTCTTGACACAAAGTTTTCAAAACCTTTGATGTTTTTAACAGGACACAATTTATTTTCACAAAGTAAAGTTTTTACTCCATCATTATTTTTTATGACAAGTTTGCTTTTGCAGACTGGACACTTATCGGGGTACTTAAGGCTTCCACTTTTAGTAAGGTTTTCTTCGACTTGCGGTATGATCATATTGGCCTTAAATACTTTTATCCTATCGCCAATGCCAAGCTTCAATTCTTCTATTATAGAGATATTATGAAGCGATGCTCTTGATACATTTGTCCCTTCAAGCTCGACTGTATCAAATATAGCTACAGGATTTATAAGTCCTGTCCTACTTGGTGACCACTCTACTTCACGAAGTGTCGTCTCTGCTGTCTCATCTTGCCATTTAAAAGCGAGAGCATTCCTTGGAAACTTTGAAGTCGCACCAAGAGACTCTCCATACTTTATATCGTTAAATATGAGAACAAGTCCATCAGACGGATAATCATTTTTCACTACATCTTTTGAATAAAAATCTATAGTATCAAGAATATTTTCCTTATTAACTTTTTTTCTAAAAACTGTCTCAAACGATAGATCATCAAGAAATCTCATCTGATTTTCAAAAGTAGAATTGACCTTTTCTTCTTCTTTTGTCTTATTATCACCACCTATCTCTACAAGTGAAAATATCACAAGTCTCACATTTCGCTTTTTAGTTATATTTGGATCAAGCTGACGGACAGATCCACTACATAAGTTCCTTGGATTTTTATACTTTTCAAAGCCAACACCAAGTTCATCATTAATCTTATTAAAATCACTATAAGAAATGATTGCTTCACCACGAAGGACAAGATGTCCTTTATAATTTATTTTCAATGGCACATTGATAAACGCAGGTATATTATTGCTTATGTCTTCCCCAACCTCACCATTACCACGTGTAACGCCTGATACAAACTTTCCACCCTCATAAGTTAAGACTATAGTAAGTCCATCAAGCTTATAGGACAAGACCCCTTCTTTATCGCCAAGAAAATCTTTAAGTACATTTCTATCTTTTGTCTTATCAAGTGAAAGCATTGGCTTTTCGTGACGAACTTTTGGTAGAAAGTCTGCTGCTACAAATCCTACATTTTCTGTAAGCGAATGGTCTGCTTTTATGCCATATTCATCTTCAAGAGATTTTAATTCATCATAAAGCCTATCATACTCAAAATTAGACATGATTTCTTTGTCTTCATTATAGTATGCTTCACTTGCTCTAGTGAGCAGTGTATTGATTTCTTCTATTCTCTTTTTAGCTTCTGTTTTATTCATTTACATATTGTCAAGGGCTATCTATATCCCCTTTACTACTTACGTAGCTTACAGCTACAGTTTTACTTCACAACGATTGTGCACGGGCAAGCTATGCGAGCCCCAAGTTTTTCCTACTTATAATTTTATATTCACCAACTTTTATATCACCAAGTTTACAATTCATAATCCTAATTCTTTTTAAACTTGTCACATGATACCCAAGTTCCTTGCACATCCTTCTCACTTGGCGATTTAGCCCTTCGGTTATAGTTATTGAAAACCTATATAGTTCTTTTCCGAAGCGATGAGTCTTACACGCTCTTGTCTTCTTATCTATTTCGCTAAGATATACTCCATTTTCAAGTTTTTTAAGAAACTCTTCTGTAATCTCTTTACTTACTCGAACTTCATATTCTTTTTCATAGTTATTCTTTTTATCTGTTATCTCTCGCGCTAAGTCTCCATCATTTGTAAGAAGTAGTAGTCCTGTCGTATCTTTATCAAGTCTACCTATCGTAAAGAGTCTTTTATCAAATCCTAATTCTTTTATCTTATCACTAATTTTTTCAGCTTTCTCAACCTTACTTTCTGTGCAGATAACTCCTTTTGGTTTGTTATAGGCTATCAGTATCTTCTCATTATCATTTAAAATTCTATTGCCATCAACTTCTATATCATCATTCACATCTACTTGCTCACCAAGCGATGCAAGCTTACCATTTACTTTTATCCGACCTTCACTTATTAATTTGTCTGCATTTCTCCTTGAGCAAACCCCAAGTTCAACCAATCTTTTATTTAATCTCATATTTATCTATGCATTAGTGGAAAAAGCACGCATCTCCAAAACTATAAAATCTATATTTTTCTTTTATGGCTTCCTTATAAGCATTCATTACAATCTCACGGCTTGAAAATGCTGATACAAGCATGATAAGTGTTGAACCAGGAAGATGGAAGTTAGTAACAAGTGAATCTGCAAGTTTATACTTGTATCCTGGATATATAAATATATCCGTCTCACCTTCACACTCTTTTAGAAGATGGCAGCCTTTTTTCTCATCAAAGTAAGCTGCTGACTCTATACTTCTTATACTTGTAGTACCTACACATATTACTTTTTTCCCATTAAGCTTTGATGTATTTACCTTATCTGCTACATCTCGTGGTATAAAGTACCACTCTTTATGCATTTTATGATCTTCTATTTTATCAACCTTCACAGGTCTAAAAGTTCCAAGTGATACATGAAGTGTGACATAAGCAATATTCACACCTTTCTTTTCTATCATATTAAGAAGTTCTTTTGTAAAATGAAGTCCTGCTGTAGGTGCAGCGACGGAGCCTTCATTTTTTGCATATACTGTCTGATATCTATCTTTGTCTTTAAGCTTATGTGTTATATATGGTGGAAGTGGCATCTCGCCAAGTGAATCAAGTATCTCTTCAAAGATGCCATCATAATCAAAATCAACTATACGATTACCATCAAGAAGAATTTCTTTTACAGTACAGATGAGCTTGCCATCACCAAATGATACCTTTGCTCCAACTTTTAATTTCTTTCCCGGACGGACAAGACACTCCCAACGCTTATCACTAATTCTTCTTACCAAGAAAACTTCACACACTCGTCCAAGCGAATTCGCATCCATAAGATTTCCTATAAGCCTTGC
>AUXO014240245.1_pt1 | contig 39742 bp, 37 predicted proteins | sample 768731 | NCBI WGS metagenome assembly AUXO01 (sample SAMN02715735, study PRJNA202380) | gut metagenome | biome: sheep rumen | host: Ovis aries | place: New Zealand: Palmerston North | reverse complement strand
ATATGATATTTCCATTAATAATACTATTATTCTTTTATATAATATATAATACAATATTAAATATTAGTATTAATAATATAAGTAATAGAAAAATAAATATAGGTCTATTATTTGGATTATTAATAAAAATGATAATTGAAATACCTCTTATAAATAGTACATATAGAATGGGATATGATCTAACATTAGGAAGTATATTATCGACATCATTATCGCTATTAGTAACAATAATACTTCTATCAATATTCATAACAAGAAAATATAAAATAAATCTATTAAATAATTTCACAAATATCCTAAATATCATTTATACAAATATCATATACCTATTATTATTAGTATTATTAACCTTAATAGTAAAAGTAGATAATACTAAGTATTTAACAAATATTTTAGTAATAATATTCTATATATTTATAAGTATATTATTTAATATAATAAAGAAAAAGATAAATAGAAAATAATTTCTACTTATCTTTTATTATTCTATTTCTTCCATCGTAGCATAACATCTTATATTAATATTGAAACTAGAAGAAGAAAAACTAGAATCGTATAATTCTTCATCTAACCATATATACACAGTATAACTAGAAGGAGAAGTTACAAGAGGAATATTACTTATTGCTAGTACGCTATCACCATTATTAACATTAATAATAGGGCCCTCTCCTATTAAATTATTATTATTATCTAATACAGCATATTTAAGAGCACCAGAACTTGCTAAACTACTGTTGATACTAACTATATCTAAATAGATGTGACCATATATATCGTAAGTATTATTCTTTTTATAAAAAGATACTGTAGCAGCACTACCACTGGTATAACTAGTACCAGGATTCAAAGTAGAACCACTTATATTAATTCCTTTAGTATATTCAATATACTTATCAAGTCCTTTAACAGTGGCATTAATATTTAAATTAGAAAATAGTACATATCTATACATTGCATAAGTAAATCCAGCAATAGTAATAATAAATAGAATGACTCCTACTATATATCCAAATAATTTATTTTTTTTCTTCATATATATCCCTTATCCTTTAACTAATATAATGATAACACATTAATAAAAAAAGTGCAATTGGTTTGCACTTGTTTGCTTTAAAATAATCCTAATATGTAACAATAGTTACATTGCTAGGTAAATTTTCATCAGCCATGAATGTGTCATAAGTAGTGGAATTAGCAGGTACTTCAACAGTGATATTTTTAACAGTTCCAGTAAATGCATCAGTAATATTAGTAACATTACTTGAATTAATTCTAATTGTTCCCTCTAAATTACTACAACCATAAAACATTTCATTCATGTCATTTATACTACTTGGAATAGTTGGAATAGTTTTTAATGATGTGCAACCTTTAAAATAACTTGAAAAAGGTAAGTTATGATTTAAAACATTTACGTCATTGTCGATGTTAATATTTTCAACAGAAATCAATTCATAAAATGGGGATACCCTTTTGACAGAAATCAGTTCATTTTCAGTTATTTCTTTATCATATCCTGAAATAATTGTGTTGTATGTTATTCCATTTATTTCATAATTACTAGGAATCGAAATAATTTTTGATGTTCCAATATATTTTTTTATTTTTATATTTGTGTCGCTTATCTCATATTCAAAATCAGTAATTGGATTATATGATGGTAATACTACAGGAATATCACCATTTTTTTGTTCAATTGATGCTTCAACGTTAGCAGCAAAATTGGTATCACCAGCATTATTATGGACTAAATTACCATCTAAATATATGGCTAATATATAATTCTTTTTAATATTATCATCTAATAATGTATCATAATATATTTCTTTTGTTCCAGTAGTAGTAATATATCCTTTAGTTAAGGTATTAAAAGTTTCACCATCTAAATCATTAGAGTTTACGCTAGGATATTCTTCTGGATCATAATAGAATAAAGCATATTGTAAAGCATTAGTACTATCTCCATTTTCCATATACGCAGATGGTAAACTAGTAACATTAAGAGCTATTCTTAAATAACCATTTATTGAACAATCTGATGTACTATCTTTCCATACACTAAAATTAGAAAGAACCATTCCTTTTTTTATAGTAATTTGATTATGATATATTTCATCAGAAGGTTCAATTAATAGTAAATCTTCACCACTAATATTTTCACTTTTAGTGAAATTACCTTCAACTAAACATTTACTATTTAGGGTAACATTATAATCAGTAGTTCTCCATGCAATAACAGCATAAGTTACACCTACTGCAAGAAAAATAAATAACACTATACCAATTATAATTCCTATTCTTTTTGATTTTTTGAAATTTAAATTCATATATATCCCTACTCTTTCTATAAAAAGAAAATTATATAAAATATAATTATTCTTCTATTTCATTAACAATGCCACTACTACCAGTAGCATATAAAGATAAATTAACGGTCTTATTCATCATATTATTATTATTAACTACACTACCATCTATCCAATAATAAATGTTATATTCATCTTTGCTCTCTGAAGATATTTGTACATCATTTAGTAAAACAATATTATCATTATTATTATAGTTTTCAAAACTATCACCATCTATATATTCATCACCTTTATATATAGCCCATAAAAATGTACTGCTTTTTAATTCATCGGGCAGTGAATTTATCTTCATATATAAACTGAATCTATTACCTGGTGTATCAGATGTAATTTCTATTTTTTTTAAAGTACCATTTTCTTTATTAAGTACTGGTTCTAATTCCCCTACAATATCGGTACCACCAATAAATGTTATTGTGCTACTAGCTGTTAAATTAACATTAACATTTTGTTCTGCAGTACTTCTCCATTTAAACCAAGCATAAGTACCGGTACCAAACATTACTACAAATAAGAACATTCCAATTAAAGATAAAATAATTTTCTTTTTATTATTAATCATAAACATATTTCACCTCTTCATCCTTATCAATTACTCTGAACCAAATGTAGTTAATGTAACATTACCAGGTACATTACCATTAAAACTATTATAAGTAGTAGAACCACTAGGTACTTCAATATTAATATTCTTTGAAGTATTTGCAAATGTATTAGTAGCATTCGTAATACCACTAGAATTTATTCTAATAGTACCTTCTAAATTGGTGCAATAACTAAATGTATAATTCATATTTGTTACTGAGCTTGGTATTACTGGAACATTTACGAGAGAGCTGCAACCAAAAAATGTGGACTGCATGTCTGTTACTGAACTTGGTATTACTGGAGCATTTACGAGAGAGCTGCAATTATGAAATGTGGACTGCATGTCTGTTACTGAACTTGGTATTACTGGGGCATTTACGAGAGAGCTACAAACAGAAAATGTTTCACGCATGTTTGTCACTGAGTTTGGTATTACTGGAGCATTTACGAGAGAGCTGCAACCAGAAAATGTAAATTTCATACTTGTTACTGAATTTGGTATTATTGGAACATTCTCAAGCAATGTACAACCAGAAAAAGTATTGTTCATTACATTGTTAATATACTGACTAGAAACTGGATCATAACCTAAAAAAACAACATTATTACCTAGTTTAACATTCTGAATCATATTATTATATATAAATGTTCCATACCCAGCATCGTATTCATATTCATCGCCAGTATCTTCATCAGTTATCATAATATATTCAGTATTAGATAGTATTTTAACATTATAAGTATTGTTATCTACTACATAAGTATTAGGAATATTAACATTAGGGTCTGTCCCTTTGTAACTTGTTATTAAAATATCATTTTCATCAATAATAATAGGAGTAGATAACTGATAATTAACTAAATAGCCTTCACATTCTGTTTCATAACTTATGCATAATGGTTCTATATTTAATGTTAGATTCTCTATTTCTGTTTGATTGCTACCTAAGATATAATAAAAGTCTTCTAACGGAGTTTCAACAAACTGCTCTGCTCTAGCAGTAGCAGTTGCGCTAACATTAGCTCCTATTATATCATCTCCTACTTTGTTTTTATCTAAATATATAATAACTAAATAATTATTTTTATCACCGGGATTTAAATATTCCGTATGTATATCTATAGTACCTTCTTCAGATATTATTCCTCTTCTTATATAATTAAAAGTTTGATTTTTTAAATATTGCATAGTGGAATCGGTATATAAACTAGGATTATACTCTGCTACGACATATTTTAAAGAGCCATAACTATTACCATTACTTTTATAAGTATTAGATAATGAATTAATATTAAGTTCAATAGTACCAATACCACTTACTTTATTGCATCTTTTATCAAGTTCCATACTAATAGTAGTAAATCCCATAAGTGTACTTAATTTTATCGTATTTGCAGTCAAGTAATCTTCTTCTTTAATTGCACCGATATTGCCAGTAATATCTGCTCCCTTAGTATAATTTATATTAAAACAATGAGTATTACCCGCTACTATAATATTACCAGTTGTAAAAGTAAGCCAAGCATATGCTCCACCAATCACTAAAACAAGTATAAATACTAAACTTATTATCAATAATCTTATTTTTTTATTTTCATTCATAGAATCTATCCTACCTTCTATTCAAGAATACCATATTTAATTAAATTTATCAAGATTATTATAAATAAAAAATACACAAATTAATATAATGTGTATTTTTTACTAACATGTTTTATTATTTTATATCATTAATATTTAAAGTATATATCTCTTCATTCTCTACATAAAAAGATACTGTTTCTAAATTATTATATATGTTATCCATAGAAAGGCCTATCGTATATATAACCTCTTCTAATATCTTATTACTATCTACATCACTTAATACTAAATTATTGAAATTAAGCTTTAAATTATTATCTAAAAGTTCGTAATCATATATTTCAGTATTAGCATTTAAATAACTCATTAAATTAGTTTCATATATTGGAGAACTACTAAGTTCTTTTATTATTACCTTTATTTTATCATCACTATTATTGTTAACATACTTTGTAACTGGTACATAGTATTCATAATCGTTATAGTTATTAACATAATACATTGTATAATAGTCTATATCTTTTGTACTTACTAAATCATAACTTTTATTAATACCAAAATTTCTATTTAGTAAGGCAGGAAGCTTTGTACCACTGGGAAGATTGTTAAGTATTTCTCCCTCTACTTTAATTATTACATTATCAATTCCATCTATACTAGTTAATGTATAAATAATTGATTCAATCATTTTATTTTCATCTTTTTCATTTACATCTAATAATTCTTTAGTAAAATTTATAGTAAGAGTTTTGTCTTCTAAGTTTAAATCTAATATACTAGTACCTGGAGGAATAATACTTCGAAAGCCATTGGGTATTATATTGGATTTTTTTCCATCAATAACAAGACCATCTACTAAATCTTTTGCTTTATCTACTCCAGTACAATTACAACTAGAGATACTTGTTCTTGCTACGTAATCTTCACTATCTACTAAGTATATTGTGCTTACTATATTATCATAAACATACTCTATACTGCTCTTATTTAATTCTATCTCTTTAATACTAGAGTCTGGTAGTATGTACATTATGACAAGTATAAGAATAGCACTAGTAGCTACCATAATTTTCTTTATACTCATTTTCTTCAACATAACATCACCTATTAATATATATGAATTAAATAAAGAAAAATACCTTATTCTAAGATAAAGTATTTTGATGTTAATTATGAATTAACATCTGGCCCCGCTACAAAAGGTTCAGCATTAGCATCAGTATTAACATTTGTATAAAAGACATCACTAACTGTATCATATAAACCTATTGTACCTCTTGGGCATTCAACATTTACTGAATTAGTTACAGTTTCAAGTGAATAACAAGGGATAAAATGTTTTTCAATTTCATTAGATTCTGAAAGTGTCATTTCATATACGCGCATATTATATCTATCAAAAGGCTTAGATGAGTTTCCAAATAAATATAATTCTTCTTCTTGATCTGCAGTTTTACTAGCAATTACACTACTTACTGTTCCATAGCTTGCGTATCCTCTGGTAACTGTTAAAGTGTTCCTATTAGTTCTAATATCATCAGTAATTTCAATTTTTCGAATTGCATCATTTGACTTATTAAACCATAGAAAAAGCGTATTATACTGACTAGCAGCGGAACCGAAATTAATAGAAAACACATCTTTATTATCAGTTGTTTTTGAATTAAGAATATTTTCAACACCAGAAGTGTTTGTTTTAAATGTTCCATTAAAACTTAATTCTAACTCTAAGCTTGTATTGATTTTTGGGACATATCCTGTGTTTATTCTTTGAGTACCAGTTGATTCAATATATTCGACTTGTTTATAATAGCAAGTAAAATTAGGATTATCAATATTAGTAATAGTTAGTCCTGTATAACTATTGCCGAACATTGTTTCAAATAATTTGTATTGTGTACAGTTTGGTACTTTAATAGTAGCATTATTAGGTACAGAATTAAAAGTATCACTATAAGAGGTAATATTAGATAAATCTATATTATTTAAATCAATATTTGTTAAACTTGTACAGCCCGAAAATGTACCATTCATATTATTAGAAAATACTTTAATACCATTTTTCAAATAAATACTAGTGATAGTATTATTGTTAGTAAATGTACCATAATTATTATTTATATACGGGCTTAATACTACTTTATATTCTACGCCGTTAATAGTATATTTGCTTGGCACATTTACTAAAGAATCTTTTCCTATATACGAAGTTAAAAGTATTTCATCTTGAGCGAGTGTTGTAGGATTCTCTCCCATCGCAGTAGAATAAGCACTATTTAAAGCAGTAACTGAGTCGTTGTCTGTTCCTAATATATAGTTAAAATCTGTATAAGGTGTATCACCATAAGAAGTACCTACTATATCACATACTAAACTAAATTGATATGTTTGATTTGTTATATCATTAGGATTTCTACCCATAGTACCATCTATCCATAAATATAATGTAAATGTATAATTTGTGTTATAACTTAAAGAATCATTATCATTACTAAAAGTAATAGTATCTCCTACTTCTTTACCTTCAAAATTACCACTACCATAGCTTTCACCAGTAGTAGTATTTACTAGTTCATATTTAAAAGATTGATGTTTTAAGCCAGTTGTTTCTGTTTCTTGAGTATTAATACTATCTATTGTTAATGTCCAAGTAATATTAGCATACTCAGATAATGTTTGTTTGGCATTAACATTTACTATCCTACCCTTATCTCTACTTGATACTGGCCATAATAATTTTTCATTATCTGATGTTTTATTACACTGCCCTAATCCATTAACAGAAGATACCGCTATTGTAGCATCTTTATTTTCTTCATTACTACTCCATGCATAATAAGCATAAGTACCAAGTACTGTTAATACGCCAAGTAATAATACTCCTAATACTATAAATAAAGTTTTTTTATTAAATTTTTTTTTCATTAATCAGTCACCTACAATATAAATTATAAACTAAATATCAAAATAAAACAAGTAGTTTGTACTTGTTTTATTAGTGTTTTGGTTTAAAAACTATTGCTAAGATGAATGATAGTACTAATGCAATAGAAATACCAGCACTAGTTAAATTAAATATTCCAAGAGATAACCCTAGTGGACCTATATCATGAGCCATATCCATGGCACCATGTATTAGTAAATGTCCAAAAGAAGTAATTGGAAGAAGGGCTCCTGCTCCTGCATATAAAACAAATTTATCATAAATACCAAAAACATCTAGGAAGGCTCCTATAACTACAAAAAGAGAAGTAATATGTCCTGGAGTAAACTTAGTGTTATCTAAAATTATTTGTGCTATTAAGCAAACAAAACCACAGAAAAGAAAAGCATATATATAGGTCATTTTTCTACATCCTCCAAACTAATAGCATTAGCTATTCCTGGTATTGTTTCTTTTTGAAAAGTAAATGTTGGCGAGAATAAGGCTCCGGTTGGTACTAGTAAAACTTTTTTGTATTTGCCTTTCAGCATTTCTTTATAAATATAACCAAATCCCACTAATGCTGAGCATACTGGACCAGATGCACCTGCTAGTACTGGTTGTTTATCTAAATCATAAAGAAGAGTACCACAATCATTATAGTTATTACCTAGCTCAATATTATACTTTGTTAGCATATAGTCTCTTAATATGTTCTTACCATATATACCTAAGTCACCAGTTAATATTAAATCATAATAAGATGGATCTCTATTAGTATCTTTTAAATGATTATAAATAACATCTCCAGCTGCTGGAGCCATAACTGCTCCCATATGATTAACATCTGTAACTCCCATATCAACTACTTTACCAATTGTTGTACTTTCTATTTTTACCTTACTTTTTTTATTTGTAAGTAATATACTAGCAGCACCAGTAGAAGTAAAAGTGGCGGTCTTCTTTTTTGGTGCACCATATTCAGTAGGATTTCGGAATTGTTTCTCTGCAACCATATTATGACTAGATGTGCATGCTATTACTTTTTTAGCCTTCTTTCCCTCAATAAAAGTACTACCTAGTATTATTCCTTCACTAATTGTCGAGCAGGCCTCAAAAATTCCTATAAATGGAATATTAAAATCTCTTGCCATATAGTCTGATGCTGATATCTGATTTTGTAAATCTCCGGATATAAGTAAATCTATATCTTCTTCTTTTATTTTATTTTTTTTTAAAATATTAGTATTTGCTTCTTTAAGTAAATGAACTTCTGCTTTTTCCCAAGATTTTTCTCCAAAATATAATTCTTTTTCATATTTCTTATCAAAGTAATTAGATAATGGTCCATCATTTTCGTATGGTCCACATACTGTATATGTATCCATTATATACACATTATTATATTTAATAGTCATTTTTATCCTCCTATTGTCAGTAGTCTAATAAGGCCAAAAACATATACTGATACTACGCCATATAAAATTACCGTACCTGCTAATTTAAAAATATTAGTGCCAATTCCAAGCACTAATCCTTCATGTTTATATTCAAGTGCAGCACTGGTCATTGAATGAGCAAAACCAGTAATTGGAATAAATAAAGCAGCCTTCACCTTAGTAACTAAAACATCAAATATGCCTAAAGCTGTAAGAATTGAAGCAATAGCTACAAATGTGAGGGTTACTAATATTCCTGATTCTTTTCGAGGCAGATTTAGCCACATCATATAACATCTAAGAAGAAGTTCACCTAAAGCACCTATAGTTCCTCCAACTAAGAATGCTATTATTCCATTTTTAAAACATTCTTCTTTAGGTGTATTTCTGTTTACTATTTCTTTATATTTATTCTTATTCATATTCTTCACCACTTATAGTATTTATATTTATTTATTTTTTATACTTTTTAATTAATTTTAAACATATATTTTATTATGAAAAATAATAAATTTATTAAATCTACTATTATCTTAATAGTTGGGGGATTTATTACTAAAATACTAGGTATGGTTATTAAAATTGCTTTAACGAGAAGTATTGGTACAGAAGGGATAAGCCTTTATATGTTAGTCCTTCCTACTTTTAATTTGTTTATTACTTTATGTAATCTTGGAGTACCTATAGCAATTACTAAATTGGTATCGGAAAAGAAAAAAAGTAGTAAAAAAATAATTATTCCTACTACTTATTTAATACTTATATATAATTTGCTTCTAATAATTATAATTATCATTATATCTCCTTACTTATCTAGTAAATTATTACATAACTCTAATACTTATTATCCATTAATAGCAATTGGTAGTACTCTTCCTTTTATAGCATTATCTTCTATTATAAAGGGTTATTTTTTTGGCAAAGAAAATGTATTTCCTTGTAGCTTATCAAATATAATAGAACAATTGACTAGATTAATACTTACTGTATTTGTTGTTTCTTATATGACTAAATTTGGAATAGTAAAAGCGGTTACGACTGTTGTGTTAATTAATATTATTAGTGAGGGTATATCTATACTTGTACTCACTCTCTTTTTACCTAAAGAAAAAATATATAAAGAAGATTTAAAAAAAGATAATTCTTTATTAAAAGAAATATTTGGTATTAGTATTCCTACAACTACTTCAAGATTAATTGGTTCTATTACTTATTTTTTGGAGCCGATTATTTTAACTACTATACTTAAATACACTGGTTATAGTAGTGATTATATAACACTGGAATACGGCGTAATAAATGGTTATGTGTACCCATTATTATTACTTCCTTCGTTTTTTACTTTGGCTATAAGTTCTGCTATACTACCAGTAATATCTAATAGTTATAGTAATAATAACAAAGTATACGCTATGAAAAAATTAAAACAAGCAATTGTTTTTTCATTACTAGTAGGTATTCCTTGTACTATACTTTTTATTATTGTTCCCGATAAATTATTAGGCTTAATATATAATACAAATTTAGGAATTAACTATATTAAAATTACTGCACCATTCTTTTTACTTCATTACATACAGGCACCTCTTACTAGTGCTCTAACTGGTATTGGTTTATCTAAAGAAGCTATGAAAGGAACTTTATATGGAGGTATAACAAAAATCCTTTCCTTAATAATACTTAGTTTTTTAAAGATAGGATTATGGAGTTTAATTATTTCTTCTATTCTTAATATAGTAGTAGTAACTGGACATCATATATACTATGTTAAAAAGAAAATAAATTAATACAAACTATTAATTTATTTTAAATCATCACTACCAAAGGGATATGGGCATAAATCCTTTACAGTATATATTTCTCTATCATAATCATTACTATATAATATTATTTCATCTTCATCATGAAAAAATTCACTTATCACTTGTCTACATAAGAAACAACAAGTAGATATTTTTGGGCTATCACACATTACATACATTTTACTAAAGTCCCCTTTTTTATAGCCACTTGCTATAGCGCTATTTATAGCTACTCTTTCAGCACAAATGGTGGCTCCAAAGGAAGCATTTTCAACGTTTACTCCACCAAAACTTTTTCCATCTTTCATTAAACATATTGCGGCTACTTTAAATCCAGAGTAAGGACTATAACTATTTTTTAATAATCTTTTTAAACTTTCTTCCATTTTACCCTCCCTTTTATCTTGTTATATTATATTCTTGTAGTAACTTTTCTTGAAGAGAAAACATTTCTTTTTCTTCTTCGTCAGTCATATGGTCATAACCAAGTAGATGTAGAATACCATGGGTAGCTAAAAAGCATACTTCTCTTTCTCTCGAATGATTGTATTCTATTGCTTGATCATATGCTACATCTATTGCTATATAAATATCTCCTAGTAATCTAAAATCTTCATATACGATGTCTTGATTATCTTCTAGGGCAAATGATATTACATCAGTTACTCTATCGGTATTTCGATACTCTCTATTTATTTTATGTATTTCTTCATTACTTACAAATATTATATTAAATATAGCTTTTTCAATATTTAATTTCTTTACAATGAATTTTAGATATTTTTCTAATTTATTTATTTCTTCTATTTTTTTATTGGTATTATTGATTATATCAAACATTTTATTACCCCCATATCATACCAAATATATTTATATTAAATGAATACATGATAGTTATTATTAATAAAAGTATTACTAAAATATCTATTACTGTATCATTTTTAAGTATTTTAACTTTATTTTGAATGGCATCGATACCTATAAATAGTAGTCCTCCGATTATGCCTCCTAGTACATTTAGTATTATGTCATCGATATCAAATACTCTTCCTATATGATATTGTACTACTTCTATTGTTACGGATACTATTAGTGATAAAATAAATGTAATACTTATTTTGCGATTTTTTAAGATATAAGAAGATAAAAAACCATATGGTATAAAAAGCATTATATTTCCTAAGATGTTTTTGATAAATTTCCTTGAGCCAATATTATATCTAAAGATTTCTTTAAATGGTATATAGTTGGATACTCCATAATTGGAATCTTGAAATGTTACTACATAAAATAGACATAATATATATGTTATTGCTATTAAATATATAAGTTCTTTATGTAGTAAAAACTTTTTATGTTTAGTTATTAAATATGCTATTCTAAGACTTGTTACTATTACCAGAATAATAACAATCATTGGCCATATGTTAGGCAGTGATTCTATAAAAACATTTTTTATCATATGTCCTCCTTTTATTCTTAAAATAAATATACCAAGGCAGGGGCCTTGATACTATTAAAGATCTAAATCATATTTGTCTAGTTCATCTGCTAGTTCAAGTTGTGCCTTTATAATATTTTTTATTCTGTTTTTAAATACAACAGTATTCTTTTTAAGCAGTGACGATTCATTTTCTGTTTTTTGAGCAGTTACTAAGGCTTCATGAACGATAGAATTTGCATTATTTCTTGCTTCTTCTACGATTATATTTGCTTCTTCTCTAGCTAATGATTTTATTTTTTCAGCTGTACTTTGTGCCGCTATAATGGCTTCGGCCATCTTTGCTTCATTTGTTTTCTCTTTACTTATTTCTTCTTCTAATGAAGAAATTTTCATCTGTAGTAGAGAATTTTCATTATTTAGTTTTTCTAATCTTTTGATTACAACATCAATAAATCTATTTACTTCATCAATATTGTAGCCTTCGCTAGTAATTGTAAATCTCTTCATAAGTCACCACTCTTATCTTTTATATTACCATTCTAAGTCAATATCATTCTTTTTCTTATTTTTTTCATCTTCTTCAGAAATTGTACCTTCGACATTAACGTTTTTTGGAGTGCATAAGAATATTCCTCCACCAATCTTTTGAAGGTCTCCACCTATTGCATATACTGTACCAGATAGAAAATCAACAATTCTTTTAGCTTGATCAGGTGTAACCCTTTTCATATTTACTACAACTGTATTTCTTTTCTTTAAATGATCCGCTATCTGTTGGCTTTCAGAATATGCCCTTGGTTCAAGTAAGATCATCTTGCCATCACGATTTCCTGAAACTTTTTCAGCATCGTAGTATTCATCTTCGTTAGTTTCATCCATAACCTCTTCTGTTACAAATTTTTTTAATTTACTAAGACCCATAAATATCTCTCCTATTCTCTTTAATTTTAGCATAATATTTTTTAAAATACAATACTTTTTCTTAATTTTGACAATCTACATCATATGTATAATTGTATTCTTTTGTATTACAGTTATAATTAACTATTATGCTATCAGGAAATCTTTCATCTATTTTAATATCCGATAAATTTCCATAATCACGCAGATTTTTAATTGTTATTATATTTGTTCCACATGTAATTTTTTCATACTTATTTTCTGCTACATACATTTTTGCAGTACTTATTATACTATTCCTCGTGCTCTCACAAGACTTCTGTTTATTTTTATTTATGATTGTTATTATACTTGGTATAAGTGTTAACAGAATTACTCCTATTATTGCGAGTACTAGAAGTGCCTCTATTAAAGTAAAACCTTTTTTATTCATTTTTTTCACCCCTTTTAGAAATTACATAGTACCCGATTCTACATAAATTAACGTGAGTTTACAATTTAAATTTTCTGTTACAGAATTTATTGTGGCCGTTATCTCTCTATTGAATGATTTAATATTGTCAGTAATATTGCCAATATTGTGACCATTACATAAAAAATTTGAAAATTGATATGCTTTTTTATTACTATATATGCTATCACTTAAAATGGTAAATGTATGTGTAAAGTAGCTACCATTTTGAATGGTTTCACTATATGAATCAATGGTTTTATCTCTTGTACCGTCTTTTTTACCAATTAAATCAATTGTTATCGTTACATTTCCCATAGACCATTTGGCATAAATTTCTTTACTTTCACTTAGTGATACGCTACTGTCGATATTACCATGTTCATCGATTATTTTGGTACCTTCTCCATTTTTGCCTTCATAAAATCCATCAAATATACTTTCTGATTTTTGAGGAGTTTGGATATTTTCTATTCTATTTGTTGCATTACTATCTGAATACCAGTTGCCATTTGAGTAATAGATGATATTATCGCCTCCTTCACCACCATCTTTGTTTAATGTAATGGTTAATACATTTTTTTCGTCATTATCTGGTTGAGGTGTAGGAACTGGGCTATTTTCATCACTATTAATAGTGTCCTTATTATATTCTTTTTCAATATCACTTACTAAGTTATCTATTCGATTCTTTCGAGCAGATAATACTAATAAATATGAACTAGTTAGCGCTACAAATAGTATCAGAAGCCCATATAGGACTACTGTAATAGCAAATCCTTTATTATTTAATCTCATATTCCCTCCTTAATATGTTATAACGTCTTTATCAGTTGAAGTTAATTTACTAATGTCTGATTCTTTAATTACAATTGTGTCGATATTGCCATCAGAGATATATTTATTTTCTTCTAAATTTTTAAATACCATCTCAATATCAAATTCTTTTCCATTGTTATCATATGCACGACATCTTTTTAAGAATGTTACATCAAATGCTTTATCAAATGGTGATAATTCTGGTTCCCATCCTACTCTTAAAGCTGCTTCTGTTTTATATGTTTTTCCATTATAATTGCTTTCTAGTACATATTTAAAATTTTCATGTGATTTTGAGTAAGGGCTACCAAAGGGAAGAGCAACAATATTTACATATTTTCCGGGAATTATCTTTTCTAATTCATCATAAACATAGGCTATTTCTTTTTGAACTTTATCACCAGTAGATTTTTTTATATCAAGATGTGTCTGTGTATGATTTCCTACATCATATCCATTATCTATTAAGAAATGTAATATTTTTTCATTATATTCTTTTTGATTAAAGATACCACCATTAACAAAGAAGGTTGCCGTAGCTTTACTATCAGGATGCTTCTTTTTAAATGCCTCTAATATTCCAACAGCGCTATTTTCATCGATTATGATATTTCCATTATCATCTAGTCCAGTAACTTTGATATTATCTTCATTACCATCATCAAAAGTTAATACTATTGGGCTTTTACCATAGTCTACGTCTATTTTTCCATTTATATAATCCTCTAACCGTATCATTTGGTAACCTTTTTCATAGTAAAACTCTAAATCTTCTCTAAAAGCATCGGGAGTTCTATTATATCCATCTTTATCGACATTACCTCCAATAGTACCAGTACTATTGGAAGTTTTTTTTCTTATACCATGATACATCATAATAGGAACTTTTCCTAATTCGTTTATATTATCACCGGCTAATTTATCTTTATTTATTTTTCCAAGTGATACTACTATATCTAGTTTTAATCCTTCAGTTAATACTTCACCTTCTTTAATACTTTGTGAAATAATTTTATCTTTTTCAACTTTTTCACTGTACTCATATGTTGTATTTACCTTCATCTTATATTTATTTTTTATTATATTCACATCTTCAATAGTATTAAGTTTAGTCATATAATCAATTTTTATTGTTTTTTTATTAAAGCCAATAATAAATGCAATAATTCCAAACATTAAAATTATCAATAAATATATTTTTTTATTTGCTTTTCTTTTTTTATTCATTTGTAAGTCTCCTATCAAAATAATTATAAATAAGAAATTATAAAAAATCAAGGTATACCTTGATTATTTTTTTTATTCTTGATTATTTTTTTTATTCTCTTAATAATCTATCTAACGATACAATCCGGTACCCTTTACTGTTAATATAATTAATTATATTATTTAGATTATTGATATTATCTAATACTATTATTTTTCCATTAGACAAATTGTCTTTTATGCTATTATAGTTGCTACCTTTAATTGATAATATTGTATACATATCTAGATTTTTACATTCATTTAAGTTTTCTATGTTTTTTTCTCTAAGTAAGCAGTATTTTGATCGATTATTTGATATATTATTTATGAGTGTATTGTCATTTATTAAAATAGATTTGCTATATGTTCCATTGTTCCCATATGTATATATTTCATTATTTTTTAATTTATTTAAATTATCAATTGTTAGAATATTATGATGCATAAATAAAGTAATATTATTAATGCCTTCTAGTTTATTTATATTATTTGAATCTACTATTAATAGAATGGAAACTTCTTTTTTATTGTTATTTCCTTTTATAATATATTTATCTTTATTATCTTCTAATCTAATTGTAGGCATTATGTTATTATATACTAAATATTCTTCAATAAAAGTATTATATTTTTTCATATTATTAAAGCTTCGGCGTACGTTTATTTCTTTACCTCTTATACCAGGTATTATTGTGTCATCTTCAATATATCCATTTACTTCCTTTACTTTATATTCTTCTGAAGCATTTATAATTTGCTTCATTAATTCGCTATTTTGATTAATATAATTAATTACTTTATCGGTATAAAAAAAACTAAAACATATTAATACTAATAGGGATATTTTTTTTATTATCTCTTTCAAAATGACCACCTAATTAATTATATGATTTAGTTTTGATTATATTATTTAATTTCTTTTATTTGAATTCCTACTACTATATAGTTATTCTTTAGAATTGAATTTTGTTTCTTTTTTTTTATCTTCTCTTCTTATCTTTCTTTTTCTTTATTAAAATAGAAGATATTGTTATTAGGAGTACTCCTATTACGACTAGGGAAATGTATAGATATAGATTGGTTTTATCTAATTTATTTTGATAAGATAGAATTAAGTCTGGATTATATCTTTGGATAGTATTTTCTTCTCTATCATAAATATAAATTCCTTTTTTTCCTGTTTCTTCATTGATTGCATATAATAGATAGAAACTACTTCCTTTTATATTATTATCAGCAGCATATGTTACTCCCTTTTCAATATATTGATAACCTTCTATTTTATTATTATCGTAATTAAATGATACTTTGGAATAACCATTTGGTAATTCTTCCTTTGGCATAGATATTAGTTTTAGACTAGTACCATTTACTAACATATTATTATAGTCACTAAATTTACCTGTTTTTTCATCATAGATAAAATATTTATTATTTCCTTTATCATCTGATAATCCTATTAATATATCTTTTGTTTTTTTATTTTTGTAGCAAAGAACATCTTCTTCACCTATTCTAACTGTATTTTTTTCATAATTAGTAGGTACTTCTAGCAATCCTTCTTTTCTAATTACTGTATATGTTTTACCTGATACTGTCACAGTTATCGGATCTAATTCTTTTACAATTACCGTTAAGATATATGTTTTAACATTACCATTTTCGGCTTCTACTTTTATTTCAAATTTATTAGTGCCCTCGGCTACTTCTTTTTCTCCAATACCACCAATACTAGCGGTATTATCTTCGCTTGTTGCACTTATTGTTATTTTATCTACTTCATTAGGTACTTCTAATGTGTATTCTAAGGTATCTTTATTAAATTCCGGGGATATTGCATATCCGTCTATCTCTAGTGAACTTAAATAGTTATTACTACTATAAGTTTTAGGAGGAACGATTACTGGTTCTTTTACGGTTATTGTAAATACTTTATCAGAAAGGGATTGCCAACTATCTGACGACATATTTGTAATTCTAACTCCAGAAGTTGAACAAGTTATTGTTCCTGAACTAGTTGGTCTTACTGTTATGCTATAACTCTTATTCTTAACTGAGTTACTTGAGTCATCAAAAACCATATCAACCCCTTCATTTGTACCGGCGCCTTTACATATAAATGTTCCTTCAATACTAACTAAGGGGCTATCAGATGATACACTAGCAGTTACTGTTACACTATTTCCTTTAGTAACAGAAGTATTACCACTCATACTTACTCCTGATGCTAGTGCATTAGTACTAAAACTTATAAACATTATCAAACTTAATAAAAAATAATTTATTTTCTTCATAACATACTCCTTACTGACTTATCTTTGCATATCCATAGTAGTCTCTTAGGACTGCTAAATAGTCTAATTTATCCACTTTACCATCTCTATTTACATCGGCGGCTTCCTTATATGCACCATTATACTTTGTATAACCATAATATTCTCTTAAGATGGCTAAGTAATCTAATTTATCAATAATTCCATCACCATTAACATCTCCATATATAACTATCATATATTTTTTTTCATTATTACCTATTTTAATATTTAGAATGTCTCCAGTTACAAAAGTACTATTCTTAATATTACCTTCTTTATCTGTAACATTTACTGATATCCCATTACTTTTCTTTTTTATATTAGATAATAAACTATCAATGCTTGTATTAATATTTATGCCGTAAATATAATCATTATTATATTTAATTCCACTACTACTTAGTGCTTTGTCAATGGTAATTTCTTTTCGATTAATAATTAAGACATAATTTTTAGTAATAGAATTATCTACTGGTAATGCAATATTAATAATGTTTTTCCCAACTATTAATTCTACATCTTTAGTCTCACTACTATTGTCTTCAAATTCATATATTATCTTTATTTTATCTATATCAAAGGATGTATCTAAATTGTATTCTAAAGTGTCTTTGCTAAATTCAAAATCTATTTTATCTATCTTTATATTTTTTAGGTTATTATTAGAAATGGTTATATTTTCTTCCTTTGATTTTTTTATTATTGTTAGATTGTAATAGCTTACTGTACCATCTTCTGCGGTTACTGTAAGTGTCTTAATATTTTCTCCTGGTACTAAAGACATAGTACCTGTTCCCTTAACTGAAGCTTTACTATTTATTGTTGAAGCTTCAATATTAATACTACTAACAGAGGCTTCTACTTCAAGATAATAGTTTTGCGTATCGTAAACAAAGTTATTAATATCATTACCATTTATTTTAATGGTTTTTAAATAACTATTGGGATTTTTATTTATAGGAGCATTTACTTTTGTGCTGGGCATATTATTATATATGGGTATTATAAATACTAATGGTTCATCAAAAATACCAGTTATTCCACTATAGCTATTAAATGTTTTTACTCCCTCAGTAAGAGGGGCTGTAACATTTTGCATATATTGATGAGTATATCTACCACTAGTTCGAGATACATCAAACTTTTGAAAATATAAAGTGTTTTGTCCAATACTTATATAGTCTTCACTTAAGAATTTAGCTCCTCCCATAATTGATTTATGGGGACTATCCCAAGGCCTTAAATATGAAGTTAATGTATGATTTACTCCTCCCATTGCCCATACTAATCCTTGAATAGCAGGATTTTCTCCTGTTGCTTTAATATTATAGAAGTTAAAATATCCACTATAAATATTACCATTATAGGTAAATTCTTCGCCAAGGGAGGCGATTGTTCCAGATGAGCCTTGTTCTTGGAGTATTCTACTTGCTAAATGAACAGGACTAACGTCATAAGTACTAGCAGCTTCTATAAACGAATTTGTATAATTATCTTCACTGAATTTCGAATAAACAGTTGGCATAAAACTACTTCCTAATATTTTATCCACTACATTAGCGGTTTGAAATGCCGATTCATAAGAAAGGGATTCAAACATGAATATATTCTTACTATTTAAATAATTTCGTGGATCCATATAATATTCTATAGCTTCATCACTAGCATACCACCAATTTGTTTCAGTAGGATGCCTATAGTATTCATCAGTAGCATAATTATAGCTATAATCTTTTTTACTACGGTATCCTTCTCCATAAGTATAGTATATTAGATTTCGTCCTTTTACGCCTTCATTTTCTATAACGGTATTCCAATCGAGATTAGTTTTAAAAGGAACAAATGTCCATTTGGGGTATATGGTATGAATACTAATTAAGTCTTCGATATAGCTATCGGGAAAGCCTACCGATTTCAAACTTTCCCTGTATACATTATTATTTGATGTATCATTAATAATAATGTAATCACCACATGAATATCCTTCAAGTGCTCCTTGTCTTATCTGAAACCATTTATCACATATACTACTATTTCCAGCATTATTATTTAGTATTTCAACAGAAGAATTACAAGTTAGTCCTCCTATTACTGTTCCATCTATACTCGTTCTAACATTCAATAACGCTGTTGAACCATCAGTGCATATAACGGTACCAGTTTCTGCTTTAACACTATATATAAACGATAATAATAATATTATTATAAATACTAAGTATTTCTTTGTCATACAATCTACCTCATATTAATTATATAACAAATTGTCATTTTTTTCTAGTCCTATTATCTATGTTTACACTTTATGTGTAAAAAATCATGACTTTTGTCATGAACTTATTACTCTACTATTTTTCCAGTACTTTGATAATTTATTATATAATTATTTGTAACATCATTAGAATTTGTATCAATTATTGTAGCGTTTCCTGCTGTTATTACATCTCCTCCGCTAGCGGATATTGTACTTAGCTCAATGCTATTTATCGTATGACCAACTGCTAAATTTGTTACATCTACTTTTGATGGATTACTTATAAATGTTCCTTGTGTTTGATTTTGGGTACTAATTGTTATACTTCTTTTGTTTATTGTACAAGTAAATATGTAATCATTAGCACTATCATTATCTGACCATTTATATCCACTGCTTAAAGTAGCGGTAATTGTATAATCGCCAGCGTCTGTTGCAGTACTTTGATTTACAGTTATACCAGTTGGAATGGCTGCACTAAGTAGTAATTGATTAGTTCCATCATAGACCATTTTGCTTGTGCATGATGGCTTAGTAACACTTGTATTATTTTCTGTACATATAACTTCTTCTCCAGTTGTTCTAATGTTTGTTTTCTTTGTTTTAGTTGCAGTTTCTATTGCTATGTTTGCACTGAAACTTCTTCCTAGTAAACTTGATTGATCTAATGCACTTGTACAAGTACTAACATCACTATTTGAGCATGAGTCTTCAATATATAAAACAAGTAAATACTCATCTTCAGTAGGAGTTAAATCTTGTTGTGTAGTAGTAAGTACCATTCTATTATTTGACATTATATCAAATGTTGGAGAAAAATTACCATTATATAATAATGTATTATTTTTATATAATACCCACTTCATATAAGTGCTTTTTAATTCACAATCCATAGTTATATTATTTAGGGATATATCATAAATACTATTATTAGGATTAGATGAATTGCCTGAAACCCAAAATTTAAATTTTACTACACTACTAGAATTTGTTACGTTAGCGATATTACTTGTATCTAGTGTTATGGGAATCATGTTACCACTACTTGTAATAGAAGTTATTTGATTTTGATTTTCATCTTCTTCATATCTTATATTTGCCACAACATTAGCGGTATTTATATTTATATTAGTAGGATCAAATCTTAATGTTAGAGCAAGAGTAGCTCCTACTACAGATATTAGTATTACTACTGCTAATACAATAAATAGTTTTATATTGTTTTTTACAAAGTTCTTCATATAACCTTCTCCTATCATAATAATTATATAATAAAAGGACTGATATTTCAAGTCCTTTTACTACTATAATTTTTATTATTTTTTGGTATGCTTTTGCCATAGCATTTCTATTTAATTTGTTATAATTAAATAGAAAATTCTTTATTTTTCTCTGGGCTTATATTTATCTAGCCCAATTTTTTTACTTTTATATATTTTCTTATAAGTAAATGCATATTATTAATTTTTATCATATTCTTCTAAAAAGGAGTGTTTTTCTTTATCTTTTTTATAACTTAATACACAATCTAAATTTACATTATCAAGTGCCTTAAATATATTAAAATCAACATCTTTATTTACTTTTCTAAGATCTTTTATAAGGCTTTTTATTTCTTTTCTTTTACTTATATCCTCACTTATAGCTCTTTCAGTAAAAGAACATGCACAATTGATAAACTTTAATTTATATTTATCTCTCCATGAAATAATAGCACTTTCTTTTACTAAGTATAATGGCCTAATTAATTCTAATCCTTCAAAGTTATCACTATGTAGTTTAGGCATCATGGTTTTGATTTCTGATCCATAGAACATTGATAAGAGAGTTGTTTCAATTACATCATCAAAATGGTGACCTAAAGCTATTTTATTGCATCCTAGTTCTTTGGCTTTATTATATAAAAATCCCCTTCGCATCTTTGCACACATATAGCATGGGCTATTCGGCGACAGCTTATTTGCTACTTCAAATATATCTGATTGAAATATTTCTATCGGTATATTTAATTCATTAGCGGTATTTTCAATCATTTGTCTATTGGATTCACTATAGCCAGGATCCATAACAATATATTTTGCTTCAAAAGGATACTTGCCGTGGCGTACTAATTCTTGAATACATTTGGCTAATAAAAAAGAATCCTTTCCACCACTTATACATACCATTACTTTATCACCAGTTTTTATCAGTTCATAATCCATAACTGCTTTAACAAACTTGCTCCATATTTCTTTACGGTATGTCTTTATAATACTTCTTTCTATTTCCTGATATTTTTCCATTTTCTCACTTCACTTCATAAAGATTATATCACAAATTATCCAATGTATAAAGGATAAGATAGATTTCTCTACCTTACTTACTCATCTTTTATCAAATCTTTTTTATATAATATTTTCGAACTTATATAAGATGTAATTGGAATTATTAATATTGAGGCAATAAAAGATAATAATAATTCTATTACTGTTTGGGTAAATACCTTATGATTTATTATATTTTCTATAGGAGAATTTCTATGCCACATGAAGAATCCTATAAAGCTACTTATTATTGCAAAAAATAAAGTATTAATCGTCGTACTAAGAATATCTCCTCCTACATTCATACCTGATTTATATAATTCTTTTTCATTTATCTTTGGATTATTTTCTAATACTTCATTCATTGAAGAACTTACTGATATTGATGTATCAATTATTGTTCCTATTACACATATTAAATACATTCCTATTATTACTTTGGTCATATCATAATTTATTAAATATGAAAAGGCTCCTATTGTTTCTACTGAATCTGAAGAAAAGCCTTGAATATTTGATAGTTTTCCAATAGTATATGTTAAGATAGTTATAAATACTAAAACAATCATTATTGAAATAAATGAAGATAATGTTTTTAAATTATATCCATTTAACATAAATAGTGATATGCATGAGGCAAGTATACATACTATTAATGCTAAAATTATTGCATTCATCCCTAAACTTATTAAAATTATATATGTTATAATTAAAAATGTACTTAAAAAGAAAGTTACAAATGTTTTTGTCCCTCTACTCTTACCTGTTATTAAAAGTAAGAAGAATAATATCATAGATAATATTGTTATCATTTTCTTCCTCCTTTTAATATATATATGCTAATATATAATGATATTGGTATTGCAAGTACTATACTTATACATGCTGTTAATATTGTTATTAATTCTAAATTTCCATAAAAACTTATAGCATTAGCTATTATCATACCATTTCTTAGAGCTAAAAATACTATTGGTATTATACTAGAGTAGCAGGTATACAGCATTACATGATTCATGGTACCTACGATATCTTTACATATTTCTTTCCCAGATTTAATTAGTATTGGAACTTTTATTTTAGGATTCTTTTCTATAAGTTCATTTAATGCTGATGATATAGTTATTGATATATCCATTATTGCTCCTAATCCACATAGAAGAATACTTACATAGAAAAAGTTCTCATAATCATATATTACTTCTATGTACTCCATTGTCCAAAAACTAATATCTTTTCCAAATAGTTTTATTATTAGAAATGATAAGGAAAAGGATATTAATAAAGATATTATCGAAGAAATTATTGCAGATAATGTCTTCTTACTTTTTCCATTTGTTATGTATAGTGATAATATTATAAATAATACTGCTACTAATAAATAGAGAATTAATATATTTATTGATTTATAATTATTTTTAAAGATTATTATTGAAATTATTGATATTATTATATTTACAAGTAAACTAAGTAATGATTTTATTCCTTTTTTATTCGAAACAGTTAAGATTAGATCAATAAAAATAACTAATAATATTACTATATATTTATCTCTTTTTATTCCTATAATAGAATTTGCTATGGTACCATTATTTGATAATTCTACAAAAATTTCCGTATTTTTATGTATTTGTTCATCATATACTCCTGACTTTGATGTTTTATTCTTTATTTCTATTACATTATCCTTATATTTACCATTTTGGATTATTCCAGTTATTATCTGATTATAATATTCTTCTTTAATATTATCATGTTTTTCTTCTTCAATATTTGTTATTTTTACGATTGGAGTACTGTATAAGAAATAATCATTATAGACAAAGATTATACTTGTTATTGATAATGCAAATAATAATATTAGTTTGATTCTTAATTTCACTTTATCACCAACTTTATATCATTATATCACAAGAAAAGAAAAAAGAGTAGATAATCCACTCTATTGTTTGGTTTATGATAATGATACTTGATATGGACTATTATAAACACCTGTTCCACTAGAATATACTACAGTAGAAAGTAAATTAATTACAAGTCTTACATAGAAAGTGGACCTTGTATTACCCACTGTTAAATACGATTTTATCCGTAGTTACTAGTATAATACATGTAAGCACCATCTGATGAATCATATTCAAGTGGAGACATTGTCCAAAAGTTCATGTTACTATATAAGTAACAATTAGTATTTCTAGCACTTGAAGTATAAATTAGACCAAGGCGAATTTAAACCTGCTACTTCAATATCACTGGTTACATTTGGAATATTTAATGTACTACCTGTATTTTTTTGCTACAAGTCCAGATTCAATATTAAATGTCATTGGTAGAGCACTATTAAATGATAAGTAAAAGTGTCTGCAGATAAAATGTCTCATATAGCACTACTAAAGAGGGCAATTAATAATATAGGAATTATCCAAAAATATATTTTTAAATTCTTATTTTTTTTCATTATTATTAACCATCTTTTCAGTATATTTTTTTTATGAATTATATTAGGTAATAAGAAGCATATAAATATGCTCCTTATATTTTACTTTTTATTTATAAATAGCTTCAAAATGCATACCATAATAAACTTCTATATTATCTCCTGGTTTATACATTTTATTATCAGCATAATTTAACCAACCAACAAAATTCTTTTTGTTTACTTTTGGTAAAGTATAAATACTACCTTCTTCTCTTAAAAATTCATTTTTATTTATTTCATTTATTTTATCTAAACTTGTAGTAACCATCCATACATTTTTACCATTTTTTTGCATTGGTTGCAACCACATTTTTTCTTTGTTTACGACAATACTAAGGAAATTTTTGTATGCAGTTAAATCTATTCCATATTTTATTAGTGCTTTTCCTTCTTCGGCACGCATTCCTTTAAACATATAATACGGTAAAGTATCTTTTAGTTCCTCATAAGAATAAACATCTAGTAAATCTTCATCCCTTATTTCCTTAATCCATGTGACATCTTCGTTGAAACCATATATATTTGATAAAGCAATTGTACCATCTACAGTTAATAAATCATTTGTAATAATATTAAAATATCTTGTTGATGCAACTTGATAATACTTGGTTTTTTCATATTTTGTTTCTATATTAGTTACAGTCACTGTTTCAAAACCAGTGCCATCTTTTTTCATTTTAGCTACTTTAGAATTAACATGAAATTCTTTTGGATTATCTACCGAGACAAACCTTTTTAGTTCTGTTTCATATATTCCATGATATCCATATGTTTTTAATATTGTTCCATCTGAAAAAGTTATTTGTTGATAGTTATCAGTATCTTTAGGTTTTTCAATCCAAATAGGATATTCAAAAACAAATTCACCTGTCTCGTAATTGTAAGCCACAATTAAATCGTTATAATTAATATTTTCAATATTTTTGTATTTTCCATTAGCAAGTAATACTTTGGTACCCTTTATTAGGCATGTACCACCACCCTCTGTTGTTCTTGCAGCAGTTACAGTTATATTTCCTGTTACTTTATTAATCTTAATTGTTCCTACTCTATTATTGCTGCTTCTTGTAAATGTATAATCTGTTCCGGATCTAAGTGTCTCATCATTCATTATTACTTCTACTTGATTTGCAACAATATAATTATTATTATCACCGTCAGTACCACTTGCTGTTACAGTAACTGTGTGTGATTGCTCAAGGAGGGCCACATCATTACCATTACCTGTTATAGCTAAATTTTCTGCATTTACAGTTACATTAAATCGCCATTCAAAAGGTGAATTGTCTGTTCTTGAAGCAAATCCATCGGCAGTAGTGGCACTTACTACATCACTTTGACCAGTATTGCCAGCTTCATCAATGCCATATACAACCACATAATATGTTCCATCGGCAACATCGGTAAATGAATATGATCTAGTACCAGAATTGGTATGTCCAGTTGCTACTGCAGTATTAGAATTACTAGTGTTATATAGTAAAATCGTATAATCAGAAATAGCTGAACCACCATAATCTTTTCTATCCCATGTAACATCAATTTTGCCAGTTGTAGGAGATGCATTTTCTGAATCACGATGCATTGCTATTTGAACATTTCCAATGGTTACCTTTGTAGTATCTGGAACATCATATTTATCAACATTAAAGTTTAAATTACCTACTGTAACATTTTTTTGACATGAAGAACTTAAATACATTGTCATAGTATCAGTATCATTAACAAACTGTGCTCCTTGTACAGCTTTTACATATACTGTGTATGTTTGTGTATCACTTCCAGGTATGGTAAGATTACCTATAGGATTACCACTACTATTAACTATTTCTAAATTAGAATTTGATGAAATAAGAGTAAACTCTCTATCGCTAGGATAAGTATTATTAACTGTAACTGTAAACTGAGCACTAGCATTTGAACGTAAGTCACCAGTATTTGGTGTAATAGAAGCAGTGATTTCTCCTGTTTCTTCTTCTGTATCGGGAGTTGTATCAACACCAGCATTAGAACTTGTATCATAACTTCCGGTATCATTATTTGTAACGAGAGTTAAAGTAACTGTAAAGGTTTTAGTTGCACCTGAAGCAATTACTTCACCATTTGTAACACCAGAAGGTGTTAATGTTAAATATGCTGTATCACTACCAGCGGAAGCTTTTATTGTTGGATGAAAATCGAAACCTCTAAATATATAATCATTATAGTGAGTATTGGTAAGTTCAACTTCATAAACAATTTCAAATCCGTCTACGGTTGAGTCTTCTTCTTTTCTAAATGTAACATCAAAGGATACATTCATTCCATTAAATTTAGGAGTAGAATGACTAGCAACATTTTTATCACTTACATATGTAATTCTTGTTATTGATACTTCTCCTATTGTACCAGTAAGTGATATATCACTTAAAACATTGGTTAGGGTTAAAGTATGTGTCTGAAAATCATAATTAAATGTATCAGATGTTCCAGCGTCTTTGGTTATAGTTGCTGGCCACTCACTATCAAAGGTTTTATTATATGTACCACCATCGTTAGCATATCCTAGTACTGAACCATTATAAGTAATTGTATGTGATTCAGTAAGTTCAATGTTACTTTGCACATTAGTAACAGTTAAAGTATGTGTCTGCAAATCATAATTAAATGAATCACAATCGCCATTAATCTTAGATATTTTAGCTGGGTAATTACTTGTAAACTCATGTGTAAAATTTGAACCCGCCAGAACTTCATCTCCTATCACACTACCCTCATAGTAAATTTTGTATAGTTCGGTAAATTTTAAATTTACATCTAATTCACCAGTTATAGGAGTACTTCCATTATTGGTTATTGTAACATCAAATGTTTTGGACACTCCATTAGTACATTCATTATTAGTATCGCATATTTTTATATAATTACCAGGTGTTGAAGATATCCCTGAAGACAAATTACTTACAGTGCCATTACCATTAGAAAAAGATACCTCTGATACTGCTACTGGAACATTTCCTAAATTTGTCGCAGTTACACTGTATGTTACACTTTCACCAGCGGGAATAAATACAGTATTTAGAATACTATTTGTATTATAATCAAGATTGGAAACTGCACCACTATTTGTTGTTACACCATTAATTCTAACTAATCTAAATACTCTTACATGTGCAACAATGTCAGTTATAGTAAATTGATCTGAAAAAGCGGCATATCCAAATGTTAAAGAAAAACAAATTATCATAATAGATATAACAAGTAAAGTTACTTTTCTGTTTTTTTTCATATTGTTTCTTGTTTCTTTTCTTTTGCTCATGGTTTATACTCCTTCAATTATCTTTTTATTAAATAAATAGAAACAACTAAATGTTTCTATTTCATATTATTTAAACTTTTTTCATCTACTTTTAACAAGTATACCATATTTTCATGACTTATATAAAAGTAGCATTCTTTATGTTTAGAAACTTCATAATACATTATTGGAAGTTGTAAGTTATCATGAATATCTAATAGTTCTGAAAATTTTGTTATCGTAATTATTTCTTTTCCTTCAAAAGATAATAATGTCGATGATTCTGCTACTAATCTATCATATTCTTTCAGTAATTTAGAAATATATTTATCATATTCACTCTTCTTTATATGTAGGCTTTCAATCTTGCGTATAGCCTTAACTAACCATATCAATGATATAATGATAGAAATTATAGCAATCAATATTGGAATATAATCAGTAATAGTATGTTCTTTTTTCTTTACAATATTATTAGTTTGATTAATGTCTTTATAATCCATACGTATTTCTACAGATCTTTCTGATAAAGGAATAACCAAATTCATAGTACTAGTATCATCCAAACTAAAATTACTGTTTTCATTACTTTTTTTATTAACCAACATATATACCGTTAATTTGCTATCTGCATCTACTCCATATTGGTTTTTAAAACTATTTGCTAAACTATTATAATACTGATAGTTTAAATTGACTGTCTCTCTTATATTCTCTCTATTTGAATTTTTTAAGCTCACTGTTCTATTATTTAATAATGTAAATGTTTTTTCAAAATATGATCTTGTACCAGCCTGATTTTGAATTGTTAATGTTGCCACGATCTTGTAATCAAAATCAATATTTTCATTATCTTCACTTTCAAAAGTATAATCAAAATCTATTAAAATTTTATCAATCAAACTTGCAATATAAAGCATATCTTTGCTAAGATATTCCTGTTCATAAAATTCATTTTCATGTAAATATACTTTATAATCCAAATTACTTTTTTCAAAGTATTTAACATTTTGCACTGGCTCAAATATTAATGACTTTTGAAAAAGGAGAATACTAAGGACTAAAAATAATATAAAAATGAATATGTCAAAGATTAATTTTTTTATAATTTTTAAACGTTTTTCTTTAATTGTAGATTTTTCTTTGCCTTTTTTATTAATCATATGACACCTCCTTTTTATTTGAACAAATTATTAAGCCATACTGTTGGCAAACCAATGTATGGAATCTTTACTTCGACTTTTCCTATTATCATATCTGGATATATTATATAATTATCTTTACTATCATTGGCATCTCCCCAAGTATAGAAATAATAATCATCCCCTATTACTACTCTATCGCATATTCGATGGACTATTACTACCTTGCCATATTTGTAAGCAATAATTTCTCCTTTTTTCAATTCTTTATAGTCTTTGTGCTGATCAACTATAACTACATCTCCAACATTAATATTTGGAGTCATGCTACCAGTGGCAATAGATATGGCATAATATCTAAAGAAACCTGAAACAAAATACGCAAGTGCAAAGACAATAACCGCTAGTATTGGAATTTCTACGTATACTCTCTTTTTAACATAACTAATTGGTATATTTCTATCTCTCTTTCTATAAAATGAATAAACATTATACATAATAACAAAAGGAAATAAGAATTGAATTAATGACTGAATATAATAGCCATCATTTGGCGCAATTGGTAAAAATACATTATATAGTCCCATTACCAGTAGCCAAAAGACATTTGGCTTATATCCAGCTTTTTTGGCTATATAAGTGCAAACAATATTATTACTAATTATTGGTAAAATAGTTAACGCAATAAAGATAAATTTATTATAATTACTGCTTAAATTACTACTAAAGATCTTAGGAGATAACTCTAAAAGTATAAATACCAAGAAAACAACAAATGTAAGTTTTTTTGATTTATCTGTCTTATTTAGAATTTGAACTCTTAAATATTCTCTTAAAATTATCATAATAATATAAGGTATAATAAAAGTCCTAATGCCGTAAAAATTAAGAAAATTAGTAGTTTTATAGAAACCAATAAAGATACCAAATATATAATAAATAATAAATGATATTAAAAGTATAATTATCATATTAACAATAATATCTTTAGTATATCTATACCTATCTTTTTCAAAGCCAAAAAGAAACTTAAATATTATTAATAATGCTCCCAAAAAAAAACACATATAATAATAGTTGCCTAATATATTTAATATAAAACTATTTAGAATTAGAATAATGGATAAAATAATACTGAATATTAGAATTTTTATATAGCTCCCTTTCATATCCTCCTCCAAATAATCTTATGTAAATATATTAATGCAGTATTAAATACCTTATTAATATATTTATTTATTTTTCTAATTACCATTAGCTGATGAGTAATCATGCGTAATAGTTGGTATAGTAATTGTTGTATCAGCATCAGCAGTTGCTCCAGCATAGTTAATTCTTACAGTAACAGTTGCTGTACCATTTGCTGCTGGAATTACAGTATTGTGACTAGCAGCACTTGCTGCAGCATTTTTAATTTCAATAGTATCAGCTGAGTGTGTACCATCGTTTATACTTACTGTAACAGTTGTAGCTCCACATACATTAGTTCTGTTAACATTATCATTTGCTCCTGTTGAAGCACAAGTTAATCCACCAGAAGTAGAAAGACTAGTTATATGAGCAATATATGATGATTTATTTTCAATAATTGCTTCACATGTTACATCTTTAGCAGTATTACCTAGTGGTACGCTTATACCAGTCCAAGAGTCATTATCATTAGTAAAAGTTCCAACATTAGCTCCTTCAATAGCTTTTTTGGTGTTATCATTAGTTAAATAACACTTAGCAGAACCTGATTGATAATTTAATCCAGCATCAGCAGTATCAAATACAGAATTACTGGCAGAAGCAGTTGCAGTTCCATCAATAGTTAATGTATCAGCAAATGCTGCAAAGCCTACTGATAATGCGACAACAGCAACAACTAAAGCAGCTATAGCTATTACTTTTCCACTTTTATTTTCCATTGTCTCACCTCCTAACTTTTTTTAATTGTCTTGGGAACTTCATCATATAAGCCATAATGTTTGTTCCCAAAACATTTGGCTAGGAAATAATCCTAACATATATTTTATAATAAATATATGTTACATATGCAGGATAGATATCCTCCATCTATTCTACATTTTTTATGATACCACAAAAAAATGTTTTTGTATATATGTTTTTTTTAATTTTTTGTCATTTTTTGGTTATATTGTAAATATTTTCAATATAAATTAATTCTTTATTATCTATAGTTATCCTCTTGTAAGCAAAATCTATTTTGTTTATTTTAGTTATTACGTCTATATATTCTCCTCCATCTTTATATTTATCTTGTTTAAAGTATGTTATTTTATAAATAGTATCTTTATTGATATTACTTAAAATACTATTTATTTCTTCTATTTTATCTTTTTCTAATTCTTTTTTAGTACCTACTAGTCTACCTTCTTCTAAAATAGATTCATTATAGCCAGTGAGAGCCGCAAATGGTATAAATATTTTAGCCCTGTTTTCAATTGACATCTTAGGATGACTAGATACTGGTCTTGATAAATTTACGATATCTTCATATTTATTCATGATGACCTCCTATTTGTGAATTTCTTTCGATAGTGGTGGCTCCTTCTTCTAAATCCATAGCTTTAATAATAGCATTCTTTCCATATTTCTTCTTTATTTCAAGAATGGCTTTTTGAACTTTCTTCTCTTCTGATTCTTTTTCCTCAGTTATTTTGTTTTCTTTTATATTATCATTGAATAAATCTAATTGGTTATAAGTAACTTTATTTTTTTCTATTTCTTCAGTTAAAATATTTCCAAAAGATAGATTTATTCTTCTTACTAATAAATCTTTATTTATGATACTATCGTAAAGTTTCATAGTGGACAATATTATTTTGACAGATGAAGATGTATATTTATCTAGTGATATACTACCATGACTTTCTTTTGGTATATCTCTTCCATAATAATCTTTTTTTATTATACCAGTATATCCATTTTTTATGTTTTCAGCATCATACATTATTGTTAACATTATACTATTTGTTACTAGGTTTTTATCAACTAAATCTAGTGATAATAAATCTGTCATTTCTTTTACTATTAATTTTGCTTTCTTGTAATCATAAGGGCAAGATAATACTTGACCAGAAGATATACTATTTATTTTTGGTTTATATTTTTTAATATCCTTTATAGCACATGGTTCTTTTCCCCATGCATGATCAATTAATATTTCAGCATCTATTCCAAATAATTTATATAATAATTCTTCGTTCTTAATATCATTTAAAGTACCCAAAGAGCATCTAGCAATATCTCCCATGGTATATATGTGGTTGTCTTCTAGTTTTTTAGCGTATCCTCTTCCTACTCTCCAAAAATCATTAAGAGGAGTATGATTCCATAATTTTTCTTTATATAATTGTTCATTTAAATAGGCTATTCTTACTCCATCAGAATCTTCTTTAATATGTTTAGCCATAATATCCATAGCTACTTTAGCTAAATATAAATTAGTACCAATACCGCCAGTAGCAGTTATTCCTGTTTCTTTTAAGATATCTTTTATTATTTTATTAGTAAGTTCATAGGGAGTCATCTTATACATTTTTAAATAATTTGTGGCATCAATAAAGACTTCATCTATTGAATAAACATGGATATCTTCTTTAGATATATATTTTAAATATATATTGTATATTCTAGTACTATATTTGATATATAAACTCATTCTTGGCTTTGCAATAATAAAATCTAATTCAAGATATGGATTATTTATTATTTCATTATTATTAGTACTTTTACTTGTAAAATATTTATAATTAATTTGTTTTCTTCTATTTATATTTATTTCTTTTACTTTTTGTTCTACCTCAAACAATCTTGCTCTTCCTGGAATACCATAGCTTTTTAGTGATGGTGATACTGCTAAACATATTGTTTTAGAAGTTCTTGAAGAATCCGCTACTACTAGATTAGTAGTAAGAGGATCTAGATTTCTTTCTTTGCATTCTACTGATGCATAAAAGGATTTTAAATCTATTGCTATATATACTTTATCCATATTCATCACCATAATAATTATATAAAATATGTTTATTTTAGTCAATAATTTTATTATACATTTGTTTGCTAATAATTAGTAAAAAAATATAGGAACTTTTTCCTATATTTTTATTTAGTAATAGTTACTATAATATTATTATCCCCTATTTCTTCTAAATTATTAATATAGCCTATTTTGGTATAACTATAAGTTGTAGTAAATGTTTTATAAAAGATAACTAAACAGTTATTACCATATAACATTACGTCACCTTTATTTATTATCTCTGGTACTTTAGAATCAGTAGTAAATTTATTATCTAAATATTTATATTTTTCATTACCATTTAATTCTTCCATGGTAATACTAAGTGGTAATGTATTTAAAAACTCTCTAGTAGTTTGGTTATCCTCTAATTCTAAAACATATTCTCTATTATTAACCGTTATATTTACTTTATCCATAAATTCTTCCTCTATATCATTTTCTTCTTTATTACTAGAACATCCTATTAGTAAAAGAAGAAAAACTATTATTAGTAATATTTTTTTCATAATTATCTCTTACTATTTATATATTTTATTGCTTCAGTAGCAGATACCGCTCCATCACTAGTAGCAGTAACTAATTGTCTTAAATCTTTAGTTCGAGCGTCTCCTGCGACAAAGATTCCTTTTTTATTAGTATGACAATTTTCTTTAGCAATAATATAACCCTTTTCATCTAATTTTATTAATTTAGCAAAGTTTTGATTTTCTGGTATTTGACCTACCGCTATAAATAAAGCGGATACTTCTAATAATTTCTTATTACCCTCATTATCTGTTATCTCAATATTTTCTAATTTATCACTAGCATTTAACTTAGTTATATTACTGTTATAGATAAAAGTAATATTATTCTTTTCTTTTAATTTATTTAAAGTAGATTCTTCTCCTTTGAAAGTATCTCTTCGATGGATCAAATATACTTTTTTACAGATATCAGTTAGATATAAAGCATCATCTAAGGCAGTATTTCCTCCTCCGACTACTGCTACTATTTTATTTTTATAGAAAGCACCATCACAAGTAGCACAGTAAGATACTCCTTTACCTATAAGATCATCTTCATTACTAAGTCCTAATTTTCTATTCTCACTACCTGTTGCTAATATTAAGGCTTTACATTTATATTTATTACTAGTAGTAATTACTTCTTTATAACCCGTTTTACTTTTTATTTCTATTACTTTTTCAAACTTAATTTCTGCTCCTAATTCTTTTGCTTGTTCATACATATTGGTAGCTAAATCAAAGCCTGATATATGGTTATTAGCTGGATAGTTTTCAATATCTAGTGTATTTATTATTTGTCCACCATAAGATTTTGCTTCTAGAACTAAAACGTGTTTATTAGCACGCCTAGCATATATAGCGGAGGTTAATCCCGCTGGTCCTGCTCCTACTATGATTATATCGTACATTATTTTTCCTCCAATAATTTTACTATTTCTTCTTCCATATCTTTTGGATTAAATGTTGGATTATATCTTTTTATAACATTTCCTTTTCTATCAACTAAAAACTTCGTAAAGTTCCAAACAATATCTCCTTCTTTTTTGCAAGTATTACTTATCTTTCTAATAGCTTTCATGGCGACTTTATTTTTAAGTCCTTGTACTTCTTCATTAGGCATCTCTTTCTTTAAATATGTATAAAGCGGTAATTCATTATCGCCATTTACTTCTATTTTTGACATTTGATCAAACTTAGTATCATATTTCATCGTACAAAATTCATGTATTTCATCATCTGTTCCTGGTGCTTGATGACCAAATTGATCACAAGGAAAATCTAATATTTCTAATCCTTTATCATGATACTTTTCGTATAACATTTCTAATCCTTCATACTGAGGAGTAAAACCACAACCAGTCGCGGTATTTACTATTAGCATTACCTTTCCTTTATTTTCGTTAAGAGAGAATTCTTCATCATCTCTTTTCTTTACTTTAAAATTATATATACTCATATTATCTTCCTTTCTATAATTTAATTTTATAATAATTATTTTTATGTGTCAATCTTTTATATTATTATCAATATTTGATTAAATATATATTAAATGACAAGAGAATAACTCTTGTCATAATTCCATTTTTTTTACAAATTCTTTATTCGATTATAAATTCCTCGCTTATATAAAATATATCTTCTTTATCTACGGGTATATCTGAATCAAAGAAGACATTTTTTACAATACGATATTTTCCTTTAGGAAGACTTCCATAAATATGCTCCCAATTTTGATGCATTTCTAATAATCCATTTTCATCTTTATAGTAGGCTATTGCTTTAAAACCATAATTTTCTCCTGTAGTTTCTATTTCTTCCCAGTGACCATCTACTACTTTTTCGATATAAAAGTCTTCTCCATATGCTATTTTATTTATACTATCATCATGGATTATTATTCTCATACTAGTACTAGTTAAATCTTTTATTTCAATACTTACTATATCACTTAGATTTCTATCTTTTATTATTTCACAGTCTCCACCACTCTTTTTTACATAGTCATTTATAATATTAAATATTTGATGGGCATCATGATATTTATCTAATTCTAATATATCTCTAAAGTAAGAGTCTTTTCCTTTTGCAATTATAGTACTAGACTCTTCATCATATTTGATACTATATCCATGTTCTTCTCCATATAATGTACAATAGATACTTTCTTCAATTATTCTTGAATTAGCAGAGTCTTTCTTAGTACTTCTAATTACTATAAGAGTGGTAATGATGATAATAAATATTAATAGTATTACAAGGGATATTTTATAATGAATAATAAAAATACTAGCCATCTTTTCGGTATTTGATTTTTTATGAATAATATTATTACCTACTAAATCATCTAAACTAACATTAAAGATTTTAGCTAGTTCTTTTGCTTCTTTTAAATCTGGTGAAGTTTCTCCTAGTTCCCATTTACTTATGGTTTGTCTTGCTACACCTAGTTTTTCTGCTAAAGACTCTTGAGAAAGATTATTTTTCTTCCTTAGTTCTAATAACTTTTTTCCTATCTCCATATGAGCTCCTTTCAAATATAATGATACAATATTATATTAAAAATATCTACCTATTTTAAATGGAAAAGACGCCCTTTTTGATAACATTAGTTATTTATTCTAAAAAATTCATTACTAAACTGATTATTATATCTTTTTCTTTTGGATTTGATTCTGCTATTAATAATGTAAGAGCAGTTAGTGTATTATTATCAATTACTAATTTATCTTCCTTATATAGGAGACCATAATAATTTAAGAAATAGATAAATAAAGTAGCTGCTATTCTCTTGTTACCATCTATAAAGACATGATTCTTAACTATCATATATAGAAAGTTAGAAGCTTTTTCTTCAGTACTTTTATATACATCTTCATTATCAAAAGTTTGATAGATATCATTAATAATAGATTCTAATCCTCTATTTCTTTCTAATGCAAATATATCACTATCATCATTGAATCTTAATTTGCTTATTACTTCTAAACAATCTTTATAATTTATTTTCTTTTTACTTTTACTACCATTTATTTTCTTAATAGTTTTATGATCATAATCATCTAATAATTCTAAGGCTTTAGAATAACTTCCTATTACTCTTAATATCTCTTTAGCATCATCGCCTTCTAGTCTATCATCCATTCTATTAGCTATATCTATTAATTTTACTGTTTTTTCTAAATAATCTAATCTTCTTTGATTAACAGCATATCCTTTTAATAGATATTCTTTTAATACTTCAGTAGCCCATTTTCTGAATATAATACCTCGCTTACTATTTACACGATATCCAACAGAGATAATCATATCAAGATTGTAAAATGGCATACTCCTTGTAACAGTTCTTTTGCCTTCTTTTCGAACCTGTCGGAAATCCTGACATGTTGAATTTTTATCAAGCTCGCCATCATAATAAATATTATTAATATGCTCAATTATGTTTGTTCTTGATGAATCAAATAACTCTGCCATTTGTTGTTGTGATAACCAAACATTTTCATCTTTCATATTAACCTCAAGTTTAATACCTTCATTTTCAAAAATAACAATTTCATTTTTATTCATTTTCTTTCACTCCCTTTACTTACGAAATTATAATAAGCTAACAATCCTCATCTAATATATGTCATACTTATGTTTGTTATTTAATTATATCACTATTTGTTGTATTAATCAACGTTTTTGATAAAAATATTATACATTTGTTTTCCTTATATTTTTGTAAACTTTTTTATCATATCATTACAATGCACTAGATAAAAGTAGATATTAAATAATATTATTAACTTTATCTATTAGTGCCTTCTTTATTTCTTCATCACCTACTAATGTTATAGAAAATGTTTTATAACCAATTCTATTTATACTTGCACCGCAGTGATATACTTCTTTTTTATCTATAATAAAGTAACGGTCATGATAACTATTATCATATACTACTTTTAAATTATGATATTGTTTATTATATTTATTAATATCTTGTTTTGTAAGAAGACTATTTACTTTGGTAATAATAGTTACCTTAACATTTAATTTACTAATAATATCTAATATTGTATTGTCAGCATAGGAATCTATTATAATAAGTTCATTATTAGTACTACTAAATATTTCTTTTATTTTAGAATAAGCATCATATATCTGACCATCAAAATATATCTCATGATTCTTCCTTTTCTCTTCGAATTTATCAAACGATTCTTGTAAAAGTTTAATTTCTGAATCATGTTCTAGTACCATATTATTTATAAATTTTTGTTCTATCAAATTAGATGATATGTATTTACGCATAGCAACAAAAGCTCTCATTATTGCGATACTCATTTCTGATGATACTTTTGTCCTAAGAACTGTTGCAAGCATCGCAGCACCTTCCTCAGTAAAGGCATATGGTAATGTTCTAGACATATTATTGAAATTTGCGGTCCCAATTTGGGACTGCAATTTTAAAAGTTCATCTTCACTTAGCTGAAAATAAAAATCTTCTGGAAACCTACTACAATTTCTTTTAACAGCTTGATTAACTGTTTTTGTACCATTAACACATTCATATAATCTTGCTAAATCCGAATCTAACATTACTTGCTTGCCTCTTACTTCATAGATTAAATTTTCAATTATAATGTTTTCTTTAATTGCAATATTGTTCATAATAATTCCCCCTTCTATAATGTTATGTCTTCTATCATATCACTAACTATTAGATAGGTAAAGATACTTTACATCTAAATTTACATAATTTTTTTCAAAAGAAAAAAGCCTTGATAATCAAGACTTTAGTTACTATAAATGGTGACCTGTATGGAATTCGAATCCATGAATGTTGCCTTGAGAGGGCAATGTGTTAAGCCACTTCACCAACAGGCCATTAATTGTTCCTTAAAGGAACAATATAATATTATCATAATTTAATTATTATTTCAATAATTATTTTAATTTTTCTATTCTACTTAATATTCTATCTTTACCTAGTAACTTCATTATTTCATATAAATCTGGTGTCATACTCTTAGAAGTTATTGCTACTCTAAGGACAGTAGATACATCTGCAACACTACCTTTATAGTTATCAGGATTTTCTTTATAATCTTTCATATTACTTGCATAGTCTAAGCTATCACATAACTCTTTAATATTATTAAACCATACTTCTTTATCTGATATATCAAAATATTTATCCATGTATAAAGTAAGTATATTATTTATTTCATTCTTATCAGTAATACTACCCCAGTCATAACTAGTAGGATTATATAGCTCATCATACATATAGAATATTTGATTCTTTATTTCACTATAACAAGAATAATCTTTTCTTGGTTTCTTCTGCTCTCTTTCAATATTAAGTACATTCTTAGTATAATCTTCATACTTAGTAATTAATTCATTAAACTCTTTATCATAATCCTTAGTCCAATTATATAGATTATCATATACTTCATCTTTAGTCATTTTACTTATAACTGTCTTAGAAATATTATCTAATTTTTCTAAATCAAAGAAAGCACCAGAAGAACTCATCTTCTTAGGACTATATACAAAATCAATAAACTCTTTATCTGGATTAGCAGTATGCCACTCTTCATAGTTAGAATTAATTATTGTCATTAATGCTTCTATTACAGCTTTAACTGGATAGCCTTTTTCTTTATAATAACTCATAGAGGCTTCCGGATCTTTTCTCTTACTTATCTTTCTGACACTAGTTCCTTCTTTTTTTATAATTAATGGAGTATGTACATATTTAGGAGGTTTAAAACCAAATGTTCTAAATAATTCAATATGTTTAGGAACTGATGATAACCATTCTTCTCCTCTTACAACATGAGTAGTATGCATTAAATAGTCATCTACTAGATGAGC
>AUXO014820551.1_pt1 | contig 39810 bp, 44 predicted proteins | sample 768731 | NCBI WGS metagenome assembly AUXO01 (sample SAMN02715735, study PRJNA202380) | gut metagenome | biome: sheep rumen | host: Ovis aries | place: New Zealand: Palmerston North | reverse complement strand
TCGGCTCCCGTCTCATGAAAATACCCTGACGGGGGTGAATTGAGCGAAGCTCAAGAGGGGGAGCTTGCCTCCCCTTCATATGTAAACCGCAACAACGCAAACTAAGCGATCATATATATGGGGTTATGATGCCAGACGGTCGGTGTTTCAGGTCTTGGCGACTACTGCAACTACAACGCCTCGGGCGTGGTGTTGCACGTCGGCGGCAACTATAGCCAGAACGCTAACCACGGCCTGTTCTACGCGAACGGCAACAACGCGGCTACGAACAAGAACGCCAACATCGGCTCCCGAATCCTTGTAAATGATAGGTGATAACTACATATCATAGGGCATCATAATCGCACAGCTCAAGCTGGAAATATATCGTCATGGCGGGTGTTAGTACTCTACTTATGTAGCGCAGGAAGGCTCCCGAGATTACAAGGAGATACCATGAAAAGAGTAAGAGTATGGGATAAGCTCATATCATACGACAATATCTCGAAAGCCATCGATGAGGTAAATAAGTCTCATAGATGGTGTGCGCCCGGGAAACCTAACAAAAGGGTTATATGGGTGACAATAAACAAAGAAAACTGCATCAGGGAATTGCAAACTATCCTTGAAAATGGTTTTGAGCAGTCGCCCACGACGCCTAAAAGAAGGTACGACAGAAATGCTAAGAAGTGGAGAGATATAGAAGAGCCTAAACTCTATCCGGATCAATACATACATCACGCGCTGGTACAGGTGTTGGAACCTGTTATGATGCGCGGTATGGATAGATGGACTTGTGGATCCATAAAAGGGCGAGGCGCGATAGACGGTATGAGAGCTATCAAAAGGTGGATGAAAGGTAACTATAAAAATGTAAGGTGGTGTATAGAAGCTGACATATATCATTTTTACGATTCCATAAAGCCCGAGAGAGTGATCGAGAGAATGAGAAGGCTTTTGAAGGACTACAAAACACTTGATCTGATTGAAAGAATTATAAAGGATGGAATAAAGATAGGGTTTTATACATCACAGTGGCTTGCAAATACATTGCTGCAACCACTTGACAGAGCAATAAGGGATAAAGGCATAAGGAAAAGCATAAGGTATCTGGATAACTTTACCATTTTCTCAAACTCAAAAAGAAATTGCAGGGATGTTTTAAAAATGATAAGCGACTGGCTTATCAGCAAAGATTTGAAGTTAAAAGGTAACTACCAGATATTTAAGGTACCATACAGAATTGAAAAGGTAATATCAAAAAACGGCCTGTCAAGGATAAATAAAAGGATCCCGAACGCTTTGGGGTACAGGTACGGAAGAGGGTTTACGCTTCTTAGAAAGCACGCACTTTTGACAATCAAAAGACAGGTAAAATGCGCTATAAAGAAAATAAATAAAAAGAGCTATATTTCGGTGAGTTTTGCATATAGCCTGCTTTCGAGACTCGGAAGACTAAGGCATTGTAACTCCACAGGGATTTATAGCAGATATATACCGAACGGAATTCAAAAGATATTGAAATCAGTCATAAGAAGATATCAAAGAAAGGGGCTTAAAGAATGGAACTTAATTTTGGAACAAGAAAAAACGGCGCTCTGTTTGTAGAAGTTATCTCTGATAGTCACACCGACTGGGAAGGGCGTATATCGGTAGAAAGACCTTTTTCAGACTGCGATATAAGAGATAGCTTTGAGGTGGTAAAAAAATACAGAACTATAACTGATCAGGAAGGCAGATGCTATGACTGGTATGAAATCAAAAATCATTCACAGTCTATAGATAAAAGTAAAAAGCTACAACCGGTCACAGAGCAGAACACTGCGGACATAGCGTATATCGCTGTTATGAGCGACATAGATTTAGGAGGCGAATGATGGAACACTCTAAAAACTTTGAATCAATCAAAAAATGGTACGATGAAGGCGTATGGAGCAAAGAAAGAGTATATAATGTCGTCGGCAAAAAACTCGGCATAACACCGGAAGAATACGAAGAGATTACGGGAGAACCGTACGAGGTATGATATGGCAAGAAGCAAGTACGAAGAAAAAGTTGCACCGAAGCTCGATCTGATATTAGGGTGGGCGAGAGACGGGCTGACGCTTGACGATATAGCTCATAATCTCGGAATAACGCGTCAGACTCTTTCTAAGTATGCGTCAGAAAAGAACAAAAACGGAAGTTTCAAACACGAGCTTTTGCGCCAATATCTCAAAGAAGGAAGAGAGATCGCTGACTACCGTGTGGAAAACGCTCTATATAAGGCGGCCACCGGCTACTATACACTTGAAAAGAAGTATATGAATGTCGGGGGTGTCCTCAAAGAAGTCGAAGAAGAAGTTTATCATCCCCCGAGTGTAACCGCTCAGATATGGTGGCTAAAGAATAGAAAGCCGGATGTATGGAGAGATAAGATCACAACAGAAGATATCGATAGCGGCGTAGACGAAGTATTGATGATAGGGGAACGCAATGAAGAAGAATAGAGTGCGAAGGATCGCCTGGAAACCTCAACCAAGACAACTGGCTTTTCAAAACCGTTCCGAGTATGAAGTTTTGTACGGTGGAGCTGCCGGCGGAGGAAAGACAGATGCTATGCTCACAGAAGCACTGAGACAAATAAAAAACGATCATTACAAGGGCATTATATTTCGTAAAACATACAAAGAGATAGGAGGACTTGAATCAAGATCGAGGCAACTCTATAAGATAGCGAAAGGAGAGTACAACAAATCAGACCACATATGGACGTTCCCTTCGGGCGCTACTATAGAATTCGGTAATATGCAGTCCTCGTCGTATAAAGAAAAATACCAAGGACAAGCGTATGACTTTGTGGGCTTTGATGAGCTGGGGCACTTTACCTGGGATGAATACTCTTATATGTTTTCCAGAAACCGCCCCACAGGGAAAGGCACTCTTGTATATATGAGAGCAACTGCAAACCCCGGAGGTATAGGTCACGCGTGGATAAAAGATAGATTCATTACAGCCGCGCCACCGGAAACAAGAATAGAATACGAGCTTGAAATAGAAACTCCGGAAGGAAAGACCATAAAATCAAAGAAAAGCCGCATCTTTATCCCTGCTACTGTGTTTGATAATCAAGCCCTATTAGATAACGATATAAACTACCTTGGATCACTTGCAATGCTTCCGGAATCAGAAAAGCGAGCTTTATTGTACGGCGACTGGGATTCGTTCGGCGGACAGGTATTCAGAGAGTGGAAAAATGATCCTGCGCACTACAAGGATATGAAATGGACTCATGTAATAGAGCCGTTTGAGATTCCTAAATACTGGAATGTATGGAGAGGATATGATTTCGGGTATGCAAAGCCTTTTTCGGTCGGATGGTACACGGCTGATCCACAAGGAAAGATTTACAGGATAAGAGAATACTATGGATGTACAGGCGAACCAAATGTAGGACTTGAGCTTGATCCTGCAAGACAGGCAGCCAACATAAGAGCTATAGAGCAAGAGGATGAAAACTTAAAAGGTCACAAGATAATAGGCATAGCTGATCCGTCTATATGGGACACATCAAGGGGCGAGTCCATAGCGGACATAATGAGTAAACACCCGAACTACATACAGTTTTCTCCGGGAGACAACAACCGTTTAGCAGGAAAGATGCAGTATCATTACAGATTTGCTTTCGATGAAAACGGCGACACGATGTTTCAGATATTTAATACCTGTAAGCATTTCATAAGAACTATCCCGTCGCTTGTGTACAGCGAATCGAATGTTGAAGATATAGACACCGACACAGAGGATCATATATACGATGAATGTAGGTATGTGCTTATGGCAAACCCGATAAGCCCGAGAAAACACTTTGACAAGCCTGTCGATCTGAATGATCCGCTTAACCAGAGAGTGAAACCAAATAATTTTTATAATTTTTAGGAGGTAAGAGATGAATCTAAGCAAGGAAGAACTGGAAATCCTTAATCAGATGGGGCTTAACCCGGATGATATGACTCCGGAGGAAATCAAGGCAGCACTGGATGAATACTATGCCGGTAAGGAAACCAACAACAATACCGAAGAGCCTGATAAAACCACCAACGACGAAAGTAAGGAAGAAGCTGACGAAGAGCCAAGCGGGGCATTTTTGAATAATATCACTGCACAGGACTTGTCAAAGGCAAGGAAAAAACTCCGTGAGTATAAGGATCACAAACAAGGGCTCGAAAGTAGAATAAGAAGCAATGAGGAGTGGTGGAAGTTAAGACACTGGGCTATAACAGCTTCTGCAGAAGATAGGAAAGCTAAGCATATGGCTGAGCCTGTTTCGGCGTGGCTTCATAACTCCATATCAAATAAACACGCTGATATGATGGATAACTACCCTGAACCTATGGTTTTACCAAGAGAAGAAGCTGACGACCCTGCAGCAAAGACACTTACCTCTATTTTGCCGGTTATTCTTGAGTATAATGACTATGAGCAGGTTTACTCAGATGCAGCCTGGTATAAACTTAAGCAGGGGTGCTCCGCTAAGATCGTAGGATGGAATTCCAAAAAGAATAACGGGTTAGGTGATGTAGATATCAGAAGGATTGATCTTCTCAATCTTTTCTGGGAGCCCGGTATAAATGATATACAGGATAGCGAAAATGTATTCCACATACAGTTAGTCTCTAACGATATGATAAAAGAGAAATATCCGGAGGCAGCGGATGTGATCGGCAACAAAGACATCGATCTGACTCATTATGTTGCTCAGGATGATATAGACACAACCGAAAAGACTGCCGTTATAGACTGGTACTACAAAAGGGATAACGGCACAAGGGAGATACTTCACTACTGCAAGTTTGTAGGTGATGTTATCTTGTATGCGTCTGAGAATGATCCTGCTTATGTCGAAAATGGATTCTACGATCACGGGAAATATCCTTTTGTACTTGATTCGTTATTCATCGAGGAAGGCTCTCCTGCAGGGTTCGGCTACATCGATATAATGAGGGATCCACAGATGTACATCGATAAGATGAATCAGGTTATCCTCGATACTTCCGTGAAGGCAAGCAAGGGAAGATATTTCATACCTGATAACGCCGGAGTAAACGAAGAAGAGTTCAACGACTGGTCTAAAGAGGTAGTACATACAACCGGTAATGTTGAAGGTATACTTCCGTTCCAGGCGGTTCAGGTAAGCGGCAACAATATGACTGTGCTACAGCACAAGATCGATGAGCTCAAAGAAACATCGGGTAACAGAGACTTCTCACAGGGTTCAACTCAGTCAGGCGTTACAGCTGCTACAGCCATTGCAGCGTTGCAGGAAGCAGGTTCAAAACTTTCAAGGGATATGCTTAAAGCAACATACAGAGCGTTCAAGAAAGAATGCGATCTTGTAATAGAGCTTATAAGGCAGTTCTACGATGAGCCGAGGAAGTTTAGGATTCTCGGTCAGAAGGGCGAACAGGAGTTTGCCACATTCTCAAATGAAAATATGAGACCGCGTCCGCAAGGCAATGATTTTGGAGTTGATCTGGGCGAGAAAGAACCCGTGTTCGATGTGACGGTTACAGCGGCTAAAAAGAGCACATACTCAAGAATGAGCCAAAATGAGTTGGCTTTGCAGTTTTACGGGCAGGGCTTCTTCGCTCCGGGTAATGCCGACGCTTCTCTGGCGTGTCTTGATATGATGGAGTTTGAGGGCAAAGAAAAGATAATGCAAAAGATAGAACAAAACGGCACTCTCTATCAGCAGAACATAATGCTCCAGCAGCAGTTAGCACAACTGCAGGCAGCGGTCGGCCTTGTTCCGCAAGTAGGTGGAGTTAACCCCGGCAATGTAAATGGCGGCGGATCAAGAGAAGCTAATGTCAATGTTGATTCTCTCGGAGGTGCGACACCTAAATCAGAGATGCTTGAAAATGCTAAGAACAGAACAAGGAAGATGGCGCAGATATGATAAACATAAATATAAAAGAATCAAAAAACGATCTTGAGGTTGTGATAGAAGGACACGCCGGATATGCTGAGACAGGTAAAGACATCATATGCGCAAGTGTTTCTGCTCTGTTCTACACGATGCTTAATTTTTTTGAGGACAGAAAGACTACGGAGCTGACAGAATACATAATCAAGAACGATCTTTCGATTTACAGAGTAAAACATAAAAGCAAGTATTTTTCCGAGGTGTTCCCGATAATAGCTGCAGGCTTTGAGATGATAAGGAATGATTATCCGGGCTATGTAAATGTAAATATAGAGAGGGCAAGCTGATGAGTTTAGATAATATTTTGAATATCCCGTCGATTAGCATATTGTTTCTGGCACTTCTGTCGTTGATCCAGATTGCACCGATAAAGGTCAATCCGTGGTCGTGGCTTTTCGGTAAGTTTGGCGAGTGGGCTTCTAAACCTCTTGAGGTGCGGGTAAAGCAGATTCAGGAAGATATGAAGGCTATAAGCGACAGAGTAACAGAGATCGAGAAAAGAACAGAGGACAGGGAAGTTAAAAAGGTTAGATTGCATCTGTATAAGTTCGCTGATGATGTGGTGAGAGGCAGACTTCATTCTGAGGAGTACTACAACGAGATTCTTGATGATATCTCCCAGTATGAATCATATTGTAATTTGCACCCTGAGTTTGAGAACGGCAAAGCGGATGTATCTATAAAAATCATTAAGGAAGGCTATGAAGCCTACAAACGCAATGGCGGATTTCTTACAAAGGAGGAAATTTTCAATGAGCAACAAAGTGTATGATGTATTGAAGTATGTAGCGCAGATCGTATTGCCGGCTTTGGCAACTCTTTACTTTATGTTAGCGCAGGTTCTAAAGCTGCCGTACTCGGAAGAGGTTACTGGTGTGATCGTGGCCATCGACACATTTTTGGGTACGGTGCTTAAAATCTCCACCAATTCGTACAACAAGTACCTGCCGGAGATGGAAAATGTTGCCAAGCAGTACGAAAAAAGAATTGCGGATGGAGAATTTGACGGAGTTGATTACCGCAAACCCGGCTACGCATCAGAGGAGGTAGAGGATGAAGATCAAAAAGATAAAGGCTAAGCCTTGCTCATACGGAGCCAAGAGAAACTACAAGTCTATAAAGTACATCGTGATCCACTACACGGGGAATAAGGGCGACACGGCGCGTGGTAATGGGATGTATTTCAAATACCAGAACACAAGGTCTGCAGGCGCTCATTTCTTTGTTGACAAAAAAGGCAATGTTGTAAAGAGCATTAACATCAATCTGACTGCCTGGAGCGTGGGAGGATTTTTCACGAAAAAAGACGGGGCAGGCAAATACTACAAGAAGTGTGCAAATGATAATTCTGTATCGATTGAGCTGTGTGACTGCTGCACAAATTCAAATATGGTTCAGGAAGAGGCCGTGAGGGAACTGATCAAGTATATCAGAAAGTACTGTCCGAACGCAAAGACTATCATCCGACACTGGGATGTAAATGGCAAAAGTTGTCCGGCTCCTTTTACCGGGAAAAGTAATGCTAAATGGAACTCATTTAAGCACTATGTTTCTCTGTGATATAATTGTCGTAAAAAGTCGGATATTATCGGTTGAATTATAAGGGGAATTATAGTAGAATATATATAGGTCGAATGCATAAGAAACTTCTCCTTGAAATGTTACAAGTCGATACTTAAAATGCCGCCGGAAAGGGCGGCATTTTAAGTTGAGTAAAATAGGCAAAATTGCACCTGAGATTGCACCCGAAGTACGAAAAACCGTGTATTCGTGGTTACTTGCGAGGCTCCTAAGGGGCAGTTGTGGGTTCGATTCCCGCCGGGAGTACTTAAGAAAAAATGCTCATAAAACCGCTTGTTTTCGTGGCTTGTGGGCGTTTTTATTTTTGTACAAATGAACAAATGTTCTCGAACATACATACGTTTTAAGACATTTTACGACCTTTTGAGGTTGCACCCTTGGTTGCACCCTTGGGGGTAATGCCGAGATAAGCTGCACCTGCAAGTAATGTATCTTCATCCGAGTGTGAATATATGTTTGCAGTAAGTTCAATAGTAGAGTGACCCATATAGTCTTTTGCGATGCCTAAAGGCACACCTGCTTTTTTCAGATCTGTACAGTAAGTATGCCTTAGCATATAAGGTGTAAAATCAGGAGCAAGAGGCAGCGGCTCTACGAGTTGATTTCTGTACAACCGGGCGCCGAGCAAAATATTCATTTCTCTTTTAAGAGATTTAATGAGAGCTCTATATGAACTCTCATTATGAAGGCTTCCGTCTTTCCTGCAAGAGAAGAGATCAAACCCTCCGGGAGAGTTTTTTTCTACATACGCAAGAAAATCCAAAGGCACCGGCACATATCTGTCGGCGTTCTCTGTCTTTGTTCCTCTGATGTGTAGCACTTTGATTCCTTTTACCTCTTGGATATCATTTGCCCGAACTGCAAGAGCCTCTGCAGGGCGACAACCGCAAAAGAGCATAAATAAAAAAGGTATATACTTCACATCAGAGTAGCACACTTTGAGAAAAACACTTCTTTCAGATTCGGTTATTGAGCGGCGTTTGTTTGTATACCCTTCCGGCTTGGTGATGCCTCGCGTCGGATCAGTAACGATGAGCGAGTTATCACAAGCTGTACGGAATAACAACTTGAGTAGCTGATAGACTTTCCGGATAGTATCGTTTGAATATCCGGACAGATTGTTTAGTATCTGCTGGCAGTGAACAGGTTTAACCGACGAGATCGGCATATTTCCGATATAGCTCAATATATGCTTTTTCATATTGTTGGAATTGTTGTATCTGGTCTTGTCGCCCACATTGCTTTTATATGTATCGAGCATTGTCTCAGCCCACACTTTAACAAGGGTAGTACGGTTAAGTACAACCCTGCCTTCTTCCAGATCGCGGAGTTTCAATGCCTTTTTCTCGATCACTTCCTCGAGTGTGTCTGCGCGGATGTAATATTTTCTGCCCTCAAAGGTGAGGACTCTTGTGTATTTGTACTTTTTCATATAAACTTCTCCCGAGCGCTTAAAAAAGACCAATCTTTTCAATTATGGCTACTAAAGTGAATTGGTTGTTTGTTGGTAAACTGGCAGATAAAGAAACTTGTTTACTGAGGTGAGGGACAGCACACTCATTCTTTATAAACGATTTCCGAAAAAGAAAAATAATCATCATATTCTTTGATCGGATCATCGTTCTCGTCAAAACAAGTGATGTGACATTTAAAATCAATACTATCAGGCGGTTCGCCACCAAATTTGTCAAGAGAAATGTTTTCACAAACAGATACTTTCTCGTTGGCTGCTGTGTTATCACGATCAATAAAGTCTTCAAATATGTATTCTTCGTCTTCGACTGAATAGAGCAAATCGTATATAATGTAATGGGGATCATCTATTTTGATGTCGAACGATAGAGTAATAGAATCATCCCAAAGTATTGCATCAAAACAAGAGATTGAACAAACATCCCCGTCGCTAATAACTGTAGATGGCTCCTCTTTGTTGTTTTCAGCATAAGTAATGGAAACAAAGGCAACCACCCCAACAACAGCAAAGAAAAGAACAGTGGATAGTATGCTTTGCCATAGAGGCAATTTTTTTTCTTTATAAGGCATAAGTCAACTCCTTCGTAAAAATCTACATACACTATATACTTGGCCTCTACTACCCTTAAAAATCTACATATACTATATTCCTTATCCTACCTCTGATTTTAAGACCGAGTCCGGCAGATCAAGGAGCTTGTCAACTGCTGCTTGAGTTCCGGCGTCGGCGGAACGGTAGTTTTTAATCAGTTCAATCTCGAATGAAGTAAGCTGCAGATCAGAAACGGAGGGCTTATCCCAGCCCATAAGGTAACCGGGGGTAACACCGAGAGCCTTCGCGAGCTTATCAATTTTATCACGACGCATATTAGCTATTTGCCCGGTTTCCCATTTCCGGACTGTACTCTTTCCGACACCAACTTTGTTTCCCAGCTCTTCAAGCGTTAATCCGCTTTTGATTCTCAGCTCGTGAACGATTTCGGATAACTCCATAGTGCTCAACCTCCTTTCCTCTGATTATATATTATATAGAGAATGTGTCGAAAATGCAACATAAATATATAAAAAACTAAAAAAAGTGTCGTAAAGTGTAAAAAAGTTGTTGACATTAAAATCAATATGTGGTATTGTAAAAGTGTCCTAAAGGAAACGGGAAGGAGATGGATGGTATGAATAAGTGGAGACTTTATCAAATTATGCATGAAAAAGGCGTGTCAACAGACGAGCTTTGCGATCACCTAAAAATAGCGCGTTCTACATTTTCAAAAAAGTGTAACGGAAGATCAGAATTCACATTGAAGGAGATAAATCAGATATTAGCCTATCTGAATCTATCTTCTCCGATGGGAATTTTTTTTGAAGAAAAAGTGTCTTAAACGACACAAGATATTGTTTTGTTGCAGTGAGGCAGCGGTCGCTATTCCTACCGAATAACCTGGGCTATCTCCTCAAACAATAACCGCCCACTGATTGTTTGCTCCATTTGCTCAGGTTATTCGGTAGGGGTAGTTACCGGAACAATCAAGTAAGAAAGGAACCTGATATGAAAAAAGTTATGTACCACTTCATAGATATATCTGATGAAGGGTTAGACTATCTTAAAGAACTTAGAAAAATAAGAAATGTAGTGCTGACATACAGAATCACTTCCGACAATGAAAATTCCGGAATAGTAGCTTCGATATATGGGCCAAAATCAAAAATAGATCATTTACGAACCCACGATATCAAAGCAAGAAAAATGATAAGGTCCGGAGTAAACAAGAAGAGAGGCGACATAAACGCAATGTTTTGGCTCTCGATTCAAAAAGGATATTGCTCAATGTCGGATTCGGCGAAGCAAAGGGCTATCGATAAATTCCGCAATTTGTTCCCAAAATGATAAGTACGGCTTTCCGTAGTCATCATAAGCTACATATGCAAGGCCTGAAGCTTCAAACTCATTACAAATCTCAACGATGTTTTCGCCGGTGACACCGAATTTATCAAATTCATCAAATTCAGAATCACCGTAACGATAATATCTGACGCAAACATATTCGGCTATTTTTTGAGCCGTAGGCGTCAACCCAAAATCTCTACTCACAGTGACATACCTCCTTGAACGGAAGTATATCACAAACAGTATTCATTTACAAGAAGAAAGGAGAGGCTTATGAAACCAGAAACAAGAGAAAAAATTTTAAGAAAAGAAAAAACGGTTTCGCAAGAGATAAGTACAAGATCTTCTTTTGTCTTAAACCGTTTAGATGAAAATGAATTATATCCGGGTGCAATTGTAACTGTAGACATTTCAGGAAAAACTCTCTCGAACGATGAGATAGCGGAGCTTCTCGATGAATTTACAGACAAGCTCCGCGAGAAAATGCTTCAAAGCTTAGCTTCGTTATAGGCTTTTATGGCTGCTGCGATTGCCTCAGATATCAACTGATCGCTCTCCGGACAAATACCCCAGGGCTTGGGTTTTTCGCCTATAAAAAATCAAGCGCCGTGGCAGCTACCCTTACCACGACGCCATCCTGCCCGTCACTCAAACTGATACATAGGATGCGTGCACATCCGCTCTGGGTAACAAGAGCTATTTCATATCAGAAGCATAGATCACGAGAGCGCCACGTCTTCAAATATGAAGAACCGTCTATGACTATTACAGAGTGCGGTGAGGTGTCAACCTTTTTAGGATCTTCTTGATCATAGGCATCACCTTCTTTATCCCCAAGCTTTGGGTTATTTGCCCGGGTGAATACATTGTAGCATTTTTAAATCTGTATTTCAAGGAGTGATTTTATGGCTAAATGGAATTCAATCCTACAGGATGATCCGAACGAATGTTTCCTGTGTGGCAGGAACGGTTGCGGCGATCCGCTTGACAAGCATCATATCTTTGGCGGAGCTAACAGGAAGCTTTCTGATAAGTATGGTTTATATGTGAGACTGTGTCACAGCAGGTGCCACGAGCACGGCAAAGACGCTGTGCACAACAACAAGGATGTGAGACTTAAGCTCCAGGCGAAAGCACAGGAAGCTTTTGTAGATAATTACAGCGACTTGGATTTTTTGTCGCTGTTCGGCAGAAACTACATTTTATAAGGAGGGTTTTGTTATGGCTGAGGGTTATGTTATGACCGAGAAACAAGAGAGTTACGAAAGAGGTGTACACGCGGATGGTATTTCCGTAGGCATCTGTCTAACTGCAAACTTCGACTTCCTGCCGGAGAAGTTGAGAAATGATCTCACAAGTGAGTTAGACCTTTTTACTCAGAAGGTCTACGACCTTGTAAATGAGGAACAGTAATGGATAAGATCACAGTTATGCGGTCGATGGGCTACCCGAACAGAGTGTTCGTCACACGGCAGGATGTGGCAAGCTTCTACGGTATATGCGACGATGCAGCAGCAAGGAAGATCAAAAGCTGGGGTATCGAAAAGGTTGAGGGTAGATACTATTTTGTAAACGATGTGGCTCAGGCCATATGTGAAAGGACAAGCTATGCTTAAACAGTGGGTTAAAGACTTTATTTGCCTTGTAATCTCGGTGGTGTTGGTGATAGAGACCTTGTGTCTCTTCCCACACCTGCCGTGATTTATTTCTTCCTATTACATGAGTGTTGAGTTTTAACCTCTCTCAGCACGGGTGAGTCCAGGGGGCACAGCGCCCCTTAAGGACTTGCTAAGGATATTATTTTAATGACCATAATCATTTTTACCAAGGAGAATGTATGTCTTTTATACAAGCGACAACAAGGGCAGGCCGTAGTCTGATCTTGGAACAGTACTACGCACCACGCCATAACATAAAAGGTATAGAGCGCAGGCCTAACTCGGAAGACACTTCGCAAGCTCAAGAAAAAGCCAACGCAAGAAAAGCCATAAGAGAGCTGACGATCATACTCAACGCTAACTTCGGCGAAGGGGATCATCACTTGGTGCTTGATTACAAAGTCGAGGACAGACCGGAGACTACTGATGATGCTTTGTCAGATCGTAACGCTTTTTTAAGACGCCTAAGAAGAGTGTACAAAAAAGCAGGGATTGTTCTTAAGTATGTGATCTGTACCGAACACGGAAAGAGGGGCGCGCTTCATCATCATCTGGTTATCAACAACGGCTTGGCTCCGGAAGTGATCCAAAAACTGTGGAAAAAAGGCAGAGTGCACTTCAACCTTTTGGATGACTCCGGTGAGTATTCTAAGCTTGCATCATATCTCTTGAAGAATCGCAAGTATTGGAAAGAGAGTGGCGGCGGTCGCCAGTGGACCAGATCAAGAAATCTCATAAGGCCTAAAACTTACAAGACTGTTATCCGTATGGATATATACTACGCAAAACCGAAACCGAGAGCCGGTATGTATATCGCGCCGGGATCTGAGGTTGAAGGGTTTACCAAGGACGGGTTCCCGTACCGGTCGTGCATTTTTGTCGAAGCGGGGAACTCCCCCTGAGCACCTTTTATACATCACGGATAATTTAGCGCCCCTTTTTGGGGCGCGGAAAGGAGAAGTTTTATGCAGATCACAGAAGATGATATCGGTCTCAATGGTTTAGAGCCTGAACAGCTTTTGCCGCAGCACATAGGCTTGTACATCGGTCAGGTGTTTTCGATGCGTCGCCCGAGCGGTGTAAAAAAAGTGATGATCAAAAAGTTTTACAGACATCACGCCCTGTGCCTGGTAAACGGCAAGTACTATGAGTCAGTCAAGTACTTTGAGTTTTTGACGAATATACTCGGCAGAAAAGACGGCTATACCGCCAACGACAAGCCAACAGGATAGACATTTTTACTTTTTTGACACCTTAAAACATGTGCGCGTGCGCGCGCGTATAATGAAGAAATGGAGGATTTTTTATGACGACACAGATGATAAGCGTTGATAAACTCTATCATCATCCTTTGAATCCGAGGAAGGATTTGGGAGATTTAGAAGAACTTGCTAAAAGCATCGAGGTCAACGGTGTTATGCAAAATTTAACCGTGGTACCGGTTCTCGACACACCTTTATCTGATGAGGCTATCGATGAAGGGTATGCGGTCCTGATCGGCAACAGAAGGTTTGAGGCTTCCAAGGCAGCGGGACTAAGCGAACTACCTTGCAATATCCTCAATAACCTCTCTGAGTCGGAGCAGGTCGGGATCATGCTTGAAGAAAATATGCAAAGGTCTGATCTGACTATAATCGAACAGGCTAAAGGCTTTCAGATGATGCTTGATTTCGGATTGTCTACTACTGATATCTCTGACAAGACCGGCTTTTCTGAATCTACAGTAAGGCACAGGTGCAAACTTGCAGAGCTCGACGAAGATTTGCTTAAAAAAGCCGTAGAAAACAAGCAGATCACTCTGACGGACCTACAGAAACTCGAAAAGATTGAGTCCATCGACAAAAGAAATGAGCTTTTGAAAAGAGGATATCTCTCTGACTATATGATTGAGGATGCCGTAGCAGGCGAAAAAGCGAAAAAGATTGAGTCTAAATGGATGAGAGAGCTCCAAAAGAACTACCTCTGTGACAGACTTCCATCTGACGCAAAGACTTGGGACAGAACTTGGAAGACGGTATACACCGAAAGAGAGTTTGATTCAGCAGACGATCTGCAGACTGACGGCTTTCCCAAAGAGCGCCTGTATGTAAAAGTAGACAGATACTCTGCACAAATCTTCATCAAAAACGAGCAGGAAGAAGAAGTTGAGGATCCTAAAGCTGCAGAGATTGAAGAGCTAAGTGAAAAAGAAGATGCAATACTTGACAGCATCAATGTGTTCTACAAAGCAGCCGTATGTAAACTCAAGAACTTTTTGCAAAATCTTGTTGTTGATACTGTCGAGAATTACTCCGGAAAATTAAAAGATGCAGATCAGGCGCTTAGTGATGCGTTTTGCCTCTGTGATGATGGTTACAAAAACATCGACACGATCTCCGTTGATGATTATATAACGCAAGCTATTGAAGATTATCCGAGCAAATTTGAGTGTTATAAGGTTATGACTGACGCAGAAGGCGTGGAAGAAATAGACGGTACGCTGTACTCATTTAACACAATCAAAAGTGAAATGCCGGGGGCTTCCAAAGTGTTCATTATGCTCATCGATGCCTGCTTAAGTAACGAGGTATATAGCTACGAGATTGCAAGAATGGAAAAGAATGGGGAATACAATGAACTTGTTTTGGACGCTTTTGAGGCAGCGGGATTTGAAGGTATGCCGGATAAAGAGAAGGATGTATTCACTTTCAACGATTATTTGTACAATGATTACCTGGTAACCAAAGATAAGAGAATGAAACTTGAAGGGAGAGACTGATGAAGCAAAAGAATATGATCTGTTTACTTTCGGGTATCATCCTTGGCTTGCTGGTCGGCTTTGCGTTTTTTGCGCGCGAAGCCGGTGCCAGGATAAGTGAGAGCAGGCAAGAAGTGTTAGAAACTATAACCGAAGTCTGTGCCAACAACTGGTACAGGTACCACGGGTACGCCTCTACTTGCGCTATGATGGCAGGAAATGAGTCCTCTTTCGGGAAGGCCTGCCCTAACTATAATTTGTGGGGAATAAAAGGCGGACATTATTATTCGCTTGAAGAGGGCGTCCTTGGATGGCTTGAGGTTATCAATAATCAGTATTTCCCGAACGCACGAAAGAAGAAAAGCGGGGATGCACAGCTTGATTATCTCTTAGATCGGGGGTACTGTGTGCCGCGTGGAAGGTATTTTTCTAACTGTATGTGGCTGAAAGCAAGGTTCGATCTGGGCGAGCTTGACGATACAATGTTCGAGCTGATCCAGGAGAAGAAAGAACATCAGAAGTTTAAGGCTAAGTACGATCCGGGCATACCGGTAAATGCAGTAGGTATAGATAAAGACATCATAGGCAGCGGTACTGTAAGGATAGGTTTGAGGTATTTTGATGTTATTCCGGTCAAAGGTTTAGGCAATCATGTTTTGTTTGGCAAGGTTGATGATGTCAGAAGCAGGCTAAAACCTTTTAAGGTGGAATTTTTCAAGGAGGCGGTAGGATGAGAACATTAGAACTCGAAGAAATAAAGGTTGAACGTGAGGCTTTGCGAAGTAGAGCAAAGTTACTCGATGAGCGAGAAAGGGAGATATATAGGCATCAGCGTGATGCAGATCTAATAACGAGAGATAGTCTTTTGATAAAAGATGATGAAGATGAAAGAAAAGTCAATTTCATCATGGGGTACTCCGATGGATTCATTCATGGCTTCAATGCAGCTCTTATTGAGATTATAGATGCCTTGTCAAATGAGTACAGAAATATCAAGATGACCGAGGATGAGCTATATTTGCTTATTAAGTTAGGCGAGAAAAAAGAGAGGTTCTGGCTGAAAGACGACAACCAAGCGCGAATTATGAAAAAAAATGGATGGAAAATGACTTTTGATGGTGGTTCCCAGTATTGGCAGAAAAAGGGAAAGGAGAGCGAAGATGAAGGTGCATAAAATCAAGCTGTTAGAGGACTATTGTGATGCAGTGTTGTCCGGTGAAAAGACTTTTGAGGTCAGAAAGAACGACAGAGGTTACCAGAAAGGAGATCATATATCTTTTATCCCTGTGAACAGACACTATATACATTTCTATCATCGTGTTAGTGAAAAGGAGTATGTGATTACTTATGTTCACTCCGGGTTAGGACTTAAAAATGGCTATGTAGTGCTTGGTATAAAGGATATATCAAGGATGAACGTAGTAGAGGAGGAACACTCTGCTATTATGATTGATGACAGAAAAGTCCACTGTAATCGAGATTTATGTCTGTCAATGAATAGTTGCGAGGAATGCCCTGCTAAGGATGATGATGAGCGGGAAAGAGAAAGTCGTCGTGTATTTTACCTTAAGGGGATAGAAGAATGAAACAACAGAAAGTGAGGGAATGATATGTTAAATAAATATACAGAACAAACAAAGTATAACATACATCTTCTTGTCACTGATAAATGTGATCGTAATTGTCCTTTTTGTTGTAACAAGCAGTATGATTTAGATGCCATACCAGTTGTTAGCGATGAGGAGATGAAGATCGCTAAGCGTATATTTTTAACTGGTGGCGAACCCTTTTCTTATACTGATCCTTGCAAAATAGCTCGGTCGATAAAAGAAAAGTACAATGTCGAGATCTATGTATACACTAATGCAGAGCCGTTAGAGAGATATCTTCTAACTAACGACTTATATGGTATTGATGGCCTTACAATATCTATAAAATCTAAAGGCGATGAAAGATCGTTCGAACGTATAAAACACAATATAGACCCTCTCAAGAATAGGGTATACGTGTTTCCAGGGTATCATACCGAAGAAAAACATATAAAAAGGATGTGGCAAGAAGAGTTCACGCCAGCTCCTGATAGTATATTTAGAAGGAGGTAGAAGAATGACAACACTAATTTTGATAGCAGCGTGGTGTTTATGGTTGGTACTTATGATAGGCGGAGGTCTTTATTTCAAGAGAAAACATAAAGAACTTGCAAATATGCCATTACTTACGCCATTACCTAAACCCACAGTAACCAGTCACAAAGTTGATACCTTGAAATTTCAGAGATCATATCCAGCGGATTTAATTATAATGGGCGAGGAGGATAAAATAAAAAGCATATTTACAAGAGATTTAGTAGATGATCTTGTTTCGCAAATGGATAAGTATGTAACAGTAATGACTTTATTCGAACCACACAAGAATTGTTATAGAATTGCTGGAGAAGTAAAGGTTGTTAGGGCAGAAAGTGAGGACAGGAATGAAGATGCAGGAAGATTTTGATAAAGAAGAAATCTCAAAAGCAGTGGCGTTACTTGATTTATTTACAAAAACATTTTGCAGATACAAATACGATTACGAGAGGTTTGACGATTTGAAATTTAGATGCGATGAATGCCCTTTTCAGAAAGCAAATGGAGATTGCTTGGTAAAATTATTCAAAATTAAATATGCACCAGACTATCAAGATTTTGGTAGTATGGGGGATTTATAAGGCAGAAAGTGAGGAGACGACAGAATGATAAGTGCAGAGTTTGAAGCTTTACCCACTAAGGGTTTTGAAAGTCATACTTGCGGATCCTGCATACACCTTCTTCCACACAGGAAAGGCTTGGTCGGCAAGATCAAAAGAGGCAGCGGTAAAGGCCAGTTTGCTAACTGGGTGTGTAAATGCAATAATTCTCCGGAGTTTAACGAAGGACGCGTATGTGAGGACGGTACTACTTGTGAATACTGGAAGAACAGATACGAGGATGATGCATCGACCGGAGAATGGTTGAGACTATGTTCCTGGAAGAAGGCAACCAAAGTCAGCAGGACGAAAGCGAGGTAGCGTATGGACGACGGTCAGACGATGTGTATGTATATTTGTCTTTTGATATCATTCGTGTTTCTTCTGGCCGTATGGCTGTATGATTTTATCAAGAAGCACAAGTAAGGGAGAAAGTGAAATGATCTGTAAAAAATGCGGCAGCGGTTCTAAGGTAACTGACTCTCAGACCTGCAAGGGCGGCGTGTACAGAATAAGGCGCTGTCCTAAATGTGGAGAGCATATGTACACCAAAGAGTTTGAAATGGGTAAAGATATGGTTGTTGATAATATTCACAGGATAAGAAACGAGAAAAAAAGAAACAGGAGGGCTAAAAATGGCAATGACTGATTTGATCCAACTTAAGTTTTTGAAGCAGATCAAGGAAGGGTGCTCTGATAAGATTTGTCCGAGCTGTCCTTTGTGTGGCGAGAAACTATGTTTACTCAGGGAGCCGCCGGAGAAGTGGGACTGTGAGGATATTTTTGACAAGATTCAGGAGTTACGGAGGAATTAGTATGTGGAAAGATATACCAGCGTACGAAGCAGGCAAGAGACATGGCTGGGAGTCGATATCAATGCCGGTCAAGAAGTTTGACGCTGATGGTAATGAGGTTAATGTCTACAGATCGGCGAGGGAATGTGCCAGGGAAAATCATATGTCATATCAGACTATCCTTGACAGGTGCAATCACAAACGCAAGGGAGCTTTTGCGCCGGATGGATTTATATATCTTTTTGCTAAGGACAGGAGAATCAAGAAAATGGAAAACAACTGGATCCCGACAAGCATAGGAGAGCCGCCAAGAAACACTTTGTGTTATTTTATCGTTCGCAAAGGCGACAAGATTCGTAAATGCGAAGGTAAGTGTGTATGCGGCGACTGGGTAACTACAGACGGAATAAAGATCAGCAATATTTATGTCGAGAAGTGGAGGGTTGTCGATGGATAGTATTCCTTGCGTTTGCGGAAAAGGAGAAGCTATTGCATATGAGTTTGACATCAAAGGCAAAGGGCGCTACAAGAGGTTTAAGTGCCCTGCCTGTGGTGTTGTTATGTATTCGACAGTCAAAGGAGAGAGACTCCACCCGAGGGAGCTTTCTAAGTATCTTGAAAGGCAGGGGAGTAAATGAACGAAAAAGAGATTGAGGCTTTGTTTAACGGCGCCATATCTGACAGATATGTAAAAGCGCTTGTTGAAAAGTATAACGACGCTGATGCGATCGAGGATATCCTCACGGAGTCGTTAAGCATCGTAAAGATCGTATGTGGCAAATGGCACGAAGCCAAAGGACTAAGCTATGCAGGCAACAAGGTGTATTATCACAGCTAAGGAGGAAGTATGAGCTACTGGGGAGTAGGAGTCACCCGAACGGACTGCCCGTTCTATATCCGCGAATCTGAATTACAGATTTGTTGTGAGGGAGAAGAAAAAAACCATGTATGCAAAAAGGAGTTTGCAACCAAAGAGGAGAAGCTTGATTATCAAAAGCATCACTGTTTCTTAGGTTGTCCCCGGTGCTCACACGCCGAATATATGCTAAATTTGTTTGTGAAAAATTCTGATAAAAGTTTCCCCTAAGTAGGGGGGATTTTTATTTTTGAGTATGTTAATCTATATATGACGCCGGGGAGAGACCCGAGAAAATGCGAAAGCTGACTCGTAGGAAAGACTACAGATTAGACGCCGGGGAAAGACCCGAGAGGAGGTATCTATGGCAGATACAATTTTTAATATCCAGCAGTTTGCCGAAGGCGGGGATGCCGGTGCAAGTGTTGGTACAGGCGAAGGCGAAGCAGCAGACGCCGAAGCGGATGCCGCAGCAAAACACGCCGAGGAATGGAACAACATCATCAAAGGCGATTTCAAAGACGATTACAAAAAGGCTATCGAGAATCAGATTCACAAAAGGTTTGCTCATCAGGCGGAACTTGAAGAGCAAGTGAACAGATCACAGAAGCTGGTCGCGTTTTTGTCACAGAAATACGGTTCGGATGATGAGTCTGAAATCTTGGACGCAATTATGAACGATGACGCTCTTTTTGAGCAAGAGGCAGCGGAGCGAGGCCTTACGACTGAACAGTACAAAGAGTTCAAGCGTTTGGAGTTTGACAAAGCTTTAGCTGATCAGGAGCTCGAAGAGCAGGAGCGCCAAAGGGCAGCGGAGCGTACTTACCAGGAGTGGATGAAGCAGTCTGATATGGTTAAGCAGATGTATCCGGAGTTTGAGCTTGAGACAGAGCTTGAAAACGACAAATTTGCATCTCTTCTGCAGAACAATGTCGATATGCTGACCGCTTATCAGGTGTGTCATATGAACGACACTATAACGAACGCTATGCAGTTAACCGCCCACAATGTTGCTGAAAAGATAACGGACTCCATAAGGACCAAAGGCCTCAGACCGTTAGAAAACGGTATAGGTTCATCCTCACAGCCTATCAAGGAAAAGTTTGACATCGACAAAATGTCTCTCGAAGACATGAAAGCACTTTCAAGAAGGGCTGCAAGAGGTGAAAGGATCACACTCAGATAAGTCCTTCTCAAATAACGGAGGATAAATCAATGAACAAAAACAAAAACCTTATCAGGGTCAATCTGCAGCAGTTTGCAAACCCGAACACCAATGTAACTACTGACACAGGTCTTACTAACGAAATGAAGACCTTTTACGAGAAGATGCTCATCAAAACAGCAGAGGAAGAGCTTATCTTTGACCAGTTCGGTCAGAAGAAACCTATCCCTGCTCACGGTGGACGTACGATCGAGTTCAGAAAGTACTCGCCGTTCGCAAAGGCTCTCACTCCTCTTACTGAGGGTGTAACACCGGACGGACACAAGATCACGATGTCGACCATCACAGCTACCGCAGCTCAGTTCGGTGACTATGTGACATTGTCTGATCGTCTTATCCTGGAAGCTATCGACGACAACATCGTTGAGGCTACAGAGCTCTCAGGCTCACAGGCAGGACGCACTCTTGACACTGTAACAAGGGACATTGTTTCAGCCGGAACTAATGTTCTCTATGCGCCTGCAGGCACAACGGCTGTTACTACGCGTGCAAACCTTACTATGGCGTCAGTTATCACTTCTGACCTCATCCTCAAGGCTGCTACTATCCTGCGTACTAACATCGCGAAGAAGATTGACGGCAACTATGTTGCTATCGTTCATCCGCATGTAGCTGAGATTCTCAAGAAGGATCCTAAGTTCATCTCTTGGAATCAGTACACTACTCCGGAGAAATACTGGAAGGGTGAGATCGGCTCTATCCACGGTGTTCGCATCATCGAGAACGCTGAGGCAAAGATCATCAACGATAACACCTGCCCGGTTAAGACTGCCGCAGCAGGCAACAATCCTGCTGAGTACTACAGCGTATATGCTACTGTTGTCTTCGGTGCTGACGCTTACGGCGTTACTGAGATCGAAGATGGCGGACTCCAGCACATTGTTAAACAGCTCGGTTCCGGTGATGATCCGCTCAATCAGAGAGCTACAGTCGGCTGGAAAGCTACTAAGACCGCTGAGAGACTTGTGGATGCTCACATCGTTCGTATCGAGTCACTTACTGAGTTCTCTGCATCACAGGGCGCTAACTGACACATTCATCCTCGGGGCTTACGCCCCGGGGAATATCTTTAGGAGGTAAAATATGGCAACAGCTAAGGAAGAAGCAAAAACCAAAACAGTAGCAGGTGACGGAATGGAGCCTGTGAAAGCGTTTTATCCGGACATACCGGGTACACACTACTCAGGAGACATTCAGGTTGGCATCAACGGGAAAATGTTTCTTGTAAAGCGTGGCGAGGAGGTTGAGATTCCGCGCTGCGTTAAAGAGGTCATTGATTGGTCGATGTCGGAAGATCAGAAGACCGAGAAAAAGCTTGCCGAGTTGGAAGGCAGATAAAGTTTATACAAGGATTTGGGTATTGTTGCACGGGCGGGGGCGCCCGCCCGTTTTTAAGGTGATCATATGACGATAGAACAAGCTATAGATAGAGCTGACAGGCTAAGACCTAACCAGTTTTCCATAACAGAAAAAGTAAGATGGCTTTCAGAGCTCGACGCCCAGGTTTATTCTGAGGTGTTGCTTATGGCAGAAGAGAACTGGAAGTTTAAAACATATATCGAAAACACAGAGGATGAAAACGGCAATGTGATTCAGACAAAAGAGGTAGAAGATACTTCTACTCTGGTACCTGCGTTTGATTTTGACGGGTATGATGAAACTACGCCGCTTGATACGCCTCTTTTGATAGAGGATATATACGCTAATGTATATGTTGATTATCTGATCTCGAAGTTTGACTACGCAAACAGAGAGTATGCAAGCTACAACAATTCAGCGCTTGTGTTTAATAATCAATATCAAAGCTATACTGTGTGGTATAGAAGGAACCACAAACCAAGAGCAAGGAAGGTGCGAGGCATATGATGTTATTGCCGTATGTGGGAGAAACAGCTTCCACAAGGGATATGATATCAAGGTTTGGCGGGTACAACAACTGCGAAACCTGTGCAGAGTCAGAGGCATACGATGAAGCGTGTATGACTTCTGATCGTTCTTTGGTTTTGCGTACAAGAGAGCCAAGAGTCACGCTAAGAGAAAATGTTTATGGGGTAAAAGGCCTTCATGTGAACAACGGTCTCATAGAGATCAGACGCGACTCTGACGGTTACGAAAATGTTTTGTTTTTCAATGATACAAGGATTGCACAGCTCCCGAGCGCAGGTGATAGAATGATGTGCTCTATGGGGGCTTATGTCATTATTTTCCCGGATAAAAAGAGATTTAATACTTTGACTAATGAACTTGAGAGCCTTGAAGATTCTTTCACAACTTCCGGATCAGTATCATTTACTCCGTGCACGATAGACGGTACAACCATAAACCTGAAGACTGTATCAGGCACTATGCCGTCTAACCCTGCAAATGGGGATTACTGGCTTGATACTTCCAAAGTACCGCACACACTTAAGGTGTGGTCGCAATCCGAAGGAATGTGGAATGCTGTAGCAACAAGCTATGTAAAGATAAGTGCTACGGGTATAGGTCGAAAGTTTAAGAAGCTCGATGTGGTTAAAATCTCGGGTGTGACTACTTATCCTGAGACTTTCAATGTCGATATGGCTATCTGGGACAGGACAGATAATTCGATCATAGTTACGGCTGTTATTGATTCAAGCTTTAAAAATGCAGGGATAACGCTTGCCAAGGAAGTACCGGATATGGACTTCATATGTGAGCACGGTAACAGACTATGGGGATGTAATTCCGCAAAGCACGAGATATATGCTTCAAAACTCGGGGATCCGACTAACTTTAAATCATTCATAGGAACGGCAGCGGATTCATACGCTGTGACCGTGGGAAGTGACGGAGATTTTACCGGATGCGCTGAGCACGGCGGAACCGTGGTATTTTTCAAAGAAAAGTATATCCACAAAATCTATGGCACCACTCCGTCTAATTACCAGGTAGATACTAAGCCCGAAAAAGGCGTGCAGAAAGGCTCGCACAAGTCGCTGGTTTTGATTTCGGGGGTTTTGTACTACAAGGCTGTAGATGGAGTTATGAGATACGAAGGCTCTTATCCTGTGTTAATCTCTCAAAATCTCGGTGACACGATGTATAAAAACGCCGAGGGCGGCGTATGGAAAAACAAACTGTATATGTGTATGCAGGAAATGAATGACACCACTAAACTGTTTACCTTTGATACCCAGACAGGGCTATGGCACATAGAGGATGAATGGTATGCGTCCAGTAAGAGATGGAAACACTTTGTTAATTATAAGAATCGCTTGATCTTCTGGGACACGGACGAGACTAAACTGTTGCTCGAAGGCAGTGACAGACATTTTGGTGATGAGACACTTGCAGAGAGTGAAGAGATAGTCGCATACAGGTGGCAATCAGGCATCATAGGTCTCGACCTTCCGTCTACGAAGTATGTTTCGCAGATTGTTATGCGGCTTGAGATGGCGGCAGGAGCTGAGTTGTCTGTTTTTGCAGAATACGATTCAAGTGGCAGTCTTGATAAGATCGCTTATATCAAGAACGAATATAATGTATCAAGGAGAGACACTCCGGGATATACAAAGCTCCGTTCGATTGAGATTCCTTTCACGCCTAAAAGGTGTGATCATATGAGACTCAACATAACCGGCAGCGGACAGATGAAGATTTATTCCATCTCTAAAAAGATTGAAGGAGGCGGCTTATGAGCGTAACGCTGAAATTTACATATCAACCATCAAAAAGCCTGCCGGAAGCAAACAAGCAGATAAATGAGTTTGTGGAGCTGGTAAAGAGCCAGCTTTTGGGCGTAGCAACAAAAGAAGAGCTTGACGGAGTTCAGGTAGAAGTTGAGGAAAACATAAAAGAATCTACCAAAGGTTTTGCGGGCGTGCGCACAAAAGCCACAGACGCTGAGAGCAAGGTTGATATGATCGCCAGCTTTAATCAGGCCACAGCGCAGATCACGCTCAAGGCGGCTATGGTAAATGGAATTGAAAGAAGCAATATCACGCTAAGTGGGGATCAGATATTGCTTAACGGTGATACGACTATAGGCAGCGGGTTTGTATTGACCGCAGATAATATTGCTGCTGGAGCAATTACAGCTAACAAAATAGCAACAAATGCTCTCGGCGGGTTTTCGGTAGAGACAACTCGAATCATAGGACATGGCTTGGGAGAAGTGACGGTTGAAGATAGAGACGCGGATAGAAGAACGACACTTTGGGCTGAGGGAGTGTGGGCGAGGAAATACAGCACATCAAGAGGCTCATATCTTCAGAAAGACGGAATATTTTATAAAAACGAACTCGGAACAAAAGTAGTAGGGATAGGACTTGACGCAAATGGTTACGGTTCTATTCAGGCAGAACGCGGATATTTTGGAAAACTACAAGTAGACGACACCGAAACTACAACGTCATACGATGCTGCGCTTACGACAAACGGATACATCAGAAGAAAAGGCGGTTCTTCAAAGCGCTTCAAAAATTCCATATCTTATGAATTGTCAGAAGATATGAACCCCGAAAAACTATACGATGTGTCGATTGTAAGCTTCAAATATAACAAGGACTATTTAAGCAAAGATGATCAGAGATACGACAAACACTTAATAGGTTTTATAGCAGAAGATATAGATGTTCATTATCCGCAGGCTTGTGATTATGACGACGAAGGCAGGCCAAGCGGTTGGAACACACATTATATTATACCGGCAATGCTAAAACTCATTCAGGATCAGCACAAAGAGATAGAAGAGCTTAAGGATGCTGCCGTAAAGAGGGATAGCAAGATCAAGGAGCTGGAAGCACAAGTTGCTGAGGTTAGTGAATTGGTAAAAGAATTGTTGCAAGAATAATCGTGTGAACGCAGGAATAATCTATAGATAACAAGAATCAATGTCAAGTTAAACAGGAGGTTAGTGATGGCGAAGAAAAAATCATCCGGTTTATCCGGCGGGATGAAAATGTCCGGAGGGGGCGTAACGATCGTAACGCCGGAGGGTAAAGCGTTAGAAAAACAGGAAAAACAGCAAAAGGCAGTTCAGGCCGCGCAGGCACAGGCAGCGGGACAGGCGCCTGTTACTTACTCAAATCAGTATGTGACACAGCAGGCGACAAAGGTTGATCCGTATCAGTCGGCATACAATGATATAATAAAACAGCGCGCCGAACAGATTGCTAACCGTGATCCGTTTAACTATAACTTCAATGAGGATCCTTTGTATCAGAATTACAAAGATCAGTACCAAAGACAAGCCACGCTTGGTCAAGAGTCTGCTATGGCAAACGCTGCCGCTCTTTCCGGAGGGTATGGCAGTTCTTATGCTACCACGGCAGGAAACCTCGCTTATCAGGAAAATATGGCTCAGTTAAACAATGTGATACCTCAGCTCTATCAGATGGCGTATGACAAATACAACAATGACCTGGCTAATCAGAGAGCCGATCTTGAGATGTATCAGAATATGGATAACACCGAGTATGGAAGATATATAGACCAGCTAAATGATACTCGCTGGGGAGATCAGTTCAGAGCTGATCAGTACAACACAGGTATGAACTACGCATCGACCGAACACCAGCGCGGCATAGATAACAAGCTCAATGAAAAACAGCTTGCCGAACAGATACGAAGCAATAAAGCCGGTGAGAAGCTTGCAAACAAACAATTCAAATGGGAACAGAAAAAATGGAAGAAAGAGTTTGCGTTATCAAAAAAAGCTAATGCCGGCGGCTCGTCGGGCGGAGGCGGCGGCAGATACAGAAGAAGCTCGAGTGGAAACCCCGGAGGAATTCCAAGCGCAGTATACAATGTCATAAGAAAATACAAAGGCGGCAATGATCCTCAGGGAGAGATAGCCGGCAATGTTCTGACAAACCTTAAGTCGAAGTACAACCTCACGGATAAACAATGTGATTATCTGTACAACACTTATTTAGGGTTTAATGATAAACAGCAAGACAGAAGGTCAAACAATAAGGTCTACCCAAGCAACACCGCACTCACCAGAAGCCAAGCCTTAAAGAAGGGAGCATCAAAGAGCACGCTTACTGAGTCACAATGGCAACAAAGATGCGCAGATGAAGCTCGCGCCGGAGGAAAGAAAAAATACTCGAAGTATAAAACATATGACGCTTATCTAAAGGCTATGATCAAGAAAGGATAATAACAATGTCGTTTTCAAGTGTTTTAAGAGAGCAGGAAAAAAGAGCCAAAAAAGAATACAAAAAGAATGTCAAAGAGTTTATACAGGACACCAAGGACAGAAAGAAGTCAGGGTATGTACAGACTCACGCTGAGATGCAGGACACTGAAAGCCGTCTGATGAATCTCGCAAGGCAGGCCGAGGATATCAAAAGATATTCCGGAAGTATGAAAGATACAAGAGAAGCGTATAAAATGTACAATAAGGCTGCTAAGTCTGAATACAACTACAGACAGGCAACCGACAACAAAATGAGAGTAGGCGTCACAGACAGATACTCAGGATCAAGTAAAACCGCGGATAATATGTCCGCGGCTTCTTCCGCTTCTAAGACCGGACCATTTTTGGGAGGGAATGATCCCAGGGCAAATATGCAAAGAGGGATAAATGCTGCTGACCGTGCCGCTTATGATAGATATACAAAACAGCAAAAAGAAAGAAGCGAACTTGAATCCTTAAGCGCGAAAGACCTTAAGTACAGGATTGACGAGATCGACAAAAGACAAAAGCAGTTAGCTGACAGGAAAGGCTATATAAGTAACTCCACGCAGAGAAAGCCTAACCTCTCAAACACCGATGTAGCAAATATGAAAAATGAGCTTGCGAAGCTTGATAAAGAGTACGAAGCGCTTGAAAACGAAAAGTCAAAGTACAAGACAGAGCTTCCTAACGCCGCAGCAAGGGCAGAGGAATCAAAACTATCAGATGCAGAGAAAAACACTCTTGAACTATATACCAACCTCAAGAGGTCTACAAGAAATAACATTGATAATGGTTTAGTAGACTCAGCTATATCAACGGGTGCTCTTGCCGCTATAATGCCGGGCGCCACCCCTGTCACAGAAGCACTCAAGGTTTGGCAAGGCGAAAAGGATGTAAAGAACGAAGAGAAGTATCAAAAGGAATTTGACAAGATGCGCGAAAAAGGCATCGATGTTGATTATCTTTTGCAATACTACAAAACCAAAAAGGACAACGAAGAACAGGAACAGATAAACAGATTTAATAAACAGATTGCCGGAAACAATCCGCTAATGAGCTTCGCTGATTCTGTCACTTCTGTTGTTGCGTCTCCACTTGCCGGTATACAGGGATTGGGCGAAGATATAAGGCATATGGTTTCATCCGACGATGAAAAACCTTTGCCGGTTAACCAAATGAACAGATCGCTTGCTAACTTTAACCAGAATGTAAGAGAAGGTGTATCTGACAAGATTGATAATAAGGTTTGGAACTTTATCTACAATGCAGGTATGTCAACAGCTGATTCGGCAGCGGCTATAGGCATAGGCCTTGCGACGGGTGGATCAGGTGCGTTGGGTTCTGCTGTCACTCAGGGCTTAATGTCTGTAGGTGCGGCTGATAACACATATAACGAAGCTATTGAAAGAGGTATTGATCCAGGGCGCGCTATGGCAACGGGTATTCTTGCCGGTGTAACTGAATGGGTTACAGAGAAATACTCCATAGATGGATTGAAGTCTATGGCACTTAAGCGACCGGATAACATCAGAACACTCGTCAAAAACATCGGCAAGCAGATGGCAACAGAGGGAAGTGAAGAAGCGGCCTCTGATGTGATGAATACGATCGTTGACAATGTGGTAAACGGCAAGAAGTCAGAGTTTAACCTAAGCGTAAAGCGCTACAAAGAACAAGGCTTAGACTCTAAGCAGGCGAAAAAAGCCGCGATGATGGATTGGTTAGGCAACACCGTGCAGGATGCGGCGGCGGGAGCTGTTTCAGGTTTCCTTATGGGTGCCGGTGGATCCGTTGCAGGCTACAAAAATAATCAAAACTCTATGAGGCAGTATGGCGAAAACATAGACAAGATCGGAGATAAAGAAGGTGTGATAGAGTACGCCAAGAGATTTGATGATCTGGCTGAGAGTGCTTCTGAGATTGAAAATAAAGTGGGTAAGAAGTCTGATAAGAACACAGGCTTTTTGGCTGATGCACTTGATACGAAGCTATCAGAAGTTATAGATAGTGCTGAAAGTGCTACACAGCTGCAGGATGCTTATAATGAATTGTCTGAGAACGCTCCTCAGTCTGTACAGACTATGATAGATGAGAAAGTATCAAACAAGGCAAGAGAGCTCTCTAATGGTGCAGAAAGCGGAGAAGCAAGGTTACTAAATCGTGTTGCGGATATGGCCGAGGAAAGCTATAACGCAAATATGGACGAGATCAGAAGTAAGCTCGATGATACAGAGGATATAACTGACGAGGAAGGCGGAAAAGAAGCGCCTGCTTTAAAAGCTGTAGGGGCTGACGCGACCGCAGAGAGCTTTAATGAGAGCGAGGGTAGTGTTGAAGGGGTTACAAACGAAACGACCTTAGAAAGCGATTTAAGAGGTCAAAAGGTAGCGCCTAAAGTATTTAATAATACCGCCGCAAGGCTCGAGGCTTCCGGAGAACCTGTCAAGATTGACGGGTTTGAAAACATAGGTACCGGTAACGCAAAGATAAAGATTGACGGCAACGATGCAGTTGATCTTGACGACTTAGACTTTGACAACAGCAGTGTTAAAAGTCTTTATAAGTCTGCCGTGAAAATGGATGATGCGGCAGCGGCGTCTGCTATGATTTCAAATTATGATCCAAAAATGGACGCGGCTAAATACTTTAGAGAGTTCCAGGCGGCGTACAACTGGGGAAGCGTAAAGCGTGGATTTGATAATATGATCGACAACAACATTTTTACACTGCCGGAGCATATTTTGAGACAGGCCTATATGATCGGCGAGAACTGGGCTACAGAAAACTTCAAGAAGGAAATGAAAGAAGGACGCGAGACGCGTGAGGGTAAAAAGTCGTTCAAGAAAGGCGAAGGCAAGGTTATAGACGAGAGAAGAGACTCAAAAGACTTAGAAGCATCCGTCTTTGATAACATCGATGAAAAACTTGCAAAGAAGTTGGGCGTAAACATCAAGCAGGTTGATGATCTAACAGAAGACACTAAGGATGGTGTCAAAAAAATCAATGGTATGCTTGATGTATCTAACGCCGAAATGACTTTCTCTGAGGCGGCTCAGTCTGCGTTTGGCGTAAGAATTCACGAGAGTATGGAGTTTATGGAGGCTATATCTCCGGATTCATACAGGCTTCTTATGAGCAGAGTTTTGAATTACATTCTTGATAAAAACTCAGACGACAGCATATACGACGCTATAATGAGCTACAGAGAAGCATATCGTGGCGTAGAAGGCAGCAAAACTTTTGCCGAGGCGGCTGATGAGTATATAAATGATGCGATCTCAGGCGTATTTATGAATGAGGATGGAGCGCGTGAGTTCATTGCCTGGCTCAATGGAGAAGATATCAACGAGGCTGAAAAGAAAGGTCTGATCGATACAATCATTGAGATCATTGACAAGATCGTCGAGAAGCTGACTGCTATTTTCAACAACGAAGGCACAACCAAAGCTCAGAGTCACGCGGCTAAGATTGCTGCAGACAATATGAAGCAGATCAGAGAGCTGTTCTTTAACTTTACTGATAATGCCGTAAATACATATAAGGGTAGCAGCAGTGAAGGAGCAGAGGCACAGGGCAAGGCGGCAAGTGCGAAGGTGAGTCACTCGATTTCCGTAAATCTTGAAGGACATTCAGACAAAGAAAAGGCGGATAGGTCAAATGCCAAAAATACGTATATTTGCGAGAACTATGACGAATTAAAAAAATATGCAAAAGAGGCAAAGGAAACCCCAAGCCTTAACAAAAGATTACTTCTCGGGAAAATACTTAACCCCACTGCTCAAAAAATCGAAGCAGTATTAGGCGAAGATGTTACAGGATATAATATAGCAATATCACAGGGAACGATGACAAAGATATATCGAGATCATGGGGGTGAAAGCGAAAAATTACGAGGTCAAAAGCCTATAGATGAAAATGACTTTAAAGACTGTGTCGAAACTATCGCAAGTCCTGACAAAATCGAAAGCACAAATGTAACAGGAACCAACGGAGAAAAAAGAGCAGTGTTAAAGAAATCAATTAACGGTTGTACGGTAGTAGTGGAAGTGCATAAAAAAAGACACGACATAAGCCCTGTCACAATGTATAAAAGCCTTGCCCGCCCGACAAATGCCACAGCCCCTGCCTTTACGTCCGAGACGGGGTCGGGTACAGCTTATAATGATATTATACCAAATGAGAAAAATAATGCAATAGAAAATCAGAAAAAAATCGAAAAAGATTCAGAAGGTCGCGAGCTTACTCCGGAACAGCAGGAATTTTTTGCTGACTCAAAAATCCGAGACGACAAAGGGCGTCTTAAGGTTATGTATCATGGAACCGAGGCGGACTTTACTGTGTTCGATACCGAAAGATTTGGAGGAAAGAACGGAGTTCAGGAAGGTTTTGGTATATATCTTGCAGAGGATAAAGAAATCGCAGATTTGTACGGCGGAAATGTAATCGAAAGCTATGTCAATATTACCAGGCCTGCAAGATATGACGAAAAAACCCTGACTGTAAGCGAAGTAAAAGACCTTGTCAAAGAACTATGCGAAAACGAAGCGGAGCAGCTTGTAGAGGAGGAAGGTTATGAGAGCATAGAAGAAGCCCTGCCTGATACCTGGATATCAAACCTGGTATATACCGGAGACATTGATATTGACGAAGCATACGAGCAGGTGGCAGAGACAATTATAGACCAAAACTCAAACGACCACGCTATAGTCGAAGATATATCGTCCATGTTGGGCATAAGAGATTTCAAAGGCGCGAACGCATTTTACAAGATACTAAAGGATAAAACAGGGATAGACGGATATAGCGTAGTAGATGGTTCTTATGGAGAAATCGCGATTGCGTTTAATTCCAATCAGATAAAGAATACAAATAATACAAACCCTACCAATAACCCGGACATCCGTCGCTCTGCTGCTACTCCTACTGAATCAAGTGATCTTATCAGAGAAAATGCTCAGCTTAAGGAAATGGTTAAGAAGCTGCAGCAGGAGTTTGAGATCACAGGTGGCACTAAACCTAACCCAGCTACTATCAAGAGGGTGGCTAACAAGGTTTTGAGACAGTACAATTCAAGTTATGATGTAGATGAGCTGGTAAATGATATCACAAGCATTTATTCATACCTGCGTAGTGAGAACGCCGACGGTGAGGTTGCGCTTAAGAAAATGTCTGAGGTGGCTCAGGCCATACTTGATAAAGGCGGCGATGTAGTTGACAATTATTCAGAGCTTAGAGATTACCTCAAAAAGACTGCCATCACATTTACTGATGAACAGAAGTCGGAGATCGCGAACGCTTTTGAGAGTTTTGGAGCTTTCAGAAACTCTTTGATGGGTAAGGTTAAGATTTCAAACAAGGGCACCAGCTTAGAGGATGCCTGGAATTCAGACTTAAGACATATCGCGCCGGAGCTTTTCTCCCAGGATGTGAGCGCGGAGGAAATGCCTTTAATCCTTGCGGATGTTATTGATGCTATACAGCCGAGAGTTATTGCTTATGGCAATGAGAGTGCAGAGCAGGGCGCATATGACCTTGCTATGCAGATTTATACAGAGCTTGCAAAGGTTAAACCGGTGCAGACTTTTGCCGATAAGCAGGCGGCAAAATTCTACGAGGCTATGCGCAATGTATCAGAGGGCTATGAAAAGATGCTTGAAGAATACAGAAAGCAAATAGCTGAGGACAACAAGGAAGATTTACAGGCGGCAGCGGAAGAATTTAAGAATGAAAAGAGAAGAAGGATTGCTGAAAATCAGTCTGAGATGAAAGCCTTGCTCGAGGGTAAGAAAAACGCAAAGAACCCGAAGACACTTGCTGACTATGAAAAGAGATTTAAGAGACTTGAGGCTGAAAACGCCCGTCTCAAAAAGCTCAAAGACGAGGAAGTGGCAAGAATAAGAGCCAAGTACAACAACAGACGCCACGCCGATATGGAAAGAAGAAAGTCTACTGAGACCAAGAACAAGATCAGGAAGCTTCACGACAGGTTCTCAAGGATGATCCTTAAGCCTACTGAGACTATGTATGTACCTAAAGACCTGATGTCGGCAGCGGTGGCAGTTTGCAATGTGGTAAACCCCGGCTACGGCGAAGGCACTAAGCTTAGAAAAGCCCTTGATGAAGCAAGAAGGGCTTTCCCAAAGGTTTCTGAGGAAGATGGAATACTGGAAAGTGACTTTGATCCAGGAATCGAAAGTGAGATCGACGAACTTGCAAAAATTTTTGATGAAAAGCCGGAAGGATGGTCTATAAAAGACGCAAGCCTTGAAGAACTCAACAGAATATACGACGCTATGAACGGTGTATATGAGTGTATCAGAATGTCTACCAAGCTCATAAGAGAGGAAGGCGAAAAGGATGCACGCAAGGCAGGCCTTAAGTGGATGGAAGAGTTGCGCGAAGGCAAAGGCGTAAATACTGCTCTTGGCAAACTCGCTGACAAGGTATCTTCATCATTCTTAAACGCATATAGAGAGTTTAGAAAGATATGCGGGTACAATGACAACGGCGAGATAATGGAGACTTGGAAAGAGTTAAACCGCGGCCAGAGAGATATGTTTGACGCCCAGCTCGAAGCAAGCAACTTATTAAATGAAGCCTACGGCGATTCAAAAGCAGTGACGAAGATGCTCTCGGAACTTGATTCAGACCTTGTAAAAGTACCGTTAAAGTTTGAATCCGGTAACGCTCCCGTAATGGTAACAAGAGGTATGAGACTGTCTCTCATTATGCACGGACAGTCACAGGCCAATATGCGCCATATGATGCTCGGCGGTGTAGATATCCCCGTAAACTTAAAAACCAAGGATAAGAAAAAAAGATACGAAACTATGCGCAGGGTCAAAGGTATCAACTACGAAGCCATAAGGCAAATGGAGATGCAGTTGACGAGCGAGGAAAGAGTGATCCTTGACGCTATGAAAAAACTCTTTTGGGAGTGGTCCGGTGAAAAGATAAACGAAACATCAAACAAACTCTATGGTTTTGAAAGAGCAAGGGTTAAAAATTATTTCCCGATCACAGTAAACAAAGACTATGTGGCAGCGGATATATCAACCCTTAAGTTTGACAAAACCATAGAAGGCGCAGGGTTCTTAAAAGAGCGTGTGGTATCAAATAACCCTATCGTCCTTGACAACATACTTGATGTGGCTGAAAAAACCATACACTCAACATCGCTTTTCTATGGACTTGCCATACCGATCAGGAACTTTAACAAGATAATAAACACGGGAAGCTATGAATTGTCAGAAGTAGACGGAGACGATGCATCAGAGGTATTAAATTCCCCTAAAAATAAAACGCTTTATTATGTGCCGACTGATTCCGTTAAACAGGCGCTCCGCGAAAAGTGGGGAATGACAGCGAGAAAGTATATTGATAATCTGATAGCTGATCTCCAGCAGGCAAGAAGCAGAGACTTTACCTGGTATGACAGATTGAGAGGTAACTATGCAAGCGCTGTACTGACCGCTAACGCTTCTGTTATCATCAAGCAGACTTCCGCTTATCCTACAGTAGCAGCTATAACGGGATGGGGACCGACTGTAAAGGCTATGCTGAGAGGTGGAGTTCATAATCATCCTCTGTCAAAGGCTGATGTTGAGTTGATAAATAAGTACACTCCTTTGTACTGGTACAGAAATCAAGGGAATAACTCAAGAGACTTTGCGGATATAAGAGATATGGCCTCTTTGATAAACAAGATTCCGCCGGTTAAGTTCACAAAAGACCTTATACAGAAGGTTGATATGGCTATGGTAGGTAGGTTCTGGTATGCAGCTCAGTACTATGTAGACAGCAATTATAAAGACTTAGCAGCCGGAAAGAACGGAACCGAAGAACAAAAAGACGCCTACTACAGAAAAGTCGCGGAAGTCTTTGACAGAGCTGTGGAAGAAACCCAGTCAACAAATATGGTTATGCAAAACGCTGATATCATGAGAAATCCTAACGGCGGTATGAAGATGATAACAATGTTTATGGGACAGGGCCTACAAAACTTCGGTATCATATATGATAACCTTGCCAATATGCGTGCTAAAGAAAAGCAGTTTAAGGAAGGTAAATGCACCAAAGAGGTTTTGTCGAGAGCGAGAAAAGACTTTGCAAATGCCCTGACCTCTCAACTTGTATCTGCAGCTATGTTTGCGGGCCTCGCGGTGGTAGCGAGAGCACTTCTTCATAGAATGAATCCATACAGGGATGACAAAGAAGAGGTAACTGCAGAGTCTATAGTAAAAAGATTTTTTGGGGATATGCTTGAAAACATCATAGGGTCTGTGCCGTTTGGAAGTCTCATCTATGAGACGGTAAACGGTCTCGCAAGTAACAAAGGTGCTTATGGTGTGTATGGTCAACAGGATGTGGTTTTTGAGTCGCTAAATGATCTTCAAAAGTCTTTCCTGAAATTTGGCAAAAGTATTTTCTCCGGAGAAAATATCCCGGCATCACTTAATCAGTTCTTAAAAGACGGTTCAAAAGTGATAGGTATACCGTATGAAAATGTTTGGAATCTCGGAGAGGGCATTTTTAAACATGTTCAAGATGTGGTAAACGGTGATGGGTTCCTGTCATTTAGCTCGGATCAAAAAGATCCCGGGAAAAAAGTTATAGCCGGATATCTGAATGAAGCTATCGCAAACAAAGATAAGTACTCTCAGGAGAAATACTGTGGCTTGCTTTATGAGCTGGGTGAATCAGACAAAGATATAAACGGTCGTTTAGCAGAGATGATCCAGAGCGATGAAGCTATCGTAAATGCTGCAAACGACAAAGTAAACGGAAAGTTTGACAGCTATGAAAGCACAATAAAAGAGTACAAAGAAAAAGGCTACCCTAAGGCAGCGGTATCTAAAGCTATTGACACGATAGTAAAGGATATGACCGGAGAAAAGAAAGAAAAAGAAGATATAGACCCTGATAAAATCAAGGAAATATCCGGGTCGTATATGAAGTCGCTCGATTATGATGTAAAGCTCTACAAAAACAATGACCTTGTATCTGCAGTAGAGAGTGGCAAGTATGCAAATGTCTTGAAGAAACTCTATGATCAGAAGGTAAAAGAACAGACTGACAAAGGACTTTCTAAGGAAGAAGCAAAGAAGAACGCAAAGACTAACATCAAAAAAGCGCTTTCAGGAGGGTACCATAAAAAGTATCTCGATAAAGGGTTAACTACACATCAGAGACAGCAGATCGTAAACAAGCTGTCAAAGATCAAGGTAGACGGTACACCGGTATACAATCAGAAGGATTTTGAAGAGTGGTTTAAAGAGCTGAAAAAAGCTTAGAAAAGTTCCCCCTAAGTAGGGGGGATTTTTCATTTTCTATATGTTAAGATTATATATGATGATGTTTATTTTTACCTCAGGAGGTACTTATGAAGACTATAGCTTTTATCATTACCGGACAGCATATACAGGGTTCGCCCTGGTCTGACCTGGTAGGCAATACTAAAAATTATGTCAAGGCGACTTTTTCTTTTGATTCCACTTGGAATGATATGTTAAAGGTCGCTATTTTTACTGCAAACTCCAAGCAATACCCCGTGATTATAGAAAACAACGAGTGTATCGTTCCGGGGATTGCTATGAGCGGAGAATTTTTCGATGTAGGTGTATATGGTGGCGCCGGATCTACAAGACTCACAACTGATACCGCAAGAGTCAGGGTAGAAGAAAGCGTGCGCCAGAAGCCGCCTTTTGATATGATCAAAATGTATGAAGACCTAAATGACAGGATGGATGATATCGAAAGCGATGAGGAAACAATAGAGACTACCTTAGCCGGAAAGCAGGATAAAACACTTGCGGTTCCGATCGTAGTAGGGGAGACTACCTGCACCACGGTCGAAGAGGTTTTGAACGCGCTCGCTAATCAGGAAGTGTTGTTTGACGATGCTCTTTCAGGAACATCAGAAAATGCGGTGCAGAACAAGGTTGTAAAGACTAAGTTTGATGAGGTAGAGGACGCTGTAGAGCTTAACACAGCCCATAGACAAGAAAAGGCAACCTCTGTAAACGGTTCTCACGGTTTCAGAGTTGATCCTACTACGCACAAACCTCAGTACTATGACGAGATAGAAGAGGAATGGGTAAACACTGCAGGTTCCATCGATGTTGACAGCGCACTTTCTAACAGTTCTGAAAATCCCGTACAAAACAAAGTGATCAAATCTAAGATTGATGCAATGGATGCGGCAATAGCAAATAATACAGCTCACGCGTCGCAAAAAATGTCAGATCAGAGCGGAGCTCACGGCTTAAGAGTGGAGCAGACCTCTAAAAAGGTACAGTATTATGATGAGACTAACGAGGAGTGGGAAGATGCCAAAAGCGTTGTTGACATTGATGAGGCACTTTCTGATGTATCTGAAAACCCAGTCCAGAACAAAAAAGTAAAAGAAGCTATCGACGATATCAATGGCAAAAGCGTAAACGATACTGCAGGCGCTTTCGGATTCAGAGTTAATCAGTCCACAAAAAGAGGACAGTATTTCAACGAAGCTACTGAGGTTTGGGAGAATATCGAGGACTCAGGCGGAGGTGGCGGAACTGTAACGGTTGATGATCAGTTTTCAACGCTTTCTGAAAACCCTGTTCAGAATAAAGTCATAACAAATAAGATAAATTCTATGGATACGGAGATAGCTGCAAGTACCACGCACGACGCAACAGGTATGACCGAGTCCGGTGGAGCTCACGGATTCAGGGTTAATTCCTCCGGAAAAGCACAGTACTACGATACAAATGATGATGAGTGGAAGGATATAGAATCAGGCGTCGTGATAGACTCGGCTCTTTCCGGTACATCGGAAAACCCCGTCCAGAATAAAAAGGTTAAAGAGGCAATAGATAACCACACCGAAGGAAGTGTCACTGACACGAACGGTGTTCACGGATTCAGAGTTAATTCCTCAACATTCAAAGGGCAGTATTATGATGAGGTAGCAGAGGAGTGGAAGGATTTAGCCGGAGGCTCAGGTGGCGGCGTAGAAGTCGGGGATGTCTCAAGCTTTTCCGCGACAAAGTCTTTCAGAACAGCAACTCTTACCTGGGTTGATCCGACGGATTTTACAGTAGATGGCAGAACAATAGCCGCGTGGGATAAAACTGTAATAGTAAGAAAAGCAGGGTCGGTACCAACTTCTCCATCTGACGGTACGGTAGTTGTGACCGAGACCACAAGAAACCAGTACAGCTCAACGGGATTTACTGACACGGGGCTTTCGTATGGATTGGTTTATTATTACAGGGCGTTTGTATATACTGTGCAGGAAGTAGAGACCAAAGGTTCATCAATAAGCGTTACTCCGGAGCGTGGAGTTATATCTTTTGTACCAACACAAACAAGCCGGTTTACTTATGATGGAACTGAAAAGAGTGTAAGTTTTTCTGACGGAGATAAAATTGATATCACAGGCTCCGTGACTGGCACAAATGCCGGATCATACGCCGTATCGTTCGTTCCCAAAGAGGACTGGGAGTGGTCTGATGGTATACAGGAGTCGGAAGGGATATCGGCAAGAGGAACACTTGTGTCTGCTTGGAGTATAGCAAAGGCAAGCGCTCAGGCAACTCTTTCAAGTAATAGCGTGACACTTAATGCAGATAACCTGTCAGATACAGTAACAGTATCAGACGCTTCCGGATCAGTAACGGTATCATCCGGCGACACAAGCATAGCAACAGCGTCAATAAGCGATGATACTATCACGATATCTTCTGTTGACGGTACAAATGGTACAGTAGATATAACGGTTTCCATAGCTGCAAGCGCAAACTACAATGCAGGAACAAAAACAATAAGCGTGTCGTGTGAGTTTACAACTATATATGGTGTTGTGTGGGACGGCAGCGCGGCTTCTAATATGACCAGAACCGACGACGCGGTAGGATTTACAAATCCGTCTCCAGCGGTTAATAACGGCAGCGGATCATCACCGTTTGATGATATAGCCCCCTGGTCGGAAATGACTGTTGTAGATGATGCAAATGCCGGCAAGCTTGTAAAGATTCCAAAGTTTTACTACAAACGCACAATAACAGGCTCAACCTATAAACTGCAAATCTCTATGACACAGGAAGAAGGATTCAGCGTTTCTCCGGCTCATAGAGACAGAGGTAACGGAGAAAAAGACATCATATATGTCGGAAGATATCACTGTGCGTCAAATTATAAATCTCAGTCGGGCGGTACACCGGAGGTAAACCACACAAGAGCGGAATTTAGAACAAGCATACACAATTTAGGCTCGGATATATGGCAGTGGGACTACAGTGTATGGCAAACGATCCATATGCTGTACCTGGTAGAGTTTGCTGATTGGGATTCTCAAAAAACCATAGGTAAAGGATGTTCTGCAGGTAGCGCGGTATTTAATATGGGCGCAACTGACAATATGAACTACCACACCGGAACAGATCAGGCGTCAAGAGACTCATACGGATGCACGCAGTACAGAAATATAGAAGGCTTGTGGGATAATGTATACGACTGGTGTGATGGCATATACTTCAATAGTACAAATATCTATATAATTGATAACCCTGCAAACTTCTCAGACAGTTCGGGTGGAGTCCTGGTAGGTACAAGACCGAGTGCAAGCGGATGGATAAAGGTTTTTGCAAAGTCAAACGTAGCGGGGTATGACTGGTTTGAATACTGTTCTGATAAAGACGGTGCCGATGGCTCGTATGTATGCGACTACTGCTACTACTACGCCTCGGGCGTGGTGTTGCGCGTCGGCGGCTACTATAGCCAGGACGCTAACTACGGCCTGTTCTGCGCG
>AUXO015111697.1_pt1 | contig 39978 bp, 62 predicted proteins | sample 768731 | NCBI WGS metagenome assembly AUXO01 (sample SAMN02715735, study PRJNA202380) | gut metagenome | biome: sheep rumen | host: Ovis aries | place: New Zealand: Palmerston North | reverse complement strand
CTTAATTTTTGGAGAAAGTCAAAAAATGAGATTTTTTGATTTTGAAAGCTCAAAAAAATGAAAAATAAACTCAAAAACTGAGAAAAAACCGCAAAAACGGAGGTTAACGTTATGATATATGGGTTCAATGATGATAAAGAAAAAAATGAAATAGCAGGTCTGTTTGTTTTCGCTGACCAAGAAGGTTCGGTTACCATAGAAGCTGGAGCAACCGCACTTTGTAGTATCTCCGTTTCAAAGCAAGGATATAAGTGCTTGGGTGTTGTTGGCTATTATGTGCCAAATGACTATGCTGTTGAATCGTTAAATTTTGTTCTAGATAATAATCCTAGAGTTGGAATGAGAATAAAAAATAATGGTTCGCAGAGGCTGCAAATACTTCCAAAAGTTACAGCTCTTTATGTAAAGGTATAACATATGACACGAAAAGAAGAACTGCTAAAAATCATAAATAAAGCTGGAAGCCAAAACGATATAAAGGCGGCTCAACTGGTTGACGAGGTGATTTTTCTCGAAGAACAAATGGTCGAACTCAAAAAGTTGCCTTTTATCAATGTAAATCCGAAAAATCCGATGCAACAGAAGGCAACTCCAGCCTCAAAACAATATAAAGAATTTTTGCAACAGTACAATAACTGTTTACGCCTGCTGTTTAGACTGTCGGGAGATATGGGAGAGACTGAGGAAGAATCACCGCTCCGAAGGTGGATAAAAGGTCGAAAGGAATTGCAATGAATGAAAATCAGTTCGTTTATATATGCGACCCATCGCAGAATAAAGAATGCGAAAAAACTAGTTGTAAATATTTTTGTAAATTTACAACTCACCCCGAGTATTCAATAGACGGAAAGAGGTACAAAATAAATGCTGATACAGGAAAGCTCGAAGCTGTGGACTCCTGACAATAGCAACCTCCTGAGATATAAAGCGGAAATTGACGAGGGCAAAATACTTGTTGGCAAAGAATTGTACATGGAACTTTGCAACCTCGAAGATGATCTGAAGAACAACGAAGAATATTACTTCGATACTTCAGACTCAGATTTGCGTATGGATTTTATGCAAAACTGCATCAGACTGACAAAATCGCCCTATTATGGACAGCCGATGGTTCTGATGCTATGGCAGAAGGCATTTATCGAAGCCCTTTACAGTTTCAAAATGGCTCGGGAGCTGAGGGACAATAATAAGATTATAGACAGGTTCAAAAAAGCCCTGCTGTTAATTGCTAGAAAGAATACAAAATCGGAAACATGCTCAGCACTTGGCAATAGTGAATTCATTGTCGGTAACGAGGGTTCTGATCTTGTATGCAGCTCGAATGATGATGCTCAGGCGAGCATTGTCTATGATGCCATAAATACGATGAGGCAGTTATACGACCCAAATGACCTTGATTCAAAGCGAAATCAGCGATTCATTTTGAATAAAGGTACTAATACAAAGATATTCAAATTATCGGACAGAACGAGGAATAAAGAGGGTCGAAATATCGACTGGGCGATACTGGATGAAGCACACGAAATGCAGACAAATGTTATTGCAAAAAGTATTGAACAGTCTCAGTCCATAAAGGACAATCCAAAATTTATCGTTATAACGACTGAAGGATTTACAGTCGAAGGATATCTCGATGATGAGTTAAAGATAGCGAGGGCAATTATAAAGGGCGAAGATGATTCTATATCGGCAAGCCGTTTCCTGCCGTGGCTTTACACTCAGGACTCTGAACAGGAGATATTTCAAAACAAAAAAAGCTGGGTCAAAAGCAATCCGACACTTGGAATTGTTAAAAGATGGGATTATCTCGAAGAGCAGGTCGACCTGGCAAAGAAAAGTAAAGCAGACAGAATCTTTGTATTATCAAAAGATTTTAACATAAAACAAAATGGTGTTGAAAGCTGGCTCAATCTCGAAGATTACATGTACGATGCAAAGTTCGATATAGAGAGTTTGCGGGGCTCATATTGTTTAGGTCATGTCGACCTTGCTGAAACAACCGACCTTTGTTGTGCAAAAGCCCTTGTCATGTTGCCAAATGATAACACCAAATATATCGTTACTCAGTATTTTATACCGCAGTCAAAACTGGACCCAGAGAACGACGACCATAATGCTGGTGCAAAATACAAAGAATGGGCAAAAGATGGATATATAACGATGTGCGAGGGAAATGACATAGACCTGACAATCGTTGCAGACTGGTTTTATAAGCTCCAAAAAGAGCATGGCATTACATTATACAAATGTGGATATGACCAGCGTTTTGCAAAAGACTGGTTGCGGCGCATGGAAGAGTACAACTGGACGAAGCAATACGAGGACGTGGAAATGGTCAACCAAAATGCTCAGACGTTAAATAATGCCCTGCTACTTGTCGAGGCTGATCTGAAGGCCCAATACATAAATTATAACGAAAATCCAGTAGACAGATGGTGCTTCAAAAATAGCTGTTTGAAGGTGAACGACCTCAGGCAGGCACTGGTTGTTAAGACTGAAAATCAAAAGAAAATAGACGGCTCAGTCACGCTGGTATCTTTGTATGAAATGTACCGAAGATATCGAAGTGATTTCAAGAAACTCGTGGGAGGTATATCGTAATGGAATGGTTCGACAAATTGTTTAGACGACCACCAAAAAATCAAAAATTTGCTCCGACCTTTGATGGATTTACACCAATATATTCTCAGTTCGGAACGAATATATATGCTTCGGATGTTGTACAGCAAGCTGTAAAGTGCATCGTAGATGAGGTAAAGAAGTTAAACCCGACTCATGTAAGATATAAAGACAGCGACCCGACTCCAGTAAAAAGTAGTTCGGTTCAGGATGTCCTGAGCAATCCAAATCCTTTAATGACAACACTCGAGTTTCTTGAAAAAACAACGTGGTTGCTGATGCTTAACTATAACGCATTTATCATCCCGATTTATCGTACGTGGAATGAAGAGAGAGTCGACTCGAACGGAAAGAAGATACTTGTCGAAAGAAGGTACTACGAAGCGTTATATCCGATAAACCCAACTCAGGTGGATTTCATAGAGGATGAATCAGGGAGACTGTACGTCACATTTATGTTTTGGAATGGATATACAACCACGATTCCATACGAGAATGTAATACACCTCAGATATAACTATTCAGTAAATCAATACATGGGTGGAAATATATTCGGTCAGCCTGATCACGAGGCACTACTTGGAACGCTGGAGCTCAATGACACTTTGCTCAAAGGTGTGGCAAAGGCTATGAAGGCAAGCTACGCTGTCAACGGGGTTGTTAAATATAATACGTTGATGGATGAAGGAAAGACACAGGCCGCCCTGAAAGAGCTCGAAAATAAGCTGAAAAATAACGAGAGTGGATTTTTACCGATTGATCTGAAATCAGAGTTCACTCCATTAGAGCATAAATCTCAAATAGTGGATGAAGGCACACTCAAATTTATCGATGAAAAAATTCTGCGAAACTTTGGTGTTCCGCTTGCAATTTTAACTGGAGATTATACGAAGGAACAATACGAGGCTTTTTACCAAAAGACACTCGAACCCTTGATACTGGCATATAGTCAGTCGCTGACAAAAAAATTGTTCACGGACAGGGAAAAGGCTTTCGGAAATCGAGTTAAGCTGCAGCCGAAAGAGCTGATCTTTTTATCTATGTCACAGACACTGGATATGATAAACATTTTATCGCCGACGGGAGCTTTGTTTGAAAACGAAAAGCGAGTTGCGTTAGGGCTCAGACCGCTCCCCGAACTTGAAGGCAAGCGATATATGTCACTTAACTGGATAGACGCAAACAATGCCGAACAATATCAGGTCGGCAAAGTGAACGTTGATGTAATAGACGAAGAAAAGGAGGATATATAGCAAATGAGCAAGAATAGTTATTCAAGAGTCGGCGGTGAAAATGTCAGACTGTTGCAGGCTTTAATTGATGAAGCGCCCAGCTATACAAAGCCGACTAACAGCAGAAATGCGAATATCCTAAAGTCAATTATAAACAATACAGAATATAACGAACCGCCGCAGAGTGAAATCGAAGAGTTGCTGATAGCTTTAAAGGCAAAAATCGGCGGTGAAATAGAAGTGAACGAGTTAACAGTCACAGAAAACGGAAGCTATGATGCGGGGCTGAATAAAGCATACAACCCCGTTAATGTTGAAGTGCCGCTTGATAGTAAAGAGATAACGGCAAACGGCACATATAATGCAAGCGACGACAATCTGGCTGGCTTCAGTCAAGTGACAGTGAATGTTGAAGGCTACAAGCTGAAAGATATCCCCAACACCCCAACAGCAATAGCAACTTTCACCGATGGCTCAAATCTGCCAATGCCAAAGTTGGAAGTAGGCATCGAACCAGTGCAAGAAGGTAGCGGAGACCCATCACCAGAGAATATACGCCCAATCAGCGGTTGGAGCGAAGCTAATGTGAGTGTGAATGATGGCAACTGGTGGGATGAAGAATATCAGATATATGGTAGTGGAGCAAGTGCAAGAATTGGAAACAAGAACCCTATTCCTTGCAAACCAAACACAACTTATTATATTACGAAACCACCTTCAAATGGTTGGAAATTTTATGATAATGAAATGAACCTGTTAGCAACTTATTATAATCAGACTTATACAACACCTTCAAATTGTTATTATATGTCTTTCCAACTTCATGAGAGTTACGGAACAACTTATAACAATGATGTTTGCATAAATACTATTTCTAATAAATATTATGTACCCTACAACGGACACACCTACAACATCCAATTCCGTGACGGAGATAACCCACTCACAGTATATGGCGGTAGTCTTGATGTGGTTAGTGGAGAGTTGACAGTAACAGATGAATATATTGCAAGCTACAACGGTGAAACACTTCCAGCAACTTGGATAAGTGACAGAGATGTATATGCAGAAGGAACTACACCGACAACAGGAGCAGAAGTGGTCTACGAACTCGCCACCCCACTCACCTACCAACTTACTCCTACGCAAGTTAAGTCGCTTCTTGGTAGCAATAATGTGTGGGCGGATAGTGGAGATGTGATTGATGGTAAGTATTTTTCAGAACTTTAAGGAGGGCGAAAAGTTGAAAGATAAAGAATCAAAAAAAGAGCTTGAAAGACGTTCATATAACTTCGAAGTAAGGGCAGAAGAAACCGAAAACGGAAACATAATCACAGGGCGACCTATTGTCTACAATTCAAGAACCGACCTCGGATATTTTGATGAAATTATCGAAGGCGGCGCACTAGACAAAACAGACCTGACTGATGTTCGTTTCTTGGTGAATCATGATACAAGCAGAATCCCGCTTGCAAGGTCAAGAAGAAATAACGGAAACAGCACAATGCAGCTTTCTGTAGACGAGTTCGGAATGTCAATAAGGGTTTCGCTAGATGTTGAGAACAATAGCGAAGCACGGGCGTTATATAGTGCTGTAGAACGTGGAGATATAACAGGCATGTCGTTTATGTTTGCGATAAACGATGAAGAGTGGGAAGAACTGGACTCAGACCACCCTACAAGAAGGATAAAAGAGATAAGTACAGTCGTCGAGGTAAGTGCAGTAACATTTCCTGCATACGAATCGACTGAGATAAATGCGAGAAGCAAAGAGGCATTGGACAATGCCAGGTCGCTAGTGGAGACTCAGAGACAGCAGAACGCAAACCCAGTGGAGACTGGTTCAGAGTTAGAGCTTGCGAAAGCAAAGTTCAATTTCAGATCAAGACTATAGGAGGTCAAAAATCATGGGTAGAAAGAAAATACTCGAAAAAAGAATGCAGAGACTTCTCGCTAAAAAGCAGAAGTTATCTGAAAGATGCAGTGCATCAGAAGATGTAAACGAGGTCAGAGACCTTACAGAACAGCTCGAAGATGTTAACTCAGAGATAGCTGAGACTCAGGAAGAAATCGACTCACTCGATGCTGAGGAAAGACAGCTTCAGGCTGAGGCTGAAACAAGAGCAGTTGCGCCAGTAAATGCCGAGAGAGTAAATGGCAATATAGTTGGTGCTTTTGGTCAGACAACTGAAGCATCTCAGAAGAGAGAGAACGAAGACGTATATGCAACTATGGAATACAGAAAAGCATTCATGGCATATGCTCAGAGGGGTACAGCAATTCCTGAGAAGTTCATTCAGAGAGATGGAACACCAGCAAATACAAATACACTTGGTGCTACTATCCCTACAACCATTTTAAATGAGTTCATAAACCTGATAAGAGTTCGCTACGGAAATCTTTACAGCAAGGTTAGAAAGCTCAATATCAAAGGCGCTGTTAAAGTGCCAATCTCGGAGCTTCAGGCAACATTTAAGTGGATTACAGAGGATACAGTATCACCACGTCAGGATGGAGGTCAGATAAAGGATTTCGTTGAGTTCTCATACAATATGGCAGAAATCAGAGTATCACAGACACTCCTGAGTTCTATCGTTACCATTGATCTGTTTGAGAGAGAAATCGTACGTATTATGATGATCGCATACATGCAGGCTATGGATATCGGTATCGTTAAGGGAACAGGAAACGGACAGATGCTTGGAATTCTTAACGACCCTCGTGTTATGAATCAGGCAGGTCATATAATTCAGATGAGTGCTGCAGATATAAATAACTGGACAGCATGGCGTAAGAACTTTTTTGCAAAACTGCCACTTGGATATCGTGACGGCGAGTTTATTTTCCCACTTGCTACTGTTGACGCTTATCTTGAAACAATGGCAGATTCAAATAACAACCCTATATTCAGACAGGCAACAGGGCTGGAAGTAAACGACGGCGATGCTACAGATCCTAACGGAAGATTTTTCGGAAGAAGAATCTCACTCGTTGAACCTGATATCATTACAGATTTTGATTCAGCTTCAAGTGGTGATGTTATTGGTATCTTTTGGCAGCCTGATGAGTACGCTATCAATACAAATATGGAATTCGGTATGCGTAGATATTTTGATGAAGAACGAAACGAGTGGGTCAACAAAATGCTGACAGTTGTCGATGGTAAAGTACTCAACCCAAGAGGCTATTACATCATCACAAAGAAATAATTTGGAGGTGCTGAGATATGGATAACACAGTTAAAGCACTACAGAATCTTTATGTCGCACTTGGCGGAAATGCTGACGACGTGGCTGACATTGTTCTCATTCCTGATATGATCAACGCCATAGCATCTGTTGTAGCTGGGAAAACACTTCCAGAAGTTACAGAAGATGAAAACGGCAAGGTTTTAAAGGTCGTTGACGGAGAATGGGCAGTCGGCTCTGATGAAATTACAGCATAATAATAACGGAGGTAAATGGCGATGATAAATTCAGATAGAATCGTACCAGTAACAGCTACTGACCTCATCAGCCTTTATGGTCTGATCTTAAAGCAGGACAGTAACAATTCAGCTCTTGTGGCTCTTGATGCTACAAATCCAGGCGAGTTTGAAGTGACAAGTGCAAGTGGTTCACTTGTGCTTGCTGATGAACCAGTTGCAAGCCTTGATATTGCTTCAGGAGTATCGAGCGTAAAAATCTATTTCGTGCCAGCTTATGATTACAAGGACTTTACAGTAAATGGCTCTGCGGCAACTATAGCTGCGGGAAGTGCTACAGTGTCAGCTGATGGCAGAACACTGTACAGTGCTACACTTGCTAGTGGAGAAATCACAATCGCAAAAGTTGGCTTTTAATGGAGCGGTACAAAGCGTAAATAGCGTATTTATTGCGTTAGATGTAAATTTATGCCTTCAACTCATTTGCGGCTCGGATTCGGGCTTTCAGATGGGTTGACGGCTGGATTGCGGAGGGCAATACATGAAATTAAAAGTCGAAAAACAGTTTAGAGACAAAATAACTGGCGACTTGCGAAAAGTAGGTGACACTTTCGAGGCTGAGGAAGAAAGAGCAAAAGAACTTTTGAACGATTTTCGTGAGCTGGTAACACTCGTTAAAGAGGATACTAAAGAGAGTGAAGAAAAGCCAAAGGCAAAATCAAAGAGCAAGAAGTCAGCAAAGTAAATGGAGGACAGGGCGATATGGCTGATACAGCGTTATTGACAAAAGTTAAGAAAGCACTCGGAATTACTGGCACGTATCTCGATGATACTTTGTCAGAATATGTCGATGAAGTAGTGACATACTTGACGGATGCTGGAGTAAAAAGGAATAACATCACATCAGGTATTGTCGCTCGTGGTGTTTCAGATTTATGGAATTATGGCGCAGGCGAAGGCAAACTGTCGAACTACTTTATGCAGAGGGCGACACAGCTTTCGTATAAGCGATAGGGGGCTGTTCATATGGCAAGGAGATTTAAACCAAATATGCCATTTGATGTGGCTATGAAGTTACTCATCCCAACCTCGACTGTGGTTAAAGGGGTGACAAAAAAAGTGTTTCCGAATCCTGATGAAGTCGAGGAAGTAATGTTCGGAAGTTTTCGAACATTTGGAGGCACGGAGAACTTTTCAAACAATGTCTACACGATATTTAATACAGCGACTATTGAAACATGGTTCAATCCTGATATCAAAGCCGACTGTCGAATTTATATCTGTGAGACTGGAGAAGTTTACGAGATTATAAGCGAGCCCGAAAACATAGATATGAGACACCAGTTCATCCAGTTTAAGGTGGAAAAGGTCGGAGGCAAGGCGTAATGGCAAGGAAGAGCTACATTACAATCGACTATTCAGCTTTCAGTGATCTTGCAGAGGAGCTGGACAAGCTCGGAGCTGATCTGAAAAAGATATTCAACGAGGCACTGGAGAAAGCTGCGGCAAAGGTCCAAGAGGATACTAAACAGGCTACGGCAAATGCAAATTTGCCTGCTGGTGGTAAATATTCTCAGGGCGATACTGTTGCTTCGATAGTTCCGAATCCGAAGGTCGAATGGAGTGGCTTGCAAGCGGAAATAGGGCTCGGCTTTGATAAAACAAAGTCAGGAGCTGGCGGCTTCCTGATTACTGGAACACCAAAGATGCAACCCGATAAAGCATTAGAAAAAATATACGGGAGAAAAACCTACGAGAAACAAATCAATAAAATGATTGAAGAAACATTACAGCGTGAGCTGGACAAACGTTTAGGAGGGTGACGAAATGGAAGATGAATTACAGACGATTCTCGAATCATTTGGGTATCCTGTTTACAGACAGGGCTCAATGTCAAACGATGAAAAGTATCCGAGCACATTTTTCACTTTTTGGAACAACGACAGCCCTGACCACGCTCACTACGATAATAATGAATACGGCACAAATTGGGATTTTACAATATATGTTTATTCGGAAAATCCTATATTGACATATTCATTGATACTCGATGCAAAAAGAGCTTTCAAGGCCGCTGGCTGGATAGCACCATCAAAAGGCTTTGATGTGGATAGTGACCAGCCTACCCACACGGGAAGAGGGCTCGAAGTTTATTACTTACAAACAAAATAATGGAGGTAAAAAGCCATGACAATTTATGAATACAGAGGCGTAGAAGGTCTCGTTTATGCACCAGTTACGTGTGATGATAATAGCAGCGAAACTGGTCATGGATATGTAACAGGCACAGTTAAACCACTTGCGGGAGTTGCTGAGATTAGCAAATCAACTGAGTCAACAAACGAGGCTCATTATTATGACAATCTTCCAGCTGTTGTTGTTAGCTCAACAGGTTCTGATGAGATTACAATTTCAGCATCTGCAATTCCACTCGATGTTCTGGCTGATATCACAGGTCAGAACTATGATTCAGCAACAGGAATGTTCACAGAGCAGGAAAGAAATCCAGGATACTTTGCAATCGGATACAAGACCAAAGACACAGACGGAAACGAATATTACGTATGGCGTCTTAAAGGTACATTCAATATCCCTGATCAGACAAATGCTACAGAGAATGATGGAACCGATGCAAACGGACAGGAAATCACATTCACTGGAATATCTACAACTCATAAGTTTACAAAGACCACAAAGCCAGCAAAGGCTATTACAGTCAATACTGGACTCGATCTTATTGCAGACAAAGCTAACTTCTTTGCTACAGTACAGACTCCTGATTCTGTTACTGCAAAGGCGTAATCAAAAAAAATTAACAATGAGGGTGGGCGGTTTAAGGACCACTCACCCTTGAATTTTTGAAAGAGGAGAAAAAACAGAATGGAAAATTTAAAGATAAATATTTACGACGAAAATGACAACGTTGTGAAAACCTCAGAAGCAAAAATTATCGACCTTCGATATGGTACAGTCCGCTCTCTGATGGAGTTATTAAACGTTGAGGATATAGACAATACAGCAGAGCTGTTAAGAACAGTCTATAGGGCATGGAATCAGATAACAGCTATACTTGGCAAGGTGTTTCCTGATCTTGTGGACAGTGACTGGGACAACGTGAAACTTTCAGAGCTGTTACCAGTGCTCGTTGTTATTCTAAAAAGTTCATTTGCTCAGCTGTTAACAATACCAAACGACTCAAAAAACTCGATAGCGGAGTAGACGATACTCCGCTTTTTGAAGTTTTATTCGAAATAAACTACCAGTTATGCAAAGAGTTTCCTGCGTACACTCCGATAATGATTGACGAGACGAGATTTTCTGATGTTGTGAAAATGTTTTGCGATGTTAGGAGACTGCAAATCAGAGAAAAGAAAAGGAACGACCCGAACAGAGTTATAAGAAGGCCAGCGGGCAATAACTGGTTTTAAGAGGTGACAAAAAATGGCAGATACAACAGTTAAGATAAAAGCGGAACTATCTCAGTTAAAAGCTCAGATGCAACAGGCGGCTAGGTCCGTTAAACTTGCGAACAGTGAGTTTAAAGCGGCAACAGCTGGCATGGATGACTGGAGCCAATCTGCAAAAGGACTGCAGGCAAAATTAAAGCAACTCGATAGTACGCTAGGAGCTCAGAAAAAACAGCTCAGCCTGATGGAAAAAGAGCTCGAAAAAACTGAGGAAGCGTACGGCAAAAACTCTGCTGCAGCTGACCGAGTAAGAATGGCTATAAACAACCAGAAGGCGGCTATTGCAAAGACCGAAAAGCAGATAGACCAGTATTCAGATGAACTGCAAAAGGCAGAGAAGTACGGTGACAACTTTGCGGATACTTTGGACGATATGGACGAAGCATCGTCTCAGGCGAGTGATGGCTTTACAGTGATGAAGGGTGCACTCGCCAACCTTGTTGCGGATGGAATACAGCTCGCTATTGGAGCATTAAAAGACCTGATTTCAGACACTATAGAAGTGGGACAGACTTTCGAGAAATCTATGTCAAACGTGCAGGCACTTTCAGGAGCTACTGCGGAAGAAATGAAACTTTTGTCGGATACTGCGAAAGAGTTTGGAGCAAGTACTCAGTTTAGTGCTTCAGAAGCGGCTGACGCTCTTGGATATATGGCACTTGCTGGCTGGGATGCTCAAACGTCTGCTGATGCTTTGGGCGGTGTCCTTGATCTTGCGGCGGCTTCGGGGATGGAGCTTGCAGAGGCTTCAGACATGGTGACTGATTACATGTCAGCATTCGGTATGGAAGCGAAAGAGTCAGCTTACTTTGCTGACCTTTTGGCATATGCTCAGGCAAATGCCAATACAACTGCGGCTGGACTGGGTGAAGCTTTCAAAAATTCTGCGGCTAATATGAATGCGGCAGGACAGGACATAGAAACTGTTACGTCATTAATTTCGATGATGGCAAATCAAGGTTTAAAAGGTTCAGAAGCTGGTACAGCCCTGACTGCTGTCATGCGTGATATGACAAACAAAATGGAGGACGGAGCAATCTCCATTGGAGATACTTCAGTTGCAATTCAGGATGCCAGCGGAAATTATAGAGATTTGACAGACATTCTGAAGGATATCGAGAAAGCTACAGACGGGCTTGGGGATGCTGAAAAGGCTTCGGCACTGTCAGCTACGTTTACAAGTGATTCAATAAAAGGTCTCAACCTGATCTTAAATGCAGGCGTAGAAAATGCAGAGAGTTTCGAAGAAGAGTTAAGGAATTGTTCGGGTTCAGCCAGTGAGATGGCGAAAACCATGAACGACAACTTGGCTGGTGATCTGACTGCGCTCAATTCAAAAATTGAGGGAACAAAAATAACAGTCTATGAATCGTTAACACCAGCTCTCAGAGATGCTGTTGCAAAGATATCTGAAGTTATAGACACTATCGACTGGGATAAGGTCGGGAAAAAGCTGGGAGACTTTGCAGTCAAAGCTGTAAATTTCGGAGCTAAAATAATCGACAATGCTGATGGAATTATATCGGTATTAAAAACAATCGGAACTGTGCTCGGTATTACATTTGTGGTTACAAAGATTATATCTTTCGCACAGGGTATATCTACACTTTATACAACTTTTAAAACACTGAAAACCGCAACGGATGCGGCTACTACGTCACAGCTATTATTAAATGCGGCACAGGCGGCTACTCCAATAGGGCTTGTCACTGCGGCTGTTGCTGGACTTGCGGCAGGTGTTCTGTACCTGATCTCGAAAACTGATGAAGAGGCACAAAGCACTCAGATCCTGACTGAATACGAGCAGGAGCAAATCGATAAAGTTTACGAGTTAAAAGGTGCGTACGATGAAATGATAGCGGCTCGTAACGAGACTGTAGAGGGCGTAAATAGCGAGTTTGAGCATTACAATGAGTTATCTACTGAGCTCGATAGTTTGGTGGATGCTAACGGGCGTGTAAAAGAGGGATACGAGGAAAGAGCAAACTTCATCCTTACAACCCTGAATGAAGCGTGCGGAACTGAAATGCAACTCGTTGATGGAGTTATAGAAAATTATAAAGAGGAAAAGGCTACACTAGATAAGTTACTGGAGACCAAAAAAGCAGAAGCGATTCTGAGGGCAAACGAAGAGCTTTATACAAATGCGATAAAGGATAAAGACACAGCACTCAAAAATCTGACTTCGGCTCAGGGAATATATAAACAAAACGTTTCTGACTTGTCATCAGCCGAGAAAGAATACAATAAAATAATGAACATGACAGCCGAGGATTATGCAGAGCAAAACGACCTGACATATGATCTCGGAACTGCGGCTCAGCAACTGAAGAATGACCAAGAAGAGCTCGGACAAAAATTCTTGGAAGCAAAAGCGGCTGTCGGTCAGTCAAGAGTTGCTATGGAAACGGCTCAGCAGACATATGATGACTATATGTCAACTATTCAGAATTATGAAGGATTATCGAGTGCGATAATCAGTGGAGATGCTGACAAAATAGAAGTTGCCTTGAATAATATGCAAAATAATTTCAAGACAACTGAGACGGCTACAAGAAGCAGTCTCGAAAAGCAAGTAGAAGATTATAAGCAAAATGTTCAAGCTCTCGAAACTGCGATAAGTAATGGCACTCCAGGCGTGACTCAAAAAATGCTGGAACAGGCTCGGTCAATGCTGAAAGCTGCAGAGAATGAACTTGCGAAAGCTCCTGCGAGTATTGCAGAGAAAGCAAACGAAATTCCAACACAATATGCGGCTCAGCTCTCATCACCTACAAATCAGGCTTTGTTAAAGAGTGATGCAGAGGAGATGAAGAACACAGTTACAGAAGGTTTACAGCCTGATGGAGAAAACGAAAAAGCTGGCGAGAATTATATACTAGGATACTCTGATTCGATACTCAATTCACAGCAGAGCGTTGTGGATGCTGTTAATACGATAGGACAATCCTCGACTGATACATTAAATGATTCTATAGGAGCACGCTCACCTTCGAGAATTACAACCCAGTCAGGAGAGTATTTCGGACAAGGCTTTGTAAATGGTATTAACAATAAACAAAATGCTGTTTGGACAGCGGCTCTGAATCTTGCGAGAAAAGCTATTGACGCATTAAAGGCTGGACAGAAAGAAGGCTCACCATCAAAGCTGACATATCAGTCGGGTGTATATTTTGTACAAGGCTACATCAATGGTATTTCATCTCAAAATAAACAGCTTCAGAATACTGCTAAAAACATGGTAAAAGTTGTTGTTTCTGAGCTGGGGAAAATGGCAAATTATAACTTCGATTTTGTGGCTGAAAATGCAAGCTCAAAATTTGGTGCGGCTCTGAGTAAAAAAATCGAATATATGCTAGGCAGAATGCAGTACGTTAACGATGAAAAGCTGTCAACTTTCGATACTACGATAGATAGGTACGAAGATAAAAAGGAAAAGTCGTCAACAAAAATTCAGACAGCTAGCGATAAAAGGATTGATAAATACGAGGCTCAAAGAGATAAGGCCGTAAAAGCTATTGAAAAGGCAAGAGATAGAGATATAAAAAGCCTTGAAGCGGAAAACAAACGTCAGGTTTCTGAGTTTGAAAAGATGAGGGACAACCGAATAAAGCAGGTTGAAAAGGACCGAGACAGACAGATAAAGTCTCTTGAAAGAAACAGAGATTTAACACTAAAGGAAATCGAGAAAAATAAAAACAGCAAGATTAAATCTCTTGAAAAGGAACGAGACAAAAAGATAAATGACCTGCAAAGCAGATTGGACAATATGTCATATAGCAAAGAAAATTCTGCGGAGCGGAAGAACCTACAAAGACAGATTCAAAATGCTAGGGAATCATACAACAAACAGATTCAGGCAGCAAAAAATAATGCTACAAAGCAATCAAATGCTATAAAGAATTCAACTTCAAAGCAGATAAAACAGGAGAATAAAGAGGCGTCAAGGCTGATAAGTGAAGAAAAGAAAAACGCTTCGAAGTCGATAAAAGAGCAAAAAGAAAATTCATCAAAAATTATTAAATCTGTAAAGGAAAACGCTTCAAAGCAGATAAAGGAAAAGAACAGCGAATCCAAAAAACAGATTGATGAAGAAAAGAAAAACGCCAAAAAGGAAATTAAAGCATCAGACGATAAATACGACAAGCTGATAGCTGAGGAAAACAAGAAAAAAGAAGCATATCAAAAAGCCAGCTCAGAAATGATGGCTGCATACTCAAATGCGATGCAGGAATATCAGACAAAGGCCCAAGAGCTGATTGACAACACGATAAATGGAATCACCGAAAAATATAATCAGAGATACGATGAGCTGATAGGAAAGCAAGACAATCTGATTGATAAGCTCAAATCGGCTGGTGATCTGTTCAATGTTTCGGGGGCTGGTGTTATGACAGTCAATGACCTGAAAGAGCAGACAAAGGCGATAAAGACTTATACGGATAAATTGCAAAAGATTAAAGCCAAAGTTTCGAGTGAACTGTTCGACCAGATTGTAAGTTATGACATGAAAGAGGGCTCAGCGTTCATGGATAGGTTACTAGCGATGAGTGCGAAAGACCTTGAAGCATATAACAAGGCTTATTCTGAGAAGATGCAGGCAGCCGAAAAGGCTGGAGAGAACATATACGGCTCTGATATCAAAAAGGTTGCTGACGATTACGAAAAAGAAATAAACAAAGCCTTTAATGATCTTCCAAAGAAACTTGAAGAACTGGGCAAACAGACAATGAGTGGATTTTTGAGCGGTTTGACCAGTGACACTGATTATATGTCAAAAGAAATAAAGACATATATCAATGCTATGATTGACACGTTCAAAAAGGAACTGAAAATTAAATCGCCTTCAAGGGTTATGATGGAAATCGGCGACTATACTGGTACGGGGCTTGTGGATGGACTGAAAAAAACAATTTCGGATGTAAAGAAAACGGCTTCAGAAATGGTTACAGCTATGGCAAATCCACTGGATGAAATGAAAACGTCATTTGGAGATATTAAAGCGGTAACGGCAAATCAAAATGGAGTTGGGGCGACAAATAATAATGTTGTTAACAACTATAACCTTGTACAGAATAATACAAGCCCAAAGAGTTTATCGGCACTTGAAACATATCAGGCACGTAGACAGCAAATTGCTATGGTCAAGGCATTATTATAAGGGGGGTCGAGAATGTACACATTATCGGTTCAAAATAAATATGGACAAATACTGGAATTAACACACAACGAGGCGTATGTCATTAAAAGTGTTGACGGTCTCGACCCTGCTGAGGCTGTTATAAATACAAATAAAAATGCAAATGCAGATGGTTCTGTTTTTAACAGCTCGTATGTCAAAGATAGAGTTATCACAATAACACTTGCAATAAATGGTCCAGCGGAAGAAAACAGGTTAAATTTATATCGATATTTCAAGCCGAAATATCCTGTCACTTTATTTTATAAAAATTCTGCAAGAGATGTTTATATAAAGGGATATGTTCAAAACATGTCGATTGGATTTTTTGAGCAAAAAGAAATCGCACAAATAAACATTTTCTGTCCAGAACCTTTTTTCAATGGTTCTGTTGAAACAGTTACAGACTTTTCGAGTATTCAAGCGAGCTTCCAGTTTCCATTTGAAATTGTGACGCCAATACCATTTGGCGAAATACTGATAGAGCAAGAAAAAAATATCATCAATAATGGAGACGTCGAAACGGGCTGTCTTTTTGTCCTGAGGGCAAGAGGCCCATTGACGAATCCAGTCATATATAATGTGGCTACAAATGAATTTTTTAAACTTTCAATTTCAATGGATGAGGGAGACGAAATCGAAATAAATACTGTGAAGAAACAAAAGTCGATAACTCTGATCTCGGATGCAGTTGTGACAAATATCATTGGAAATCTTGTCAATGGTTCGACATGGTTTCAGCTGGCTCCAGGCGATAATATCTTTACGACTTCAGCTCAGACAAATCCTGAGAACCTCGATGCGTATTGCATTGTTGTAAATCAGTTCGAGGGGGTGTAAATTTGGACATTTACGTAATGGATAAGCTGAACGGAATCGTTGATATAATAAGTCAATATCAATCTGTTATTTGGAACGTTCAATATTTCGACCTGAGTGAATTTCAACTCGTGGTTGCTGCAACCGAAAAAAATTTGAATGCGCTAAAGGTTGGAAAGTACCTCGTTCGTGATGTAGATATTAACGGAAATGAATATCAAAATGTCATGGTCATAAAGGGGTACAATTTATCGTTCGATTCCGAAAAAGGCTGGGTGCTGACAGTAACTGGAAACGGGCTCAAAACAATAGTAGGTCAGCGAGTAGTATGGAATCAAACAAACCTGAGTGGAAATGCGGAGGAGCAAATAAGAGGGCTTATAACAGCAAATATAATAAATCCGCCAAACTCGCTCAGAAAAATAAATAACTTTGTTCTTGATGATCTGAACGGCTTTACAGATACAATAGAGATTCAGCTATACGGAGAAAATATCGCCGAATGGCTGGTTGAAATCTGCAAGACATATTCATGGGGCTGGGATGTCTTTATAAAGAACGGCAACTATGTTTTCAAGATTTATAAGGGAGTAGACAGGACTTACAATCAAAGTTCTGTTACTCCAGTCGTTTTCAGTCCTGAGTTCGACAACCTTCTGTCGTCCTCATATGACTACAATTTGACGGACTATTATAATTCAGCCTTGATTCTTGGAGAAGGCGAAGGCGTGGACAAGAGGCGTACCAGCGTAGGGCTTTCGAGTGACCTTGACAGATTCGAAACATATGTCGATGGCAGTAGTGTTTCATCAAATGGTGAGATTATTACACTCGAAACATATATAAAGATGCTTCAAGAATATGGGCAAAGTCAAATAAATCAGACAGCCTTTACTCAAAAATTTAGTGGAGATATTGACCCGAATGGGTTGTTTGAAATTAACAGAGATTATTTTCTCGGGGATCTCGTTCAGATTGAAAATGAAAAGGGAATCAAAGCGACTCCGAGAATAATTGAAATAATATACGCTGAGGACGAGAACGGCAGTTCAGTAGTTCCTACATTTAGCGAATGGGAGGTTAGCGAATAATGGCAATTACGTATGGATTTTTCAACAGTGTCGATGGCGACAGAACCTATGATGCAGACCAAATGTCGAAATATTTCGATGGGCTTGTCTCTGATGGAGTTTACGAAAGTGTTGGAGGGGCTTTGCAAGTGCTGGCTATGAGTGGCGGCGGCATGGCTGTAAATGTATCGACAGGAAGAGGGCTCATCGATTGTAAATGGTTAAGTAACGACACAGTATTAACTCTTGATATAACACAGTCGCATCCGACACTAAATAGATGGACAGCGGTTGTTCTGAGACTGGATAGAACAAACAGGCTTATGGAGATTACGACAAAAGATGGAACTGCGGCAAGCAATCCGACAAAACCATCTATGCAGAAAGATAGCTCAATAACAGAATTATGCCTGGCATATATTTATGTTGCAGCTGGTGTAACGACTATATCTCAGGCAAATATATCTGACCAAAGAGGCACAAACCTTTGTGGATTCGTGACAGGACTAATTGAGCAGGTGGACACCTCAGAGCTGTTCTTACAATGGCAGACAGCTTTCGACAATTATTATGCTGAAATGACAGCGGAGTTCGACGACTGGCTTTCAACACTGACAAGTCAGTTGAATGTTAACACATATATTCAGGAATATAACAAGAATGTAACCATCGGAAGTGGTGTTACAAATGTCGTTGCCCTTGATATTACGGGCTACAGCTACAGTTCAGACGATGTTATATTTGTATATGTAAATGGGCTTTATGACACCACGTTTACTCTTAATACAACAGGGGCAACACCTACGATAACAACTGTTGCTGATGCTGACGGCACAGAAATTTCAATAAAGATTCTGAAATCAAAAATCGGATTCAGCACACTTGTTGGCTCTGATGGGGCGATAATAACTGGCGACGACGGCGCAACAATTATCGGAAATTAAAGGAGGGGCACAAAATGGAATATGAAAAAAAGCGAATCATAGATTATCCCGAAGCGACTGAAGTTGGTGCAAATGATTTTCTGCTAATGTCACAATATAACGAATCAACTGAAGAATACGAAAGCAAGAAAGTCCTGACGTCAAAAGTCGGTGGCGGTGGAAGCTCTGCGTTAATTGGAATAAACGAGCCGACTTCTGAAGCTGGCGAAAACAATCAGCTTTATTTTCTGAGAGAAGAACAGCTCGGATGGAATTATTTAAAGTTTATAAACTCTACAACAAAGACAGGACAGGATGGTGCAACCGAATATTCGGATATAAGATTCAAAGGGGCTTCGGGTTATTATAGCTTTACTGGATCAGAAATCATAATGCCGAATTACGATACAAGCTCAGATGGTGCAATTCAAAATATAATTGATGGCAACAGCGCAACATTTACAAGGCATTTCAGCGGAACAGCGATAAATCCTGCTACTGTTTTTATTGATCTTGCGACGCCATTAAATACAAATAATTTCGACACTTTTGAACTTTGGACGGGTCGTTATGATGGCATGTGCCCAGCTACATTTTCACTTTACGGCTCAGTCGATGGCATAAACTGGATTCAGTTATTAGATGTTACTGGGGCAAATACACCAGCAGACCCACAAAGCATCAGTTATTCGACTGAACTGCCAGAAAGCAACTTTGATTCTTTGATTACAAGAGAATACATAAAATACAATGGTGTTTGGCTGCCAGCGAATTTTAACGAAAATCTGCTGTCACGCAAAGAAAGAGTCGTTGATATAGTTAATGGAAAGCCATTATATCAAAAAACTATTAAAGTATATCAAATCAATCAAACATTTTCGTTTGCTGATATAGGACTCGGAAACGATGTTGATGCTGACTCGATAAGAGCTGTTACAAATTTCCATAGATTTTATTCAGTAAGTGGTGGCGAAGTATTTACGAGTCAAACCTATTTTTACGGCGATACAAATAATTGGTGGCGATTCTATTTTGATTTGAAAAATAAAACATTTGTAACGGGTGGTACTTGGAGCTACGGCTGGCTTGAACTATTCGTAACAATTCAGTATATGAAAACAGAATCATAATATTGCTTTGAAGAAACAGCCATTCTGTTTTTTCCTCGAGGCATCCTGATGATCTTCGGACGTTGGGGTGTCTCTTTTATTTGGATGAAATAACATATAAATAGGAAGCTTCCGAAATATCGAAAAAACTTTTAAAAAATACGAAAAAGTAGTTGCAATTTGTTCGATATGGGTATATACTTACATCATCAAAAAGTGATGGGAGGACAAACTCATGAAAAAAAATAATATTGATGATATCACAAAGAAACTCGAAGAAGGTGTTAAGGACATTTTCAATAATGGTAGTTATGAACAGTTCCTTGCTGTTATGGCAAAATTCCATAACTATAGTTTCAACAACTGTATCCTGATAGCCATGCAGATGCCAGAGGCAACCCGAGTTGCTGGCTTCAAGAGCTGGGAGAACAACTTCAAGAGACACGTTAAGAAGGGTGCAAAGGCCATCAAAATACTGGCTCCGATTCCTAGAAAATATCAGAAGGAAGTTGAGGATGCCGACGGGAATAAGGTTGTAAAAGAAATAAGTTATACAGCATTCAGAGCAGTTCCAGTTTTTGACATATCTCAGACAGAGGGTGAGGAGCTTCCGACAATTTGTAAAAGACTTGAAGGTTCAGTCGATGGTTTTGCTGATCTGATTGCAAACCTCGAAAAGCTGTCTCCAGTTCCTGTTGAGTATAAGGAAATCGAAGGAAGTGCAAACGGATTCTACAGCCATAAGGATAGCAAAATCGTGGTCGATGAAAACCTGAGTGAAACACACAAAATCAAGACTCTGATACATGAGATAGCTCATGCGATACTCCATAACAAAGATAATGGAATCGAAAAGGAAGCTGACAAGAGAACAAAAGAAGTTCAAGCAGAGAGCGTTGCGTACACCGTTTGCAACTGGCTGGGATTTGATACAAGCGACTACAGCTTCGGTTATGTGGCTGCATGGAGTGAAGGAAAAGAAACAAAAGAGCTTTCAGAAAGCATGGACATAATAAGGATGACAGCAGGCGAAATAATTGATAGCTTGGATGCGGTTGCATAAACCGCATCGGGCTGGAGCCATTGACAACCCATCTTGTGTGGGTATATACTTTATAAAAATAAATGGAGGGCAAATACATGGCACAGACTGAGGCTCAGAAGAAAGCGAAAGAAAGATACGATGCAAAGGCAACGAAGAAAATTCTGTTGAAATTAAACCTCAAAACCGATGCTGATATACTTGCGAAGCTGGATGCTGTAGGAAATAAACAAGGATATATCAAAGAGCTGATTCGGGCAGATCTGAATCGAGGATGATCTGAGGCCACTCAAATGAGTGGCTTTTTATTTTTAAAAAATAATTTCGAAAAATCAAAAAAAGTTATTGACATTCATATCATATGGGTATATACCTATATCAGAAACAAGGAAATGAACAGGAGCTAAGCGAAGGAAGTAAGGGTCGGGGGTTTTGAAAAATCAAGGCTTTCGGAACTGAAAAGTAGCAAGACCTGATCTACAGAAAATAGGAGGACGAAATCATGGAAGATAAAATCATGGAGATTCAGAAGGCATTGGACGAAGCACATATCATGGCTGAGGTTTATCAGTACAATGATCTTCCAGTCATCTGTGTAGAGATAAACTCAGGAGACTGGAAGCACGACCACCTCAGAGCAGACCTGATGGTCAAGGAGCTGGGAGGAACAAAGCTCGGAGAGAATACTACATACGAAGATGGTTCAGATTGTTATTCAGCAATACATAACTTTTATTTTTAGGAGGGTGAGAAGATGGAAAAATTCAAAGCTACATTTTGGAGGGGCAACCCACAGCTTGCAAATGGAGGATATAAAACAACGAGAACTATTGAGGCAAAGACAATGAAAGCTGCAGAGAGAAAAGCAAAGAAAATCTCAAACAACACAGTCTATGGTAGCATGACACTTTTAAAAATTGAAATTGCAGAATAGGAGGGTGAGAAAAATGGCAAGAACATTATTTATTGAAGGTCGAAGAGATGGGTACGGCATAGACCAGTGCGGAACAACAATGACAGTAGGCGAGCTCATAGAGTTTCTGAGCGACTTTGATGAGGACAGCCCATTATACCTGAGCAATGATAATGGATATACCTACGGAAGAATAACAGAAAGAAGTTTTTTCGAAGATGAGGACGACGACGAAATGGAGTATTAAAAGGTCCAAGAGAGAAGGGCAGTCAACTGGCTGTCCTTTTTTGATGTTTTAGAAAATAAAAACAACCATCAAAATTTCGATAGACGTTTTCTAAAAATCATATTATAATGTTTTCATATTTTTAAATTTCGAAATGGAGGTTGCTGCATGGTTGCTTTATATGCCAGAGTATCTACAAAAGAACAGGCAAAAGAAGGTTATTCGATAGATGAACAAATCGAAAGGCTGAAAAAATACTGCGAAGCTCATGGCTGTTATGATTATATGATTTTCGTCGATGCTGGTTATTCGGGTTCAAATACAAATCGTCCTGATCTTCGGAAGCTGATAAAGGAAGTCAAAAAAGGGAATCTCGAAAAGGTTATCGTTTACAAATTGGATAGGCTGAGCCGTTCACAAAAAGATACTCTCGAACTCATCGAAGATGTATTTTTAAAAAACAATGTAGATTTTGAAAGCATGTCAGAAAGATTTGATACATCAACCTCGTTTGGGAGGGCGATGGTCGGTATCTTGGCTGTTTTCGCACAATTAGAACGGGAACAAATAAAGGAACGAGTTGCGATGGGGAGAGAGGCCAGGGCGAAAGAAGGTCGATGGCATGGTGGTGGCTGGGACCCGATAGGCTACGACTATGTCAATGGCAATCTGATCGTCAACGAATATGAGGCTATGCAGGTCAGGAAGGTTTTCGAGTTGTTCCTGAGTGGCTACAACTATACCGCTATAGTTCGTGAGCTCGAAAAAAATGGATATAAATACAAGGGGAACAGCTGGACAAGTGTTCAGGTAAAAAGGACACTCGTAAATGATCTTTATATCGGCAAGATAACTTTTGACGGAAATTCGTACGAAGGGCTGCATGCTCCAATCTTGGATGCTGAAACATTCGAAAAAGCAAGCTCGTTATGTAAGAAAAAAGCAGAGAAGATAAGAGCGAAAATTTCAAAGAAACAAGCCTCGATTCTTGGTGGTTTGTTAAGATGTAAACAGTGCGGGGGCAGATATGCTTTCGTTCTGAGTTTTGACGGGAAATACAAATATCATTATTATGACTGTTATTCGAGAAGGAAAATCAACAAAAGTATGATTGTCGACCCGAATTGTACAAATAAGAACTGGAGGGCGGAGGAGCTGGAGCGGATAATTTTTGACGAGATAAAGAAACTCAAAACAGATCCTGAGTACATTACAAAAATTCGAAATAATGATGAGATATTGAGAGAGAAGGAAAACAAAATCGCCCTGCTGGAATCAGAAATCGATAAGCTGGAAAAACAAAAATCGAGGTTCATGGATTTGTACGGCTATGGGGATTTTACGAGGGGTGAGCTTCAGGAGAAGATTACGCCGATAAAAGAGCATCAGGAGATGTTAAAGAAAGAACTTGAAAAGGTGTCAGAACATGGCTCTCGGCTTGATACGGACGAGGTAAAAGAAGTCGTGAGGGATTTTGAGGGAATACTCGAAAGAGGGATATACGAGGAAATACGGCTCGTTGTGATAAACCTAATCGACTTTATAGAGCTCGACGGGGAGGAAATAACAATTCACTGGTCGTTCACGTAACTGAAGATAATATCAAAAAGGTCGTTAAGGCAATAAACCTTGACGACCTTTTTTTATGCTTCGTTTTCTGATCTGCTGCGCTGGTGCTGTTTTTTTATAACTTTCAAAGAAAAATCTATTGAATCGAATATGATCTCGATATCATCTTTGGTGAGTGGTTCACCATCCAGTGTTAATTTTTTATATGCTATGTTCATTTTTGCTATTGATAACACATCTTGGATATCCTGAGGCTGTTCAATTTCTTTTGGATGACTTTGCGGAACTATTTTTCCATTTGATAATTCATCTGCGCTTATTTCAAGCTCCTGGCAAATTTTTATTATATTGTTAATGCTGGCTTTTGATACACCTCGATGTAGGATACTTGCGAAGGTTGAGTTTGGCATACCTATTTTTTTCGTGAAGTCTATAACATTTTCATATCTTGATAGAATCAACTCTTTTAACTGCTGTTCGATTGTCATATATTTTACCTCCGTTTTCAAAATTTTATAGTGAGTAAATTATAAAGCATAATTTTAGGAAAATCTACAAAATATTTTGAATTTTAGAAAAGCCCGAAACCTTGATTCTATGGGCTTTTATGTTGTTTTCTGTTGAAAGACATTTCGAAAATTAAAAATTATCTGTTGACAGTTTCGAAAAATTGTCTTAAAGTTTAAATGTCGATTTTGAATTTTAGAAAATCGGATGGCAAAATATGAAAATTAAAAGAAGGGAGGCGAAAGCATATGTTTCCAAATTTAAGAGCAGAAATGGCAAGAATCAACATTTCGGGGATGGAACTTGCAAAAATTTTAGGAGTTGCCAACTCAACATTTTCTCAGAAATTCAATGGCAAGTTCGAGTTCACCCTTGAAGAAGCAAAAAACATCAAAAAGGCTCTCGGTACTGAGATGCCGCTCGAAGAACTGTTCAAGGTTGAATAGGAGGCAGACGAAATGAGAGTGACACACGTTCTGAGTAATGGGACAAAACTGGAAGATATAACAGGCCATGTGGTTAAGAAGGAAGAGGCAGAGACAGTGTACGACCTGATTGATCACATCAACAGAGAGGGGATTTACGATGCAGAGAAAGACAAAAAACAAAATTCTTAAAACGATAACATGGGTTGCTGGCTTCACCTTTACAATGTCAGCTTGCTGTCTTGATGGAAAGAGCGACACTCCAGTCCTGATCTGCGGTGCATGTTTGGCGTGGCTGTTGCTGATGTATGCCGCAAATCATGACAACTTGTAGGAGGGCGGAACATGGTTAAGATGTTAAAGCTCAAAAACCGCTCCGAGTGGCTGGAAATGCGGACAAGTTATATAGGCGGTTCGGATGCAAGCTGCATAGTTGGGATGAACCCATACAAAACCAATGTCGAGCTGTGGGAAAACAAAACGGGGCGAAGGACTCCTGAGGATATAAGCGACAATCCGTTCGTGAAATATGGTTCGGAAGCAGAGAAGTATTTGCGAGAACTATTCGCCCTTGATTTTCCTCAATTTGCTGTTAACTACTGCGACCATAATATATGGCTCAATGACAAATATCCATTTGCACATGCAAGCCTTGATGGATGGATAACAGACGAGCTGGGGCGTGAAGGTGTTCTTGAGATAAAAACTACGAACATAATCCAGTCTATTCAAAAGGAAAAATGGAATCATCGAATACCAGATAACTACTACATCCAGGTGCTTCACTATCTGATGGTAACGGAGTTCGATTTTGCAATCCTGAAAGCCCAGCTCAAATATGACTACGACGGCGATATCTTCCTGAATACGAAGCACTACCGCATAGAGCGTGAAGAGGTCCAAGACGACATTGATCTGCTGGAAAAAGCAGAAAGAAAATTCTACGAAAACATAATCAATGATACGAGGCCCAGTTTGGTGCTTCCTGAGGTGGTTTAAATGTTCGACTTGTGGGTTCAAGATGTGAAAACAAAGGAGTGTTGGAGAGTAGACCACGACAGCTCAAAAGCTGTTTATCTTGATGAAAACAACAGGACAGTATTTGATTTGAAGGACGTTGCAAAATATAAGTTTTTTCCGTGCTGTCCTAAAGAGGCTCCGACACTTGAAGTAAACGAAAATTATGAACAAATGGATATTTACGATTTTTTAAATGAAAAGGAGTTTTGATCATGGAATTGAAAATCAACGACATTCAGCTTCCTGAGGTGATTCAGTTCAATTATGAAGAACTGAAACAGGAGCTGACAGAGAAAGTAAAGAAGTACGAAACACTGGTTTATACAGATGACCAGATAAAAGATGCAAAAGCAGATAAAGCAAATCTGAATAAGCTCAAAAAAGCTCTCAACGATGAGAGATTGAGACGGGAGCGGGAGTACATGGCTCCGTTTAATGAGTTCAAGACAAAAATAAATGAGATTATTTCGATAATCGACAAACCAGTTGCCCTGATAGATAAGCAAGTGAAAGAGTTTGACGAGAAAAGGAAGAACGACAAGAGGGTTGAAATCGGTTCGTATTGGGAGACGACCGAACATCCTGACTGGCTGACACTTGCGAGATTGTTCGACGAGCGGTGGTTAAATGCTGGCTACAGTATGAAACAGATTCAGACTGATATAAATGCGTGGTTGAACAGAATCAGTGAGGAGTTAAAGACACTCGAAGGGTTGACGGAGTTCAGCTTTGAGGCTGTGGAAGAGTACAAAAGAACCCTTGATATCAACAAGGCTATAGCTGAGGGAAAGCGACTTGCTGATATTCAGAAAAGGAAAGAGGAACAGGAGAGGCTGAAAGCTGAGGAGGAATCAAAGACAAAAGCAGTGGCAACTGGGAAAGAACTTGCGGAAGGTTATGCGGAGGGAATTGCGGACAAGGCTGAGAAGAAGGTCGATGCAGCTGAGTTTATGACACCACCGACAAACGACATTCCTGATCTTCCAGCCGTGTGGGTGAAATTTCAGGCAAAACTGACTGTTGAACAGGCTACGGCTTTACGAGAATTCTTTTTGAAGAATCATATCGAGTTCAAACCATTATAGGAGGGCGAAACATGGATATTCCGAAAGAGAGGCTCGAAGCCTTAATTTATAACTTGCTCGACCTTTACTGGATCGACACTGGATGTGATGAATATACAGAAGCAAGATTGATGAAAGAAACGGGCATGACACCCGAAGAATTGGATTATTTAAGAGGAGGACAAGACTAATGGCAGTAAATAATAGTTTAGCAAAGAAAAATCAGAGGTTAGGACTCACGGCATATCTCACTCAAGATGCTGTAAAGAATCAAATAAATGAGGTTATAGGAGGAAAGAACGGACAGAGATTTATCTCAGCGATTGTCTCTGCTGTAAATAACAACCCACAGCTGCAGGAGTGTACAAATCAGTCAATCCTGAGTGGTGCGCTACTGGGTGAGTCATTAAAGCTGTCACCATCACCACAGCTCGGACAGTATTATCTTGTCCCATTTAATGACAAAAATGTTGGTAAGGTTGCACAGTTCCAGTTAGGCTACAAAGGCTACATACAGCTTGCTATTCGGAGCGGAATGTATAAGAAGCTCAACGTCCTGGCAATAAAAGAAGGCGAGCTCGTAAAATTCGACCCATTAAACGAGGAAATAGAAGTCAATCTCATTCCTGATGAAGAGCAGAGAGAGAAGGCTCAGACAATAGGTTATTATGCGATGTTCGAATATACAAATGGGTTCCGAAAGGCAATCTACTGGAGCAAATCAAAAATGCGTGCCCATGCTGAAAAATATTCAGCTGGATATAAGAAGGATTTAAAGAACGGAACGAGCTTCACATTTTGGGCGAAGGACTTCGATGGGATGGCTTACAAGACAATGCTGAGACAGCTCATTTCAAAATGGGGCATCATGAGCATTGATCTTATCTCAGCCCTTGATGCTGACATGGCTGTTATAAATGAGGACGGAACAAAAACATATGTGGATACAGAGCCAGAAATAATAGAAGGACAGGCAGAGGTTGTCGAAGAAACTCCTGAGGAAAAGCCGAAGAAGGAAGAGAAGAAAGAGGAAAAGAAGGAAGAACAGCCACAGCAGGACCCGATGGCAGCTTTGTTCAGTTAGGAGGTAGTCGTCAATGGATAATAGAACGATAAATGACAGATACACTGAAATTGCGTACGACCTGATAGATGCAAGGCCAGAACTGGAGCAGTTAAGAGGTGCGGACATTACGATTTTGTGTCTTTCATCCGATGCTGAGAAGAAGAACGGCAAAAAGCTGGTGTTCGGTCAGTGCGAAAAGATAGCTGACAAATACAAGTGGGGAATTCCTTGCGATTTTACAATAACTATTTTTGAGCCAAACATAATCGGCTGGACTGATGAACAACTTCGTATCCTGATCTTTCATGAATTGCTTCATGTTGGGGTGGATGGCGACAGGCTCTTTATAGTTCCGCACGACCTTGAAGATTTCAGAGTGATTATCGACGAGTTCGGTGTTGACTGGAACGTCGTATAAATAAGCTAACAACATCACAGAATATAAATACCTATATGCCCTCGGCTGATGGACTTGTCGGGGGCAGAAAGGGGGCAAAAATGGCTTGGAGGTATTATCAGAGGGGTCAGAAGTCTAACAGCAAATACGGGGCTCATAAGACGATAGTTGACGGGATAGAGTTCGACTCAAAGAAAGAGGCGAAGAGATTTACAGAACTGAAGTTACTCGAAAGGGCTGGCGCAATCTCTGATCTGAAAAGGCAGGTCAAATTTGTTCTGATTCCAGCACAGCGTGAACCTGATGCAAAAGGTCCGAAGGGCGGAATTATAAAAGGCAAGTTGCTGGAAAGAGAATGCAGTTACATAGCGGATTTTACATATTTGGATGAAGAAGGAAAGCTCGTTGTTGAGGATACAAAAGGCTTCAGAACATCTGATTATAAGATTAAAAGAAAACTCATGTTATTTGTTCATAAGATAAGAATCAAGGAGGTATGACCATGCGAGATTTATATCGTATTCAAGATATTGTTCAAGATATATTGCAAAATGATGAGGAAGCAAGAGGGAACGACCACCACTTGTATTATGAAGTGTGCAAAAAGGTAGACAAAGAAGTGTTATCAATTCCACTTGGTGCTGTCCTGACTGGATTCAATAACTATAATGTGCCGAATATCGAATCGGTAGGAAGAGCGAGAAGAAAGCTGCAGGCTCAGTTTCCTGATCTGAGACCGAAAAAGAAAATAGAGGAAATGAGACTCGAAAATAAAATAGCTTTCGAAGAATATGCGCTGAGTGAGGTGCGATAGATGGCAGAGAAGGACAAGCGTTATTACTGGCTGAGGCTCAAAAGAGATTTTTTCAAAAGGCATGATATCAGAATCATAGAGGCTATGCCAAACGGAAAAGATTACATTCTTTTTTATCTGAAATTATTATGCGAGAGCGTTGATCACGAAGGCAAGCTGAGGTTCAGCGAATCAATTCCATATAACGAAGATATGCTGGCAACTATAACAAATACAAATGTAGATGTTGTGAGGAGTGCGATAAAAGTATTCTCGGAGCTGTCTATGATGGAAATCATGGACGATGGAACATACTTCATGAATGAAGTCGAAAGAATGATAGGAAGCGAGACATACTGGGCTGAAAGAAAGAGACTTCAGAGAGACAATAAAAGACTTGAAGAGGACAATAATTGGACAATGTCTCAAAATGTTGGACAATTTCCAACGTGTCCTAGTAAGAGTAAGAGAATAGAGAAAGATATAGATATAGAGAAAGATATAGAGATAGATAAAGAGAAAGATAAAGAAAGAATTTCATATCAGCAAATAGCTGATATGTACAACGATACTTGCGTATCGTTTCCACGAGTCACGACACTCTCAGATGCTCGTAAGAAGTCAATAAAAGCCCGAATGAAGGTTTACACCCTTGATGATTTCAAACGGCTTTTCGAGAAAGCTGAGGGCTCAACATTCCTGAAGGGTGGAAACAATCGAAACTGGTCTGCAAATTTCGACTGGCTGATTAAAGACAGCAATATGGCAAAGGTGCTGGATGGAAACTACGACGATAAGCTGGCTTCGGGATCTCCAGCAAAGAATAAAACAGCTCAGGAGCTCGATAACTTTTATCGAATGGCTGTTGAGTGGGCGGAAGGAGCGGAAGAACAATGAAAGATGAGGACAGAATTTTACTCATGTTTGGCTGGGCATTGTTAATGATCGCAATAATCGCCTTGATATGCAGAGTCACTTACAAAATGGATGTTATCTCAAAGAAGGTGGACAGCATCGAAATTACGGCTCCTGAGGTGATGGCAACCAAAACAGATGCGACAATAACTGATTCTACACCAAGCGAGCCAGGCGATGAGGAAATTGTTATCGAAATAAGGGATGAATACAAAGAGAAGGTCCAAACAGCTCCTGAGGAAATTGCGACACCAAATGAACCTGATCTCGAAGAGGCTGAGGAACAGCCAGAACAAACATATATGGGTTGTTATGAATTGACAGCATACATTGAGACTGGGAACCCGTGTGCGGACGGGGTTTATCCTGAGGTCGGTTATACAGTTGCATGTAATGATTCAAGGCTGTGGCATAAGTGGATATATATCGAGGGTTATGGAGATTATTACGTGCATGATACTGGAGGCATGGCCAATAACGTAATAGATATATTTGTAGCCTCGTATGATGAGGCTATACAGTTCGGAAGAAGAGCTGCAAACGTTTATGTAAAGGAGTGAAGAGAAAATGAAGGGTGCAATAAATTATCTGAAATCAATAAGAGATATATGTAGAGAAAATTGCGGGGACTGTAAAAGATGCCAGTTAGGAGAAAAGCAAAAAATCGATGATAACTACTGTCCGAGATTGACTCATCCGAACACATGGAGCAACGAACGTATTGTAGAAATGGTAAGGGGGCAAAGGTGATGACAAAAAAAGAATTTGGCAAAATTGCGATGGCTTTAAAGACATACTATCCGAGAGAAAGTTTACTTCCGAATGATGAGGCACTAGAACTTTGGTACAGACAACTTTGTGATCTTCAGTACAGTGTGGCTGAAGCGGCACTCAATAAATGGGTTGCGACGAGTAAATGGAGCCCGACAGTTGCAGACCTGAGGAAGAATGCAATCGAAATAAAGCTGGGAAATCAGCAGGACTGGGGCGAAGGCTGGGAACGTGTGCTGAAAGCTATTCGAAAATATGGCACGTATGATGGCAAAAGAGCTTTGGAAGAGCTGGACGAGATTTCAAGGGAATGTGTAAAGCGGCTCGGATGGTACAACTTATGTATGTCAGAACATATGACAACAGATAGGGCAAATTTTAGGATGATCTACGAAGAGCTGGCTGAAAGAAGAAAAGAACAGGCTCAACTTCCTGATAAATTGCGAACTCAGATTGATGCTATACAACAGGTTAATGTTGGGATGATTGAAGGGGGACAGAAAAATGCAGAAACTAATATTTGAATGTGACAGATGCAAGAAAATAATTTCAGACGAAGAAGAAGCGACAGTAGAAAAAAGAAATATTCGACTTTATGATCACAACGGTGATGAATACGATATTTGTTCGGAATGCTTCGAGTCTCTGAATAAATGGTTCGATAGAGAGCAGGAAGGAGCGAAAGACAGTTGTCAGTTCTGTATATACGTTGACAAAGACATTGACGAAGAACCTTGCTCAAAGTGTAAACATAATTACTTGGATAGGTTTAAACACAGAAAGTAAGGCAGAGGGGAGTGATAGCGAATGACGATTGAAGAAATCATAAAAGGTTTGCAAGCAGTAAATGAGCATATAGGCAAACACTTCAATGAGGGTGGAGCATGGATGGCTGAATTTATTTGTGAAGCTATCAATTTATTAGAGCAACAGCCTTGCGAGGATTGGAAATTCTATTATAACCACGGATATGCACAAGCAAAGAGAGATTTGCTTTGTGAGGATTGTATAAGCAGAGAAGAAACACTAAAAGCATTTGCTGAAAAATGTGGTGGAGAATGTGGTTGTTGCGTGTACAACGGTTCGGGTTATGATACTGCGGAAAACTGTAAACTGATTAAGTCTATGCCATCCGTAACACCACAGCCAAAGACAGGGCATTGGATAACAACAAGAACATTTATGCACGATGGTGAATTTTATTGTGATAAATGTAAATGCGACTCTCCTAATAATGAAAAATGGGATTACTGTCCTAATTGTGGAGCAAGAATGGAGGTGATCATTTGAATGCAAGACAGAAAGCTAAGAAGCTAAAGAAAGAGCTTGATTTTATAAAAAGTCAGCCGTTTAGAGATATTTATAGAGTTATAGATATTCCTACAGAGCATTTAAGGGCTTATAGGATTGTTCCTTTAGTAGAAATTGAAAGATATGGAGAAGAAGTAATAGAAAATGAAGCCAGATTAGCATTATCAAGGGACTTAATGAAATTTATCTGCGAAAAAATAATAGTAAATACTGAAAGAGATATAGATAGGTTTCATGCTATGAAGTATTCAACTGATATATGGGTAGAATTTGGAAGAAGGTGAGGATGAGGAATGAGAATACAATGTGATTTTGAGTATGATGCGTATTGTGGCGACATAGCCGATGAATTTTGCGCTAATGATTCCGAGTATCAAGCAAAAACGCTTAATATCATTGGACAACAGTTTAGAATTTGGTCACAGGATAAAAGGAAAACATCAACATATATTCAGCTTTTGGAGATAGCTGAACAGTTAGATGAAAAAGGAAAATGGTTCATCGAAACATTATGCGATTATATGAAAGGCAAGGCAGAAAGTGAGGAATGATATGGCAGATATAGAATTGGTAATCAGAATACCAAAAGAGTTATATAAAGCATACAAAAGCAGACCGCCTATGCTTGGTGATGCAGGGATGGATATGGTTGCACAATCAATAGCAAATGGAAAACCACTTCCAGCGAAACATGGTAGGCTGATTGACGGAGACAAGGTGCTTGATGAAATTGAAAAGCAATACCCAGCATCAGTTAGTGAAACCGACAAACGAAAAAGATATGCAAGACTGGTTTATTATTGGGCGGTTAAAAATGCACCAACCATAATAGAGGGGGTGCGATGAATTTTGAAATTTGTAAGAGCTATAACGACCGACCTGAGTGTCGGAGATACGTTAATTATGATCTCAGCATTAGATTATCTGATAGCAGATACAGAGAGGCACGAAATCGATAGGGCCCATGCTGAAAAGTTAAGACAAAAAATCATTAATGAAGTTGAACGACAGGGGGTGGAAGTTGTTGACGGATTTGGAGATTAAATCATACATCGACCTGGCAATTAAAAGGTCCATAGCTGAGTTCAAAAAAAGTGGACTGTTAAAGGGTTCAGACAATGCTGCATACTCCGATGCTTCGGATATCCTGATGAATTATTTCAAATCGGGGAAAAATGAAGCAAACGTTACATATGCAATTCAGGGACTGAGGTTCGACCCGTATTATAGAATTATTCCGCTTTACTTCGAAGAGGGAAAGACAATCGAGCAGATAGCTGAGGCACTGGGGGTGGATGTTTCTACGGTGATGAGAAACAAAAAAAGGCTTTGTTTGAATATTTACAATGAAATCGTATGAAAGAAAAAAAGGGCATCGACTGCAATCGGTGTCCTTTTTTCCGAAAGGAGTTACTCATGAAATGCCAATAAAAAACCAATAGTAATGACAATAAATATTATACAACAGCCCTGATTTGAATACAATTTCGAATATTCAAAAAAAATATTCGAAAATTACGAAAAAGTAGTTGACTTTTATCATCTGTGGGTATATACTGACATCAAGATAAAACGAAGGAGGTACACAACAATGATGAAACATGAATTTGAAAAAATAGCAGGCTACGAAGTTAGCTGGGAGGATTATACAAACATAATAGAGCCTATGTACAATGCAACTGACCTTGACAAGTTTGATTTCGTAAAGCTCCTGAGCAAAAAGAGATTTGACCTCGGAGCAAAAAAGAAGCACCTCGTTAAAATGATGAAGGTTATAGCAAGACACCTGAAAGAAACCTGCACTCACTATACTGATTACGAAGCAAAAGAAGAGCTCGAAAAGCTGGTGGAGGAATACAAAAACCTCATAGGAGCACACGGATATATAATCCACGAAACAGAAATATGGACATGCTATTATCCGAGGGCAATAGATATCTACGACATTGGATATAGGACAATGAAAAAAATCGAACTGATCTGAGAGAAAAGAAAACCGAGCGGAGCGGTATATCTCCGCAGAAAGCGAGGACAATATGTTAAATAGAGTTTGGATTACAACAAGACCATTTCAGGGGATGAAGGTCAGAGTCGAGGAACATATATATAGAGATAGCTCAAAGCATTACAGCTTTGTTACTAACTTCAAGACACAGACAGTTAGTGAGGATGAGGCGGACAAGATTATAAAGGGCTGGAAGATGGAAGAGGCAACAGAAGAGTGGAAGCAAGAAGGCTGGATATCGTAAGAAATTTTAAACCGACCCGAGGCGGTAATACCTCGGGAGAAAAGGAGCGGAACATGAAATTTGCAAAACTTATGAAAGAGCAGAAGAACTGGACAGAGCTTACAGTGCTGGATGGAAAGAAAATTCATATATTCGATGAAATGGCTCAGTACGGAGATGGGCTGGAAAGATTCATCGATGATTACAAGGATTCAAAAGTAAAACATTATAAAAACGATGGTTACAATTTGATAGTAACATTTGAGTGCAAAGAAGGATAAGGGAGGGCATGAACATGGTACAGTTTGATAAAATAGTAACACCTGAGGTTGCAAAGGATTTATTTACAGCTCTTGATCTGCTAGAAAGCATCGCAGACAAACTGGCTGAGATAGAAACAGCAGACGGAATAATGAGTTTTATCGGAACGCTGGCAGACACTTGGTGCGATATGCATGGTGCTGACGTGGAGGAATTCAGAATCCAGCTCAATGATCTGATGAAAACAGCACACGAGTTTTATGAAGGGCAAAAAGATATATAAGACAGGCGAAGGAGAAGGAGCACCCGAAAAGGGTGTTCTTTTTTTGTGCTGTTGCTTGCTGTCGGCTTTGTATTTGCGATTTTTCATAATGGTGGATAAATTGTAGGCTTTGAGCATTTACGGGCAAATACGGGGTTCTGACGGCGTTCAGACGGGGTATTGCGCCATATGGTGCTATGGTAAAATTTCGAAAATTCGAATATTTTTAAAATAACAAATTTTTGGGAGGTTCTGACCATGAAAGAGAATTTCAAGTTATGGCTGAAAGCTGCAGCAATAAGAGCGTTAAAGACCTTTTGTCAAACTGCGGTATCAATGCTGACTGTAGGTCAGGCACTTCTCGATATCAACTGGTTGCACATTCTATCGGTTTCGGGAGTGGCTGGCATTATTTCGATTTTGACAAGTATAGCTGGACTTCCTGAGGTCGATTTTTTTGTGGCTGGTTCTGAAGATTCGAAAAACGAGGTGAAATAATGAGCACAGCACTTGCAACAGTTATCGTGGGGTTGCTGTCATTCGTAGGCACGCTGGCAGGGTCATTTGGCGGAATGAAGCTAATGTCGTATCGAATAGAACAGCTCGAAAAGAAAGTTGAAAAGCATAACAACTATGCTGTACGGGTCCCGATACTCGAAGAACAAATGAAAGTTGCAAATCATCGGATAGATGATCTTGAACAATTCGAACATGAGGTGGCGAAAGTATGAACATTATTGACATGAATGTTGAGGAACTTATCCCGTACGAAAATAATCCGAGAAAGAATGATGAAGCAGTCGACAAGGTAGCTTTGAGCATTTCAGCTTTTGGCTTTAAAGTTCCAATAGTTGTAGATGCTAACAATGTTATCGTAACGGGTCATACGAGGTTGAAGGCGGCTAAAAAGCTCGGCTTGAAAACAGTTCCAGTTATAATGGCCAACGATTTGACTGACGAGCAAATACGGGCTTTCAGGCTTGCTGATAATAAGGTCGGAGAGTTCTCAACATGGGATGAAGAAAAGCTCATGCAAGAGCTTGATATTTTAAGCGATATCGATATGTCATTATATGGCTTCGATTTTCCTGAGGATGACGAAGAAGAGGAAGAATACGACGATACCTATACGGACAAGACAAATATACCTCAGTACGATATCACTGGCGAAGTTCCTGATCTTTCGGAACTGGTTGACACAGAAAAAACAAACGAGTTGCTTGAAGAGATAGAAAACAGCGAGCTTGATTATAACGAGAAAGAGTTCTTAAAAATGGCGGCACAAAGACATCTTGTATTCAATTACAAAAAAGTTGCCGAATACTATGCTGCAGCCAGACCTGAGATGCAGGAGCTAATGGAAAAATCAGCACTCGTGATTATAGATTATAACGATGCAATTATGAATGGATTTACAGCGTTGTCAAAAGAGATTGAAAGACTCAGAGAGGTGGATAAAGGTGCGGAGTGATTTCGTAGTTTTAATTCTCAGCCACGGAAGAGCGGACTGCGTTAAGACTTTACGCCCGTTGCTGGATGTTGGCAAATATTCGGGAGCTTGGTACATCCTGATTGATAACGAGGACGACCAAGAGGATGAATACAGAAAACTTTATAGTGATCACATTATTCAATTTGATAAAAAGGCAGAATCAGAAACAACTGACACGGGAGAGCTTGGAGAGGAAAGAAGGTCAATCGTATTTGCCAGGAATTATTCATTTAAGTGGGCAAAAGAAAATGGGTACAGATATTTTTTGATGCTTGACGATGATTATACATCATTCATGTATAGATGGATAGACGGAAAAAAGCTCGGATTTTGTAACTCTCATCACCTTGATGAACTATTCTCTGCAGTAATTGATTTTTTAGAAGTGAGTGGAGCGGCCACGGTTGCACTTGCTCAGGGTGGAGATTTTATCGGAGGCTCAAAGTCATCAAACTTTCATGCAGGGTTGATAAGAAAAGCCATGAACACTTTTTTCTGCGATGTAGAAAGACCATTCGAGTTTGTTGGAAGAATGAACAGCGATGTAAACACTTATGTGACTCTATCTCAAAGGGGCAAACTATTTTTTACAATATCTGCTGCAAATATAACTCAGGTTCAAACTCAGTCACTTTCGGGTGGTGTTTCTGAGGTTTACGCAGATACGGGTACATACATGAAATCTTTTTTCAGTGTTATGTATGCTCCAAGTTGCGTGACAATAGCGACTATGGGTGAGAAACACAAAAGGATACACCACAAAATAAGCTGGAACGCCTGCGCTCCGAAAATACTCAATCAAAGGTGGAAAAAATGATAACAGGGACAAAAATCCTAAAGCATCTAAACAACCTGGCAGAAAGAAAGCCGATAACGGCTCAAATACAAATGGTGAATTATTGCAACAACTTTTGTAATTACTGCAGATATGTTGGGATACCGACGGAAAAAAAGAAATACGTTTCGATAGATGAATTCAAAGAGTACGTTCGAATATTAGATGGCTTCGGGGTTAAGGGTTACATACTAACTGGAGGAGAGCCGACAATATCAAAGGATTTTGACAAAATAACAAAATGGCTGGAAGAGAACGAAATACCATATGGGATAAATACAAATTTTAATATTTTAAAATTTATAAGGCCAAGATATCTGAAAGTCAGCCTCGATGGATATAATTCAGTTTCGTATAAAGAAACGAGAAAAGTAGATAAATACGAAAAGACTATTGAAAATATAAAACAATATATTGCTTGGAAAAAAGAAAATAATATTCAGACAACTGTAGGGATTCAAAAAATAGGGCTGGACGTTGAAGGCTGCAGAAAGTTCTATGAAGCACACAAAGACCTTGACGTCGACTATATGAGCTTCAGGCCAGTGGAATCTGTAAAACATTATTATTATGACGATAATGACGAAAGACCAGTTGTCAAATTTTTGGAAGAATTGAGAGAAAAGGACAAAAGGGTTCTTATAAATTATAAATATTATCAGCTCAGAGAGTGTTTCGATAAATGCTATGCAAATCATTTACAAATAGCCATAAATCCATTTGGCGATGTTGTTTACTGCTGTAATAAATCGGATGAGATTGTAGGGCATATTACAGATCCTGATATATTGGAAAAGCTGGCAAAGCATAGAACAAATATGGCTGAATGTCACGTGCCATGTAGAATGACTGGAGCGAATGCACTTGTCAGAGATATGGAAACAGTGACAGCTGATAGTATGTTCATATAAATGATTTATTTGGAATAAATGGAAATTCAAAAAAAGGAGGCTGACAGAGTGGGTCGAAAAAATAAATATGAAACACATGTCAGGCCAAATCTTAATCAGATAAAAGAATGGTACGAGGATCTCGACGAAAGACAGATAGCAGAAAAGCTCGGCGTTGCTGTTTCGAGTTGGGAAAATTACAAAAATAAATATCCTGAGCTTCGGGAGGCTTTGAAGAACGGAAAACAACATCTTGTCGGAGAATTGAAAGCAAGCCTGAAGAAGAAAGCAAAAGGATTTTACTACGAGGAAACAAAGACCTCGATAAAAGAGGAAAACGGAAAGCAGGTCAAGGTTGTCGAAAAATATAAACGTTATGCTCAGCCAGATACAGGGGCGATTCATTTGCTGTTAAAGAATCTCGACCCAGAGTGGACGAATGACGATAAGACAACTATTGAGATTAAAAAGAAACAACTTGATCTGACCGAAAAGAAGATAGAGCAGAACGAATGGTAAGGGGGCGAAACCTATGAGAGTTATCGACGTATCAGAACATCAGGGCGTTATTGACTGGAAGAAAGTCAAAGCAGATGGAATAGAAGGGGTTGTCATTAGAGCTGGATACGGCAAGGGAAATGTTGACGGACAGTTCAAAAAGAATATTCAAGGCGTGTTAGATGCTGGCTTCGAATATGTTGGGCTGTACTGGTTCTCGTATGCGTATACAGAAGATATGGCAAAGCGTGAGGCTCAGTTCGTAAATGATGTTGCAATAAGTTATAAAGATAAACTCAATCTCGGAGTGTATTTCGATTGGGAATATGACTCGATGAATTATGCTCGTAAGCGTGGGGCATATCCTAACAGACAGCTCATAACTGATATGAACAAGGCGTTCTGCGATAAGATTACAGAGCTTGGATATATTGCAGGATATTACACCAACTGGGATTATTCTCAAAGCTATATTGATACAAGCAGGCTGACTACATATCGTAAATGGTATGCGTTATATCAGAGTAAAAAGGACAGCGACTGTTACTTATGGCAATACAGTTCCACTGGTCACGTTAAGGGAATCGTAGGCAACGTTGATCTGAACGAACTCGTTGGGGCTGTTGCTCCTGAGGATAAACCAAAGCCAACTGATAAAAGGAAATCCAATCAGGAGATAGCAAAAGAAGTTATCGAAGGCAAATGGGGAAATGGATACGAAAGAAAGAGCAGACTAAAGAAAGCAGGCTACGATTATGAAGCTGTGCAGGATGTAGTCAATCAGATGCTGAATAGCTCAACAAAAGAGCTGTACATAATAAAGCCAGGCGATACGCTGTGGGATATAGCTCAGAAATACGGAACAACTGTCGGGAAGATAGCTGCAGAGAATAACATAAAGAATCCTGACAAGATTTATGCGGGGCAAAAGATTTATGTATGATCTTAATACATTCTATCGTTCGAAGGACTGGCAGAAACTGTTACGAACTTTGAAGGTGGAAAGAGTGAACGAAGAAGGTCAAATCATCTGCGAGTACTGTGGAAAGCCTATAGTAAAAGCATATGACATGATAGGACACCACAAGGTGGAGCTGACAGAAGAGAATGTCAACGACTTCGATGTGTCCTTGAATCCTGATAACGTTTCGTTTGTTCATCACAGATGCCATAACTATATCCATGACAAGTTTGGATACTCAAAAAGAGAGATATATATCGTTTATGGTCCGCCGTTGGCTGGCAAGCGAGAATGGGTTCAAGACAATATGTCTGAGGGTGATCTCGTTATCGATATTGACGATATATGGCAGTGCGTGAGTGGCTGTGCAAGATATGTAAAGCCAAACAGATTGAAGGCTATCGTATTCAGAATGCGTGACAATCTGCTGGATGCTGTTCGATATCGTTATGGAAAATGGAACAATGCGTACATTGTCGGTGGATATCCTTTGCAGAGTGAACGGGAACGCCTTTGCAAGGAGCTTGGAGCTCGTGAGATTTTTCTCGATGTTTCTGAGGCTGAGTGCATGGCAAGACTGGAAAGCTCAGAAGAAATAAAAAACAAAGATGATTTTAAAAAATTTGTTCGGGAGTGGTTCGAAAGAAATGACGCCCCCCTGTCGGCTTCGGAATAACGGCTGAGGGATAC
>AUXO018170089.1_pt1 | contig 40025 bp, 19 predicted proteins | sample 768731 | NCBI WGS metagenome assembly AUXO01 (sample SAMN02715735, study PRJNA202380) | gut metagenome | biome: sheep rumen | host: Ovis aries | place: New Zealand: Palmerston North | reverse complement strand
AGGCGCCTGCATGCCAATTCCCTCTGTCGGCATACCATATCCCATACTCTGTACGCCTTCAGGGGCCTGCATCGGCATTCCACCAGCCAATGCCGCTATCTCATCAGGAGTCATGTAGCTCATCATTTTTTGGAGCTCTTTGGCGGCTTTCTCGGCTCTTGTCAGTTCTTGCGCATCCATAAGCCTACCCAACATGTCATCCACCGTCTCACGGGCCACAAGGTCATTCTCTCGCTCCTCACTTTCTTTCTGTATCATCTTGGCTATCTCCGCATAGCTCTTGCCTTCATATCGTTTGTTCGAAAGCACAAAATCTTTCAAAATGCCCTTGCGTGGTTTTAGTCGGTTCGAGAAGATATAATTCTCTTTGTCCCATTTGACTTCTCCCTCTTCTACCAAATTCGGCATTCCGTCAGGAGCCACTCCAATAGGCACGCCACCTAATGGGTTGCGTTCATGACTTCCGCCGGCTTTTATCTCTGTCACTCCATTCCCTCCGCTCATAGGACTTCTCACTACGCCACCTTCGGCATATACATAATCTCTCGCAAATTGCCCCAATCGGTCATGATTTATCTGTCCTGCACCTAATGCCAATGCATAGGCTCTGTTCGCTTCCTGTTCCTGTCTCTCCTGGTTGTAGATATCAGCCTCTCGTCGAGCTCGGCTGTTGCGTACCTCGTTTCCAATGATGCTACCAAACAAACCAATACCTGCGCCAATCGCCGTACCTATTCCCGGAGCAATCATGCTTCCGGCTGAGGCCCCAGTGAGAGCGTTTCCAACTACATCAGTCCAATAACCACCGTGGTCATATCTATGACCCATCTTACCACCGCATTTAAAATAGTCTGTCTCCCCGAAATCATATCCGTCATAACGTGGTAGTGGGTCGATACGGGATAGTCTGGCTAAACCTTCTTGACTTGTTGGTACTTTAACGGCCTCCGACTTAAAACTATTTTCAGTATAGTCATTCGCTGTTCCGTATATATCTGCAGCCATCCCTGCTGCTGCGCCTGCTGCTGCCAAATAAGGCATGTATGACGACCGTCCCTGAGGCGTATCAGGTTTAGGACTCCCAACTTCAATCTCATCCTGCGGGATAAGCCCTGCTTGCTGGGCTATCCACCGGTAGGTGTTCGTACCTTCTGTTCCTGCCGGAGGCTTCGCAAACACCGGCCACTGATCCATAAATTCCGTTCCTGTAGGCAACGGATTCTCTCCAAATGGATTTATTGTATATCTTCCTTTAACTTGTGCCATATTTTATCCTTTCTATTATTTCATTTTTTCTATTCTAAATAGCCAACAATAACTGAATGCAATACGCTTCTCCAGTCTTTGTCGAGATTTTTTGTCTTGGTCAGCCGCAGTTTTATCCATGGATTCCGAAACCTGTCTGCCATCTGTCCATACTCTTTTTCTGTGTAGCCGTCTCGCGGCATGTCGCTATGCCACATCCTGAACTTTTTGGCTATCCGTGGATAGAGTCCTTCCCATGTCGTCATTCCTTGCTGATATTCCGTCATGCAGTCTAATCGATCTAAATGTTCACTCTCTTTGTACCGGTCTTTCTGGACTTCTTTGCTGTCATCAAATGTATCAAATTGAAAGCTAACATTAGTCCATGTCTTGTCTGCCAACGTGCTGTCCTTATCTGAACCGTCACTATGGCATATCAGTTCCGTCCAATACGTCTTATAGCTTCCAAAGAAATAGTTATAATGACCTGCATTGTGTTCATAGAGGATAGTCCTGGCTCCAGAACCAGCATAGTCGCTCCCCACAGTTCTTAGCATTATTTCGTGTCCCAGGACCGATTCCATAAATGGTGTTCCTTCATAGTCGTAGAACGAGGTGAAATATCCTATCTGCTCACTATAGCTAAGTGCTGTCATTCGGGTGACAAACATCACTTCACTATTCTTTTTGTCATATAGCCCGCGAAGGCATTCGAAACGATTAAGTCCCCATATGTGGGACATGTCGGCCACTTCTTTTGCCCAACTACCTAAACCTTTCTCAACTCCTATACTATGTATGCTACGCTGACCATCGATATAGAACAAATCACGTTGTCCGTCATCCATGAAATAAGTACCCAACGGACTTTTCACGATACTCCATTTATTGTGGCATCCCAGATGTTCGTTCAGATAGTAACTACCTGTTACCTTGCCACTGTTGGCAATCTCAAGCGGTACGCCTGATTCCGTTTGTACCGCCTGCTGTTCGTTAAAGAGAATTCTACCAACACCACTATCTTGGAATGTTAGTATATCGTCGAAGTGCTTAACCAACCCTCGGATTTCCCCCTTTGCTCCGTCCATGTCTATGGTATTGGCCAAGGTAATATTTGTAAATACGTCCGTGAATTCGCCTTTCTGTTTTGTCTTCGTCCAGGCTACGGTCATCGGATATTCTTCTTGTATCTTCTTTCTATGGTCCAAAGCCCTATACTGAAAATATTTCGGTGTCTGACCATAGGCCTCATTTACCCTATTGCTATTCGTGGGCCTCGTGTTCTCATTATTTTCCAATCCTCGGTTCCTGTCATATCGGCCATCTATGTTCACCCTCGTCTCGCACATAAATGACACTATATCCACTATCTGGTTTAGGTCTTCTTCCGTATTAGGAATGGTATGCAGATTGTCATAACGCTGGTAATAGGTATCTCCCATGCTCCATTCTATCTGCACTACACTTTTCAATCGGTTATAACTATCTCGCAACGATACAGCTTCCCCACATACAATCCATGTATTTGCTGCCAAGGCTTCTTCACTCTCACCACCAAATCGATTGTGTATGTCTTGATCGTCCCTGTATAACTCAGCCAGATAGAATATACCGTAATTGTTTCCACAGATGACATTCGTTAGTTGCGTATTGGCTATGACCGTTTTCTGTGTGAATCCACCATATTGGCCAATAGTATCCCACATAAAACGCTTCCCACTCATATCAAATGATCTAGATGTTACGGCACTTTCTGTATTGTCTGCCCATTCTATACCTCTACTTCTTTCTAACGGAGTTCCATTGTTAGCATATACGTCATTGTATGTACCAAATTTTGGCAGTGCACTTATTTCCTTTTTGTTATTACGTGTAACTGATTTCAAGTGTAACACCATTCCTGTAGTCCCTCGATATTGGACTGGAACGGCTTCTGTTCCTACTACGCATGATGATGCTGTTGTCCGACGGTCTTCCTGGCCAGCATACCTGTCAACCAATGTTCCGATTCCGGGATATACGAAATGGTTCGTATATTCATAGTTCCCCCATTCTTTAGTTCTTACATTTGGTACTACCATCCTATTGACGCTAAAGTCAAAGATTTTCGCACTTCCGTCTACTTCAAATTGAACCAACCCACTGTCTACTGTGTTATAATAGCTAGGCTTATCAATATCTATTATGACTTCATCATCCAGCGGTATACTTTCAAATGAGTATCTGATACTGTCATATATCTTTTTTTGCAATGTGCTTTTCGGCTCACAAAGGTACCTTGGATAAAATGTCCCTAGGCCTGGCCCTCTCAGTCTATCATAGTTCTCTATCACCTCTTCATAGGTCAGCGTCTTGGTATGGAATGGATATATCTTATTGGTACCATAGTAGTCCACATGATGGTTCTCTTCATCCATCCCCACATAATCATCATGGAAGTCAGCTTGTATCCCACCAAATTCCGTGAACTGCCATTGGCCCTTGTATGTGTTTGCCACGCCGCCTTGCTGAACCTCTCTTTTGGGTGTATGGAAATAATTATCTTCTGCTATTCGTTCTGCTGCCATGTATACACCCTCATTATGATATGTCAGAGGCACTAAGCCTACTATCCTCATCTTCACTCCGTCCATATCCATCTTTGCCATCTCACTTAAATATTCTACTTCTGGACTATGAAACGTCTCTATACTCTGGTCAACAAAAAACTCAGATCGCAAATGACTTGCTCTGTTTTCTACTGTCACTTGACTATTGCTTACTGACTTCTCTTGCCATGGATATACATTAGCCCATATCGTATAGTCTATGGTCTTGAACGGACTATTACTTCCATTTTCAATATAACCTTCATAATTATTTACAATCTCGGCATTACTGCCATATCCCCCATCACTTCCATAGTACCTGTTTGTCGGCGGCAAGGGATGATAATGTCTCACTTCCAATCCTCCATGCCGTGTTATCCTATTGGGCTCTTCTAAGTCGGCAATATCTGCCGGACTCAGATCTCTCTCACTAATCAAGGGCCTGCTGAACCATGACATCATTCCATAAACTCCGCCTTTTACTCGGTCTTCAATATTGTATAGCGAGGGTGTCAATATGCCTTGGGCTAATACGCTTCTGTCTCCATAATCAGGATATACTACTACTGGCCGCATCGCTACATAATCGTCCAATAAGCTACCTAATTCCACTAACCTTATTTCACCGCCGAATGTAGCCACTCGCCTTTTTAAGTTATTACGGTCACTCGCCAGCACGTTTATACCATAGTTCATCAACTCTTTTACTTCACTTTGTGGTTTTAGGTTCTGTAAAAAATCATTTCCACTAGCACTATCTCCACTTTCTATTCGAACTACATCACTCCAGTTCCCATATCGGTCTTGAAACTGTACTCCAAATCTATAGGTTTCATGATATTTAAAATATCGTATTTCAGAAGCAGATTTGTCAAGCTGCGATTCCCATTCATATTTCCCAAGAGTCTTAGAAAGTGCTATCTCTTTGTTGTTTCTAAATCCCAAACTATTGAAAACACCCCCAACCTGTGTCCCCAATTTTACTTTCGCTCTCACAGCACTACTTACATAATAGTGCTTCTCTTTGATATTACCGTAAAAAGCGGTATTGTCTTTTTGGGTCATCGTTTGGCAGGTGATGTCTTTCGCCCCTACATAAAGCAAATAGGTACTTTCCATATCCTCACCTGACCGATTTGTATCCACAAAAACCGCCTGCCCTGCGCTATCTATGCTTAGGTCTGCCAGCCTTTTCACTATAGGTAGCCCGTCTTTCGCACTTCTGATGATGCTATATAGCCGCACTCCATCATAGTCTTTTCTTAATCCGCTCATCATTATTCGAAAGCTACAAGCAACAGTCTCATCTGGCGCACTCCCTCGCTCGTCATCCGAAAGATAATGCATATCCGACACTGATACCACACTACTTTCCTGCGCATATTCATGATAGTAGGTAAAGGCATACTGAATCGTGCCACTGGGAAACAAACCATTACTATTGTTTATGCGTTCTATGCTCATCGACTCACTACCTCCTATCTCTTGGGCATAATCGAAACTTTTATCATTGTATGTCTTGTCTACTTGCATGATGTTGATGAGCCTTGGCTGGTTCTTTCCATCCGTCCAATAAACTTTTTGTATTTCTTCTGCTTCGTAAAAAGTCATTGCCTCTATTGGATATTCCAGGTCAAAGTTCAGGTCTCCTTCATACAGCAAATATCCCTTTATCGGTGCTCCATCACTTGCTCCGTCTTCAAAGTCTAAACGATATATATAGTCCCTATTAATGGAAATCAGCTCTCCCGTTTCCGGATACCTAACCCATATAATTCCATGAGTGAATACTGCCATCTTGTTGCCTATGACTGCAACTCCTAGGACCGTCCCTTTTAGATTGTCCTTTATCCATTGACCATTGGTGTTGAATTTTACTGTTATTTCTGCAGGGCCCTTTTCGTTTGTTAATACAAACTTGCTCGTGTGTCGGTCTGTCACGAGTCTTAGGTTCATATTCTCATAGGCAAACCGTGCATCAAACTTGCTCATCGCAAGGTCTCGGTTCATACCTATAGGCGTAATCACTGCATTCTTTCTCATTTCTTCTTCCTTTCGTAACTAAAAACTTTCTCCCCTTTCATCAATCGGTCGTGCAATCGTTTATTCAGATCTTCACTGATTCGAACAAAGTACAATCTCGCTTTGGGTGTCTTTCCTTTGTGCCACATAAAGTAATATTGTATCTTTGAGATATTTTTATATCTACGTTTATGTTTCGGGTCCGAATTCATCTTTTCCCAATCATATATCTTATTCTGGAACTCATAGTTCTCTGTCGCAACTAAATTGATCTCACCCATATCATAAAGCAATTTCAGGATATATCCTTCGTCCATCATCTTATCTCCTAAACGATACAATAGTTCATCCATAAGCTCCTTCATTTTCGCTTTTGGTATCGGTTCTCCCACCCTTTTAATTGTCATATTCAACCAGTTAGTTTCTTGGCTATAAGGCATTCTTTTCCTCCTCTCCTTGGCTTCCTTGCATCTTGCGCTTGAAAGCATTATTTGTGTATACTTGTAATGCTCTTGCAAACTCTGATAGGTCATCATTTGCGTTGTTCTTATCATCCCTGGGCTGCCATGCGGCCGCTGTTATCTCCATCGTTACATATTTCATCAGCAACGGTATGCGACCTGCCTCCATCGGAAATTCCCGGTCTTCTATGTCGCACGTCACTACTTCACAGTTATCGTCACACTCCATATCACCCGCTGCCTCTATATCGTCAAACAGGGCCGTCATTCTTATCCGCTCCAGATGCATAAATCCCATATTATGTCCCGTCACATATAGTTTGCCATCCGGCCCTATCGTCACGTAAATCAGCCCATACAGCCACTTGTTGTATCCTACAAACTGAAATTGCTGGTAGGGAACCCACTGAAATCTGTATCCGTACAGAAAGCCTGCTGGTGGGGCAACATTCACGCTGCCTCTCCCTATCACTGTTGGCACCTTTTCTGTGCTAACTAAATACGACTTACCACCACAGATGTTGCCATCATTGCCGGGTTCTACATCTACACATATTGTCTGGTAGTCTGCATCTTTTATTTTTGTGTTCGGATTCGAAAGCAAATAGTTTCGGTATTTGCTCATTAGAAAGATGATATGGTCAATGTTGATTATCGCATCATCACTTATCGTCTTCGAAAAATCCTGGATAGCGTGTGCTATCTGTCCAAATGTCGCCATATTATTTTTTTTTATTCATGCAAAAGTACTATTTATATACAGCATCTTTCCTTTATCAAAGTTTCATCCTTTATATTATCCTCTCTATCTCTTCTATCTACTCTATTGTATATACATAAAAAAAAGAGGAATTGTGAAATTCCTCTTTTCCCTTATTGTGGTTAATTTTTAATTACCACTGGTATTGTTGCCACCACTGGTGTTCACAGTAATGGGTTCGACCTGCTTTGTTGTAGAGTTATACTGCAAACCCAAAGCGGTAAGTACAGCTGTCAATTGAGTAGGAGGCGTAGCAGTCTTACCTTTCCCTGTGCCAACACATGCAAACGAAAGCTCTTTCAGATTTCGACTCGAAGGTGCGCCCATCTTCGGCAGCGTCTCATAAGCAATGTCCAACACCCAATAATCGGCAGCGTTGGCATTCAACATGGCACCATCAATCAGACCGTCCATCACGCTGTCCCATCCGGCAAAACCACTGCAGGAGTCTGCCATGGTTTCGACACTGTTCATTTGGGAGACTTTCTCAAGCCCCCAAATTAGATAGGCATTGTTATAGCTCTTGGCTGTGTCTTCTACTCCGTTATACTGCTTGTGAGCCTGAGTAGCGGTGGCAACCTCTGGAGCCCACTGCCATTCATCCTCATCAACACTATCAACTCTCCCTGCATATTTTGTCACAAGGTTTGTCGTTATATACATTTCAATGGGCTGCGGGTCCATCTGCATCTCCATGCGACGGCGGGTAGGTCTCTGCTCAGGAAAGGTGTTGTCTTCCAGAATCACCTTGCCGTTAGTGGTGTCTGCGGTGGCGTTGATGGGCTTCATCCCTTTGATGTACTGATTGTTGATTTCTGCAGCCATATCGCTAGCCAGCGAACCTTTTGTGGAGTTGTTTTTTACCATTATTGTAGCAAACTTTTCCCATCGGTCGGTCAGACCATAGCCATACAGGTTGGTGAAATGCATGTACACTGTCAACAAGGTACCGGGAATTACGCCATCAGTACCAGTTACGGCAGGAGTAGCGTCGGCATCAGCATTGACTCGAATGTCTGGCATAGTGATTTCCCACTTTCTGAACACCGGAGCAGTCGGCCGGCTCAGTCGCACACGTTTGATCCAGTCTAAACAGAACTGGTCGGTGGTAATGACCTCAGCACGTTCTGCGTCAGTAGTAGGGCCACCTGCTTTTTGGATTTTGAAATAAATTCTACCGTCTTTCTTTTGGTCTACAACTTCCTGACCTGTTTTCAAAACATGGAAGTTCTTAACGATAACTTCATTCCCTAGATTCATAATTCTTTAATTTTTTAGTGAAACATATTATTTTTTGAAACATTTTTTCGTTACCTCTATCCTATGACTTATAATGCTGATAGGCTTTAGTCGCTGCCGCCTGCACTATCACATTGTCGTATATCGGGTCCAGCACAGGTTCTCGCTCTCGATTGAATCCGTCTATCGCATAGTCTGCCACTGTCCCCTCCGTTAGTATTATCGGCGTGGGCCGCTCCACATAACACACAAAGTAGTCCCCTTGGCTCTTGCATACCACTTCCGCGTAAATGTCACCGGCTCCTCCAATGTCTAACCGCAGCCCCCTCCGCTCGTTATATCGGAACGGGTTCCTATACACATTGTAGAAATCGTCATGCGCTATCGGTTGCAATAACACGTCTTTCTGCATTTTGCATCTTCCTACGCTCTTACGTCTTCTCAACACTTCATAGATAACGTATAACACAGCATTCTTCTCTTCGCCCATATCATCTGTGATTGTGGGCAATTTGTAAAATACGCTCTCTTCCGCTATCTTCTCCAGACTTACTACACTAGGGGTCACTATCAAACTATTGACCAATGGAACTAAGGCTTTACGAGAACGCTCATCATACTCATAACTTTCGTACAATGTTCGCACAAGCTCGTTCTGGGCATCGCTCAGGTAGATGCTTATCTCTTCCAAAGTCAGACCTGGAGCCTGTTGGCTGCTCACGTTGTCGTAAAACAGCTGGAAGGTGTCGTAAAGCTCTTTGTTCCTAGTAGTCATTTCTTATAGTTCTGTGATTACAATTTTTCTTACTATTACAGGGCAGTCATCCTGCTTCGTATCATCACGTTCTATCAAAGGCAGGATTCCGTTTTGTTTGAATAAATCATAAACAAACAAACGGCCTTTCTGCGTCCAATAGGTCCACATCACTGTCATTACACCTTTGCCATTCTCCACGGCACTTGTCTTAGACTGCGTATATCCATTTCTAAGTAACCATTGGCAATTCATTTTGCGCTGTATTCCCAATGAAGCAAGTTTTTGATTGAACGTCTTGGCAGACATTCCATAATCTGCCGCTATCTGCGTAGTGGTCACTAGGTCAGGACTTTGAAGAACCTGGTCATAATAACTGACCTTCGGCTCCATCTCCTCGATTCGCTCAGTCAACTTTAGGTTCTCTCTCTCGGCCAGCTGTCTGCGCTCATATTCGTCTGCCCATGCTCGGGCAGCCTCGGCAGGATTCGAAAAGTCAGGCATCATTGAATAACCTTTACTGATAAGTTCTTTAATTCGGTCATTACACCAGATGGCGAATATAGGTGAAAGCCATCTGGCAAACTCCATGGCTACATCTTCATGCATCCAGGTGCCACCATTATCACCATGTATAACTTTCACTAAATCAGACGAGACGCTTTTTCTCACCTCGCATAATGCTGCAATAAAGTTCTTGGTAGACTGATTATTCAGCCAATCAATAATTCTCTTTCCGAACGGCTTAGCCATCTCAGTCGCATTCACCATCACATTATTGTCTTTTGTAAAGGTGATAGGGTTGCCTTCATATGTGTATGTTTCAATTTTTGCCATGTCCTCCTCCTTACTTTCTCAGTTTTCTCTGTATCTTCATGTACAGGTCGTGGTTCTCCGGCTCGTTCAGCCACTTTGCCGCATTCCCAAGCCTCGGCTCCTCTCCATCAAAACACATCTTCAAATGCTCTTCCTTGGTATAGAAGAAACCGGTGTTCTGGTCATACAGCACTTCTTTGATTCGCGCTGCAGCTACCAGCAGGGCCTTGGTCTCCAACATCGGGTCGTCGAAGTAGCCTTTTACCCGTTTCAGGTCATTGTCAATATAGTTCGTCACTTTCAGTTGCAACATGTCAAGGCTCACAAGTCGAGACTCATGGCGGTTATCCATCATAAAGATGATATAGCGCAGCACCTCTTCATCGTTCTGATACTTGCCGTACTTCATGAATGTCTCATACTTCATGTTGGCCTTCTTACTCTTGTTCTCTATCTCGGCTTTCTCACTGCTCATGTAGAACAGCTGGGTGGCACGCGGATTGTTCTCCAGCTCTTCAAGACTTCCTGCTACTATCTCTTTATGCAGCAAAAGAATCTTGTAGTAGAAGTAATCACGGATATTGTCTAGGCGTAACACCAAACCACCTTTCTTTAACACCACACAGTTCCAGGCTCCTTCAGCTCCCGTATGCCAGTAGCTCGGCTCGCCATGTTTGCCGTACACGCTCAGGTCGCGACCTAACACTTTCTCAAAGTAGGCTTTTTCGTCTTTCGTCAGCGGGTTCATCAACTCACTGCTGCCCCTTTTCGTAGGCACATACAGCGGCCATTCGCTGCGGGAGCCCATTCCGCCATAGAAGTCTCCTTCTTTGTCTGCCGTGATACCGCGGTAACGTTCAATGAAACGTACCACAATAACATCTGGTCGCAGCGGGTTCAGCTCTACTTCCTCTTTCGGTGTCTCTTCTGTTACAGGTTCTTTCAACAAAGTATTGTCTTCAAGTCCTGACGGTTTTTCTTTTTTTACATAAGCCATTTTTAATCTCCTTTTTTTATTTTCTTATAGATTCTTTTAATATCTTTATGTTTTTTCTTATTCTAGAACCTGTAGGGCAGTCTCCCGCCCTACAGATTGTTTTTGGCTTGGATTAACCAAGCACATAGCCCGAAGGCTTATACACGAGACATCTGTATGGGTCGCGTACATAACCGCCAAAGGTGGCCATGACTCCCATAGAGCTCTCGTCCTTGCCATGGGCTCGGAGGTTATTAGGCAGAGAAAATCCCCAAGGATTGCGGGCACCGATGACATAGAAGAACTCATCTTCAAACTTGGTATCTTTCAGTCGGCAGTTCACGAAGTTCGGGAATGCTTCGTTGCCCAGGTCCATGATGTAGTATACATACGAACTCATCGTACCAATACCATCGGGGCCAGGCTCCATGTTTCTGTCGGGATCGTCGAGCTGGGCATCCACCATAAAGTTTAGCTCGATTCCCATAGGTGCGCGGTAGGTGGTAAACTGGGCACCATAGCCGAGGGCAACACTGGCATCCTTACTCGATACTCGATTGACAATACCCAATGTCGAGGATATCTCCAACTGTTTCCATCCCTTGGTTTGGCTTTCAATCCATTGGCTGGCCTGTTTCATGCCATAGGCTCCGGTCACTACAACCCACTTACGGCGGTTCAAAGGCACCTTCCCTTCGATGACGGCCTTGGTCAGCATGTTCACCATGGGCTCCAGGCTGAAATAACGGCCAAATCCGTTATACTCGCCTACATTGCCGCGCTCAATCTGGGCAATGAAACCGTCTCCCTGCTTCTCCACGTTGCCACTCTCACCCAAATTCAGGTACAGACCGCTGGCAGTGCGGTTGCTGCGGGCAAAAAGACGCACACGACTTTTCTCTTCTTTCCACTCTTCACGGAAAATCTCCGACTCCAGGTCAAACCACGAATGGTAAACACCTTTCTGACCACTACTGGTCACGACGGGTATGTCTACCAGGAATGCCTGCTGTCGGTCGGCTCGGCCAGTAAAGGTCTTGTCCTTACGGATGGTAGTCCATTCACTGCGGTCTCTGCTCATGGTTTGAGCTCTGATACCGCCACGGGGATTTGAGCCCTCCGACTCGGCAAGGCTATACTCGTAGGTAAACTGCTCTCCGCTGTACAGCAGGTCTTTCTGCATACCGGTGTCGTTGCCTGTCACCAACTGCACCTCGTACACAGTATCGCTGCCCTCACTGATAGGTTGCTGCACGATCTGCATCTGATAGTGGCTGCGCATTCTGCCGATAAGCAACTCGCCAAAATGGAAAAGCTTGGTACGAAAGACGAGGAAGAAATGCTCTCCTCCTACACCGATGGGGCCGCCAGTGTAGTTCTCGTCAATCACGGCGCCATTCATCAAACGGGCCTCTTTCAGCTCACACCGTTTCAGGCGGCGGCCGATAGTCTGCCAGCTAAAGGGACGGTCATCGTCAAAGTACTCCGTCTTCTGATTGCTGATGAGTGTGTCGAAATTTACGTCGTCATTCTCCGTTCCAAATCGTTGGATTACCTCTGGGATGCTGATGTCTTTCAACATTCCCAAGGCTGCTAGGTGTTTACGATGGGTGACCTCGGTGGCTATCGTCTGAGGTCTGGTAAACTGATACGGTCTAAAATTACTTGGCATTGTTTCTTATTTTTTGGTTGATATTCTACTTTTTCTTCTCTATTCGTCGGTGGCTAGCCCTTTTATCTGGTCAAAGTCTATCACCTGGCTGAGTCCTTCCGTGGGTGCAAAGCTACCGTTCGGCTTACGCGAGGTTCCGTTCACAAAGGCATCTTCAAGCCGTTTGTTTATCTGCTTCTCCGCTTCGCTTACCGGTCCTTTGAAGAGCTTCGAGAAGTCTTTTCCCTCATTGGTTAACACCAGTATGGTGGCAAACAATCGATTCGCTTCGTCTGTATGCTCTCGGCAAAACTTCGTCAGCCCACTCACTTTCACCGGGTCTCCTTTACTGTCTCGTACCACATTGCCATCTGCGTCTTTCAACTCATACGTCGGCTTGCCAATGTAGTCGAAGATTTCTTCCCGCTGACTCTTTCCTACCTTCAAGTCCTCCAGGTAGCCCTTGCCGTTCATGACTTCCTCACGCATGGCTTCCATCCGCTTTCGGTTATCCTCCAGCTGTTTCTCACGGGCTTCCTTGGCTTCAGCGACGGCATTCTTGTAGGCATTGTCGTAGGTCTCTCGGCAGAACCTCAATGCCTTCTTGGCATCATCCCTGTCCTTGCCACTGTCGAAACTCTTATCTATGAGTTCCTTCATGTCTTCATCAGAGTATCGTTTCAGTCGGTACTGCAATGTCAAAATGGCTTTTCGCGCTTCATCGCCATTCGGACCTTCTTCTTCCAGCATCTTTTCGTCATAGTCGTTCAGCCGCTTCGTCTCGCGCTCGTAGAACTGCACTGCGCTAGGGTTCATCCCAGTGCTCAGTATCTCTTCCAGCCGCTTCTGATTTTCGGCTAAACGCTTCTGGTCCTCGCTCCGCAGATTCTCTATCTCCTGCTGGAATAGGTCTTTTAGTTCACTAGCCTCTTTTACCGATGCCAGTGTCTTATCATCAAGTGTGCGTAGAACACCAACCTTTTTCAAATCTTGTAAAGCCAAGGCAATGGAGGATGGTGTTTCAGGAGAACCTTGACCTTTCGGGTCGGTGTCCTCGCTCACTTCTTTTTCCTTTTCCTCTTCCTGCCTACCTTGTCCGGACGTGTTTTTTTCTTCGCCCTCGGCTTCTGAGTTATTTTTCTTTGTTTCTTCCTTTCCCTCTGGTTCCTTGCCCTCTTCCTTTTCTACTACCTCTTTCTCCTCTTCTGTCTTCCCTAGCAATTCATCCAAAGGGACGAAGTCGGGATCATCCACCAGAACGATTCCTGCTCCGTAATTATCAGAATCATCTGCCATTTTTATCTCCTTTTGTTATTATATTATTTTTTTGTTCGTTATAATTTTTCACCTGCAAAATTACAATGTACTTCCCTCTCTGAGTTCCATTTAAAGGTTCATCCTTTATTCATGTCTATCTAATCTATCTTTTCTATCTATCTTAAAGTTTCAACCTTTTTACTACTTTCCCTACACATTTTTTCCTCTATCTTTGCAACTAATTAATAATTCAATATTATGGCAACTTTTTTCGCACCCACGCCTACTTACAAGGCTCCTACTTTCCAGGAACTCGCTGCCCCGCTCGAAATCTATCGGCAGGCTTACAGCCAGTTGGAAGAAAAATATGATGCCGAGAAAGACAAAGCGGCTATGCTTCAAGCCATGCTCGGCACAGATCCTGACAACGAAATCAGCAATTACATGGCCGATTACAACGCCCTCATGGACCAGACCGCCCGGGCTTACTCCAATGGCACTCTGCCTTATTCTCAGCTGGTCCAAAACTATAAACAACTTCGCAATATATGGCAGGACAAAGGTGCCAAGATGACTGCCGCTATCGACTCCTTTACCAAGTACAAAGATACAAGAAGTAAGATGCCTGGCGCAATAGGTCCCGAATATTCGCTTTGGGATTTCCTCAAACAGCCTACCCGCCAGTACAGCTTCATCAATCCTGCCGACGTGGAGAAACAGAGCGCAAACTTGTTCAAGAGCATATCTGCTAGTATGCCTCCGCAGGTACGCGGAAGCTTCATGAACGACGCAATGATTATGATGTCGCAGGGTATGTCGGCAAACGATATTCTCGGACTGATGCAGCACGACTCTCCATACTCTCCTTTCGTCCAAAATATCCAAGGAATGTACGGCGACGAGTACAACAACCTTGACGACAACAGTAAGCGCCAGTATGATATGGCTATCCAACGCGGTGCTTTCGCAGGTCTCGAACAGATGAAAGCAATGGAGAATCCGATGCTCGACCAGCAGCTGAAAAAAATGAGGTTGGCTACTTCTAACCTAGCATACCAAGATGCCCTTATCGACCACAACAACAAGGTCACGTTAAACAACACTTGGGCACAGCTGCCTGACGGTACTTATGTTAACGGTCTAGGTGTTCCAAGTTTAACTGTACCCAAAGGTGCAAATATTGTAGATTATACGACTTTGGAACAAGTAGCAAATAGTGGCAAGTCTAAGAAGTCTAAAAATGAAGATCCTTCCGTATACTCTTTTGAAAATGTCTATGGCTATCCCGACATTAACGAACATCCGACTATGAAAGGCTTTGCCAATGTGGTTGATTCAGACCCAATGAAAATCAATCCCAATAAAAAACTTGACAATCTGCCCGCTTCAGGATTCTCATTCTATGATGTTAACGGTGCTAAAATATCATTAAAACCAGTAGCAGCGTTTAACGCAAAAGGAGAAGTTGTAATGGGTGTAAATGGGAAAGGCAAAAAGGTGAACAATATAAACGATGCGGAAACGGGCACTATTGTCGGATATGGCTTCTATAAAGGCAACCCAATACGCAACAACATCAACGCCAATATCAAGACAGGTTTCTCAGCCGCTATACCTATGAAAGTACAGGAAGCTATTAAGGCTGATCCAAATCTCGACAATCCGGACTACATTATTATGAAAACCAAGAGCGACAATTATGTCGTTATGACTGCTAAATAAATTTCATTATGCCTATACCTCATTATCTAGAAAGCTCTGCTGCCATACGTCAAAGACAGTACGAAATACGTCAAAAAACTTTGCAAGATAGACGAGACTATTATTTGCGTACGCATCCCGTAGAGGCAAAACTCCAAGAACAAGAACAGCAAGATGCTGAACAAGCCCAAAAGTTGGCGAATATCCAGGAACAAAATCCTAGAACCTTTTGGGATAATATGTTCAACCAAAAGCCTATTGAAGCAGAACTGAATCCTCTTTATGCCATCGATTCACCGACTCTGATGGGTCTGCAACGTGACCAGTTGAAAGATGTGCCTTATTTCGATCCTCAACCTATCAACAACTGGAAACAAACTTTCTTGTTCCGTCAAGGCACTGTAAGAGCTACACAGCAAGACAGGCTTGCAATGTTCGGCATGGATGACTGGTCGAAAGGAGAATTAAAGAATATCCGCTATAACTACAATCTTCTTCGTTCCAACGGCAAATTCGACTTGGCCCAACAGTACCTAAACGACGTTGTAAACGACAGGTACAAGTTGGTGGCAACGGAAACAATGCCGCAACGCCAGCGTGACAACATCATCCGCCAGCGTCAAATACAATCGGGTCAGAAATACGACAACGTGGACGTAAGCCCTAACTCCACTAAGGCTATCATGCACGACCTGCTACCCAACTACCGTGAGTTTGAAAACTCCAAGAACCATCTTGGTCATAGATACCTCGACTTCTCAGACGCGGAACTATCAATGATTGGCAGCAAATGGAAAGACATCTTACGGATGTATGGTGAAAACGACGCCTACTCTTTCCTATACAACACAGTCCAGCAGCGTATTGCCGATAATACCCCACTAGGACAACGTGTAGTCAATGCAGGCTACGGTCTTATCACCAACGGAGTATCTACTGTCGCTTCGTTAGCAGGTATGTTAGGCAGTGTATTTGACTTCAATGCCTCTAACAATGCAGCTTACAACCCTAGCGACAATTGGTTTCAGAACAGATTAAATATAGGCATCGACAATGCAGTGACCCGCTGGGCAAAAGACCTTATGGAATATCAGACGTGGAACCCGAACAACATCACTGACGATATGAGGACTATCGGCGGACGGTTCGCTGGTGCTATGCGTGGCCCTGGACAGGACGTTTTTAACGACCCTTGGCTGCTGATTCCCGAAACCGTCAAACAGCTAGGCTACATGGCTGGCTTTATGACAGGCTCCGTGGCATTGTCCGCAACTACAAAAGCTACCACAAAAGCTTTGAATAAGACTGTCACGAACATCATCAAGACCGCCAGTAAGAACACGTTGGCAACTCAAAAAGCATTGACTAAGTTCAACAATGTCATGGCTTCTACTGATCATGCGCTGAACCTGCTCAACGCCGGCGTAGTATCATCCGTAGAAGGTGTTCAGAACGCTATCGGCACTTATGACGATGCACAGCATGGCGAATACCAGGCCCTTGCCACCAAGCTGGGTCTTAACCCACAGCAGAATTCCACTTTTGAGGATATTTTGAACAACCTCACGCTTCATCAGATGGCTGACATGGGAGCTTCTTCTGAGGATCCTCAGCAACTTTATGACCGTCTGTATCAGCAAAACTACGAGAACTTGCGCGGTTATAACGACATGATTATTGACAAAAGTCGCGAAGCCGCACGAAAGGACTTCTGGGTGAACGCAGCCATTAATGGTCCTATCAACATGGCTACACAGCAGTTTCTGTTTAGCCCTGCCGTCCGTGACGCTATCCACGGCTCCCGTGTGAACAGAGCACTCCGCCAGCGTACCGAGCCTGCTAGACAGAGAAGACTTGAAAGAGCCAACTCACGAAGAACAAAAAAAGGCAAAGAGCCCATAGTAATGGGTGAGGACTATATAAACCCAACATGGGCTATAGTGAAAGGTGCTATCGGTGAGGGCCTGGAAGAATATCTACAAGAGGCATCCACCGACGCAGCACAGGGTTCTTCCCTTCACTATGTAGACCAGTTCTTGAAAGACTATTCCAATGCTGACGCAATCGAAATATTCTCCGACGGACTCTCAGACGCTGACGAACCCAACATCCCTACTGTCGGTGCCTACTTCCGTTCTGCCGGCAAGGCACTGTTCTCACGTCAGGCAGCCGAGAGCCTGCTTCTCGGAACTATTGGTGGAATGTTAGTGCCAAATTTCAACGTAACTGCAAAGGCAAAGGATGGCAGCGACAGAAATGTATGGCTGCATAGAGGACTACGAGAGGACGGTTCGGAAGAGACTCGCTGGCAGGCGATACGCCGAGCAATACCTCTCAGCTTTACGCCTGTAGCAAATGCTCGTGAGGCCATGGCATACAATAAGCAGATGGCTGAATACGAGAAAGAGATCAAAGAACGCCTAAAGTCGATGGTCGGCGACAATCCAGAAAAACTGGAAGACCTCCGTTCTGTCGTCAAGCTCATAACCCTGCAGGATCGCAAACAGGATGCCATGCTTAACCGTGACGATTTCGTTTACCGTAACGCAAAGCTGGAAGAGGCAGTGGAGCTTTCCTTGCTTTTCCGCAGACGTCCCAACAGTAACGCCGCTAAGATGTACTATGATGCCATGCAGCGCATAGCTAACATGTCCGAGACTTCGGATGACGCAGCACAGCTTGCACAGATAGCTGCTGAGGCTTTAGCTGATAACGACATGTACACCGATGACGATGGCAATCTAGACACTAAGGCTTTGTTCGGTCAGATTAAGGCTAACGCACAAAAGCTACTAGATATTCGCGACCGGGTTGCCAAAGAGGACAAGCGCCTTAACAGACTCTACGGCTATAACCTTTCCGTGGATGCTCGCAAAGCTATGATATTTGGCAGCATCTTACAGGACAACCTTGCGGAACGCCTTGACAAGCTCACTAACGAAGTAAGTGCTGTCACAAATCAAATATGGAAAGACAACCTTTCTGACCGACAGGCTTTTGTCGAGGACATTATGAAGTATCGTTCTATTGACAACGCCAAAAATTTAAGAGCGCAGTATGAGGCCCGGCTTTTGGAACTCGAAAATGAGTTAGCGAAAGAAGAGAACAAGGACAACCAAAAACTGGAAGACGAAAAAAAGGCTGTAGAGGACAAGCTGGATGCTGTTGACAACTATATTAACGCACCCACTCCCTTCTGGGGTATCGCCACACCCGGTGTCATAGCTTCCCTTTCGCCCGAACAGCGCAGCCGTTTCATACAGGACGTTCTCAATGACGCTGCAAATGCAGAGGATAAGAACAAGCCCCATTACGACAAACAGCAACTTGAATTTATCAACATCTTCTTTGAGCAAGGCAACCGTATAGACCCCGATTTCGCTTCCAAAGCACGCGACCTCGGACGTGTCCAAAAAGCCTACGAACAGACCATAAAGGACAATGCGGATATAGCCTCCAATCCGAACAAGCTGGCTTCACGCATCCGTACCAACCAAGCAATTGCCATATCACGCATCTACGAGAAACGTGTGGACAAACTCCAAAACGAAACCACGCAAGAGGGCTTCGACAACGCGATGAACGACATCCGAAAGGATTTGAACGCTTCCCAGTGGACACAACTCCAGACTTACATTCTTTCCACTGAAATTGGAAAGTCTGAACTTTATAAGAATTGGGCAAAAAGGAACGGATATGGCAAGATGATCCTTGGTCAAGACATCTATTACAAACTCGAAGAACTGCGGCAGGAGTATTTGAAAGATGAGAATGCAGACAAAAATCAAGTCAATCTTACTTTCACAAATGTAGCGACAGTGGTACGTGCTTTACTTGAAACCGTTGATTCTATTGACAAACTACCCGAAGCCATTCAGAATTATCTGAAAAATGATAAAACATGTACGGAAGATATGAAAGATGTCTTTTTGAGACTTCTTCGCGACCTCCCAAACATGATTTCTGTCAAAGAGAATGCTTCAAGACGAAAAAGTGAAACACCTCCAGCAAAAAAAGGAACGAAAGAAAAGAAGAAAAAAGATGATGCTGATATAGAGGCTAAACAAAGAAAGGGCGATGTTGCAAAGGATGATATACCGGAAGAGAATGATGATGAGGATAACCAGGTTGATCTTGAAATGGATGAGCTTCTTGAATTAGAAAGAAAAAAACAAGAAGAACGTAAAAAACAAGACACAAATACTCAGTCTAAGGAAGACAAAAAAAATAAAAAAGAAGATTTTAATGATGAAAATTTAGAGCCGAACACGGATTCTGACATTCTTGCTGATATTGTAGATAAACTATCTAATGTCGAAATCACGGACGAAATGTCGGACGATGAAATTGACTCAGCAATCAATGATGAAATTGGTATGGACGAGATTGACAGCCTTTCTAACAAACAGCTGGACGATATTATCCATACGGTAAACCTCAATGAAAGAATTAAAATTTTCTTCCAAAACCTACTCGACGACCGGACAACGCTGAAAGGAAATCCAGACGAAACTATTGATGAAGCCGAAGCAGTGGACGAAAGTTCTGAAAACCCCGGCAAAATTCTTCCTCTCAACGGCGACTCCGAAGAACGTCTGCTAACCAGTCAGAAAAGGACTAAGTATGTGTTCTATGGGCATAGTGACGAAGAGAATACTCAGAAAGGTTCTATTGGTCCCAACAGTTCCATTGTCGATATACTTGAATCACATGGAGCTTTGTCTTTTGTCAATAGTGGCAGATTTGCTGACATCATTCGTGCAAATCCCAATACTCCAATCTATTTCTTACGTTGGAAACAAGATACCAACCAAATGCCTTATCTTTTCCTGGCAATCGAGTCAGAAGAAGGTGACATCGTTATGGATGGACGTACATTCCAGATGGTAGGCTGCTTAGGTTATTCTGACGAAGAAGGAGCTGGTGAAGCCGAAAACCGCGTCATAAAGCAATTCCTTTCAACAATGGACAATGATTCCGACTTTTTGAATGGTGACGATTTTGTGTCCACTGACATGTACACGACCAAGGTAAAACAACTTTACACTGGCAAATATATTGAAAGCGAAGAACCTCACGATGTCACTAGAGAGTGGCTTGACGGAAGGCCTCTCGTTCTGCAGTTCTACTACGGCCCGAAAAACCATCCTATCGTTAACCTACCAGCCGATGTAAATGAAAGCGACATATACAGGCTTTATGTAGAAGATGAGCTTGATGACCGGTACAACGGCTCTATTTGGCTTTATTTCAAAGTGGCTGACGGACGTTGGTTCCCTTCACAGGTTACTCTTAAAATGTTCGACAGAACTGCTTACGACCTAGATGCTAACTGGGATACTCCTTTCGTCAAAGAACTACGTGAACAAGCAAAAATACTTTTTGAAAGTGCTGATATAAAAGAACGTCTAAGTGCTCGTCACCAAATCTACAGCTTACTCTATTTCCTTGATAGGGACGAGAACGATAGACCTTCAACGCCTATCATTTTTGATGATGAGCATGTATCGATTATGAACACTGGCGACCCTGCAAGCGAGAACTTGGAATCTCCAGAAGCATTAATCCGCTATATATACGAGAATATCGAAACCCGCATTTCGTTACATGACCTCTATTTCAATGAAAACCGCTATCAGAATATGCCCTATGAAGATTTCATCCTACAAAGTGGAATTCTTTCTACTACCCATACTGTGGCCGGAAACGTAAATGGAGGCTTCACTATATATGAAGGCACCGAAACTAATGCCTCTAAGAAACCTGTGGTAAGGACCAAACCCACCCGCTCCACCGAACAACGACAGCCTTCAGAAAATATCAAGGTTACTATTGATGGTATAACCCGTATCTATTACAGAACAAAGGTCGGGGATAACTTTATCGTCACTGACAATGAGGCGAAAAAACAAAATCAAAAAATTTCTTCTCTGATTTCTGCAATAATCGACAGCTTCAATATACAAAATAAAGTAGTATCTTTCCAATTTAGTGGCCGTACTTACTTAGCAGAATTGAATTATCCTACCGAGGATTCTGTTGAGGTTGCTTGGATGGGTACTGAAAAACAATATTCTGAACGAAAAAAAGAAAAGTCTATGAAAGAGGCTGTTGAAGGTACAATCACCGGCACCAAGTCCCCCGCCCAACTTAGAGCAGAAAAGCTCAGCAATGCCCAAGACCAGTTCCAAGACTTTGAATTTGCAGAGGACAACACTGCAGACGGCGTTACGCTGAATGCGACAATCACAAATTCATTAGGAAAAGAAGTGAACTACACTTTCAAAAAGTGCCACAGGATTGTTCTACGCAACTTCCCTGATTCTATTGTCTATGTCGGCTCTTTCGTCGGAGGAAATGGTAAGTTGGATACACAGTGTTTAACTGTTATCGTATGTGACAGGGACGGCAATGTCGTGGGATTTGAGTCATTTGATAACAATGATGGATTAAAAACACGCAAGCCTAAGATGTATCCTAACGACGCATTCAACCGTGCCGCAGGTGTTTCTATCCCAAATTGGCTTGAACAACAAGGACAGCAGGTTTCTGCCGAGGAAAAAGCTCCTGCTCCCAAAGAAGCTCCAATTCCTAAACCCAATCCTGAAAACAAAGCTCCAAGGACTCGTTCTGCCAAGACAAAAGAAGATATCGGCACAGAACCTAATCAGAAAAGTAGCCAGCAAAAATCTTCCAATCATGTTGAGCCAAGTGCGGATGCTATCACCATGAAGCCTAAGTTCAAAGGTGCCTCGGAAGAGAATTGGGAAAATCCAGCGAATGATGGCCTTTACCATGACGATCCCGAATTGGTAAGACTTTGGAACACCTACTGGTCTCTGAATACACTTGAACGTATGGATTTCCTCATGGAACACCCCGACTTCTTGAAAGGTCCTCTACCACTCGCACAAGCTGTAAAGCATCTTTGGGAAATGGTTAACCGTTCTATCATTCGCAGATACCAGGAACAAGCAGAAGGCCCCGACGAGCATGGCACCATTAAGAAAGACGATGATGGTTATTGGCGTTGGAGTATACTATTCCGCAACGCTCTTAAGGACGGCGAAAGCGATGAGGTCGGCGAGGCACGCATTGTAGAAGAGGATATGAACAAGTGGTACGAGAAAGCCGGATTCTCTTTCGGACCTTACAAGATAAACGGAACAGACTGGCTCCCTTTCAAACATGAATGCCTAAGACGTGTTTTGTCGATGTCTATGGAACAAGGCCGTAAATGGGTAGAACAGATGTCAAACGCGACAAAAAGCGATGCCAAGGCTCTTGCTGAAAACCTCATCAACTGCCACTAATCAATATCACCAAATTAAAAAGGGTAGCCATTTTTGACTACCCTTTTTTTGATTATAATATCTATACTCTCTATTTTTTCTATCACTTCTATTCTTTTTGACTATTTATACCCTCCCTCAAATATCGTGAATGCATAGTCCTCTGTGGTTAATTCATAAGCTTTCTTAATTTGTGAATACCAGGGTATCAAACTTATCAAAGCCTTGTATCCTTTGGAATGACCCTCATATCTTCCACTCTCGTAATAATCAAACCAACTTGCAGGATTAATTACTGTAATCACATTTGAGGTTACATTCACAGCAGCTGCCGGTGACCTGAGTATTTTAAGTCCTTCTCCGATAATGTCAAGTCCAGGAGTCATTGCAGCTGTTTCCATATACAGACGGTTCAATTGATACTTTAATTGCCTGCCCCACCAACTATCAAGGCTGTCAATCCATTTTTTATCGTCATCGTCATCACCTAAACCGAATAAGCCTCTCCCTAGCAATATCATCAAAACAACTTTAAAAAATGTCTCTACACCGGCCATCTTGATATTGGCTTTCTCCTGTTCGCTCAGTTCATTCCAGACGGTTTTTACCTTGAAATTTTGTTTTCTGATGTCCCCTATCCAACGGAATACTGTCCTATAGTACCCTTCTACCCAATCGTCCGCACTTGCCGACCAATGGGATTTACCATATCGTCTGCCAATACTTGCTGGCATCCATTGTCTGAACTGCATGATAAAGCGGCCCCATACTGAACGGTTTATCATTCCCTTGTCCAAAGCTCCGTATGCTCCGTGCATTCTATGGTTGGCATATTTCAGCTGCTGCTTCTTTTTCTCAAATTTCTTTCTGTCGAACTCTTCCCATATCACTTTGTCACCTTTGCGGACTTCTTCCTTTGTTAGCCTCTTCCCATCTGCATCAACAGGATTCCCTGTCTCGTCAGTTTTCATCACCATGGTGCCAGGTTTCACTCGCAAAACAGGAATCCCCTTTTCGTCATCTTGTATAACTTCATAACTGTCAAGTAAGTTCGTGATTTTACCATCTGCGTCTTTCGCAGCAATACCATGTAACATAGCAAACATCGGTATGACATGCAAGTAATGTTCTCCAATTTCCTGCATGAAGAACGAGGCACTTTCAAAACCATCGCCAATAATTCGATACATGGCATTGTTATAGGTCTTTGTTCGTGTGATGCCATCATAGAAGTCATCCAGGCAGTCATACTCTCTCACAAGCATATCAAGCTTGTTGTCTTTCACATTGGCACCAATTTGTCTAAAATGACCGCACAATCCTGCAAAGTACCTACCATTTGCAATCCGCAAATCATTAATGTTGAAAAGTCGCCCACCGGTAGAGCTAATAAACATCTGCTGCGCTCCCATAACGATATTGTTGATACCGCTAAACACGTTGAAGCCCATTCCAAGTACACTTACGTAATTCTTCACTGCATCCCCAACCTTGGTCAACATAATGTCTTTCGAACCTATTTTGATACTCGATCCGGCATTCTTTCTTTTGCCATAAACGGCACTCAATGTATATTGGTTGAGCAATTCACCCATACGCAGCTGGGATGCTTTCATGGTATGCTCTTCCTCTCTTTCTTCCTTGAATGCTTTGTATCTACGAAATAATTGGTAACTACCTGACCGCTGGGCTACCTCACGTTCCATAAGCTGCTGCTTCGTTAGTTCTAACAAATCTACAATATTCGACATTTCATCGTAGTTGATTACCGAAGCGGCAAAGGCCAGCATAGATGCGGAAAAGTCTGTGTTAAGGTCTTGCATGTTGTCTAGACGTTTCACATAGTATAAAGGCACCCTATCATAGATATTCCCTTGGGCATCGACTGTGACATATCTCTTTTTTTCTTGCTTGTCCATATCCTTTTTGATTCCGGACTCTGTATCCACGCTTTCATTGTCACCAAAATCAAGTTCAGTTTCTCGTTTCGCAAACAGATCTTGGATGCGTTGCCATAATGCTTTGGGCCTTATTGACTGTAGTCCACTCTTTCTCATCATTACCGCCTGATGGACTCGCATAGAACCTTTGGGTGTCAATCCCGTAAGCTCTTTCTTTATTTCCATCATGGCATCATAATACTCTCTTTGTTCGGTTGTCAGTTTGTCAAGTGCATCTGACGGATAGAGACTCTTTTTGGGTACTTTCTCCGTATGGGTAACCTTTCTTCCATCAGGCCCCATCACTTCATATGACACTTCTTTCGTCCTTTCCTTCTCCCAGGCTAACAATCGCCGATAAATCATACTGTTGCTTAAAGGTTTGCCTTTAGCGTCCAAAGCCTTTGTTGTCTTTCTTTCTTCTTTGCCATCTACTCTTCTCCAAACAGCTGGATTTTCTTCGCTTACGTCCCCTTTCAGATAACGTTTGAATTGCCGTCTTTCTTCATAGTATCTGTTATAGTCAATTTCGTCTATGATGTCGCCTGTTGGGTTACCGTCCTGGTCCAACACATACATGAATTTTGTTTCGAGCTTGTTCTTCTCAGCCTGTTCCTGTATCTTTCCTATACGGTATAACATTTCTTGCAGACGCTTGTCAGTACGCATCCTTGCTGTTTTGACTATCCTGTCATATAAGGAAAGCAATGGGTCACCTGCATCTTCCATGGCACACACCAGCCTGTCAAACATCGACACATCGCTGTCAGCTCTTTGCAGCAGGTCTTCAAGGATAAAGGCATCTCCTTTATTTCTACCCATCGTTGCCACTTTGTCATCACCCCAGTATTCTTTAAGAAAGCTGTAAACCAAATTGAACCGTAACGATTCATAGATGCCGTTTGTTTCAGTGATAAGTTGGTTGAAATCCTTTGCCGCATCTTTTAATGCGGTTATCTGTTCATTCGTAAGTGATTTAGTTACTTCTTCACCCAAGGTCTTGTCAAGGTTTACTAGCTGGCTGACAAAATCCCCATACACATTGATGAAGTCATACAGATTACGCAATGTCGAGGCTGTGTCTTTCATCCTCCTCAACCGCAGTTGGTCGCTACCAACAGATAGGTTGCCTTCTTCAATGATCTTGCTATACAGTTTCAGTTGAGCCTTGATGGATTTCAGCTCATCCATACCGCCCTTAAGGAACTGCGTAATACTGCTGTAATATCGCTTGTTTTCTATACGTTCTGTTATTGCATTAAGCCGTAAGCGTTCTTTCTTGTTTATTTTCTTGCTTCTGTTTCTACGCTGCACAAGCGTGAGCCTCTTTATCTCTGTCGTCACAGCCTCTTCCGCAAGGTCTGAAAGGGTCTTGATGTCTCGATTTAGTTTGTAAAATGCCTCGCTTTCCAAAACATGGTTCTTGTCAAAATCCGCCAGTTGCCTTTCGTCGAATATATCATCCGTTATCCTGTTTACGATTGTAGGCACATCACTCAACAGGTTTTTGACAGTCTGGTCGTTTATCCTTAGCACACTGCGTTTAATCCAATCCCATATTCTGCGGAGCAACGTCTTCGGTGCTTCTTTCTGCTGCAATTCAATTGGATTCCCTTGGATGTACGATGCTAGTAGTTTTCCGGCAGCTTCCTCTCGCAATTTAAGGAAGTTATTGTCATACCTGGCCGCATAAAGGTCATACTGGTCCCCGAGTATCTTTTGTACCGCAGCTTCATCCAATACTGCGATTAATCTTTGTACTAACGGTTTTGCATGCATACCCCTCAACCAAAGATGGGCAAATTCCTCTGGGAAGGCCTCTTCCCCCATTTCTCCTTTGGCTATGCTTATAACTGTTAGAAGCCCTTCTGCGTTTGGCCTTGCATCCACTCCGCTAAACCTGCCGTCAAAGCTCTCACTCTCTATTACATTGACATCAAATCCCAATGAACGCAAAACGCTTCTCAGTTTTTGGTTTAACGCATTCTGGAACACCATTTCTTCTTTGGCACCTGCATTCTCTATCCCGACATTGTTTACTTTGATGACAAATCCGTCACCGCCACGTTCAATTGTGGCTACTTTGTCGGGATTCTTTTCATTAAATGCCCTGACACGCTTACCTATTTCTTCAGCATCTGAATATGATTTTAGCTTACCATCTGGCGTTATGGCACCCAACTCATATTTCTCTTTGGTGTTGTTATTGTCGTTCACCTCTTCATCCAAGCGTAGCTTTTCTATTAACGATGCCATTGTTACTTCGCCGTTCTCGTCAAGCTCTACTCCCTCCATCTTACGAAAGGTAGGCGTTAATGATATGTTATAAGCCTCGGACGCTAGCGATCTGTCTCCCTTTGTGTAGTCGATAAGACTTTTCCAAAGGGGGCTTTCCTCGCCATTACTCAATGTCGGTGTTATCTTACAAGATTCTCCCATTCCTTATGTTTTTAGTTACATGATTTGTCTGGATTTTCTTCTATCTCTTTGTTTATCTGTCCTGCGATTTCTCCCAGTTTTTCAGATAGACTTGTCTTACGGATATTACGCTGTTCTATCGTTTCTTTTGGTGCTCTCTTACGATACCGGTTTTGCTTTTCTCTCGTTTCTTCATCAATCATACTGAGCATGTCGGCTGCTGCTGTCCGCCTGTCGTACTCTTTCAAGTTGTACCTTACCCCAAGTTCGTTGGCTTTGGTGTATAGCACTTGGGATTTGGAACTCATTCTACGTGACGGTATTTTAACCATCAGCTGGCGGTCCAAATACTTTTCTTTGTTTGTTACTGCGACAACCAACGCATCAGTGTCTTCAGCTGTTGGCACTTCATCGTATTCCTCAATAAATTTCTCATTATAGGCATGATTGAGGATAAACTGCATGATGAAGTTGTCACAATCGTTATAAGTCATTACTTTACTTGATGAATGATCCGAGGAATGTCTCTTCAATAATGCTTCTGGGCTTTGCAGGCTCTCGATATATCTTCCTCCCAATATCTGTTGTCTCAGCTCCGGGGGTGCCAAATGGGCAAAATTACGAGGTAGATAGCCAAAACCACCTCGTGAAACAGCATAGATAAAGAGATTCTGGGCAAATTCCTTTTCCTTTATATCTCCATTCATCATTTCTGTCCAGGCATTTGATATAGCCTGTTCTCCATCACGTCCGAATTGAGATGTGACAGTTTCGATGACACGTATCGGCATCCTTCTGTTTTTTCTGTTCACTCTCAATGCCTGGAGAAGCGGATTGTCTTTGTATTTGCTTTTCCGTTTCATACTCATTAGTGTCGTCGGCAGATTCTTGAAGAGACGTTTTTTGTTATTATGCCTCTCCTTTACATCTTCACCTGGCAGCCATCTGGGTATGTCTGTTACTGCATATAGCATAAAGTCTTTGGCCAACTCGTCTATTTCATCATTGCTCAGACGTATGCCATGATTTGTGAAATAAGACAGGATATATTGGAACTGGTCAGTGTATTGGATGAAATACTTGCCAAAAAGCAATTCTGAAACACTCTTCGTATTTTCTCCCATATTGATTGTTGTGTCGTAAAACGCTTTGAGGATGGGCGACACTTCTGTTATACGAACAACCCTTCCATTGTCATCGTATGTTCTAAATCGTGTCTCTCCTTCGGCATTGGGACTGTACAACCGCTCAACTCTGTTGTACATGGCAACATTATCTGATACTCTGGGACCCGGTGCATTGGTGACACTGTTGAATTTCGTCGCAAATGTGAGGTCGCCTAAGTCTGTTCCAATCTCTTTCAACCCACTGAACAGCATCAGCAGGTTCTCGTCAAGTTCACGTTTCGAATCACCGTCCATTTGAGCCAGTCCATGTTCGACTTTTATATTCTGCTTAAGAATGTCAGGCTTGAAACAAAATGCGTCATTCAAATGACGTGAAAGGTTCGCTTTCTCTTTCCTCCAGTCTTTGTCAAAACGTGCCTTATAAACATCGGATATTACATCTTGAATATCCACATAATGGCCTGTATTGCTTCTACGCTCGTAAATCTCGGTGACTTCTTTAATGATTGGCTGCGACATCAACAAACCTACCGTCCTTGGGCTGAAACCAAGACGTATAAGCACCATGGCTGCATCTACTGTCGTTGTATTGATGTTCATAAAACTCAGCACTGGGTCTTTGGCGGTATCGACAGAAGCCGCAAGATAACAAGCGATGTTCTTACTGATAAGGTTTTTGTCTAACGCTCTCAGTTTGTCTATCGTGTTATTCATGTCAGGGCCTACAGTTATTTCTTTCCCGCCTTCCTCTATCTTGAATATGAAAGGCACATCCCTCATCCCGCTTAATTCGTATGCCTTTGATGTCATGCGGACTGTGGTCGGGTACATGGATATAAAGCCATGGCTTGTATTATTGTTGGCGAAAACACCAATCAGCTGGCCGCCAGTCATATTCTGCTTGTGGAAATAGACCTGTGTGCTGGCGAAGCAGATGTTACGTCCACTCTCCATAGAACTGCCCTCACATTCGACTACCTCTTTGGCTACCTCTCGCAAATTCTCAAAGTTGCCAGGGTTGAAAAGCTTTTCCACAGTATCTGCATTGGTGAGTACAGAATACTGCATCATAAGCACTTTATTGTCTCTGCCTTCACGTGTGGTCAGGTTCTTACTGAAATGGAACCTGCTTGCATAATCAGCCTTTCCTCGATAGCGTTCTTCTTCTTCTTCTGACTCAATGTAGTCTTCGGGTTTCGTTTTTTCCGGATCGTAATCATCATTGGGCTGCATCGAAGGCACCATGATGTACATCTTGTCAATATCGAAGTCGGAACCGCTCAGCGTGGTAATCTCATAAGGCATCATCACCACTTCTCCCGCTGCCCTAGGCGTGAAACCGACAATCTTCATCGGCACCATGGAATACTTATCCTCCGTAGGAATACGATAACCTACGGCTTTTTCAATCCAAGCTTTGTCTTTTGCACTGATAAGATGTAGGTTCAATGCTTCCTCCAACGTGTAGAATTCTCCTGTCCTTTCCCCTTCATCGTCTCGTTTTTCCAAGATGTCTGCAAGCTCTTCCGACGGTATGGGTATCATACATTGGAAACACTTGGGCGTAATGCCGTCAGCCTGGTACTCTATCTCCAGCCGTCTGCTCAATCCATAGGCAGAGGTCTGAACCACAGGCCCGCCAGTAACTTGCTGTTTGTTGATACGGCTCTTGATAATGCTGTTAAGCAATGCCTCTATCTTCTGGGCCTGTGTCGGGTCTGTAAGCGGTATATTGAAATCACCGTTGCTGTTCAGCGAAACGGAATATGTAAGGTCTATGTTATATTTGCTGTCACGGCGTATGGATTCTTTCAGCAATTCCGAAATGACTTGGTTACGCTGGATCTTGTCTGCCGACTCCAGTCCCAAATCATGTACTAACTGATGATAGTCTTCCATGATATTCTTGGCTATCAGCTCTTGGTATTCGTTCTGCAATGCACGTCCGCTGATTGTATTGCCAAACATGGGAATGTCAAACATCGCCTCGTTATGCAGGTCTGTGATAGACAAGATACGCATTTGGCTTCCCATCTGCTGCTCATGGTCCTGGAAATGGTCAGGCACCGGCTGCTGGATGCCGTATTCGCTGTAGCTGACTTCATCAACATAATCGCTGTTGTATCTGTCACCCATCACATCGTCCATGTGGCTTTCGTCTGCGTAGGCAGCATCGGATAGGATCCCCATTAGCTCGCTATATGTTCTATGCTTACCATCTACCGGATTGATGTCTATTTCCCCGCTAAGGCCGCTTTTGATAGCACTCTCAAACTGGATGGTATCTATTCCCTTGCCATTATAAATTCCCTTGCTAATGACAAAACCGTCTTTCACAGTCTTGGGGGCTTTCTTTCCTACTCTATGGAATCCTTTTTCATCAACAACATATTCAAATCCGTCATCACCTTTTATCTTAACACCGTCTGAGACCATGTTGTTGTTCATCCAAATATGCCCGTCACGGTAAATCGCACGTCCGTCATATGCGGTGCCCTCCATGAAGTCGAACATCGCTATCAGCTCGTCACCAAATTGTATTCGTTTGTCATCTGCAGTTTTGTTTACACCACGCAGGATAGCATCAGCAAGGAATATCATGTATTCACTATTCTTCTCCTGAATAGGGACTTTTCTGTATGGAAATACCGCTGCTCCACCGTCACTGACTTCCGGTGCATAGTTGAGCTTGTCCATCTGTGCGTACACAAAACCTTTCAACGGCTGGCACAAAAAGTCAAGGTCAGTCACATTGAAATTGCCACTTATGATACGCTGGTACGCTTCTTCTTGCTTACCGCTCATATCCCACTGGCCCTGCATGGCAGCACGTTTTCTATACGATGTAGGACAACAATATCCCTGAGCGTTTGCCACATCGTTTTTATCAAACATGGGGACGACAGTCTTTTTCAGATTTTCGTAATGGGCAATGACAGCCTCGCGCTCTACTCCGTCTTTCATTTCTCTCTTGGCTTTCTCGATGAGATAGTCAAAAGCATCCTCGACGGCTTTTTGGGTTTTCTCAATAGGCACCAAGAAGTCTTTCAGCTTCATGCTTCTCTCAATGCCGTCGGAGAACCTGTGCTTTCCTGTCGAATCCTCGTAGGTGGCAGTCTCATTCAAACGCATGGCTGGCGAATGGAGCTGTGCATAACGCTTCTGGAAGTCTTCCGCGTTCTTATAGTATGCTATGTCTGTTACGGTGAGCTGGATGATATTGACAGCCGCAAAGAAGTCGTTCCAAATGAACTCGCTGATTTTCTTTTTCATATCTTCTTCCAACCAAGCCCTATGTTTTTCATCCAAATTCCCCTTCATATAGAATTTGTCCAACCAGTCGTAGACTTCTACATCTTTTCTTTTGTCTTTGTCATACCTCATATGGGTATCAAAGAGGCCCATTTTCTTCCAGTATTCAAATTCCTCGTCACACTTAGCATCAAAGAACTCCGTAATATGTTTTTGTGCCGCTTCGTCAAAACTTGTATAGTCTATATCACGTCCATTGAGATAGTCCACGATATATGAGAGTATTTCGTCTTCTGTGTTCAGGAATGACAGAAATTTAAGACTGACACCGTTGGCATCGGACGACTCGAAAATAATTCTCTTCAAGTCTTTCAACGTCATATTGCCGGTCTTGTACCTACCCAGCTCGTCGGCAAACTTCGCCACATCCTTAGCACTCATGTCGAAATTCTTGATAGGTAGGCTGCCTTCAACACATGCTTTGTTCAAGACATCTTTCATCCGGTCCATTTCCTGCATAAGTGTGTTCACCAACTCATGCGGTATCATGCTCCGGCATTCGTCCAGTTTGTAACGCTTCCACCGGACAAATTCACTGCTCGGCTTGTTGGAAAAAATAGGCATCCTGTACCATGCAAATCGTTCAGTGGGTGCTACGTCTCCATGTGGCTCGTGTTCCCAATAGTCAAATTCTGTATAGAGTGACAACGCATAGCCAAGCTCGGAAAGTTTCGTGTATTCAACATCGTTGAACGATAGCTGAACCTTATAATCCAGATTGGCCCGCATCCGTTTGCCATTTTCCCCATTCAATTCCCTCAACCATGCATTCCTCCATTCTCCGTTCTTCTTAAACCATTTGTATTTGCCGTAGTTTTTCTCCATGTAGGCATCGTATTCCTCGTCACTCATGAAGTTCTCATGATTTCCCAATTCGTCGAACAGCCGCATACTGTATGACGGTGTGGCAAAGGTATAGTATGTCTTTCCGTCACTGTAGGCTGAAGACTCTACCTGCGCCTCCATGTAACCCTTGTATTTATCGTCCAACAGTCTTCTATAATAGTAATAACCTGTCTTCCCTGCGCCAAGGTTGCTGTTTTCAACAAGTAGCCGTGACGGATGGTCTTGCATGATGTATAGGATACTCATAACTTCTCCTAAGAACCCTTCTCGCTGTTCACGTGTTTCTGTGCTTTCAAAATGGTCATCAAGATAGTCTCCGACTACATCAGGATTAAGCATGCCTAAACCAATATCATAATACAATTCTGCCATCTGATCGGCCAGGCCTTTTATGAACGATTCCCTCTGCTCGCCCTGCATGCTTTTATCACGTCCCACCCATTTTTCACGCAGTTCTTTTATCTTTTTTTTGGCCTCATCGATCTTCTCTTTGTCGTATAGAGGCATGTCATCGGATGTGACCATCCTGCCCTTCTCATCTTTCAACGTCAGTGAAGAGCCGCCGCTTAGTAGCATCTCGCTTGCTTCATCAATGGCGGTCACAACACTGCCCTTCTCGTTAAGGATATGTGTTCTAAACTCGTATGTTTTTAACTTCTTGTTCCAGGTCGCTTCTACATAGGTGTATGTCAAAGTGTCTTTTCTGAAGTTCTGGAAGAACTCGCTTCGTATTGGCTCTTCTTTTATCGCATCAAGGACTTCATACAGCCACGGATTGTGGTTTGCATGACGGTTCAACTCCCTCTCCATTGCCTCTATAGTGTAGCACCCTCGCAGCCAGTTCAGGCATTTCTCTACTGCCTTCCCCGCATCTACGTATACCGGCATGTCATAACCATACCTGTCTTTCTGCATCGGGTCCACCATGCGTCCGAACAAACGGCGTATCTGCTTCGACAACGTCTCTCGCGCACTCAGCTGTCTTTGTCCTACCATCCAGTATTCTCTCTCCTGTTCTTCTCTCGCTACAATGTCATTCTGCATGGAACGCTCATCATCGCCCTCTTGCTTGACCATCTTCGGCTTTGCTACTCTCAGCTGTCTGTTCTCCAGTTCTATAAGCTTCGCACTGCCATACTCCATGAAGGCATCGAAATGCGTATAGATGAATTTAAGCTTCATCTTGTTTCCGTCTTCTACATTGTCCGAATTGAAGTACATTTCTTTGACGTACTTGAAGACGTTGTTGATGTCTATGAGGTCTAGGAATTCCTCTCGTGACAATCTAGACAAATCCTGCTCGGCGGTTTCACCGTGCACTTCCATGAAGTGGTTAAGGTTGTCCTCGCCGCTCGTCCCCTGCAATATAGCATTCCTGTACACTGACTTCTTCCTCATCTTGTCTATGAAGGCAGAAACCATGGCAACGATGTTGTTCCCAATATAGGAGCATTCGGACTGCGATATGCCGACATCATTGTGCCTTACTTCGTAAAGCAGCTGGTCTATATAGGGCTGTGAGTATTCCCTTACAAACGCCTGACGGTAGTCTTCCAACGGTATCTCCTGCGTCTCCAAGCTTGCTACATAGTCTTCATCCTCCCAGTGCATGGAACCTGTCTCATAAACGACAGGTCCTCTCTGCTCACTGAACGGCACCCATTGCAGCTGCAACATGATAGGCTCGCCCTTGTACAGCAATACGCCGTCCTCATCTTCTTCATAGTTATGCTTGATCTCCTGCTTGCTCCCAAAATCACTGGCGACGAAATCCAGCGGGTATTTGTACGGGTCTTCCTCGTTCTCAAAGGCAGGGCAGACGACATTGAAGCCAAGGACATTGGTGCCTGTGATACGGCTGTTCCCTTCCTCGTCAATGAAGATGCCGGGACTGCTGGTCTCTAACATGGACTTGTATGCCGATGTCTGCACTCCATATCCGACCAGCTTGTCAATATCGCTTTCCCCCTGCCGCTGGTAAGGGTCTGTCCTGAATGTCTTGAAGTCTATCACCCTATACTTAACACTCTTGCTGTCAGAGTCGTAGTAGGCAAGGAGCATGTCAAGCGTTCCTACCATGGTCTCACTTTTCCTGTCATGATTGTACCTCACAGCCATGGGAAACTCGTTGGTGAACACTTTCCAGTTGTTCTTGCCGTAGGCCTGGTCGAACGCATCAGTCACTTTCAGCAGGCTGTTCAGCAGGTCCGCCCTGCCTTCCTTGGTCATGTTCTTCGTCAAGAAACCACTCATCCCAGTACTTTCAAGCAGATGCTCCAGCTCGTCAAGCTGCCCCATGCCAAGTAACTCCGACATCTTGTCCATGGTCGTCTTGTCAAGCATGAAGAAGTCACGGCAAAAGCCGTCCAAGATATTACCTATTGCGACTGCCGGACGTGTATACGGTGCCATGTTGGCTTTGTCGGCTTCCGTCATTTCTGACAGGCGGCCAGATGACAACGCCGCCTTGCTCTTCGTGACACTCGTGTCGGCTGGTCTCCAATAACGTCCTTTGTCATACCAGCCGCCAGGCACCAGCTTGTCTGTGGCTATGCCATACAAATGGTTGTTCGCAAAGTCGGGATGCCGGCATATGTCGTTATTGTTTCTTTCCATCATGGCCTCTACATCCATGATCGCCATCTGCAGCTTGCTCGGGTATCTCAGCAGGTCTTTCCTAATCGGCTGCCGTTTCTCCATGACCTGCCCCTTACCATAGTACACCCGCTTCGGATTGAACCCCCTCCCGAAGTCCCGGAGGACCAACATCTCAAAGTCCTCCAGCGTCATGCTGTCTATCTCGTCTCTGCTCCAAACACCCATAGTGTCTGCCAAATATCTGAAAAATTCTGTAAGCCACTCCCTCAAACGCCCGATGATTCCAGCCGCACCTCTCTTCTTCTCCATCTTCGACAGTAACGCCTCTCCCTTGGCTCCCGTCAGCCGAGCATGCACCTCCGAGGCAATAAGAAACTCTCTACGCTCTGCCGGCATGTCTTTCCACTTCTGCCCATAGTCTGCAGACCTCTCTACCTCTCCCCAAACCGGTGTCTGCTTCATCAACGCAACTCCCCTCGCCCACAGCTCCGGGTTCGCATGCGCTACCGCCTCATCCCACAGATGCGTGTACTCGTGCAATGGCGTGTCCGCATCTAATCCTTCTTCCCGTAAATAGATGTCTCCTTCGCTCACATATCCTACTACTTCCCCATCTACCCTCTCTATAACGTCTCTACCCCCTCTTTTATTGCCTTCTTCTTCTACTTCTATACGTTTAACTCCTACTCCCATCGTCTCTAACTGCTTCACAACAGCAGCGACTACTCCCTCTCCAGCTTCCTCTTCCCTCTTCCCCTCCACAGGCTTCGCTAACCGCACACTCATGTACCCTCTCGCATTCCTCACAACCCTCACATTCTCCTCCCCAAACATTTCTTTCAATAATTCTACCTCCCTCGTCATTTCTACTCCATCCACATACTCCTTCCTATCTACTCTCTCATATACACTACCCATCATCGCGAACAAATCCTTGCTCACGCCTACTTCTCTCCCAACCATGAAATACCCCCTCAACCACTCTCCTAACTCTTTATCACTCTCTTCCGTCCACTCCTTCCCACTCTCTTCCTGCCAACGCATGATTCCAGTCTCTAAGCTCAACGCGTCTACGTCAAACTCTCTCTGAAACTCACGAAACTGCTCATTGCCCGTATTTATACAACTTGCCATATTCTATTTCCTTTTTTCTGCAAAAATACTAATTTCCTCCATCCCACTCCCTAAATAAAAGTTTCAGCCTTTACTCTAACTACCCTACACACAAAAATTTTTTTTTATTTTTTCGATTTCAATTTTATCTGCGGAAGAGGGGGATAAACCTCCTACCCCCTCCCCCCTTCCCAGAGAAATGGGGTTATATCCCCACCTATGCTGCTTTAAGTACTTTTCATGGCGAGCGCCAGGAGCCTCGCCCGCGAGCCTGCCGAGCAGCCATGCGCTGACCCAGCAAAGGCCGCAGTAAGACGCTGCCGTGACATAAACCACCACGACAGCGCGGGAACCCAACACCAAAGAGTGGGGGCATAGGTATGGTAAACACCAAGTCCCAGAGCAGAGCCATGCAGATGCCTCTTATACACAACAAAGAAGTCTGCTTTGGGCCAGTATTATGGCAAACAAAGAATTTGCTAAAAATGTGCAAGGACTGAAAGAGTTCCTTGCCAACGCCCAATTGCCTGACAAGCCCATGATTGGGCGTAAGGGATTTGGTTTTCGTCTGTGCGACAGCCGCAGACGAGTAATCCGCGTGGATGGCATGTCCATCCATGTGTCTCCAGCCAAGCTACGTGACAAGGACGGAGACACAGTGTTGACCAGCGATGGCCATCCGGTCCGTTGCGTGCCAGCCAAGTTATACAACGGCTTGAGCGATGGCGATCCCTATACTGAATATAGGGAAGAAATCGCTGCTTTCATGCACCATGTCGTGCCTTTCGGAGACTGGAAGGTCGGGGTAGTTGAATTCGACCCCGATAATGTTGCCGAATGGGACATGGCTAATGGATGGTCGCCATCCAAAGTCCGTAAGTGGTGCCATGAGCACCCTTACTGGCTGGTCTGGTGGCAGCCTGCAGATATTGTCGACAATGATGTCGACGACTTAGCAAGTGTTGAAGACTTCTTCAACACTGAGGCTGTCGCTGATGTCAGCGAAGTCCTCTAACTTGCTTGTACAATTACTGGGTGGCTACGCCCTTTCAGCCGTTCATGGTACGCCCTTGGTGAATGGCTTTCAAAAACAAAAAGTTGCGCACGACACGGATTAGTGCATAAAGAAATGACACGGAAAAACTTTACCAGCATTTTGCTGGACAACAAAATTGATAATATTATCATAATTCGCGTTCCTGACTGGAACGGAGGCCACAGCTATAAAGCTGTGTTGAATGAAGACTACGAATTCGGGGATTTCGAGTATCCCGAATTCGAGGGCGATGCTTCTAAAGCAGCCGCCCATCACTCGAAGGAGTTCTACGGCCATCGTGAGCCTTTTCACGAAGAGCCTTATGACTTCTTCGCTGGTACTCTGGCTGACCTAGTTGTAGAGGAACTAGGTCGGCTTCATGAGTACCATGAAGCACAAGCTGGCACATTAGAGCCGGCTTGGTAACACAACCAATTACCCTGATGGGACACGAAAGTGTCCTGTCGGGGTATTTTTTTTTACACCTTTTCCACCTATCCTTTCTCCACTTGCCCCCTTGCTTGGGGGGGGCTGGCACCCACCTATGGCGTTTATGGGCTTTCCATGGCGTGCCGAGAAATACGGCATACGCTGAAAAAAAATACGTTTAACAATTTAAATCCAAACAAAAATGAAACTTAATGAAAAGACAGTAGAGGAGCTGGTCGCCCTCGTGAAAGAAAAAGGGTTGAAAATCTCAACCAAAGGTAAGACCAAGGAACAGCTTGTAAGCCTTATTGCTAAGGCAAAGCCCGAACTCGTTGCCAACGATGAAGAGGAAGAAGAAGAGGAAGAGGAAGAAGTTGACGATACTGACAATCTCCTTGAAGTCCCCGAATGGGATGAAGAAGATGTTGCTTCAGTCAGCATTGACGAAGTTATGGACCTCGACTGGTTCGAGGAAAATATCCTCAAGTGCGACATCCGCAAACTCGCCCGTCTGCCCCGCAACGAACAAGGACATGCCCGTATCGCTACCCGCAAGTGCCGCGTATGGCTCTGCGACGATTGCTTCCCGTCAGTTGACGAGGATGACCCGACCTACAGGGATGAGGCCCGCAAGCTGAAAGGAATGGCCCATATCGTCACCATGACGAAAGCCGACCCGCTGTGCGCCCGTTCCGAGTGGTATAAGAAGCATGACGGCGAGAAAGCCATCGATGCCTATGGCAACCGGTTCAAGGTGAACTATGCCAAGGAAATGGCCCGCATCAACTACTTCATCCATGTGGACTCCTTTAGTGGAGAAGACACCGTCAGCGACATGGACGACCTACTGTAAACCGCGACTTTTTTGGTTGGGGGAGAAGGAAAACTCCCCCATTCCAAAAAAATGCGTATCTTTGCACCGCAAATTCTTTGTTATGCTACTGCCCGCATCACACGCCATAAGTGGTGCGGGCTTATTTTTTTACAACCATGAAAAATTACGTACACAACACGACAATCTAATAACCTTAAAACATCACAATCATGAAAAAGACAGAGAAAATAATCTTAATGGTGTTCTTCCTCGTGTGCTGCTGCTTAGCCTATGGGCAGACACCAAAGCCGTCGACATATACCAAGGACAGCAAGACCTACATCAAGATAGAACAGAAAGATTCCAAGCGCAAATCCTCCTACATACCCACAGGGTACTATGTGGAGTACAAGGGCAAGACGTACCAAGTGTACTCGCACGTGTTCACACGCGGCAAAAGGAAAGGGCAAACCGCCTACTTCATTGTCACGGGAATAAACAAGGAGGGCAAGCCTAACTACAAGGAGCTCTCACTGGCATGAACCGCAAGCCTAAAGACATGAGACCGACGAGGTACGTCATCGACGAGGGTGTGATAGCCAAAAGTCCCCTCTCCACCGGTGACGTCCTCGCCCTTCTCATGCTTTCTAACGGCGTGGAATACGTCGCCACGCTGAAAGACCTAGAGGACCGCGGATATGTCGTATACTTCCAGGGGAACTACTACCTCACGCCGACTTCTAAGGACATTTTGAGAGACCTTTTGCTGATGGCTGAGAAGACAGACGACAAAGAAAAAGCCGAGGACGTGGCAAAGAGGCTCGTAAAGACGTTTCCAGAGGGTCGACGGGACAACAGCCCGCAGCACTGGAGATGCAGCGTCAGGGAGGCATCTCTGCGATTAAGGGAGTTTTCCAAGATGTTCGGCACATATCCAGCCGACGACATCGTGGACGCAGCGAGAAGATATGTTGACTCCTTCGGAAGGGACAGACGGCTTATGCGGTCGCTGAAAAACTTCATCTGGAAAGTCGAGGAGGTGGACGGAGTGCCGCAGTACACGTCCGACCTTGCCGAATGGCTGGAGAACAAGGACGACGACGCAAAGCAAAAGCCAAACAGAATCGAAATGCTCACACTTTAAAAAGACACACCATGGAAAAAAATGTTAAAGATTCCAAATTCTACACAAAGAGCCAATTCATCTTTGATGCCAACCGATTCGGTGGTATTTGGCATGCCCATCGTGATATGGGAATATTTCACGATGTAGGAATCGGTAAAGCATTGGATAACCACGATTTTCCACTACATTGGATTAACCGAAAACTAGTTCCTTGTTTAAGGAACATTAATGACGTTATTAATGCCAGAAACATTGCAGCAGTAATGCAAAAAAGGCCACACAACTACTATTAATCTCGTATGCAAAAAGCAAACAAAATCGCACAAAAAAATAGGCAAAATCGATAAAAAATGCATTTTACAAATAAGGTATATTAGGGGAAGTTACCCCCCCTATATATATACTTCGTATATATATAGCACCCCCCCTAGAACCCTCCGGCTGACGCACCATGGCTGACGCACCACGCTGTACCCGCCAGAGGCTGCCGCAGCGACTTGGGCG
>AUXO013626546.1_pt1 | contig 40054 bp, 40 predicted proteins | sample 768731 | NCBI WGS metagenome assembly AUXO01 (sample SAMN02715735, study PRJNA202380) | gut metagenome | biome: sheep rumen | host: Ovis aries | place: New Zealand: Palmerston North | reverse complement strand
GAGCGGCCCACCAGCCAGATTCTCCTTATTCTCCTTCTTCCCCCAGTCTAGGAGGAAGAAGCCAGCCAAGGCCAACACGATAACCAAGGCTGCTAAAAACATAATTAATTTCTTCATTTCTTCCTTTATTTAGTCACTGTTTGAAGTTGCGTATCGCCTGGCTTGAAGAGCAGACCGGTAGCCCGGCGTGCATCAGCCTTATACGTCTTCCAAGTGAGCTTGTTCCACTGAATCTTATCGGTATTTTGAGCCACTGGCACGTGAGGGATGGCACTTCCATCCTTAACCAACAGCACTACAGGAAGCTTACCAGCCTGAATGTGGTTCCATCCTGGGTTATATACCTTACCAGTCTGGTAATCAATCCATTTCTGTTTTCCAGGGAGGTAAACATCTCTGCTGGTAGTCTCTTCCATGAGTGGAGCTACCAAGAGGTTCTCTCCAAACATATATTCATCTTCTATGAGCCATGCACCTGGATCCTCAGGGAACTCCAGCAAGAGGGCACGCTGCATAGGCCATCCGTTTTCAGTGCACTGCTTAGCTTGAGCGTAGACGTAAGGCATGAGCTTGTATTTCAGTTCAGCGCTAGCACGCCAAGCATCGATGAAGCTCTGATTATACAACCAAGGCTCTGTTTCCACGCCATGCACACGGGTGTGACTGGTGAGGAAGCCGTATGGAAGCCAACGGCGGTAGAGCTTTTCAGGGCTCTTGGTAACGAAGCCACCGATATCATTGCTCCAGAAGCAGAAACCGCTCAAACCGAAGGAAAGACCCTCACGCACGCTACCTAGAAGACCTGCATCGGTAGTAGCAGCATCACCTCCCCAGTGGAGTGGGTAACGCTGTGAACCAGCCCAAGCCGAACGAGCCCAGATAACTCCATCATGATTTGTTTCTTTCTGGATGATTTCGTATGCTGCACGATTATAACGCACTGGGAAGAGGTTGTGCTCGTAGAGACCACCTCTGCCGTTGTGGTAGTATCCGTTCAGGAAAGGAGCCGCCTCACCAAAATCAGCCTTAATCACTGATACACCCTGACGGAGCAAGTCAGCCAGGTGACCCTGGTACCACTTCACTGTTTCTGGGTTGGTGAAATCCAGAATAGCATCCTCTGTAGGAAGCTGCCCCTTGGCATTCTTCACAGCCAATCCCTTGTCCACCAATTCTTTAAACAGGCTGTTCTTCGGAGTGAAATAAGGAAGCTGCCACAGACAAGTGTGGAAACCATCGGCCCGAAGATCCTTCATGAGCTGCACAGGATCCTTGAAATTCTTGGTGCTGAATTTGTAATCGCACTGCCAGTCTACCTCAAACCAACCTGTATCGAAGTGGATAACATCACAAGGCAACTTATTATCTCTAAGCTGTTTAGCTACGCTACGGCCTTCTTCCTCCGTGAAGTAGGAGATACGGCTCTGCCAAGTACCGAATGTCCAGATAGCAGGCAGCTCAGGACGTCCTACCAGTTCTGTATAGGCACTCAGAATTTCCTTTGGGTTACCTAGGATAAGGAAGAGGTCGGCCTGCTCATCAGCCATGAACAGACGAGTGTTTCCGATGTAAGAATTACCGAAGTCCACCGTAACAGGAGCAGAAGTGTGCATGAACATGCCATAGCCCCGACTAGAGAACCAGAAGGGGATAGGCTTATACATATCAGGTGTTTCCGGCCCCTGAGGGTCTGTAACGAAAAGGTTCAGTTTCTGTCCAGCCTTATTCAGGGCAGTAGCAGATTCACCACAACCATAGATTTTCTCCCCTGGAGCCAAGTTGAATACAGGTTCCACTGCACGGGAATTATCTGAACCTCTCTTCATGAAGAGGAACGGATGCGTCTTCACCTGTGTAGAGTCGTTATCGCCCAAAGTACGGGTATGTGTGAGTTCCTTTCCATTCTTATCCCTGAGCACCAGACGCCAAGGATATTTCTGGATTTCCAGGCTCCCCTGAGGGCTTTGGAGGATGATGGATTCACTGTTCTGCGTAGTTTTCCAAAGGCTTCTGCCATCGGCAGGTTTCTTCACCAGCATGACATCATCTTCAGGGTCTTGAGGGATGATAGGGGAGGTATAGATACGTAAACGAATGACACGCTCATTTACAGGGTCTATCTTAAACTGGAGCCTAGGGCTCTGGTCGTACTGTGTAGCCGGGAAGTCTTGGTTTTTCAGTGGGCTAATCCAATATCCGTTCAGGTTGAATGCCTGCCGTGGATGCAGTTGCTGGCGGCTCCACTGGATAGTTCCCCAACCAGAGGAAGCATCGAACTGAACCAGACTGTCGGGGCTAAAATAAGTGTTGGTGGGGTCTTGGAACTGCCCACTCATATCCACACTGGTGTTTTGGAGGTAAGGGATACCATTATTCGTGGTAAGCTGTGCGCTGGCAGCCAGTGTGAGAGCCAGTGCACCTAGAGTAAATAATGTTTTCTTCATGCCAAGCATTCTTTAATGATTTTCGGTTGAAAAACGGAATCTAGTTCTGGAGCATCTTGCAGCACACCATTGACCAGTGCTACACAGTCTACCTGTGCCTTGAGAACCAGTTTACGGTCGGGCAGGCGATAGATATTCTGGTAGAACACATACTTGATCCGATCCTTCTGGAGGGAGAGTTGACTCAAGAAACGGTCACCACTCTTTAACGGAGTCTTAAACGACATATTGATACGAGCCACCACCACATCAATGTGATCCTCGTGCAGCTTAGCGAAACTCAGTCCGCAAGCTTCCAGGAACTCATGACGAGTGTGCTCTATGTAATGCTGATAGTTGGCATTGTTCACAATACCCTGAAGGTCGCATTCATAGTCGCGCACCTTCATTTCCAGTTCAAAAATAGGTTCCATTATATTTAGGTTTAGTAGAACACCTCCACACCCATACGTTCTGCTTTTGGAGTTTCTCCCTGATTTACAGTAGCTGTGGCCTTGAGAACCAGCACCTTAGCCAGTGTAGGAGCAAAACGAAGGGTTTGCAGGATAGGGTTGTTCTGGATATTAGAAAATTCCCCTTTGGTGATGAGCTGCTTGGCTGTTTCAGGGGTATTTCCGGCATAGAGTTCATAGTGGGTGATGATACCCTTTCCATCCTTAGGAGGCAGATAGTGTAGCACATTCACAGCGTGAGCTTGTCCCAAGTCCAATACTAGACGATCCTTTTCCTCGGTGAGGGTGAACTCCACAGAGTTGAAGTCCTCGCCCTTATCCTCAAAGACAATGTCACTGCCTTCACCACCATAGTATGCCCCGATATGATTCAGACAAGGACAAGCCCTGGAATCCAGGATATTCACCCGAAGGCCTTCAGTTTCTACGGTAGGGAAGCGCAGCAGACGCTTGTAGCCGATGGTAGTAGTTTCCTCGTTAAGCTGGATTGGGAGCCACTCGTCACCACTCTTGTATTCCACGCTGAACTTCTTTACACGCTGTCCCAGAGGAATGTACTCCTGCAGCATCATACGGTTCACCTTCTGTGCAGGGAAGGAGAACTCAATAGAGGCTGTGAGTGTACTGTCGTTAGTAGCCCAGTAAGAATCGTAGTCGTCATCGGTAAGGGCAGTAGCCTCATGGTTTCTACGCTCCTCCGTAACAGCCGGATTCATGCTGGAGAGGATATCAGTAGCCAGCTGATGCTGGATGATTTCATGGTAAGTGACCAGATTGATGGAGTCCTCCTTACAGATGAGTCCTTCCTTATTTACAGGCACATTCAAGATCAAGTTGGCATTATGCCCCACACTCTGGTAGTAGAGCTCCACTAGTTGCTCAGGCGTCTTTACACGGTCGTTCTCAGAGTCGTGGTAGAACCATCCCGGACGGATGGAAACATCGCATTCAGCGCCCACCCACTTGTCTCCATCGGCATGTCCGTACTGGAGAGTCTGGAAATCTGAATAGCCCGGATAAACCTCCTTACTACGCAAGAAGGCCCAGTTGGTAGCGCTAGCAATACCCCGCTCATTGCCCACCCAACGGCATCCAGGGCCACCATCAGAGAAGATGATAGCCTGTGGCTGGTTGTTCAGAATATGAGCAAAAAGATTCGGGAAGTTATAGTAGTTCTGCCTGTCAATCTTACGCGTTTCCCTGGCGCCACCGTAGTAGCCATCGCCACCGTTGGCTCCATCCAGCCAGAACTCGAAGAGCGTGCCATATCGGGTAGTGAGTTCCTCCAACTGCTTGTTGTAATATTCCACATACTCCGGAGTTCCATAAGCCGCATGGTTTCTATCCCAAGGAGAGAGGTAGAGCCCCAGTTTCAGACCATACTTTCTGCAAGCCTCACAAAGTTCACCCACGATGTCGCCCTTTCCATCCTTATACGGTGTGTTACGGATGCAGTATTCCGTGAGTTCTGTAGGCCAAAGACAGAAACCATCGTGATGTTTAGCTGTGAGGATGACACCCGTCATACCCGCCTCCTTGAACGTACGAACCCACTGTTCAGGATCGCAATTTACCGGGTTGAAGACACTCGTTTCCGTATCCCCATAACCCCATTCACGGTCGGCATATGTGTTCAGACCGAAATGGATGAACGCATAGGTTTCCATCTTATGCCACTCCACCTGATAGCCCGTAGGAACAGGAGCGATGGGTTGGGGGTCTTTCACTGCGGTGCCAGTACAAGCAGCAAGCGCCATGATAGCAGGTAAGGCCGTGGTTTTGAGTAGGTTTTTCATGTTTTATTAATGTTTTGATTTAGGTTTAACTTCGGTTGATATTCAGCACACCCTTCACTGTTTTCAGCTTCTTAATGAGCTGCTCCAGTTTCCGATTATCGTCTACCATTACAGTGAGGTGACCACCGAACATACCATCGTTACTATCGATGGAGATAGCCCTGAGGGTGCAGTTCGGTTCCTTTAATATAATAGACGTGATGTTATTCACGATACCGATGTCATCGTTTCCGATGATATGCAACGTACTCTCATACTGCGACTGGCCCTTTCCGGCCCAGCGAGCTTGGATGGTACGGTAGCCGAACCTACGGAAAAGTTCCGGAGCGTTAGGGCAGTCCACCCGATGAATCTTGAAGCCACCGGTAGACGTGACGAAACCGAAGATTCTATCCCCATAGATAGGGTTGCAGCATTTAGCTAAGGTGAAGTCAACCCCTTTAAGATTTTCCCCGATAACTAGCACATCGCTGTTGGCATGCGTCTTTAGTTCATCATCCTTCAGCTCAAAGTCCTGTGCAGTCTTAGCAGGAGCCGTTTCCAATTCCCCATGTTCCGCTTTTTGCAGATCGATATATTTATCCAGGATATCATTGATGTCGATGATGTTATTCACGATATCGCTGTAGAAGTCGTTGATTTGCTTGTAGCCCATCTTCTTCACCAACTTACCCATGACAGCCTCTTCCATCTCCACCTTACGGTTCTTGAACTTTCGTTCCAAGGTTTCCCTTGCGAAGACATTCTGCTTGGCAGCGATTTCCTTCAGACTGAGACGAATTTTAGAGCGAGCCCGACTGGTGGTAACCACATTCAGCCAGTCCTGTTTAGGTTCCTGCTTATTCGACGTGAGGATTTCCACCTGATCGCCCGAAGAAAGCTGTTCCCGGATGGGCACACCTTTTCCATTTACTCTTGCTCCGATGCAATGATCTCCGATACGCGAGTGGATATGGTAGGCAAAATCCAGCACGGTGGCTCCCTTAGGCAGTTTGAAGAGATCGCCCTTCGGGGTGAAGACAAATACCTCATCTACATACAGATCCATCTTAAACTGGTTCATAGCCTCCTGGTTGTCCGTATTCTCCAGAGCCCTACGGATACTGTTCAGCCAGTCGTCCAGCCCTGCTTCACTCTTCACGCCCTTATAACGCCAGTGAGCAGCAAGACCCCGTTCAGCTATTTCATCCATACGCTCAGTACGAATCTGTACCTCCACCCATTTCTTCTGCGGACCCAACACAGTGATGTGAAGCGATTCGTATCCATTGCTCTTTGGCACAGAAAGCCAGTCGCGCAAACGCTTTGGGTTAGGCTGATACATATCCGTAATGATAGAGTAAACCAGCCAGCAATCCGCCTTTTCCCGCTCTGGTTTAGAGTCTAGGATGATACGGATGGCAAAGAGATCGTACACCCCTTCGAAGGTAGTGTTCTGTTTCTTCATCTTCTGGTAGATGGAGTGGATACTCTTGGTGCGGCCCTTGACGTGACACTTCAGCCCCATGGATCTAAGTTTAGAGTCGATAGGCCGGATGAAGTCGGCTATATACTGGTCTCTGGCCTTTTTGGTGGCGTTCAGTTTCTCCTTAATATGATAGTAGGCGTCGTGCTCCAGGTATTTCAGGGAGAGATCCTCCAGTTCCGACTTCAGCTTATAGAGACCCAATTTGTGGGCTAGGGGAGCATAGAGAAAAGCCGCCTCACGGCTCACCTCCTGACGCGCTTCCTCGTTCTTAGATTTTCCTATCTGCCGCATCAGATTTACCCTGTCGGCAATCATGATGAGCACCACCCGCATATCCTCTGCAAAAGAAAGCAGAAGGTCACGGAAGTTTTCACTCTCGATAGTAGGATTCTTAGCGTAGAGGTCGCTGATACGGATGAGACCATGGATGATTCCACCCACATCTTCACCGAACAACTGACTGATCTTCTCGATGGAAACATACCCGCTTTTCACCACCCTATGCAGCATGATGCTGAGGATGCTGGCACGCATCAGACCGATTTCACTGGCTACGATGACAGCCGTCTGCATATCCAGCACGATAGGGTTCAGTCCGAACGCATCACGCTGGACCGATTTCTCCACAACGGCATCGATAAGTAACTGCTTGACTTGCTGACAGTCGTCCTCCTGCAGTGTAGTTCCAGACAATGTCTTTAACTCCTTATATAATTCCGCTACAAGTTTTCTCTCGTTTATAGTTAAAAAAACGGTATCTTCCATTCTTTGCGAATTTTAGTTTCCAAAATTACACATTTTCTCTGAAAACTTTGGCTTTTCCCGTGAAAAAATGTAATTTTGGGGCATAAATTAAATTAGTATATTTGCATCCATCTAAATTTTAAAACTATGTTGACACAAGAAGACAGAGAACTTTTGGCAAAGAAAGGCATTTCCGAGGAAAAGCTAGCTGAGCAGTTGAATGATTTCAAGACAGGATTCCCTTATCTGGAGCTGGATGGAGCTGCAGCTATAGGCAACGGCATCATGGCGATAGATGAAGAGAAAGAAAAGGCATACGCCAAGGCATGGGACGCTTACAAGCTGGGTGACAAGACCATTGTGAAGTTTGTACCCGCATCTGGAGCCGCAAGCCGTATGTTTAAGAATATGTTCGAGTTCCTGGGCGCCGACTATGATGTACCTACTACCGACTTCGAGAAGAAGTTCTTTGAGCGTATACACGATTTCGCCTTCTATGAGGATCTGAACGATGCCTGCATGAGAAATCAGGCTAAAGACATTGACACTCTGGTGGGAGAAGGCCAGTACAAGGCAGTAGTAGCCAACTTGTTGGAGAGTGCCGGACTAAATTACGGACAGCTTCCAAAAGGCCTGCTGAAGTTCCACAAATACGAAGAAGGAGCACGCACTCCGCTGGAAGAACACCTGGTGGAAGGTTCACTGTATGCAGCCAACAAGAGTGGTGACGTGAACGTACATTTCACAGTATCACCAGAGCACCGTTCTCTGTTTGAGAAACTGGTGGATCAGAAAGTAAGCGACTATGCAGCGAAGTTCGGCACCAAGTATCATGTTTCCTTCTCAGAGCAGAAACCAAGTACCGACACCGTGGCTGCTACGATGGACAACGAGCCATTCCGTACCGATGGTAAGCTGCTTTTCCGTCCAGGAGGACATGGAGCTCTGATAGAGAACCTGAACGACCTGGATGCAGACATCGTATTCGTGAAAAATATAGATAATGTGGTGCCAGATCGTCTGAAGGGTGATACCGTGACCTACAAGAAAGTGATAGCAGGTGTGCTGGTGACTCTGCAGAAGAAGGCATTTGAGTATCTGAACCTATTGGATACCGGAAAGTACACTCACAGCCAGTTGGAGGAGATGATTCACTTCTTGCAGCATGACTTGTGCTGCCGCAATCCGAAACTGAAACTTCTGGAGGATGCAGAACTGGTAGTTTACTTGAAGAATAAGTTGAATCGCCCAATGCGTGTGGCAGGTGTGGTAAAGAACGTAGGTGAACCAGGTGGAGGCCCGTTCCGTGCCTATAATTCCGACGGTACCATTTCCCTGCAGATTCTGGAAAGTAGCCAGATAGACACCAAAGACCCCGCAAAGAAGGCCATGTTCGAGAACGGATCACACTTTAATCCAGTGGATTTGGTTTGCGCCATCAAAGACTATAAGGGTAAGAAGTTCGACCTGGTTAAGTATGTGGATAAATCCACCGGTTTCATCTCTTACAAGAGCAAGAACGGTAAAGAACTGAAGGCACTGGAGCTTCCTGGACTTTGGAACGGTGCTATGAGCGACTGGAACACTGTATTCGTAGAAGTACCACTGTCAACCTTCAATCCAGTTAAGACTGTGAACGACCTGCTTCGTCCACAACATCAATAACAAGCCATTTTACTAACGTAAAACATACTGACTGATAATGAAAAAGATTCTTTTGCTGGGTTCCGGTGAGTTGGGCAAAGAGTTTGTGATTGCCTGCAAACGACTGGGCCAGTATGTAGTAGCCTGCGACAAGTATGCAGGTGCGCCTGCCATGCAGGTGGCAGATGAGTGCGAAGTTTTTAGCATGCTAGACGGCGATGCTCTGATGGCAGCAGTGAAGAAACACAAGCCAGACATCATCGTTCCAGAGATAGAGGCCATCCGCACGGAGAAACTCTACGAGTGTGAGAAAATGGGCATTCAGGTAGTACCAAGCGCACGTGCCGTGAACTACACCATGAACCGCAAGGCTATACGCGAGCTAGCCCATACAGAACTAGGCTTGAAGACAGCTAACTACAAGTATGCATCTACCTACGAAGAGTTTACCAAAGCTGCTGAGGAAATAGGTTATCCATTTATCGTGAAGCCACTGATGTCCTCATCCGGACACGGACAGAGCAAGGTAAACTCCCCAGAAGAACTGGAGAAAGCCTGGAAGATAGCAGCTGAAGGAGCCAGAGGTGATATCAAGGAAGTGATAGTGGAACAATTCATCCGCTTCGATTCCGAGATTACCCTGCTGACCGTGACTCAACAGAACGGTGAGACCCTGTTCTGTGCCCCAATAGGCCACGTTCAGATAGGAGGAGATTACCGTGAGAGCTTCCAACCAGCTGTGGTTACTCCAGAACAACTGGCAGAGGCTCAGCGCATGGCTGCTACAGTGACCAAGGCGCTGACTGGTGCAGGTATCTGGGGTGTAGAGTTCTTCCTGAGCAAGGAACACGGAGTATACTTCAGCGAACTTTCACCACGTCCGCATGACACCGGTATGGTAACTTTGGCTGGTACACAAAATTTGACCGAGTTTGAGTTACATTGCCGTGCCGTACTGGGTCTGCCTATTCCTGAGATTAGCTTGGATCGCCAAGGCGCTAGTGCCGTGATTCTTTCTGGAATAGAGAAACAGTGCCCAGACTACAAGGGTATGGAAGACGTATGCGCTGCTAAGCAGACCTACCTTCGCATCTTCGGTAAACCTGATGCACACGTAGGACGCCGCATGGGAGTGGTAGTATGTTGGGATAAACTAGGAGAGAGCCAAGATGCCCTGCGTGACAAATGCAAGGGTTTGGCTGCCAAAGTAACCGTTTGCTAAAAACGTAGGAACCTAAAGCATGAAAAAAAGAACCCGGGAAGAGTCCATCTTTCCGGGTTTACATTTCTTTTACATGGATGTTTATTTCTTGTTTTCCTTCATCCAATCCATCCACCTTTTATAAGTAGCAGGGTCGTGACTACGTACATGCTTGCCAGCAGCACTGATGATATTCGCTTCCACCATCTCTAGGGTGAAATTGTCATTGACACCCGTCTTCTGCTGAGACACACACTGAATTTTGCCTTCCTCATCAATTTGGTAATTGAACACCTTTTGGTAGTTGTTCACTTGATCCACCTTTTTCTTATACATACGGTTGTCTACACCCAGTCCAGCCCCGTTAGCATCAGGAGCAGTGAGGAAGAAGAACTCATAATATGTGGAATCGGCCAGAGAAAACCCATAGTCTTGGAAATTCTTGGCATAAGAGCCATACTTGTCGCAGCCAGTGAAGACCAGCAGGACAAAGAGAAGCGTGATAAATGACTTTACTTTCATAATCCTTAATAATTTTACAAGATGCAAATATACGTATTTTTTGTATCATTTGTTATGTTGCCTATTCGTTTTTTTGCACATGACTTGATTTGTTTGCGCATTTTAGTGTAAAACAACGTTAAAAAGTGTAAAATATCCGATGAATATGCATTATGGAAATAGTTTCAAGTGTAACTTTGTTACTGCATGAATGACATAACTACACAAGAACATACTGCCGAGGACTATTACCTGATGGGTAATGAATACAGGAAGACAGGTGATTTCAGCTCGGCTATGAACTGTTACATGGAAGCTTTGGAACTAGATCCCGATAGTCCGGCAGAAGAAGCCCTACACATGCTGCAGGACATTATGGAATTTTATTGCAAGGATTATTATAATCCTTAATTAGAGGAAGCGATAAACCTATTTACACTAAACTATATGAGTACGAATAGAGGAGCTATTGTAGTCGACAAAGACCGTTGCAAAGGATGTGCCCTTTGCGTATTGGCATGCTCGAAGGGAGTTATTTCCCTAGCCGTAAGGAAAGTCAACGTACATGGCTATCCTTATGTGGAGCCTATGAATCCTGACAATTGTATAGGATGTGCATCATGCGCCATAGTATGTCCAGATGGATGTATCGAGGTGTATCGTAAAATAATAGACAAAGAAGATGAACAATGAAGTAACATTGCTGAAAGGAAATGAAGCCATAGCCTATGCAGCCATTCGCTGCGGAGCTGATGCTTTTTTCGGTTACCCCATAACCCCACAGTCGGAAATAATAGAAACCCTGTCGCTCCTAAAGCCATGGGAAACCACCGGTATGGTAGTAGTTCAGGCAGAGAGCGAAGTGGCATCCATCAACATGGTGTATGGTGGAGCGGGGGCAGGGAAGCGAGTATTTACTACCTCATCCAGTCCCGGTGTGGCTTTGATGCAAGAAGGTATTTCCTTTATGGCTGGATCTGAGATTCCCGGAGTGATAGTAAATGTACAACGTGGTGGTCCCGGTTTAGGAACCATTCAGCCCAGTCAGAGCGACTATTTCCAGGCTACTCGAGGTGGAGGCAACGGAGATTACAATGTGATAGTATTGGCCCCCAATTCCGTACAGGAGATGGCCGATTTCATGGATTTGGCCTTTACGTTGGCCTTCAGGTACCGTAATCCGGCAATGATTCTGAGTGATGGCGTCATTGGTCAGATGATGGAGAAAGTGGTGCTTCCAGAGCAGAAACCTCGTCGTACTGAGGAGCAAATTCGCAAGGAGTGTCCATGGGCTACGATTGGAAGGACTAAAGATCGCCAGCCTAATATCCTTACTTCACTGGAGTTGAAGCCAGAGATTATGGAAGCCAGAAACATTCACCTTCAGGAGAAATACGCCACTATCCGTGAGAAAGAAGTCCGCTATGAGACCATCAACTGCGAGGATGCAGACTATCTGATAGTGGCCTTCGGCAGTGCTGCACGCATTTCAGAGAAGAGTATGGAGATAGCTCGTGGCAAAGGAGAAAAGGTGGGACTTTTCCGCCCTATAACCCTGTGGCCATTCCCAGAGCGCCAGTTGGCAGAGATAGCCAAAGGCAAGAAAGGAATTTTAGTAGCAGAGATTAATGCAGGGCAGATGGTAGAGGATGTTCGCCTAGCCATCAACGGAGCTGTGCCTGTGGAGCATTTCGGCCGACTAGGCGGCATTGTACCAGACCCACAGGAGATAGTGGAAGCCTTAGAAACTAAAATGATGAGGAAATGACAGAAAACGATATCATATCACCTGAGAATCTGGTCTACAAGAAACCAGAACTGATGAACGATACTCCCATGCATTATTGTCCAGGATGTTCTCATGGAGTGGTTCATAAGCTTATAGCAGAAATTATAGAAGAGATGGGCATGGAGGAGAAGACCGTGGGCGTCAGTCCAGTGGGGTGTGCCGTATTTGCCTATCGTTATTTGGACATCGACTGGCAAGAAGCCGCACACGGACGTGCACCAGCACTTGCCACAGCTATTAAGAGACTCTGGCCAGATCGGCTGGTTTTCACCTATCAAGGAGATGGTGACCTAGCATGCATCGGTACAGCAGAGACTATTCATGCACTGAACCGTGGTGAACATATAGCCATAATCTTCATCAACAATGCCATTTACGGTATGACAGGTGGCCAGATGGCACCAACCACGCTGATAGGACAGAAAACATCGACATGTCCTTACGGTCGTGATCCTGAGTTGCATGGTTATCCGTTGAACATCACAGAAATAGCTTCAACCTTAAGAGGGACCTGCTATGTGAGTCGCCAAAGCGTAGACACCGTAGGTTCCATTCTGAAAGCTAAGAAAGCCATACGTAAGGCCTTTGAGGCTTCTATGAAAGGGCTAGGATCCAGCCTGGTAGAGATTGTATCGACCTGCAACAGCGGTTGGAAACTTTCTCCAGCTGAGGCCAACGAATGGATGCGTGAGAAAATGTTCAAGGAATATGTGAAAGGTGATCTTAAGGACACCACAAATCTTAAATAAGCAAATGAAAAAAGAAATAATCATATCCGGCTTTGGTGGACAGGGAGTGCTTTCTATGGGTAAGATTCTGGCATATTCCGGACTTATGGAAGACAAAGAGGTGACCTGGATGCCTTCCTATGGTCCTGAACAACGTGGTGGAACAGCCAACTGTACTGTCATCGTGAGTGATGAACGAATATCTTCACCTATCTTGAGCCGTTACGATATAGCTATAGTACTGAATCAGCCATCGCTGGATAGGTTCATGCCACTGATTAAGCCAGGCGGTATTTTGATTTATGATAGTTACGGCATATTAAACAAGCCATCTCGCAGTGATATTCATATCTATCAGATAGATGCGATGGATAAGGCAGCAGAGCTAAAAAATGCAAAGGTTTTCAATATGATAGTCCTTGGAGGGCTGTTGAAAGTGTGCCCAGTAGTAAGTACTGACGGACTGAAGAAAGCGCTCTACAAGACCCTTCCAGAACGTCATCATGAAATGATTCCTTTAAACATGAAAGCTGTGCAAGTAGGCATGGATTTGATAGAAGAGGCCTGAATTCTTTTGGGATTCTCCATATTTTACTTATCTTTGCACTCTGAAAAGATTGTTTATATATGGAATGGCTTATTAATTTATTTGTTACCCAAGATTCGGTAGCACACATTGTGTTGCTTTATGCCATCGTCATTTCTATTGGCGTACTGCTAGGAAAAGTTAAGATAGGGGGTATTTCTTTAGGTGTTACTTTTGTCTTGTTTGCAGGAATTGTGGCAGGACACTTTGGCTTTTCAGCCCCTTCTGCTATCTTGACATTTATGCAGGATTTCGGACTGATACTTTTTGTCTTTTGTATCGGCTTACAGGTAGGCCCCGGTTTCTTTGAGAGTTTTCGCAAGGGTGGGGTGGAACTTAATCTGCTGGCAACCCTAGCCATAGTGCTTAATGCACTGGTGATGTTTGGCTGTTATTACACCTTCTTTGATACTAGTAACCCCTACAATTTACCCATGTTGGTAGGAGCCCTGTATGGTGCTGTGACCAACACCCCAGGTTTGGGTGCAGCGAATGAGGCACTTCAGTCCGTATTTACCGACGGTAATATACCTCAGATTGCCAACGGATATGCCTGTGCCTATCCATTGGGTGTGCTAGGAATTATAGGAGCTACCATCTTGATTCGTTATGTGACCCATGTGAGTTTGAAAGACGAAGAGGCTCAGTTGGAAGAACAGGAGGCTCAAAATCCACATGCCAAACCTTGTGCCATCACCCTTAGAGTGGATAATAAAGCACTTTGTGGTCACAACCTTAGAGAGCTGTCAGACTTCCTGAATCGCGACATTGTTTGTACACGTATTCATCATGATGGAGAGCTACACACCCCAACTAGAGATACCGTACTTAGCCTGGGAGATGAACTTCGAATAGTGTGTGCAGAGAGCGACGTTCTTCCTATTAAAGCCTTTATTGGTCAGGAGATAGAAGTGGAATGGCGTCCGGATGAAGATGCAGATAAAGAACCTATGATAGCCCGACGCATAGTGATTACCAACCCGAAGATGAATGGAAAGACACTAGGAAAGATGCATTTCTCCAGTGTTTACGGAGTGAATGTAACCAGAATTAATCGGCAGGGTATGGATCTCTTTGCTAGTAGAAACCACCACTTTCATGTGGGAGATAAGATTATGGTAGTTGGCCGTGCTGACAATGTGGAACGTGTAGCAGACCTGATGGGAGATCATATCAAACTTCTTGATGCACCTAATATAGCTACCATTTTCATAGGTATTTTGCTAGGAATCATTTTTGGAAGCATACCATTCAGTTTGCCAGGTATGCCAGTGGCTTTGAAGCTAGGCTTAGCTGGAGGTCCTCTTATTATAGCTATTTTAATAGGTCGTTTCGGCTACCGTTTCAAACTTGTGACTTATACCACAACATCAGCTAACATGATGTTACGTGAGATTGGGTTGGTACTATTCCTGGCTAGTGTAGGTATTAAGGCTGGTTCTGGATTCTGGGAGACAGTAGTAGCAGGTGATGGAATTAAATACGTGGGTTGTGGATTCCTGATTACCGTGATTCCAATTTTAATAGTAGGTACTATAGCTCGACTGAAATATAAGTTCAACTATTTTACCATTATGGGAATGATAGCAGGTACTTATACCGATCCACCAGCACTAGCTTATGCTAATTCCTGTTGTTCTCGTGAGGCACCAGCGATAGGCTACTCCACAGTTTATCCACTTAGCATGTTCTTAAGGATATTTGTAGCACAGTTGATAGTGATATTCTTCTGCGGAATGTAAAATAAAAAGAATATAAAAGGAAGGTCATGAGTTTTGCTCGTGGCCTTTTTTTATTCATCATATACTCTTTTATTTTGATTGGTAAAAGATGGTGAGTCTTGTTAAATATTGCTAAAAGGTATTCTAAATTCCCTTTTTATTGTCCTCTTTTCTATATAAAATAGTATTTTTGTCATGTTTTAAAGAAAAAGTTGGTATTTAATTATAGGATTAAAATAAACGCAAGTACAATTAAACGAGATTTAGGAATTATTTTAAACGTAAAACATTGTTTGGAACGTTGCTGTGAAGCAATAAAATTAAATAATTAGTTTATCTAAGAGTTTGTAAGCGTACAAACTAAAAATAGTTTTAAGAACTATTTTTTATCACTCTCAGCAAAAGAGTTTATCTCTCTGCTTTATGTATTAGAATTTAGGTCTTAAACCTCCCGATGTGATATCAGGGAGGTCTATTTTTTATATGGAGTTTTCTTTAATCAATAAAAAAGAGCGATAATCCGAAAAAGGGTTATCGCTCTATATGATGGGGGTGTGATGATTTACCAATCGTCATCCTCGTTGCCTACAATGCCATGTCTTACAGCTTCTTCCACCTTATCGATAATGGCATTGCTATAGGCATGTGTCATAACGAAAGCCTTAGCACTAGTACGCTTTTGTGGGTCTTTCCTTACGAAAGGATAATGCTTTGCAATTTCCCATTGTTCGTCGTAGAGTCTAGCGTTGGTCTTGTCGTCTTTTTTGCGTTTAGAGTCTCCATAAGTCCTCTCATCAGATTCTGGAATACTGAGCCAACCACCACTGATATCAGCTAGGACGTCGTAAGTCTGGACAGTATAAGTGACACGCACCTTACCATTCTTGATATCGATACGAATTACCGGTGAAATGCTAACCGCATAATTGTTCAGTGTTCCTGTATGAGAGGCAATGGAGGTGATAGTAGGTGAAACAATGATACACCCAGATTCCTTATCGTTGAGGGTGATAGCTTGTTTATCTTTAAAGGTAGCCGTAACCCAGTAATTAAGTGATACATAGAGCTGCTCCTTTGTCTTACCTGGAGCTTCGATTACCTCTTGATAGGTAAGCGATTCATTTTTATCGAGAGTTATGTCTCTTGCTATATTCATAGCAGCATCGACCCATTTATCACCATAGTTTTCCTTAGCGTATTTCTCCAGGTCGGCAACTTTCATTACTTGTGCCTGAAGATTTGTGGCAAATAGTGCAATGATGGCAGAGAGTGCCCAGATTCTTATTTTTTCCATATTTTATTGGTAGTACGTTAATAATGTGTTTCCTTACATTTTTTCCATAGCCTGCTGAAGATCAGCAATGATGTCCTCTACGTTTTCAATGCCTACAGACAGACGAACCAAATCTGGTGCCACACCTGCTTCGCGGAGCTGTTCATCGGACATTTGGCGATGGGTATGACTAGCAGGATGAAGCACACAAGTACGAGCATCGGCTACATGGGTTACGATAGAGATGAAATCGAGATTGTCCATGAAGCGGATAGCATCCTCACGAGTACCTTTCAGTCCGAAAGCAATAACACCACATGAGCCATTGGGAAGATATTTCTGTCCCAGCTCATAGTATTTGTTGGATGGAAGTCCACAGTAGTTTACCCATCCCACCTTAGGGTTTTTCTCCAGCCATTCTGCCACCTTCTGTGCATTTTCGCAATGCTGTTTCATACGTAGGAAGAGAGTTTCCAGCCCCAGGTTCAGCAAGAATGCATTGAATGGAGAAGGAATGCTACCCAAGTCTCGCATCAGCTGGCTTACCAGTTTGGTGGTATATGCCATTTTTCCGAACTGTTTGGTGTAGGTAATACCGTGGTAGCTCTCATCGGGAGTGGTAAGACCCTTGAACTTGTCACCGTAGGCTTCCCAATCGAAGTTTCCGGAATCCACTACAGCACCACCTACCTGAGTAGCATGTCCATCCATGTACTTAGTGGTAGAGTGTGTTACGATGTCGCATCCCCATTCAAAAGGACGACAGTTCACTGGTGTAGCGAAGGTATTATCCACAATGAGTGGCACTCCATGCTTGTGAGCCATCTTGGCGAAGCGTTCAATGTCGAACACGTTTCCTCCAGGGTTTGAGATGGTTTCACCAAAGAAGCACTTGGTGTTAGGACGGAAGGCTGCCTCTATTTTTTCATCATCCCATTCAGGGTCAACGAAAGTGCACTCAATACCCAGTTTCTTCATGGTAACACCAAAGAGGTTGAAGGTGCCACCGTAGATGGTGTTAGAAGTGATGAAGTGATCACCAGCTTCACAGATATTGAACACGGCATAGAAATTGGCTGCTTGGCCCGAAGAGGTGAGTACGGCTCCCACGCCACCTTCCAGAGCCGCTATTTTTTTAGCTACGGCATCGTTGGTAGGGTTAGCCAGACGGGTATAGAAATAGCCATCATCTTTCAGGTCGAACAGACGAGCCATCTGCTCGCTGGTATCATACTTGAAAGTGGTACTGGCATAGATAGGCAACTGCTGAGGTTCCCCTTTTGTAGGTTTCCATCCGCCATGTATGCAGATGGTTTCTAGATTTTTTTTCATAAAAACGTTCAAATAATTTCTGCAAAGATAGTTATTTCTGCAAAGATACAGACATCTGAAAGAAAAAAATGCATGTCAAATTTATCCGATGAGATGCAAGCCTTTTGCTATTCGCAGGGCATCGGCAGTGTTTTGAGCATTCAGTTTCTGTCGGATATTCGCTCTATGCCGACTTACGGTATGGAAGCTGATAGACAGTTTTTGAGCGATTTGCTTGCTTTCCAAACCTTGGTCGATGGAGGTCAAAATCTCTTTTTCCCTTGCAGAAAGAAGGTCGTTATAATCCCCTTTATCCATTGGTATTATTTGTCCGGTGACAGAGTTTATTATCCCTGTTTGACTGCTTTTCTCTGCAGCAGTATAGATGCAAAGAGAAAACCGGATAGGCTTGCTCCCAGACGCATCAGGATATAGGATTTTGTGACGGATGTTGTGAAAAACACCCTTTTCATCGCACATCCGAAGATTGCTCACGCAAATATAGTCACCTAGATCCATTCTGTTTTCAGATCGCAGGAAATGGAAGAACTTAAGTTCCTCTATCTGCTTGGTTATCAGGTCATCGGGATGAATCCTACACATGATTTCCTCTTCCCAGATAGAGCTTATTTCATGGCATTCCTTATTCCGAGCAATTCCTAGCCATTCACCCACCTTCCCATAATAGATAGTGCTGGTTTGCAATTTCATATCACTCAGTACTGCAATAGCATTTTCTGCCAAAGCATAACTTCGGGCCACCCATTTCAGTTGTGCTTTATCTGCATCGTCATCAGAATGCCTGGCTTGTTTCTTCAGAAGTTCATCTAACTGCTGGTCTATCTTCATAAAATGGTCAATATTGAGTATTGCTGAAAGATAAAATAATGATTACCTTTGCAACCAAATACAAAATTATAAAAATTATCTCGAAAATGAAAAAATTACTGTTTTTTGCTTGGTTTGCTATGAGTTCTTTCAGTGCTCAAGCTCAGAGTTTGGAAAAAATGACGTGGTTCAATGAGCCCGGAAGCTATACCATTCAGGGAAAGACACTGGAAATGAATGTTCCGGGGCACTGTGATTACTGGAGAATTTCCCACTACGGATTCACAGTAGACGATGCTCCTTTCTATTATACCACTTATGGAGGTGAGTTCGAAACAAAAGTAAAGATTTCTGGCGATTATAAGGTGCGTTTTGACCAGGCTTGCCTCATGATCAGAATAGATAAAGAAAATTACCTGAAAGCAGGTATTGAGTACGTGGATGGGAAATATAATCTGAGTTGTGTAGTTACCCACCATACTAGCGACTGGAGTGTTATAAGCCTTGATAAACCAGTAGATTATGTTTGGATTAAAGCCGTACGCAGACTGGATGCCATAGAGATTTTCTACTCTTTCGACGACAAGAATTATACCATGATGCGAAACTGCTGGATGGAAGACAATACTCCTGTTCAGATAGGTTTGGCAGCAGCTTGTCCAGATGGTGAAGGCTTCAAGGCAAAGTTTGAAGATTTCCAGGTAAAACACCTCCCAGATCAGCGTCGTTTAGAGTGGCTAAAACTTCATGCTGAATAAGGAGTAAATTTTGCTCCCCTTAAGGAGAGAAATTTCTCGCCAGAAGGAGAGTAAATTTTCCCCACTTAATACCACCCCCAGAGGACTCGTTTCCTTTGGGGGTATTTTTATGTTCCAAACCCATTTTTTTCGTCAGTCTTTTTTGATTCAAAATCTACTTCATTTGGGTAAAATTCCGTACCTTTGCACAAATTTCCTAATTTAAGAGGAATAAACGGAAAATATGTCAAGAAAAAAGAAAGAACTTCCACTGTTGGAGAAAGTCTTGATTACAGATGTGGCTGCCGAAGGAAAGGCACTGGCCCGTGTAAATGAGATGGTAGTTTTTGTACCCTATGTGGTTCCAGGTGACGTGGTGGACCTTCAGATAAAGCGTAAGAAGCACAGCTATGCCGAGGCAGTAGCTGTGAAATTTCATGAATACTCCCCAGTACGTTGCGAGGCCTTTTGTGAGCACTATGGTGTTTGTGGAGGCTGCAAATGGCAGATTCTGCCTTATGAGGAACAGCTGAAGTTCAAACAGAAGCAGGTGGTGGATAACCTCACTCGTATAGGAAAAGTGGAACTGCCGGAGATTTCTCCTATCTTAGGTTCGGCTAAGACAGTCTTTTACAGAAACAAGCTGGAATTCACTTTCAGTAATAAACGCTGGCTTACCGATGAGCAAGTGAAGAGTGGGTTCAAGTACGACCAAATGAATGGGGTGGGATTCCATATTCCAAATGCATTTGATAAGGTACTTCCTATAGAAAAATGCTGGCTTCAGAGCGACTTGAGCAACGAGATACGGAACAGTATACGCGACTATGCATTTGAGCATAATCTAGTATTCTATAACCTTAGAGCGAATGAAGGATTGCTTCGGAACATGATGATCCGAACCAGTAATACGGGTGACCTGATGGTGCTGATTCAGTTCCGCATAGAGAATCCATCCGATCAGAAACAAGCTGAAGACTTACTTCAATTCGTAGGTGATAAGTTCCCGGAAATCACATCGTTACTCTATGTAAACAACCAGAAATGTAATGACACCATCAATGATTTACCTGTGGTGACATTCAAAGGTAAGGACTTCATTTATGAGGAGATGGAAGGGCTGAAATTTAAGGTGGGCCCTAAATCTTTCTACCAGACAAACACCGACCAAGCCTATGAACTTTACAAGGTGGCTCGTCGTTTTGCAGGGCTTACCGGGAATGAACTGGTGTACGACCTTTACACGGGTACCGGAACCATAGCCAATTTTGTGAGTGGTGAGGCTAAAAAGGTTATCGGTATAGAATATGTACCAGAAGCCATAGAAGATGCAAAAGTGAATTCAGAAATCAATGGTATAGAGAACACCCTATTCTTTGCCGGAGATATGAAAGATATGCTGACACAAGACTTCATCAGTGAATACGGTCGTCCTGATGTCATTATTACAGACCCACCTAGGGCCGGAATGCATCAAGATGTAATAGATGTACTTCTCTTTGCAGAAGCTCTTAGAATAGTCTATGTAAGCTGTAACCCAGCCACTCAGGCAAGAGACCTGCAGTTGCTGGATGCTAAATACCGGGTAGCTGCTGTTCAGCCAGTGGACATGTTTCCACACACACAGCATGTAGAAAATGTGGTTTTACTGGAAAGGAGGGACAGATGAGCCGTAACAAAAGACCGAAGCCAGACTGGCTGATAGCACGTAGAAGGAATCAGTACACAGACTACAATGTGCATGGTAACTTTGAACTGCTGGATTTCCTAATGGAGAAAGTTACCAATGGGAGCCGTACCAAGGCAAAGTACTTGCTTACCAACCGTTGTGTTCAGATAGGGGATATCATTGTTACTCAATACAATGCACCGCTGTCCGAAGGAATGGTGGTTCGTATTTCCAAGAAAAAAGATCATTCAGAGTTTCACCACAACATGCTTCAGCTTCTCTATGAAGATGCGTACTTGCTGGTAGTGAAGAAGAAAGCAGGCCTTCTTTCCGTAGCTACTGAAACTCAGAAGGAACGCACTGCTCAGCACATCCTGACGGAGTATGTTCGTCGGCAGAACCGTAAGGCAAACATTTACGTGGTACATCGTTTGGATAGGGCCACATCGGGCATCATGATGTATGCCAAGGATGAGAAGACGATGAACACCCTGAGAGACAATTGGCACCAGATAGTTTTTGATAGACGTTATGTGGCAGTTGTGGAAGGAGAGATGGAACAAGACACCGGTATGGTGCGTAGTTACCTGGATGAGAGTGGAATGAAAGTTCATTCTAATCAGCAGGATAATGGGGGTCGTCTGGCTATTACCCATTTTCGTACCATACGCAGAGGAAATGGGTATTCGCTGGTAGAACTTCAGTTGGAAACAGGACGTAAGAACCAGATTAGAGTTCACATGAACGATTTAGGTCATCCTGTGGTAGGAGACCGCAGGTACGGAGCAGAGACCGACCCATTGGGCCGACTTTGCCTTCATGCATTTAAACTCTGTTTCTATCATCCTGTAACCAATGAACGCATGGAGTTTCAAGATGATTACCCTGCATCGTTCAAGGGCCTTTTAAATACACTGAAAAACAACAAATAAAATACACACTAAATGAAACTGAGAAATCTATTAACAGGCGCTTTGCTGGTATTATCCATGACAGTTTTCGCACAGAGTTCTGCTGTGAAGAAAATGGTAGACATGGGAGTGAACGACAACCCTACATGGGAGTATTTAAGCACATTGACAGGCCGTTTCGGCGGAAGACTGCTGGGTTCTGCTGCATTTGAAGATGCACAGAAATGGCTGATAGCAGAGTTCAATAAGTTAGGAATTGAGGCTCATCTGGAAGAGGCAGGTGAAGTTCCTATCGGCTTCAACCGTGGCCCGTGGTTTGGCAGAATGCTGGCCAGCGACCAGACCATGAGTCTTCATTTTGTGACTCCATCCTGCACAAGTGGAACGCTAGGATTGGTTCGTGGACATGTGGTGATAGAGCCTCAGAGCGAGCAGGAATTCCAGCGCATAAAGGGCAGAGTGAAAGGAGCTTGGGTTCTGGTAGGAGGCACCAATGCCGGTTGGCCCATCTACCTGAATGAAAAAGAGGACAGCATCCGTGATGAGATTAAGGCACAGAATGCAGAGATTGCGAAAGAAAACCGTGCTTACATGGAGAAGCTGAGAGCAGAAGGCAAACGTCCAGATCCGAAAGATCCTAATATCAAGGAACTGAAGAGCCGTCCAGGTCTATTTGCACGTGAATTGCTGGAGGCTGGTGCATTAGGTTTCATTCAGTCTGCAGAATTACCATTGCGTGCCTTGTATGACCGTCCGATGATGAACGATATGAGCATGACCTTCGATAAACTTCCAACGCATGCAGATATTAAGTTGGAGTCTGCTCAGTATAAGGTAATCTATGATAAGGTTAAATCTAAGCAGAATGTAGAATTGGAGTTTGATATCCGGAATCACTTCCGTTTAGGCCCTATTAAATATTATAATGTAGTGGCTTCCATACTAGGAAGCAAGCATCCAGAGCAGAAAGTGATTATCAGTGGTCACCTGGATTCTTATGACGCAGCTACCGGAGCGGTAGACTGTGGTACAGGTATTGGTGCCATGATGGGTGCTGCTTACTTGATAGCTAAGAGTGGTTTGAAGCCCAAACGCACCATTGAGTTCATAGCTTTTGCAGGTGAGGAGTTTGGCCTTCTGGGTGCCTATGCCTATTGTAAGACTCACCAGAAAGAACTGGGAAATATAGTGAATCTGTTTAATCGTGACGGAGGCCCTACCGCATGTACTAGTATCAGTGTACCTGAGGCTTGGTATGATGATATGGTAAAGATTTGTGAGCCTATCAAGAATCTATGGGATTTTGAGTTCCAGGTAAACAAGCAAGGCCCTCGTCGTAAAGTGACACGTGCTGGTGGTACGGATGCCACTGTATTTGCAATGAATGGAGTGCCTTGCGTGGAAATGCGTAATGAAGATTATAAAGGTTATGGTTTTGAGTATCAGGAAATCTGGCATACTGAAAACGATTATCTGAACAAATCATTCCAGGATTATATGGAGCAGGCTGCAGCAGCAACAGCCGTTGTTGTAAGTGGCATTGCTTCTTTGGATAAAGCTCTTCCACGAGAGGGCGTTTATGAAAAGTAAAATGGCTTTAAAAAGAATTATTAGAAATTGGAAAGTTCCTAAAGGTCAGGAGTTAACGGAGTTTGACAAGAAAATTCTATCTTATCAGAACCGGGGATTTCTGGTGCCTAAGAACAAATTAATTAAGACTCCTGAGCAGATAGAGGGAATCCGTGCTGCAGGTGTCATTAACACAGGTGTGCTGGATTTGGTGGAACGTGAGATACACATAGGTATGTCCACCGAGGAAATAGATAAGTTGGTTTATGAGTATACCATGGATCATCATGCCATTCCAGCACCTTTGAACTATGAAGGTTTCCCAAAGAGTGTCTGCACCAGTATCAATGATGTGGTGTGTCATGGAATTCCTAGACCCGATGAGTTCTTGGAAGAAGGTGATATCATCAATGTGGACTGCACTACTATCTTGAATGGGTATTATGCCGATGCCAGTCGTATGTTCATCATGGGCAAAACCACTCCACAACGTGAAAAGTTGGTTAGGGTGGCTAAAGAGTGCCTTCAGGTAGGTATGGAGGCATGTAAGCCCTGGAGTTTCGTGGGCGATTTAGGCCATGCCATTCAGAAGCATGCCCACAAGAACGGTTGTAGTGTGGTACGCGATTTATGTGGACATGGTGTAGGTAATGAGTTCCATGAGGAGCCCGATGTGGAGCATGTAGGTAAGAAAGGTACCGGCATGTTACTAGTGCCAGGAATGGTGTTTACTATAGAACCCATGATTAACGGAGGAAGTTGGGAAGTTTGTCTGGACGAAGAAGACCCGTTGGAATGGGTGATTTTGACCTTGGATGGGTCAGACAGTGCCCAGTGGGAACATACATTCCTGATGACTGAGACAGGATTGGAGATTTTGACATATTAGACATGGAACAAAAAGACATAATAATATTAGGTATCGAATCATCATGCGATGATACATCGGCAGCTGTAATAAGGAATGGTGTTTTACTTTCCAACGTGACAGCCTCACAAGCTGTTCATGAAGCTTATGGAGGTGTGGTGCCAGAGCTTGCATCCAGGGCACACCAACAGAATGTGGTGCCTGTAGTTCACGAGGCACTTAAACGAGCAGGAGTCCGGAAAGAAGAGCTCAGTGCTATAGCCTTCACTCGAGGCCCAGGACTGATGGGTTCCTTACTTGTAGGAGTTTCCTTCGCGAAAGGATTGGGTCGATCTTTGGGTATCCCTCTCATCGATGTGAATCATTTGCAAGGTCATATTATGGCCCATTTCATCAAAGAAAATGAAGAAGATACCGACAAGCCAGTTTATCCATTCCTGTGTCTTTTGGTTTCAGGTGGCAATTCCCAGATCGTCCTGGTCAAAGCTTACAACGATATGGAAGTGTTAGGTCAGACCATAGACGATGCCGCAGGTGAAGCCATAGACAAATGTTCCAAAGTTATGGGCCTGGGCTATCCAGGTGGTCCTATAATAGATAGACTGGCACGTCAGGGTAATCCATTGGCTTATGAATTCTCCAAACCACAGGTAGATGGTTATAATTATAGCTTCAGTGGTTTAAAGACCTCTTTCCTGTATTCCTTGAGGGATTGGATTAAGGAAGATCCTGATTTCATCGAACATCATAAAGAAGATTTGGCTGCTTCATTGGAGCATACCATTGTGGATATTCTGATGAAGAAGCTACGTAAAGCAGCAAAGGATTACAAGATTAAACAAGTAGCAGTGGCTGGAGGTGTGTCAGCCAATAATGGCCTTAGAAACGCTTTTCGTGATCATGCCAAACGCTTCGGATGGAAGATATTCATCCCGAAGTTCAGTTATACTACAGACAATGCAGCTATGATAGCTATCACAGGTTATTATAAGTTTCTGGATAAAGATTTCTGTGGCATAGACGCACCAGCCTTTTCTCGTGTAACATTTAAATAAAATATATTATGAGCATTTTATCAAAATATCTCAGCAAAGAACTTAACACTTTATTATGGAAAGTGGAGGAGACGGTTTCCACTGCAGAAAGCTGCACAGGTGGAGAAATTGCTGCTACATTGACCAAGATAGCTGGAAGTTCTAATTATTTCAAGGGAGGAATAGTAGTTTACACCGATGAAAGCAAAGTGAAATTCTTGGGTGTAAATCCTGAAACCATCGAAAAATATACGGTTTACAGCGAGGAAGTTGTAAAAGAAATGGTAAAAGGTTGTTGCGAAGCTTTCAATACCACATATGCAGTAGCAGTATCAGGAGTAGCAGGCCCTACAGGTTCCCTTCCTGGAGTTCCAGTGGGTACTATTTGGATTGCAGTGGGTACAAAAGACGAAGTGCGTACTTATAAACGCACAGAAGATGAGACTCGTGAACGCAATATAGAATATGCTACTACAGATGCTTTGCAGATGTTGTACGACTTTATTCAGGAGCGTCATAAAGAAGAGCAACTTCCTGAAACAGAATAAAATTCTTTTTCAAATAATTTGCATAATCCAAAAAAACTCTCTACCTTTGCACTCGTTTTGCAAGAACTAGTAAGTAACAATTAAAATTTTAAGATAGAAATGTCTAAGATTTGTCAAATTACCGGAAAGAAGGCGATGATTGGAAACAACGTTTCGCATTCTAAAAGAAGGACAAAGAGAAGTTTCGATGTAAACTTGTTTACTAAGAAATTCTTTTATGTTGAGCAGGATTGTTGGATTGAACTTAAGCTCAGCGCAGCAGGTCTCCGCGTTATCAATAAGAAAGGATTGGACGCAGCATTGAAGGAAGCTGTAGAGAATGGTTATTGCGATTGGAAATCAATTAAAGTGCTTGGCGACTAATTTCGGGAGGATATAACTATGGCAAAAAAAGCAAAAGGCAATAGAGTTCAGGTTATCCTGGAGTGCACTGAAATGAAGGATAGTGGTCTTCCTGGAACTTCACGTTACATTACCACTAAGAATCGTAAGAATACTCCAGAGCGCATGGAATTGAAGAAGTATAATCCAATTCTGAAGCGTATGACTGTACACAAAGAAATCAAGTAATAAGTAAAAAGATTTAACTATGGCAAAAAAAGTAGTAGCAACCCTTCAGAAGGGTAAGACTGATGGTCGTGGTTTCGCTAAGGTCATCAAGATGGTTAAGTCTCCAAAGACTGGTGCATACGTATTTGATGAGCAAGTCATTCCAAATGACCAGGTTAAGGATTTCTTCGAGAAGAAGTAATTAACGTAAATATATAATTAAACCCTGCATTTTTTAAGTGCAGGGTTTTTTTGTGTTTTTTATTCGATGAAATGGGATATTTTTATTAATTTTGTATCCAAATAAACATTTTTAAACTATGGGATTTTTCAGTTTCTTTTCAAAAGAGAAAAAGGAGACTCTAGATAAGGGTCTCGAGAAAACTAAGGAGGGTTTCTTCAGCAAGTTAGCCCGTGCTGTTGCGGGTAAGTCTAAAGTAGATGATGAAGTGCTGGACAATCTCGAAGAAGTGTTGATTACATCGGATGTCGGTGTAGAGACCACGCTGAAAATTATAGAAAGAATAGAGGAACGAGTAGCGCGTGATAAATATACTACTACGAGTGAACTTACTGGTATTTTACGCGATGAAATCGCATCATTACTTACAGAGAATAACACAGGTGACACACTAGATTTTGTCCTTCCTGAAGGTGTAAAGAAGCCTTATGTTATTATGGTAGTTGGTGTGAATGGTGTGGGTAAGACTACAACCATAGGTAAGTTAGCTTATCAGTACAAGAAGTCTGGTTATAAAGTTTATCTTGGTGCAGCTGATACATTCCGTGCGGCAGCAGTGGAACAACTGGTCATCTGGGGTGAACGTGTGGGAGTACCTGTCATTAAACAGAAAATGGGTAGTGATCCAGCATCCGTAGCTTATGACACTCTTAATTCGGCTACTGCAAATGGTGCAGATGTGGTGATAATAGATACAGCTGGTCGTCTTCACAATAAAATCAACCTTATGAATGAGTTGACTAAGATTAAGAATGTGATGAAGAAAATCATGCCTGATGCACCACAAGATATTTTGTTGGTTTTAGATGGTTCTACTGGGCAGAATGCTTTTGAGCAGGCTAAACAGTTTTCTAAGGCTACAGACATTACCTCTTTAGCTGTCACAAAGTTGGATGGTACTGCTAAGGGTGGTGTGGTTATAGGAATTTCAGACCAATTTAAGATTCCAGTGAAATATCTAGGTTTAGGTGAAGGAATGGAAGATCTTCAGCCATTCAACCGTGCGGAATTTGTAGATTCTCTTTTCAAACAGGTAAAGTAATGAAAAAGAACTGTGTTGATGTCATCACATTAGGCTGTTCCAAGAACTTGGTGGATTCAGAGAAATTGATGCACCAACTAGCACTTCAAGGATATAAAGTAACCCATGATTCTCCACATCCAGAAGGAGAGATTGTGGTGATTAATACTTGTGGATTTATTGGTGATGCTCAAGAAGAATCAATCAATATGATTTTGGAGTTCTGCCAAGCGAAGACAGAAGGTAGGATCAACCATCTCTATGTAATGGGTTGCCTTTCTGAGCGTTTTCTGAATGAACTGAAAGTAGAACTTCCTGAAGTGGATAAAATTTACGGAAAGTTTGACTGGAAGAACTTGCTGGTTGATTTGGGAAAGTTGCCGGTTGAGGATAATATATCCAGAGTACAAACTACTCCAAAGCATTATGCTTATTTAAAAATAGCAGAAGGTTGTGATAGGGATTGTGCTTATTGTGCCATACCAATAAGTACCGGTAGGCATAAGTCACGTCCTATGGATGAAATTCTGGATGAAGTTCGTTTGCTTGTTTCTCAAGGTGTGAAAGAGTTTCAGGTTATAGCCCAGGAACTTACCTATTATGGCGTTGATCTTTACGGAAAACGTCGTATTGCTGAATTAGTAGAGAAGATTGCAGATATTCCAGGTGTGGAGTGGATTAGATTGCACTACGCATATCCTTTGAATTTTCCAATGGATTTGCTAAGGGTCATGCGTGAGAAAGATAATGTGTGCAAGTATTTAGATATTGCATTCCAACATGTAAGTGACCGGATGCTTAAAGCTATGCATCGACATGTTTCCCATAAGGAAACCAAGGAACTAATAGAGCGTATGCGTAAGGAGGTTCCAGGAATTCATATCCGTACTACGTTGATGTGTGGTTTCCCTGGTGAGACGGAAGAAGATTTCTGTGAAATGAAGGAATTTGTGCGTTGGGCCCGTTTTGAACGTATGGGTGCTTTTGCTTATTCTCATGAAGTGGGTACATATTCTGGTACACATTATGAGGATGATGTTCCACAAGAAGTAAAGGAACGTAGGGTGGAAGAAATTATGGCCATTCAGCAGCAAATTTCTGGAGAGGTTCAGGAAGCTAAGGTCGGTAAAACCTTCAAGGTAATAATTGATCGTCGTGAAGGCGATTATTATGTTGGTCGGACAGAGTTTGATTCGCCAGAAGTAGACCCAGAGGTACTTATTCCGGTGAATGAAGGAAGACTCTATAAAGGCCATTTTTACAAGATACAAATTAAATCGGCAGACGATTTTGACCTGTATGGAAGCCGAATAAAATAATACCTATGAATAACAAGAGATTTATTACAGAAGTTGCCTCACAGACTGGGTACACCAATAAAAGTACTCAGGATTTAGCTGACAGTCTGATTAAGATTATGGCTGCTCAGCTTGAGGAAGGAAACTCTATATTAGTTCCCAACTTCGGCACATTTGAGGTGAAGAAAAAGAATGAGAGGATCATGGTATCACCGATGACACAGCAACGTATGTTGGTACCACCTAAACTGGTAGTGTCATTTAAACCATCAACATCTGTTAAAGATAAATTCAAGTAGACTATGGATGCAAAAGTAATGATACAGGATCTAGCTAAAGCTTTAGCTACTCAGAAGTCTATCGATAAGAAGGCTGCTTTGGCTTTTGTCCAGAGTTTTTTTGATGTTATCCTGGATGGCCTTAAGGAAGAGAAATATGTAAAGATTAAGGGATTGGGCACATTCAAGTTGGTTGATGTGGAGAGCCGTGAAAGTATGAATATTCATACAGGTGAGCGCTTTGAGATTCAAGGTCATGCTAAAATAGGTTTTACTCCAGACGCTACTTTGAAAGATTTGGTCAATAAACCTTTTTCTCATTTTGAGACTGTTCCTTTAGCTGATGATGTTACTGAGGCTGAATTGGAGGCTGTAGATGCTCAATTTGAAAATACGATTTCGTATCAAGAGTCTGATCTGCCAGATGATGTAGAAAGTGATTCAGCTGGTATTGAAACAACGGATGAAACCGTAGATAATTCTGATGATGTATATCAAGAAGTGAAATCTACCGTCGATCCTACACTTGTTTCATCAACATTAAGTGCCCCTGTTGCTTCAGATGATGTAGAAGAAGTAGCAGCTGGAAAATCATCTTCAACCCCTGTGGAATTTTACCCAGAAGTTAGCTATGAGAACACTAAAACTTTATCATCCTCACCGGAAGTTGAAGTTGAAAATACTGATGAAGTTCCAGTTGAGTCGGCTCGAATAGCTTCTGTTCTTTCTGAAGACGATAAATCTGAAATTAAGCCAGAGGATAATCAAACTAATATGGAACCGGAAGAAGAAAAAGAATACTTGGATTATATTGATGATTCCGAGGAGAGTGAGCGTCGTAAGATCCGACGCTACGAGTGGATATTTGGAAGTATTTTTGCTTTGATAGCGATGGGAATAGGTTATTTTATAGGCTATGTTCATCTGGCATCCCGATTCCCAAATGAAGTGGAGGTGATAGTGGTAGATACAGTATACATAGAGAAAGAACCGGTAGATTCAACCAAACTTCCACAAACTGAGCCAGTGATAAAGCGTGATGAAACAACTCCACCTTTAAAAACGGATACAAAAGCAGTACCTAAAACAAATACCACACAACCAGCTAAATCAGCTGTACAAGAGGTTAAACCCGCAAAGCCTGTACCTCAACCTGAAAAGCAACCAGTTCAATCTGCTGTAACATCGGATTATAGTAAGTATCCTCAGGTGGCAGGAGGTGCATATTGGATAGTAGGAACAGCACAGACTTATAAAGTGCGTTCAGGTGAGACAATCCGAATTATCGCAGAACGATTTTTCGGCTCACGGCAAATGGCTCCTTACATCATTAAGTACAATGGTATATCAGACCCGGATCACGTAGCTGAAGGTACAATATTGAATGTTCCAAAACTGGAGTCTAAGAAGAAATAAAATTTAATAATTATAAATACTCTTAAATTCTAACTTTTAAGAAATCTCTTTAACTAATTTTAGTAGGGACTATGGTTGGAAAGCAGTAAATTTGAGCCTCAAAATAAAATTATAATGTTATAAATATGGCAGAAGCAATAGATATTAGAGAATTGAATGAACGTATAGAGCGTCACAGTTCATTCGTCACTAATCTGGTTACAGGAATGAACCAGCAGATTATAGGTCAAAAGCATTTGATAGAGTCATTGTTAATAGGTCTTTTATCAGATGGACATGTTCTTTTGGAAGGTGTACCAGGTCTGGCAAAAACTAAGGCGATTAAGACTCTAGCTTCATTAATTGATGCACAGTTCAGCAGAATTCAGTTTACTCCTGATTTGTTACCTGCAGATATCATAGGAACAATGATTTATAGTCAGCAGGATGGCGATTTTATTTCCAAAAAAGGACCTATATTCGCCAATTTTGTTTTGGCTGATGAAATTAACCGTGCTCCAGCTAAGGTACAGAGTGCATTGCTGGAAGCCATGCAAGAGCGTCAAGTAACTATTGGAAATGAGACGTTCCCACTTCCAAAACCATTTTTAGTTTTGGCAACTCAAAACCCAATAGAGCAGGAGGGAACTTATCCTCTTCCAGAGGCTCAGGTTGACCGTTTTATGCTGAAAGTTGTTATAGATTATCCTAAACTGGAGGAAGAAAAACTTATTATTCGCCAGAATATATCAGGTAAAGAGTCTGAGGTTCGTCCAATTTTGAGGACTAACGATATAATAGATGCTCGCGAAATTGTACGTCAGGTTTATATTGACGAGAAGATTGAACAGTATATTGCAGATATCGTTTTTGCAACTCGTTATCCTGAGAAATACAACTTAAAAGAGTTGAAAGATTATATTAGTTTTGGTGGTTCACCTCGTGCTTCTATCAATTTGGCTTTAGCTGCACGAGCTTATGCATTCATAAAGCGTCGTGGTTATGTTATACCAGAAGACGTTAGGGCTGTTGCTCATGATGTTTTGCGTCATCGTATTGGCTTAAGCTATGAAGCAGAAGCTAGCAATGTAACCAGCGAGGAAATTATAAGTCGTATACTTAATAGTGTTGAAGTACCTTAAATTTTAGGTGAATTCAAATCAATATGGAAACAAGTGACATTCTGAAGCGCGTTCGGCAGATAGAAATAAAAACCAGAGGACTGTCGAATAATATATTCGCAGGACAGTATCATACAGCCTTCAAAGGAAGAGGTATGACATTTTCTGAAGTGCGTGAATATCAGTATGGAGACGATGTCCGTGATATAAACTGGAATGTAACAGCTCGTTTCAATAGGCCATATGTAAAAGTTTTCGAAGAAGAGCGTGAACTTACTGTGATGTTGTTGGTTGATGTGTCAAATAGTTTGGATTTTGGTACCGACAAACAATTATCCAATGAAATGCTGACAGAAATCGCTGCGACTCTTGCTTTTTCAGCAATTCAGAATAATGATAAAATTGGAGTGATATTCTTTTCTGATAGAATTGAAAAATACATTCCTCCTAAGAAGGGACGTAAGCACATCCTTTATATTATACGCGAGTTGATTGATTTTAAAGCGGAGAGTCAAAAGACTGATATAAAGCAAGCTTTGGAGTATCTTACTAATGTTCAAAAACGTAGATGCACAGCTTTCATCTTGAGCGATTTTATTGATGCCAAGAACTACAAGGATACTTTAACAATTGCCAATCGAAAACATGATGTAGTAGCAATACAGATTTATGATAGACGTTTGTCCGATTTGCCAGATGTTGGTTTGATGAAAGTGAAGGATGCAGAAACTGGTTATGAGCAATATATTGACACATCTTCTCGAAGGTTGCGTGAAGCTCATAAGAACTGGTGGACTGAAAGACAGGAGAAGATGCATAGAATATTCAACATGTGTAATGTGGATAGTGTTTCCGTATGTACTGATGGTGACTATGTGAAAGCATTATTGAGTTTATTTGCAAAAAGAAATTAATAGATGAGCAGGAAAATACTTTTTCTATTTATATTTTCATGTTTTAGTCTTTTCTGTAAAGCACAGGTAACGGTAGATTTATCTATTGATACCTTACTTATTCGTGTAGGGGAGCAGACTAAGCTTCATTTGCAAGTAAGTATGGATGCAGGTGCGAGCTATGATTTCCCTCAGTTTACTGATACTATTGTAGCTGGTGTTGAGTGTCTGGAAGAGAGTAAACCTGTAATTACGGAACTGAATGATGGCAAAAGACTTCTTGTTTCTAAAGATTATTTGGTGACATCTTTTGATTCAGGACATTATTATTTACCACCGTTGGAAGTATTAGTTGATCAAAAAGCCTATCAGAGTCGTCAGAGTCTTTCCTTGAAAGTGTTTTCAGTAGATGTTAACCTGTCTAAGCCCAATGAATTCTTTGGGCCAAAAGATGTAATGAATGCACCTTTTGCTTGGGAAGATTGGTCTCTTGTCTTTTGGTTGTCTATCTTTTTGATTCCAATTTTATGCGTCTGTTTCTACCTGATAATACGTTATAGAGATAATAAGCCAATTATAAGGCATATTAAGGTTGCTCCAAAGTTGCCACCTCATCAAAAGGCTATGAATGAAATCACTGCTATTAAGTCAGAAAAGAAATGGGCCCCTGAGGATTCTAAGGAGTATTATACGAAATTGACAGATACACTTCGTAATTATATAAAAGAGCGTTATGGCTTTAATGCTATGGAAATGACCTCTGCTGAGATTATAGAGCGCTTAACACTTGAACCTGATGAGCAAGCTATGGATGAACTTAGAGAGTTATTCCAAACATCAGATTTAGTAAAATTTGCGAAGTATAATGCCTTGGTTAATGAAAACGATAGAAATCTTGTAAATGCAGTAGATTTTATTAACAAGACTAAAGTTGAAGTTGACCCTGCTGAATTGAATAAAAAACAGGAACTTACAATAGAAGAGAAGCGTTCACGCACTGTAAAATTATCATTACTAGGTGGAATTATTATTCTTTCCCTACTGAGTATATTCATTTTAATTTATATAGTCGTGGAACTTTATGAACTTTGTTTTTAGTTATTGAACTATGACATTTGCTAATTTAATAGCTTTTTTGTTACTTATACCGCTTATTCCATATATAGTTTGGTATATTTTAGCACATAAGAAATCTCAACCTTCGTTGAGGGTTCCTGATACCCATGCGTATATACATGCTCCTCGAAGTTGGAAAATATATATGATTCATGCACCTTTTGTACTTCGAATTGTAACATGGACGTTATTAGTTCTAGCATTAGCTAGGCCTCAGACTAGCAATGATTGGAGTAATAGGGAGGTCGAAGGTATTGATATAATGCTTGCAATGGATATTTCCACTAGTATGCTTGCACAGGATCTAAAACCCAATAGAGTAGAGGCAGCAAAAATTGTAGCTTCCTCATTCATTGCAGATCGACCTACAGATAATATCGGATTGACATTTTTTGCCGGCGATGCTTTTACCCAATGCCCTATGACTACTGACCACTCCGTGGTGTTACAATTGTTACAAAATATGGGTTGTGATCAGGTTCAGCAAGGATTAATTCAAGATGGTACTGCTTTGGGTATGGGAATAGCAAATGCTTTAACCAGGCTTGAAAATAGTAAGGCAAAATCAAAGGTTATTATTTTACTGACAGATGGTGTGAATAATATGGGAGATATATCTCCTCTAACTGCTGCAGAGATGGCAAAGAGTTTAGGTATAAGGATATATACCATAGGTGTAGGAAAGAATGGTCTTGCGCCTTATCCTTATCCTGTTGGTAATACTTACCAAATTGTTAATTTACCTGTTGAAATAGATGAACAGGTTCTAACACAAATTGCTCAGTCCACAGATGGCCAGTATTATCGAGCTACCAACAATGATGAATTGAAGCGAGTATATAGTGATATTGACAAGTTAGAAAAGTCGAAGTTAAAGGTAAAGGAATACAGCAAGAAATATGAGATGTTTCAGTTTTTTGGTTTAGGAGCTCTTATTTGCTTGCTGCTGGAGTTGTTATTGAGAATCCTACTTTTACGTAGAATTCCTTAAAGTAGATTACCATGTTAAGATTTGCAAACCCTGAATATTTATATTTTATGATTATCATTCCATTTTTGATAGTCATAAAGTTATTGATGGATTTTCGCCAAAAACAAAAACTCAAAGCTTATGGTGATCCAAAATTGTTGAAGCATTTAATGCCTGATTTTTCAGCTTTGCGCTACAATTCAAAATTGCTGTTGACTTTGGGGGCTTTTGCTGCAATTTGCTTGATGATGGCTCGTCCTCAAGCAGGAACTACTATAGATAATTCTGAACGCGAAGGCATTGAAACTATTATATGTATAGATGTTTCAAATTCTATGTTGGCAAATGACATTCAGCCAAGTCGTCTTCAGAAGTCAAAAATGCTTGTATCTAGACTAGTGGATGGTTTTAAAGATGACAAGTTGGGCTTGATAGTTTTTGCAGGTGAAGCTTACACTCAATTGCCAATTACTGCTGATTTTGTTTCTGCAAAAATGTTTTTGGATGAAATAGACCCTTCACTTATTCAGATTCAAGGCACTGATATACAGGCTGCTATAAATCTTGCATCTAATAGTTTTACACAACAGGAAAATATTGGGAAAGCTATAATTGTAATCACTGATGGTGAGAACCATGAGGGGGGTGCAAATGAGGCTGCTAAAGATGCTGCGAAGAAAGGTATGCATGTTTATGTCATGGGTGTAGGATCTGAAGAGGGTGCTCCATTTAAAGTTCCAGGTGAGAATGATTATAAACGCGATGAAGAAGGCAACATTGTAGTAACACGTTTAAATTCAGAAATGTGTAGGGAAATAGCGAAAGCTGGTGAAGGTGCTTATATCCATGTTGATAATTCAAACTCAGCACAAGATGCTCTTGAGAAAGAATTAAATAAATTGGCTAAGGCTCAATTAGAAATTACAAATTATTCAGAATATGATGAGCAATTTTGGGTATTTGGTATAATAGCACTGTTATTCCTTATTATTGAAGTCATTTTGATGGAAAAGAAGAATCCATTGTTTAAAAACCTTAGATTGTTTAAGCAATAAAATGAGGCTGGTAATATTTATATTTTTGAGTTTCTTTTTTGTTGAGTCAAATATGGCACAGCAAAAGCAGTTGCGTTCTAGTTTGCGTTCTGGAAACCGTTTTTATCATCAGGAGAATTTGAAAAATGCAGAGTCCGAGTACCGAAAAGCTTACGAGATTGACTCTTTAAATACTCAAGTTCTATATAATCTTGGTACAGATTTATTGATGCAACGAGATCTTCAACAAGCGAATGAATTACTATCCCGTGCATCTAATAGTGCTCTATCTAAGAACAAATTAAAAGGTACGAAGATATTTCATAATTTAGGAGTTACATACCAATCAGCTCAACAATACCAAAAAGCAATAGAATCCTATAAACAAGCATTACGATATAATCCTAATGATGAGGAGACTCGTTATAATCTTGTATTGTGCCAAAAATTATTGAAAAATCAACAACAACAAAAGAATCAGCAACAACAGGAACAGCAAGATAAAAAAGACCAGAAAGAGGAAAAGAAAGAGCAAGAAAAGCAAGAACAACAGCCTCAGAATCAGATGTCTCAAGAAAATACAAAACAACTCCTAGAGGCTGTAAAACAAGAGGAAAGAAACGTAAAAGAACGTATGAACCAACAGAAAGTTCAGCCAAAAAGTCGCCGTAAATCTAAAGATTGGTAATCTTGATTTGAAATGAAGAGATTATATACATTTATCATATTATTTATTAGTATTGTTTCATTTGTTCATGCGCAATCATTTAAAGCATCAGCTCCTGAACAAGTGGAAGAAGGGGAAAATTTCCGCGTTCAATATGTTGTAACAGACAGTGAACCATCTTCATTCAAAGGTCCAAAATTTGACAGTGAAGGTTTCGAGTTATTAGCAGGCCCTTATACCTCTACATATTCAAGTTATCAAATGGTTAACGGGAAAACTACTTCGTCTAGTTCTACAACATATACCTATACATTATGTGCTTCTAAAAAAGGTACATACACAATACCTTCAGCAACCGTTTCTGCTGGTGGAAAGACATTAACTTCTAATTCTTTAACTATTAATGTAATTGCAGGTTCTAATAGCAATTCAGGAAATACATCAAGAAGAAGTAATCGCTCACAGCAAAATAATGATAATACACAAGATGCAGGTGCAGTTATTTCGTCAAAAGACTTATATGTTACAGCTACTGCTAGTAAAACTCATGTTCATGAGCAGGAAGCTATTCTTTTGACATATAAGGTTTTTTATACGGTCAACTTGACATCACTGAACCCCAATATGCCTGATTTAAAAGGTTTTCATGTTCAAGAAGTTCCATTACCAAGAGATAAAAGACCTTCTCAAGAGACAATTGGTGGGCGTAAGTATAATACTATTGTTTGGAGTCAATATGTTGCCTTCCCGCAGCAAACTGGAAAGTTAACAATTCCTGGTGTTTCTTTTGATGCGGTAGTAGTTCAACGTATGCGAAATTTGGATCCATGGGATGCTTTCTTTAATTCTGGAAGTTCATTTACTGAAGTTAATAAAAAGATCCAAACTCAGCCTATCACAATAACTGTAGATGCTTTACCAGACAAACCCTCCACATTTTCTGGTGCAGTTGGAAAATTTGATATAAAATCTGAAATTACTCCTTCGGAAATTAAAACAGGAGAGGCTCTGACATTAAAGGTTACAGTGACTGGAGTCGGTAACACTAAATTAATAAAGACTCCAGTAGTTACCGCTCCGAAGGACTTCGAAGTTTATGATCCAAAGGTATCAGAAAACACCCAAATAACCAGGAATGGCATGGAAGGTAATAAAACATTTGAATATGTTTATGTTCCAAGAAATCCTGGGAAATATACAATTCCTGCCATTGAATTTTGTTACTTTGATTTAGCAAGTAATTCTTATAAGACATTAAAGACAGAATCCTATGAATTAAATATCGCTAAAGGGAAAAATGCAGGGGTTAGTACTGTTTCTTCTTATAGTAAAGATGACGTTCAAATGTTTAATTCTGATATACAATATATTAAACTAGGTGATGTAAAACTTAAAAAAGAAGAATCCGATACTTTCTTTGGTTCTTTTGAGTATATACTTTATTACTTGATTCCATTTATTATATTTGTATTAAGTTTATATATTTTCCGGAAGCAAGCTATAGCAAATGCGAATGTTGCTCAGATGAAGATAAAGAAAGCTAATAAAATGGCACGTAAGCGCTTAAGAAAGGCAAATAAACTAATGAAAGAGCATAAAAAGGAGGAGTTTTATGACGAAATTATGCGTGCTTTGTATGGTTATGTGAGTGACAAGTTAAATATTCCTGTAGTAAGTCTTAATAAAGAAAATATTCGAGAAAAACTGGAGATTAATAGTTTAGAGCCTAGCCTTATAGACAGGGTTATTTCTACTTTAGATGAGTGTGAATTTGCTCGTTTTGCCCCCGTTGAGAGTGAAACTTCTTTAGAGAATTTCTACGAAAAGGTTATTACCTTGATTGAGAATGTTGAAAATTCTATGAAGAAATAATAATATATAGATGAAAAAGTTACTTATATTTTTGTTTTCTCTTTTTTTGCAATTTACAGCTTCAGCTACTCCATCACTTAAGGTAGCTGCTGATTCTGCATATATGAAGGAAAACTATCAAGAAGCAGCTAGCTTATACGAAAAGGTTCTAGAGGAAGGGTATAGCCCTGAAATATACTATAATCTAGGCAACTGTTATTATCGTCTAGAAAAGATAGGTCCTTCAGTTCTAAATTATGAAAGAGCTTTACTTTTAAGTCCAGGCAATGGAGATATTCGTCATAATTTGGAATTGGCTCGTAGTAAAACACTAGACAAGATATCTCCTCTAGGAGAGATTTTTATCGTAACATGGTACAAGGAAGTTATAAATTGGTTTAGTGTAGACCAATGGGCAACCCTAGGAATTATTTGTTTCATTCTTGTTTTAATAATGCTATGTTTGTATTTATTTAGTAAGGTAGTTCTTATTCGCAAGCTTGGATTTTACTCATCTATTGTTTTTATTCTAATTTGTATTCTATCTAATTTCTTTGCGTGGAATCAAAAACATATCTTGATAAATAGAAGTACTGCTGTTGTTATGTCCACATCCGTAAATGTGAAGAGCACTCCAAGTGAAAATGGGACTGATTTGTTTGTAATTCATGAGGGTACCAAGGTAACAATTATAGATCCAACAATGAAGGGATGGAAGGAAGTTCGTTTAGATGATGGAAAAAAAGGATGGATTCCAACTGGTTCAATAGAAGAAATTTAAGTTGATGTTAGATCAATTACTAAATATAGATAAGACAGTATTCCTTTCCATGAATGGAAGTGAATCTTTAGTTCTTGATAACTTTGCTTTGACAGAGATAAGTCATTTTGCATGGATACCATTTATATTGGCTGTTATTTTCTTAATTATCAAAACTAATAATTTAAAAAAATCATTGATTATTTTTATTCTATTAGGTATTCTATACTTTGTATGTGATTTTTTTGTTTCATTTTTCCTCCAATCTTATTTTGCGAGATTAAGGCCAGTTCAAGATTTGTATTTTTCAGATAAAGTTGATACTGTTAATTCATTAACAGGAGGAATCCATGGTTTTTTTTCGAATCAGGCTTCTGGATTAATGGGAATTTGTTTATATTTGTCTTTGCAAGTTAGAAGCACTAAATTTTTCTTGACTCTTCTTTGTTGGACTCTACTTCATAGTTGGGTTACGATTTATTTGGGATTCTATTATCCATCTGATGTATTGGTTGGTTTTATGTGGGGGGCGGTATTTGGTTTTTTGACTTATTTTACATATTATAAAATTGTTAAGATTTTTTTTGAATTCCATTTTCATGAATCTCTGCAATGTACGAAAACTGGATACTTTTATGTAGATGTGAATTTTGTTATTTTTGTGTTCTTGATGAATATTATAGGTATCTTAATAATAAGTTTATTTAAATTTTAAATTATAATAACTATGAGTAAAAGAATTTCTTTTAATGAGCTTCGTAGGATTAAAGACATGTTACCTCATGGTTCTATGGCTCAAATAGCAAAAGAGCTTAATACAGATCCTGATACAGTTCGCAATTTTTTTGGCGGTCAGAATTTTAAAGATGGTAATTGTGTGGGTTTCCATATTGAGCCAGGACCAGATGGAGGTATTGTTGAATTAGACGATACAGCATTTCTAGATGCAGCTATGCGAATTCTAAAAGAAAGAGAATAGTAATTTTAATAAACAAGAAAAGGAGTGTAAATTTACACTCCTTTTCTTGTTTATTAAAA
>AUXO017324133.1_pt1 | contig 40074 bp, 46 predicted proteins | sample 768731 | NCBI WGS metagenome assembly AUXO01 (sample SAMN02715735, study PRJNA202380) | gut metagenome | biome: sheep rumen | host: Ovis aries | place: New Zealand: Palmerston North | reverse complement strand
TTACTCATACTATCAAATTTTGAAAAAGATTCTTTAAGTAGTTTAATATCATTATCATGTTCTAATACCATATTATTAATAAATCTTTGTTCTATTAGATTAGAAGAGATATACTTCTTCATAGCAACAAAAGCATCAGTAATAGCAATACTAGTATTAATAGCTTATTTACTTTTAAGTACAGTACTGAGCATTAAAGCACCTTCTTCTGTAAACACTCTTGGATTTTTATATCTGCCTCCTCGAGTTTCTTTTTTTTGGTCGAAATTTTCGACCAAAAGATTTTTTGATTCTTCATCAGTAAGTTTAAAGGAATAACGCTCAGGGAACTTTGTTAAATTATTTTTAACAGCTTCATTTACTCTCTTTGTTTCTACATGATAAAGATTTGCTATATCACTATCTAACATAACAAACTTACCTCTTACTTCAAAAATCATTTTCTCAATTTCTTGATTACTAATAACTTGTAATTCATTCATACCAAAATACCTCCAAAAAATTAATTTTTTTCTTTCAAATTCTTAGCACAAAAACTTTATCATAAAATAAATAGAGAGTCAATACAAAATAATAAAGTTAACTAAAAAGGTCTATCAACAATACTGTTGATAGACCAATATATTTAAATATTTATTTTCTACTAGTAGAGATACCAATTCCAAATAAAATAATACCAAGTATTAATATATAAGGATTAAAATTAAATAAGAATGAAGAGACGATATTCGCGGATATATGAATAATAATAGGTACTAGTATATCTTTCTTTTTAATATAATAATAAGAATTAAATAGACCAATAATAAATGCATATACTATGGTAGTAATTCCATTATGGCATATAGCAAATATAAAGGAAGATATTATTATACATAAAGTATTATTATTAAATTTAGCTAGTTTATTAATAAGACTATATCTAAATAGAATTTCTTCAAATATTGGACCAATAATACCAGAAGCGATAATATCTAATATTAATGGAATACTAGTTATATCAAATTTAATACCTAGTTTAAAGATAATCATATTATAAATAATAGATATTGATATTCCTAGTAGCATATAAGGAAAATAGTTATGTTTAAAAGAAAGTTTAATATTCTTTAACTTAATAAATATATAGATAAGTTCAAATATAGATAAAATAATCGTACCAAGAATAATCGATTTATCCAAGCCAAATAAAAGAATACATCCAAAGAGTAATATATATTGAATAATCATAACAAGAAGAATTTCTCTAATAGACAATAATATTTTTTTAATATACTTCATAAAACCTCCATATATAAAAAAATAAGATAGCTTAAGTACTTCTAGCTGTCTTATGTATTTTTTATCGAATTAAGCCTTTACATTTGCTTCCGCTATTACATTGATAGCTTGTAAGCCTTTAGCAGTTTCAATCAAATCAAAATTAACAATTTGACCTTCTGATAAAGTCTTGTATCCATCTTGCTTAATAGCAGAGTAGTGTACGAAAATATCTTCGCCGTTTGGGTAATCTATGAAGCCATAACCTTTGTCGTTGTTGAACCACTTAACTCTTCCTTGCACAATACCACCTCACCTTTCTGTTCTTCTTACAAGAATATTATAATATACTGCCTAGTGATTTTGCAAACAATTAAGTAAGACAAAAATCGATAAAAAATTCTTCTAAGTTGAACTTACTGCAAGCATTATAATAATAACATTTTTCAAATATCTAAATAGTAAAGTATTTCCTAAAGATAAAAAATAATATATCAAATAAATATAGTTAACAATATGTAATCAAAAAGAAAAAGTAGCACTAGACTACTTAATTTCGATATTCATGATTTCCAAAATTCTATTTAAATCATTTACGTTTTCAAAATAAATATTAATCTTTTTATTATCAATTTTAACTCTAGTGCCAAGTACTTCCTTCATTTCTTTCTCGACAGAAGAATAATCATTATTATTAGTACTTCTCCTTGTGACCGGAACTCTTTTCTTTATTTCTTCTTCTCTACTGATAACTTCAATATCGTGAACACTTAAATTTTCATTGACAATTCTATTAGCCAGATGTTTAACTTCTTCTGGATTATCCATTTTACTAAGAACTCTCGCATGACCCATTGATATCTCATTATTAAGTACCATTTTTTGAACAGAATCAGGTAAATTAAGAAGCCCCAAAATATTTGTAACGTGTGCTCTACTTTTACCAATCTTTTGAGCAAGATCTTCTTGTCTAATATCCAAGTTATCAATGATACCTTTATATGCCCAAGCAAGTTCAATGGCGGTTAAATTCTCTCTTTGTAAATTTTCTAGTAGAGATATTTCTCTCATTTCTTCATCAGTAAATTCTTTTACAATCGCAGGAATCTTTTCTAATCCAGCAAGTTTACTAGCTCTAAGTCTACGTTCCCCAGCAATTAAATCATATCCTTTAATAGATTTTTTTACAATAATAGGCTGAAATACGCCATAATTCTTTATAGACTCCGATAATTCCTTTAAAGCATCCTCGTTAAAAGATTTTCTTGGCTGATAAGGATTAGGCCTAATTTCACTAACAGGAATTTCTTTAATATCACTTTCACTAGCGGTCTCAATAACATTATTTTCAAAAGTATCAAAGTCTAATACTTCAGTAGAAAATAATTCTTCAAGCCCCCTACCCAACGCTTTCTTCTTTTGTTCCATTTCTTTCAATAACCTCCTTTGCTAAATTTAAATAAGCAATAGTTCCTTTATTTCTAGGTTCATATTCTAATATTGGTTTACCATGAGATGGAGCTTCAGCTAGTCTAACTAATCTTGGAATAATTGTATCATATACTCTCTCTTTAAAAAATCCTTTAATACTTTCAATGACTTCGACACCTAAGTTAGTGTTGGAGAACATCGTGAGAAGAACTCCCTCTATATCAAGACTAGGATTAACTTTTCTTTGAGCGAGCATTATCGTATTAATAAGTTGCATAATACCCTCTAAAGCAAAATATTCACACTGTACGGGTATAAGAACAGAGTTAGAAGCAGCAAGTGCATTTGTAGTCAATATTCCAAGAGAAGGAGGACAATCTATTAAAATAAAATCAAAATTATCCTTTATTTTATTTATTTCTTCCTTTAATCTTGTTACCCTATTAAATCTTTGACCAGCATCTTTTGCTTTCCTTTCTAACTCAATAAGTTCCATATCAACACCAGCAAGATTTAGATAAGCGGGAACAATACTTAAATTTTTGCTTTTTGTTTTTATAATAGCAGTTTCTATACTAGCTTTCTTAGTAAGTACTTCATAAATACTATTTATTATATCACCTTTATCTATACCAACACCAGTAGTGGCATTTCCCTGTGGATCTAAATCAATCAATAATATTTTTCTATTCAAAGCACCAAGAGATGCTGCTAAATTTATACTAGTAGTGGTCTTTCCCACACCACCTTTTTGGTTTACGATTGCTATAACTTTTCCCATATACTGTCACCTTTATTTCCTCATATATAATTCTATCAAAAAAAGAAAAAAAATGAAATAGTATTTTGGAGATTTTTCTTCTTTTTTCTATCCTACTAAGTTACTTATATTTATTGAAACATAAGTCTTTAAAAAAAATAAGAGTCTAATTTCAGTAGTCTCTTATTTTAGCTGTACTATCTTTCAAGCTTCTTAATGCGAATATATTGCTCTGATAAACTAGGAATAGCATCTTCATCATATATTCTATATAAAGCATCATCAACCATATCTTCTAATGATTTATGTTTTTCCGCATAATTATAGAATCTATTTCCATACAAATCCACAGTTGTTTTAAAAAAATCGTCGCTAGCTATATCAGAAGCAACAAGATATAATGCATCAATAAAACTATATAAATCTTTAGCTTTAACACATGAACAATTTCTCATTCTTTCGTAGCAGTAAATAAAGTTTTTCCAGTCATTATTAAATTTTTCTTCATCACCAATATCAAAATATTCAATTGCAATTTCCTTTAATATATTTTGCTCGATTTCCATTTTTTTATGTATTTCCTTTCTTTTTAACTATTTTTTTAACGTTTAGTATTTCTCTAACTATATTTCTAAATTCATCATATATTTCTTCACATTCATCTTCCATACAAAGTAGTTTGGTACTGTAGATATCACGTATTTTCAATAGTTCATCTATATAATCAGTATAGCAAAGAGATGATTCGTTTTCTATTATTATTCTGAGCTTATTATTAATTTTAAGTTTTCTCTCCCATAATATACCAATATATGTTTTAACTAGAGTACAATTAATAGTATCATCAATAGCAAATTTAAGATTATATTTTAATGTACATAGTCTAGCATAAGTTTTAATCTCATCAATTATTTTATTTAACGTTTCTACATATAATGAATAAATATTTCGTTCATTATCTGTAAGGCTAGCTTTCATGCTAAAAATTTCAATCCACTCAATTATATTATTATTTACCTCTTTTAAAGAATTATAATATATAATTTTACCATTGTTCATATAATAGTCACTAGGAGTGTTTGCAAAGACATTTCTATTAAAGACTTCATTAAGTACCTCATTTTTTTTTGACTTTTCATTCATAAGCATATAGTATTTACTTTCCGGAAAAGTATATGCTGTCAATTCTTTTTTATATTTATTAACTAAATTTTTATTCATAGTATTTCTCCTCAAATAACATATATTATATTAAATGTAATTTAAAATGTCAAATATGTTAATTTAAATATGAAGTGCAACTATGATTAATTTAAATATGAAGTGCAACAATAGTGGCGATTACAATACCTAGAACAATGTATAATTAAAAAAATAGTTAGAAAATTATTGACAGAAACTAAATTAAACTATATAATAAAAGAGCATTTGACATGGAGGTGTTTTAATTATGAAAAGAACTTATCAACCTAATAACAGAAAAAAAGCTAAAAAGCATGGTTTCTTTGCAAGAGTAAAAGGTAATGTTTTGAAGAATAGAAGAACTAAAAAAAGAAAAAAATTATGTGCATAATTTTGTTTTCTTTTTTTCTTTTTTTATAGTATGAAGAAAGAAGATATCATAAAGTCATCAAGGGAATATACTGAAATAATAAATAAAGGTAAAAAGATAAAGAGCAATAATTTCAGTATCTATTATCGTAAAAACAATAATAAAAATAGATATGGAATATCAATCCCTAAGAAGACTGGAAAAGCAGTAATTAGAAACAAAATAAAAAGAAGGATAAAAAACATTATCGATAATAATAAAAATAGTATGCAAAGTAGTTATGATTATGTTATAATTATTAGGAAAGGATTATTAGAATTAACGTATCTTGATATAGAAAAGGAATTGTTAATGCTAATAAAAAATATAGGTGATAAAAAGTGAAGAAAAGTATAAAAATACTATTAATAGTATTGTCTGTATTCTTACTTACTGGGTGTACAAAACAGTTAGTAGGAGAAGATAAAAAAGTAGTAAAATATGAAGAAACCGGTAAGGCACTTACTGAAAATATAGTATGCAGACCTACTAATAAGGATGTAATAAAACTATATGAAGATAATGGAGTAAATATAGATGAACTACCAAAATGTACTGAATTTAAACCTTTTTCAGAGTATGAAGGTTTATGGACAACTATATTTGTAAAACCTCTAGCATGGATTTTAATAAATACTGGTGTAGTACTTGGAAAGATTGGATTAAGCAAAGGGTTAGCTAATGGATTGGCAATCATATTATCTTGTATAGTAATAAGATTAGTAATGTATCCATTAACAAGAAAGACTGCTATGCAATCTGAGAAGATGAATGCTGTAAAACCAGAAATAGACAAATTGGAAAAGAAATATAAAGATAAGACAGATGAAAATGACCAAAAGATGAAAGCCCAAGAAATGATGGCTATTTATCAAAAAAACAAAATAAATCCATTATCTAGTTGTCTATTATCATTTGTTCAAATACCTTTATTATTTGCTTATCTAGAAGCAATAAATAGAACTCCAGTTATATTTGAAAATAAATTTTTAGGATTAGATATGGGAACGACTATATCTCACGGAATAATGTCTGGTAGATGGTATATATATGTATTATTTTTACTAATCATATTAGGAACAACATATTTATCATTTAAGAAAACATTAAAAGATCAGACTGCTATGGCAGCTCAAATGAAGGGAACAATCTACTTTATGCTAGCTATGATAGTATTTGCTTCATTTAGTTTACCGGTAGCATTAGGATTATATTGGATATCATCATCAGCGTTTACTATTTTTCAAAATAAGATGGTAGAAAGAAAGAAGGCAAAGAAGTAATGAACAAGTATTATTATGAGGGAAAAACAAAAGAGGCAGCTATTGAATTGGCCCTTGAGGAATTAAAAATAGCAAGAGAGGACCTTGTAGTAAATAATGTTGAAGATAAATCGGGGATATTAAAAAAAACAGTTAAAATAGAAGCTTTAAATATGAATGAAATTATTTCATATATAAAGGAAAATGTGAGTGAAATAATCAAGAAAATGAATGCTGGAGGAAATCTTGAAGTAAGAAGGAGAGAAGAAAGTATTTCAGTAACAATATTTTCTGAAAATAATGCAATATTAATTGGCAAAAATGGAAAAAACGTTGCAGCCCTTCAGCTTCTAATTAGACAAATGGTAAATACTAAATTAAGTAGACCACTATCCATTGTGTTAGATGTTGGAAATTACAAAGAAAAGAGAGCAAGAAATATTACATATTTAGCCAAAAAATTAGCAAGAGAAGCATATAAAACAAAGACAGAAGTTACAATGGATAGCATGAATTCATATGAAAGAAGATTAGTACATGAAGCATTAGCAGATGATAAATACGTTTATACTGAATCAATTGGAGAAGAGCCAAATAGAAAAGTTGTAATTAAATTAAAAGAACAATAAAAATGAAAGAAGAGCCCTTGTATTTAGGGCTTTTTTGTATTTTGAAAGACAGTTACGAAAAATAATAATTTATAATTAAAATTGTCAAAAAAAAAATTAAATTATATAAAAAAACATAATTATGATAAAGATTTACAAAAGTATCAATTTATGTTACAGAATATAATATAAAGAATTTGAAAAGAAGAAAAAAACGAGAACAAATAGTTTCTTTTTTAGAGCTATTGTGATAAAATATTGACGAGAAAGAAGGAGTATTAGATGGAAGATACAATAGTAGCAATTTCTACCACCGTCGGACTAGGAGCTATATCAATTATAAGATTAAGTGGAGTTGATGCCATTGAAATAGTAAGCAGAGTATTCACTAAGGATTTAACAAAAGTAAGTACACATACTATTCATTATGGTTTTGTAATGGATAAAGAAGATAAAATTGATGAAGTATTGGTAAGCGTAATGAAATCCCCAAAGACATTTACAAGAGAAGATGTTGTCGAAATAAATTGCCATGGTGGAATAGCAGTTACAAACAAAATTTTAGAAGTTCTTCTTAATAATGGAGCAAGGCTTGCCGAACCCGGAGAATTTACAAAAAGAGCTTTTCTAAATGGAAGAATAGACTTGCTAGAAGCAGAAGCAACCATGGATTTGATATCTTCTGAATCAGATAAAGCAAGAAAAATATCAATTAATACTCTAACTGGTGAAGCTTCTAATTTAATAAAAGATTTAAGAAATGAATTAATACAGATAATCAGCAATATCGAAGTAAATATTGACTATCCAGAATATGAAGATGTTGAAGTATTAACAAACGATAAATTATTACCAAATATAAGTAAATTTAAACAAGAATTAGAAGAAATTTTAAAAAAATCAAATGACAGTAAAGTACTAAAAGAAGGAATTAATGTGGCTATAATAGGTAGACCTAATGTTGGTAAAAGTAGTCTCTTAAACTCTCTTTTGGAAGAAGAAAAAGCTATAGTTACTTGTATTCCTGGTACCACAAGAGACATAATAGAAGGAAAAATAATACTAGACGGAATCATACTAAATATTATTGATACAGCTGGTATCCGTTCTACAGAAGATGAGGTAGAAAAAATAGGTGTAGAAAAAAGCCTTAATATGATAAATACTTCAGATTTAGTGTTATTCATGTTAAATAATAACGAGGAATTGTTGAATGATGAAAGAGAATTATTGGAAAAATTAAAAGATAAAAAGAAAATAATAATTGTAAACAAAGTAGACTTAGAAGATGTTTTAAATAAAAAAGAATTAGATAATTTTATCGAAATATCAGTAAAGGAAAACATTGGTATTAACAAATTAAAAGATAAAATAAAAGAATTATTCTCAGTTGGGGAACTCCAAATAAATAATATGACATATTTATCAAATGCTAGAAGTATTTCAATTCTTAATAAAGTTTTAGGATACATAAATGATGCCATTAAGGAAATAAAAAATGATAGCCCAATCGATATTGTTGAATTAGATTTAAAAGATGCTTGGAAATCTCTTGGAGAGATAATAGGAGAGACATATACAGATGAATTGTTGGATGAATTATTTAGTAGATTCTGTTTAGGAAAGTAGGTGAAAAAATGAATTTTGAAATAATAGTTGTAGGAGGAGGACATGCTGGTTGTGAAGCGGCCGTAGCCTCATCTAGAAAAGGACATAAAACCCTTCTTGTAACAGGAAATGTAAATAATATTGCAACAATGCCTTGTAATCCTTCAATAGGAGGAACAGCTAAAGGAATAATTGTAAGAGAGATAGATGCCTTAGGTGGCATAATGGGCGAAGTAGCAGATAAAACTCTTCTTCAAATGAAAATGTTAAACTATGCTAAAGGCCCTGCAGTTAAATCGTTAAGAGCTCAGGCTGATAAAGTCACATATCCTAAAGAAATGCTAAAAGTATTAAGAAACGAAAAAAACCTAAGTATCAGAGAAAGCATGGTCGAGAATCTTTTAGTAGTGGATAATACTGTTAAAGGAGTAATACTAGAAAATGGTGAAAATATCACAAGTAATATTGTCATATTAACAACTGGGACATATTTAAAATCGGACATTTTAATAGGAAGTACTAGGACGAGAAGTGGACCTCATGATGAAAGACCATCATTACATTTATCAGATAATTTAAAAAAATATGGTTTTAATATATTGAGATTAAAAACTGGAACTCCCCCTCGTATCGAAAAAAAAAGTATAGATTTTTCTAAGACAAAACGTGAAGACGGAGATAAGGAATATTATACTTTTTCACACACAAATAAACCAAAATACGATATTGATAATCAAGAACCATGCTATTTAATATATACAACAGAAGAAACAAAGAAAATAATAATAGATAACTTATCTAAGTCAAGTATGTATGGCGGATTAGATGATATAACCGGAGTCGGTCCAAGATATTGCCCGTCAATCGAGGATAAAATAGTAAGATTTAGTGATAAAGAAAAGCATCAACTATTTTTAGAACCCGAAAGCAAATATTATGATGATATCTATATCCAAGGTTTTTCAACAAGTATGCCTAGAAGCATTCAAGATCAAATGGTACATTCACTTCCCGGACTAGAAAAAGCAAAGATTTTAAAATATGCTTATGCTATAGAATATGATGCCATATATCCAACACAAGTAAAACCTAATTTAGAGACAAAAATACTAAAAAATCTTTTTACTGCCGGTCAAATAAACGGAACAAGTGGATATGAAGAAGCCGCATGCCAAGGACTAATAGCAGGTATAAATGCCTCACTTAAATTAGAAGGAAAAGAGCCACTAATATTAAAAAGAAATGAAGCTTATATAGGTGTACTAATTGATGACTTAGTAACAAAGGGAACTAAAGAGCCATACCGAATGTTAACATCTAGAGCAGAATATCGCCTTCTACTAAGGCATGATAATAGTGACTTAAGACTAAGAGAATATGGACATCAAGTTGGTTTAATAACAGGAGAAAAATATGAAAAGTTCATTCAGAAAAAGAAAGACATTGCAGAATTAACTAATAAATTAAAACAAATCAAAATAACTGTGGATACAGAGAAAAAGAGAAGGACAATAACAGTTTATGAATATTTAAAAAACCCAACCACCAATCTAAAACAAATAATAAAGGACCTAAATCTAGGTTTAATATATCCACAGGAAATTATTGATGAAGTAGAAATACAAATCAAATATGAAGGATATATCAAAAAAGTTGAAAGAGAAGCTGAAAAAGCATTAAAAAATGAAGAAAAACAAATACCAGATAATATAGACTATGACAAAGTGCCCAATTTGGCCAGTGAAGCAAGACAAAAACTAAAAGAAGTAAGACCAATCAGCATTGGACAGGCTCTAAGAATAAGTGGGGTAAATCCATCTGATATATCAATACTATTAGTTTATTTAAAGAGGAAGCATAATGAATAAAGAAAGGTTTATCAAAGAAATAAATAAATTAGGTATAAAAATTGAAAAAAATAGTTTAACAAAACTAGAAGACTATTATCAAATTCTGAAAGAAGAAAATTCAAAATATAATTTAACAAGGATAATAGAAGAATCGGACGTCTATTTAAAACATTTTTATGATAGTTTGACTATTGCTAAAATAATAGAAATAAATAATCAAAGTATTTGCGATTTAGGATCTGGTGCAGGATTTCCTGGATTAGTGCTTGCTATATGTTTTTCTGATGCTAATATAACATTAATTGAATCTAATGGTAAAAAATGTAATTTTCTAAACATAGTTAAAGAAAAATTAAAACTAAGTAATGTGAAAATAATTAATACTAGGATAGAAGAATATGCAAAAAGTCATAGAGAACTATTTGATATTGTAACTGCAAGAGCAGTGGCACCCATTAAATATTTATTAGAGTATGGAATTCCTTTAGTTAAAGTAAATGGAAATTTTATTGCAATGAAGTCTAATACTGAAAGTGAGGAAAAAAACATTAATAATTATTATGAAAAACTTTCCATCATTGAAGAAGATAGAATTATCTTTAATCTTCCAATAGAAGAATCACTTAGAACTTTAATAAAATACAAAAAAATTGAAGTAACAAATCCAATATATCCTAGAAGATACTCAGAAATTATAAAAAGGGATATCTAAGATATCTTAAAAAAATAAACAATATTATTTTTAATTAATTTAAATCGCTTGTAAAAAAACAAAAAATATAGTATTATTAATTTAGAGAATTGTAGATTATAGAATGAAAAGAGGGAATAAAGTATGAGAATTAATAAAGAAATTGTAATGGTGCGTTTATCTGACATCATTCCAAATAGATTTCAACCAAGGCTTACATTTGATGAAGAAGCTCTAAATGAACTTGCTGCCTCAATAAAAGAGCATGGAATAATACAACCACTTATTTTAAGAGATTTAGGTAATAAATATGAAATAATAGCAGGAGAACGTCGTTATAAAGCTGCTCAACTAGCAGGAGTATTAGAAGTGCCTGCAGTAATAGGACAAATGGACGATCAAACAAGTGCCGAACTTGCATTAATTGAAAATATTCAAAGAAAAGATTTATCTGCAATTGAAGAGGCCAAATCATACAAAAAAATATTAGATATGGGAGGTTTTACTCAGGATGAACTTTCGAAAAGAATGGGAAAAGGGCAGTCAACAATTGCTAATAAAATGCGCCTTCTAACTCTAACAAATGAAGTGCAAGCTGCTCTTATGAATAATTTAATATCAGAAAGGCATGCAAGATGCTTATTACAAGTGAAAGATGAAACGAAACAAAAAGAAGTATTAAATAAAATAATAACAGAAAGAATGAATGTTAGAGATACAGATAACTATATTAAAAGTATAATTGGGATGAATGCTGAACAAGATAAAGATTTAGAACCAAATCCAAAAGTGGAAATTTCAGAAATAAGAGAAAGCACTATTCCAGAAATAAAAGAAAATATAGTTTCAGAATCAAAAGAAACTCCAATTGAAGAAGTAAAATTACCTGAGGCAAGAGACAATGAAAACAATAATCCAAATATTTATACTCAAACAAATAATGTTGATTTTATAGATTTAAATAATTTAACTACAAAAGAAGATAATAATATAGAAAATATACCGACAGAAACTTCAATCAATTTAGAAAATAAAAATGAATTAAATTTAGTTGAACCAGTAATAAATAATTTTAGCAAAGAAAAAAAGGAAGATAATTATATGGATTCTAGCAAAGAAAAAAATAAAGACAAACAAGATAATTTATCGAAAATTAAAATGGCAACTGCTATTAGATTAGCTAAAGATACACTAGAAGATATGAAAGCAGCAGGTTATCAGGCATCTATTGAAGAACACGATGGAGATAGCATTTATCAAATAATAATTAATATTATAAAATAAGAATAAAATTATAAAATATCACTCATAATGAAATAGAAGGAGTGATATTTTTTATGAAAAAAATAGTAATTATCATATTGACAATAATTATTTCAATATCAATGTTCAAAATTCAAAAAGAAGATACAATAATTATACCAGACAATGCATTAAGACTAAGGATAATTCCAAATAGTAATTCAGCAATTGATCAAAACATGAAATTGAAAGTAAAGGAATACTTAGAAAATAATACGTATACTTTAATAAAAGATGAAGTAAGCCTCGATGATGCTAGAAAGATAATTAAAGACAACATTCCAAGTATAAAAAAAAATATAGAGAAAATATTTGATGAAGGCAACTACGATATGCCATATACAGTAAATTATGGATATAACTATTTTCCTAAAAAAGAATATAAAGGAATTAAATATAATGAAGGATATTATGAATCAATTGTAATAAGCATAGGAAAGGCGGAAGGAGACAATTGGTGGTGCGTTTTGTTTCCTAACTTGTGTTTAGTTGATTTAAAAAAAACAAATAGCATAGAATACAGATCGTGGATAATAGAAAAAATAAATAAAATAATTTAGATCGAATAGCATATATTTATATAGGTGATATCTTGAATATAATAACAATTATTATAATAGCGTTTAGTCTATCAATGGACGCTTTTTCTTTATCTTTAATATACGGAACTCAGGGTATAAAAAAACAAGATAAATTTATTCTTTCATTAATAGTAGGCATATTTCATTTTGTTATGCCTTTCGTTGGACTAGTAATAGGAGACTATTTATTTAAAAAAATATCATTTAATACAAACATTGTAGTTGGAATAATATTCATTATAATAGCTATGGAAATGGTACTAGAATATTTCAAAGAAAGCGAAAAAAAAATTTTTTTTAATATACCCGGATATCTATTATTTGGCCTTACGGTAAGTTTGGATAGTATGACTACTGGTATTAGTCTTCCAGCAATAACAAATAATTACTTAGCTTCAAATGTAATTTTTTCTGTGATGAGTTTTTTCTTCACATTACTTGGATTAAATATTGGAAATAAGCTTAATATTAAATATGGGAAATTATCTACCTTAACTGGTGGCATAATACTACTAATTTTAGCTATAAATTATCTTTTTAGATAATTCGTGTCAAATAATCTGTCAAAAAAGATATTATGAATTGACTAAAAGTTCTTTAAGGATTAAAATAAAATTAGTAGAAGTATCGAGAGGAGTCGTCCATGGCAAAAATAAAAATTGAAGGAAAACATAAATTGAGTGGTGAAATATGCATTAGTGGTGCCAAAAATAGCGCAGTAGCGTTAATTCCCGCAGCTATTCTTTGCGATGAAATTGTCAAAATCAGTAATATTCCCAATATATCTGATATCGATTCACTAGAAGAAATATTAGTATATTTAAATACAAAAATTGAAAGAACAAATGACACTGTTACCATTGATTCATCTAAAATTGAAAATAAGGAAATACCGGAAGAAATGTCTCAAAAATTAAGAGCATCGTATTATTTTATGGCTTCTTTATTAGGAAAATTTAAGCATGTTGAGATGTATTTTCCAGGAGGATGTACCATAGGAGAAAGACCCATTGACCAGACACTTAAAGCATATCGTTCATTAGGAGCAACAGTTACGATTGAAGATAATAGATATATTGTTGATGCAAAAGAATTAAAAGGCTCTAAAATATACCTTGATATGCCAAGTGTTGGTGCAACGATAAATACCATTCTCGCATCAGTTAAGGCAAAAGGAAAGACAATAATTGAAAATGCTGCTAAAGAACCAGAAATTGTCAATGTAGCAACATTTTTAAACACAATGGGTGCAAAAATAAAAGGTGCTGGAACAAATGTTATAACAATTATGGGAGTTGATTATTTACATAAATCATTCCATGAAGTAATACCAGATCGTATAGAAGCTGGAACATATGTAATCATAGGTTCTCTTTTAGGAGAAAACTTAACGATTAATAAGTTAATTCCTTCCCATATAGAAGCATTAACATCTAAACTAATAGAAGCTGGTGTTAATATGACGATAGGAGATGATTATATAACTATATCGGCTGCAGATAACTATAAAGCAGTTGATATAAAAACATTACCATATCCGGGATTTCCAACCGATCTTCAACAACCATTTATACCATTTTTAACACAGTGTCGGGGAATAAGTACAGTTGAGGAAACAATATATGAAAATAGATTTCAAAATATATACGATACAAATAGAATGGGAGCTAACATAATTGTAAAAAACAATAGGATAGCTAAAATAAAAGGCGCAACACCATTACAAGGAAAAAATGTAACAGCAACGGACTTAAGAGGAGGAGCATCCATGCTTATCTGCGCATTAATCGCTGATGGAACAACCACTATTGACAACATCAAATATATACTAAGAGGCTATGACAATATTTGTGAAAAATTATCTAAAGTAGGTGCTAAAATAGAATTAATATAAATATACTTTAAGTAGGTGGAATATGAAAAAGGTAATATTGATATTAATTCTTTTTTTATCATGCTATTATATATATAATGTTACAGCAGATAAAAAAAAATACTATCTCACGATAGGAGATTCGCTATCAAAAGGGGTCGACAGTATTGGAATAATGACATATGGTTATAACGATTTCGTTAGAGATTACTTAAAAAATAATAATCTATTAAAAAAATATAATGATACTTTCACAAGCAGTGATTACAGAATTGTTGATGTAATAAAAATACTTGAGTACAATGAAAGGAAAAATAATGAATCTCTCAATTACCTAATTAAAAAGGCGGATATAATAACAATATCATTAGGAATGAATGATTTATACTATAGACTAAATAATAATACCCAAAACATATATACATATTCAGATAATATGGTAAACAATTATAGCAAACTTTTAGAATACATTAATGCATTTCATCATCAAAATGTATTTATACTTGGATATTACAACATAACTGAGAAAAATAATGACATATTTAATTACACAAATTATAAATTAAAAGAACTATGTAAAAAATACAATTATGAATTTATTAATCTTTCTGATTACTTTAATAACAATCCCAAATATTTTAATAGTAAAGAATCATTTGTTCCAAATTTTAGCGGTTATGAAAAAATTTCACAAATAATTATTGAAAAAATAAAAAATACCTGATATAATATACTTCGTAATTTTATTACTATGACTTTTTGTCATGGCGGAAGGAGAGAAAAATGAAAAAAAACATTCATCCAAATTATGTAGAAGCAACTGTTACTTGTGCATGTGGCAATACATTCAAGACAATGTCTACAAAAGAAAATATTCAAGTTGAAGTTTGTTCTTCTTGTCATCCATTTTATACTGGAAAGCAAAATATAGGCTCTAAAAAGGGACAAGTAGAAAAATTTAATAAAAAATTTGGCTTTACAGATGAAAAATAATGTGATTTATTCACATTTTTTTTGTTTTATGATATAATTTCTATGAGTGAGAATTATGAAAAATAAATTAAAAAACAAACTAAAAAATTTTTTAAAATTTTTAAAAGAAAAAGATTTATATTTGAGCGTTTTTGTTCTTACGAACACTATTAATGGTATATTACTTAGATTAATAACTATAAAAAATGGATTAAGATTATCAGCGGTTTTTGTTGATGCTGGAGTTCTTCTAATATTTGCTCTATTTACTTTTTTAATAAAAAAGGAGAAATCAAGAAAAAAATATCTTATGATATTAACTTCATTGATGACATTGATATGTTTTGCAAATAGTGCTTATTACCACTATTATAGTTCTTTTACTTCCGTTTCGCTTCTTGCAACTACAGTTTTTGTAAAAGATGTTAGTGATGCCGTATTTGAAAATGTCTTAAAACCAATAGATATAATATATTTTTGGCAACCAATATTTTTCTATATATATATTCATAAACGAAAGCTAAATAATAGAACAAAAAAGGAAGAAAAAAAAATATCAAAAATTGGAGTCATAATATCTGTATCTATAATATCAATTGGAATATGTATTATGCCTTCAAATGCCTTTTCAAGATTATACAAATTGTGGAATAGAGAATCAGTTGTTATAAATTTTGGCCCATATGTATATCAAATAGATGACATAATACAAAGTCTAACACCTGGAATTAGTTCAATATTTGGTCACGATAGTGCCTATAGAAAAGTGAAAGAATATTATGAAAAAAATAAAACATTAAAAACAAATAACGAATTTACTGACATATTTAAAGGAAAAAATATAATTGTAATACATGCAGAAAGCATACAAAGTTTTACAATGAATTTAGAATTTAATGACAAAGAAGTAACCCCAAACCTAAATAAATTAGCAAATGAAGGCATTTTCTTTAATAATTTTTACTCACAAGTTGGTGTTGGAACAAGTAGCGATGCAGAGTTTACTTTTAATACATCACTTCTGCCATCAAATAGGGGAACTGTTTTTGTAAACTATTATGATAGAAAATATGTTACTATCCCACAACTTTTAAAAGAAAAAGGCTATTACGCATATAGTATGCACGGAAATAAAGGGGATTTTTGGAATAGAAATATCATGCATAAAACACTTGGTTATGACAGATTTTATAGTGAAGATTCATATATAATAGATGAAAAAATAGGATTGGGTCTTTCAGACAAATCGTTTTTTAGACAATCTATTGATATAATGAAAAAAATGAAAGAAGAAAATAATGGCCCATTTTATAGCTTATTAATCATGTTAAGTAATCACACACCATTTAGTGATTTAGAGTTAACAGAAGAATATCCTACAACTACAAATGTGACAATTAATAACGAGACAATTACAAGAAACTATATTAATAATACTAGACTTGGAAATTATATTCGGTCTGTACATTATGCAGATGCTGCAATTGGAGAATTTGTAGAAAAATTAGAAGAATCCGGATTACTAGAAAATAGTATTCTAGTTATTTATGGTGATCATGATGCTAGACTTGATATTAACGAATATAATTTACTATATAATTATGATCCTATAAATGATAAAATAAAGACAGAATTAGATGAAGGATATATAAATTTTAATGAATATGAATATGAATTGAATAGAAAGGTTCCATTTATAATATGGACAAAAGAAAAAAATTTTAATATTAAAATAAATACGCCAACTGGCATGATTGATGTTTTACCTACACTTGGAAATATGATAGGAATAAAAAGTAAATACGCATTAGGAAATGATATAATGAATATAAAAGATGGAGATAATTTAGTAACATTTAGTGATGGATCATTTGTCACATCAAAAATTTATTATAATGCACCAAAAGGTGAAATATACACAATAAATAATGATCCCATAACAGAAGAATACATCAATTTGAGAGTTGATCACTCCACAGAACTTATTGAGATATCAAATGATATTATTTATTATGATTTGATTAAAGAACTGGAAGGGTCTAATTAAATATAAAAATGGAGGAAGTATGTTAAAATTTGTTGTATGTGAAGATTACGCGCAAGGATTAGAACGAATGTGCAGAACGATAACAAAAGTTATGATGAATTATGAAATGGAATATAAAATAGAAAAGTTTTCAGAATACAATAGTATATTTAAGGAATTAATAAAAGATGAATTTACTAACAAAATATATATTCTGGATATAGAATTGCCAATAGTAAGTGGATTAGAAATTGCATCAGAAATTAGAGAAGATGATAGTGATAGCCCAATTATTTTTGTTACAGCACATTCAGAATGCAAAAATGATATATTTTATTCAAGATTAAATGCTATTGATTTTATATCAAAATATAATAGATACCAAGAAAGACTTGAAGAAACAATAAATTATATTCTTCAGAAAATGTATAGAAATAAGACACTAAATTTTTCTTATAATCATGTTTATTCTAAAATCATGTTTAAGGAAATTAACTATATTGAAAAAGCACCAATGCAAAATAAATGTATTATTCATCTAACAAATGGTAATGAAAAATTTATTACAAAATCAATTGTAAAACTTAAAGAAGATTTAGGCCCGATGTTTTATCAAACACACAAAGCCTGTATAGTAAATGTTGATAACATAAAACACATAGAGTATTCAAAATTTACGATACATTTTAAAAATGGTGATAGCACTAATTTATTAACTCCATCTGCTAGAAAGGAGTTGAAAAACCGTGTCGGAGATTTTTAAAGTATTTTTAAGTAACGCGGCAATGTTTATATCTGTTTATGGATTTGGTGTAATTGTTTTTGACTACAAAATAAACAAAAGAAATATAGTTAAGAATCTTCTCATTTCATTAGGTATAATATGTCTATATACAGTTGTTTTTCTGAAATTTAATGGAACAATGAAAACTGTATTGTTTTGTATGGATTTTATGCTCACATACAAATTAGTATTTAACAGAAATTTTGGTAATTCACTTATTTCAGCAATAATATATCTTGTCATACTTATTGTTCCAGATTTGTTAACACTACTTGGTGCATTATATATTCTTGGTATAGAAAAAGAATATTATTATAATGTCTTGGCTGGTGGAATAATATGTAATTTATCAGTTAGCATTTTGATGATTATAATAACATATATAATAAAAAAACCACTAAAAAAAATAATCAATATAAATATATCGTCAAGCAAGAAAATATTGCTAATAGGAATACTAACTCTTTCTTCTATCGGCTTTTTCTTTTACAGTTTAATAAGTACATTTGAATTCAGTAATAACATAATTATCTATATAATTGTAATTACTACTCTAATAACTATATTTTTCAATTTATTTAAACAAAAAATAGAAAATGATAATATACTAAAAAGATATGATGAACTTCTAGATATAATGAAGAATTATGAAGATGATATTGAAGAACAAAGAACTTTAATTCATGAAACAAGAAATGAATTAACAACAATTAGGTGTAAAATAAAAGATAAAGAAACAGAAAACGAAATAATAGAATACATTGATAGTATTATGGGTGATAAGGTTAATAGTAAAATGAGTAAATACTCCAAGTTTAAATATTTGCCATCAAACGGTTTAAAAGGCTTTTTCTATTATAAAGTTTCGGAAGCCGAAAGAAAAGGAATAAATGTATCAGTAAATATTTCAAAACAAATTGAAAATTCTATTATAGGGAGACTTGATACAAAGCATTTTAAAGATTTGGCTAGAGTAATAGGCGTATATTTAGATAATGCTATTGAAGCAAGCTCTTTATCAGAAGAAAAGAAATTAGGTATTGAAATATATCTAATAAAAAATAATGTTGAAATAATTGTTTCGAATACTTATCAAGGGACCATAGATGAAAATAAAATTGGAAAAGAAAGATATAGTACTAAAGGAAAAAATAGAGGACATGGATTATTACTTGTAAAAAGAATATTAAGTGAAAATAAAAGAATTATTTCGAGTAATAAAATAACAGATGAATTATATATCCAGAAGATTTCAATAATAAATAGTGAAGAATAAAAAAGATCAGAGACCCTGATCTTTTCTGATTATTTATTAAGTAGACTTTTTGGCATTTTAGGTTCATCTGAAAACCAAGCTACACAAGCTTTTGTACCAGCAGAAGCTGATAATGAACCAATCCAAGATAATAATGCAGCAAACATCTTCTATACCTCCTTTTTATTCTTTTTCCATACTAATAATATTTATCGACATATGTCTTATAATTATTGTATGGTAATTGAAACATCCAGTATGTAAATGGATGAATCACCACTGTTATATCAATAAGTCCAAAGAAAAGATAATTATTCCAACCATAATTATGAAATAAAATTATTAGAGTAAAATATATTAGACTTATTATAATGGATAATATTTTATATTTCCTTCTTTTTTTATTATTAATAAGAGGCCTCTTATATGTATCCGCTGGAGCAAAAATTATAATATTAATTAAACATAATAACGAAATAATTATTTTTAAATAGTAATTAATATTAATATATTTACACAAAAAACCCGCTCCAATAAAAAGAACTCCAGAAATAATATAGCACTGAAAACTTGTTTTTGCATGTAAACCAAAGCAAGTCATTCTAAGAATATTATAGAATATTAAAATTATAAATACTTCTTTAATAACCCCAAGTAAATATGAAAGAAAAAAAATTACAATAGTTTTAGTAAAAAGTATATATAAAGATTCAATTCCATACTCTATTTCTTCCAATTTATCTTCAGTGTATTCAGGATATTTTTCTTTGATTTTCTTCATCGAAAAATTCAAAAACTTCCTTTTCATACCTTATCCACCAATACAAGTATAACATTCAAAAAAAAGAAATATTATTTGTCGTTATAATCACTTACTTCAAATAAAAAAAGCCAAAGAAGTAAACAAATAATTAACAACAATTGCTTAAAAAGATATCAAAATATGTTTTAAACACTTTTACATAAAAAGAAATCATAAAAAAAATAAAAAATTAATATTTCAATAGATTTTTTTAAAAAAAAATAGTAAAATTAAATTAGAGGAGGAAAAAGTACACGCTATTAGGATACTTTATTAAAAAAAATATAAAAAATAAAGAAAGGATAAAATATAGTAGAATGCCTTCTCAAGATAATTTACTATATTTTAAAAGGTAAGTATATGGAATTATATCAGTATATAATAATAATTTTAGTGCTTGTTTTTATTGCGCTAGCTATAATTAAAATGAGTAAGAAAGATGTAAAAATAGAATTAAATAAATTAGTGGAATTGCTAGGAGGAAAAGAAAATATTCTTGATACTGAGGCTGAAATGTCAAGATTTAAGGTTACACTTAAGGATGTAACAAAAGCTAATAAAGAAGGAATATTAAAATTAGGCGCAAAAGGTGTAGTTGAATATGAGGATCAGTTAAAAATAATACTTGGGCAGGATACGAAAAAAATAAAGAAATATATTGATGATATAAAATAACATTTAAAATGTTATTTTTTTCGACAAAAATCGACAAAAATCGACAAAATAAACATATATAATTATCTCTAGAAAGAGGTGATTTTTAGATGGAAATAACAATTTTTAAAGATATCATATTAAATATAATATTTATAACGTTTCCATTATTGTTATATCTTTTACTTAGCATATACAAAGATAATATTTCAAAAAACTGCAATGATTCAATATTAAAATTAGCATTACTTACATCACTATATTTATGCCTGAGATTTGGAATAATTACTTCAAACAATAAAATATTATTGTTTTGTAATATCCCAATTGTTATATCTTTTATAAAGAAAAAACCTTTTTTTGCCTTTTCTTTATCTCTTATTAATATAATCTATTGCTATCAAATTTCAGAATTATTATTAGCAGTAACTTTCATAAAGTATTTCTCATATTTCGTACTATATCTATTTGCAAATAAAAAAAAATTATCGATAAATAACTTTATTTTATCAACAGCGGTACTTCAGGGCTTTTTTCTATCTTTTGAATATTTCTTTTTAGAAACAGGTGCAACTATAAATGATGTTATTATATTAATAATATTAGTATTTATTTATCATACTATAACTTTTTTTATAGTCTATATATTTAAAACAATAGAAAAGGTACAAAAACTGAATTTTACCATAAAATCATTAGAAAAAGATAAAAAAATGAAAAATGCATTGTTTAAATTAACACATGAAATAAAAAATCCATTAGCGGTATGTAAAGGGTATTTAGAAATAATGGATTTAAATAAAAGGGAAAAATCAGAAAAATATATAAGAATAATGCAAGAAGAAATAGATAGAAGTTTAAATATAATGACAGATTTTATTCAATTCAATAAAATAAAAATAAGTAAAGAAAAAATAAGCATTAATGATTTGTTAGAAGATACACATGAATCATTTAATATGATATGTAAAACTAGAGGAATAAAAATATTATATAATAATTCTAATAATAACATCTTTATAAATGGTGATTATGACAGATTAAAACAAGTATTGGTTAATATTTTAAAAAATAGTGCTGAAGCAATCGAAAAAAATGGGACAATAAAAATAGAAACAAAAAAAATAGCAAATTATATTGAAATAATTGTAGTAGATGATGGAATAGGAATGTCTAGTGATACACTAATAAAAGTAAAAGAAATGTTTTATACAACAAAGCCATCTGGTACTGGCTTGGGAGTGGCTTTGTCAAATGAAATAATTGAAGCCCATGGAGGAACACTTATTTATGACTCAGTATTAAATAAAGGAACTACTGTAAAAATTAAATTACCTATTGAAAAGTAATCTAATCATTAATAATAAAAAAACAAGTTGGAATCATGGCTACATATTTCTAACAATAATTTTTTGTAAAAATAAATGATAAAGAAATTAATTATATGCTATAATAAAAAATATGTAACAAACATTTAATGCAATTTATAATTCATTAATAACGAACTACGGTGCTTTTTCCTAAGATGTTAGCACTGTAATTCTGTGAGGGGTAATTAGTCAAAACCTTTCACAAGAAAGAGAGGTGGAGTCGAGAATTATCTACTCGACATTTAGATGGAAGATGTATTTTTAAAGGGATTACCCAGAATTGATCTACACGGATTTGATTCACAGAGTGCTTATGTAGCTACAAATGATTTTTTAAATGAAAACTTAATTTTAGGAAATTCTAAAATATTAATAGTACACGGGAAAGGTACTGGAACGATAAAAAGAATAGTGCACAGTACATTACAGAAAAGAAAAGAAGTATTAAAATATCATACAGATAATAATAATGACGGATGCACAATTGTCTATTTAATACTTGACAAGTAATTACTACTATGCTATAATAAGTGCCAATTTTAGGGGAAGATATTTTATGCCGGAAGAAAAGAAAATTATGAGCATTATATTAGAGATAGAAAGATTGATAAAATATATAATAATTATACTTTCATTAATAATTCTTTGCTTAATAATTTGTCTTGTAGAAGGCAGTTAATATTTATCTCCAAAGGGAGGTTTTTATGGAAAAAGAAAGAAAAATTAATTGGCTAGGTCTATTTATTAAAATAATAATAATATTTGTTTTTGTTTTAATTATTATTTGGTTAGTTTCAAAAATAGCATTAAGAACAAAATTATCCGACACATTTAAAAATAACATTAATAATATGGAAACAGTCGCAACTAACTATTATAAAGAAATTGATTTGCCTTTAGAAAAAGGGAAAAGTCTAAAAGTAACACTAGGAGAAATGATTGACAAAGGTTTAATAGTATCATCTGCAGAAGACAAAAAGAATAATTGTGATATTAAAAAGAGCTTTTCAAAGATTACTAGAAATAAAAGTGACTATACATTAACAACGACATTAAAATGTGGTCAAGAAGAAAATACTATTAAAAAGAAATTTTTATTTAAAGATTGTAAAAATTGTGTGGAAGAAAAAAAACAAAAAGATGAAAAAAGCAGTTCAAAAAATAACAAAAAAGATAATAATAATTTAAATGAAAAGAGCAATAATAATTCATCAAGTAATAATTCAAATGACACGTATGAAAAAACAAAATATTATGAGTATGTCAAAGAAACAGTTAGTTATACAAAATGGAATAAAGGTAATGTGACAGGAAATAATATAGAAAATAGATATGAATATTATGGAATTGCCAGTAGTACATATTATACATTAGGAGTTATAAAAGCATCAGATTTTATAGAAGGTAATGAGATTACTTATACTTTAAAATTGAATACGGTTCCAAATAAAGAATATTATTTTTCTGAATTAAAAGAAGTAGCATATTTTGATAAAAATGATGAAAAAAATTATATAAGTGAAAATAAGTCAGAAATGAATAAAGAAAAATATAGTATTGCAAGTAGTATTTCAAAATATTCATTAAACTCAAATAATTTCACCTATAAGTTATCACCATATTATCGTAGAGGAACATTTTATATTGATGTAAAAATAACTATAGTTAATACTTCAAATGTTATATCATACAATAGTAATAAAAATAATATTTATTATGTACCATTAAAATTAAATGTTAAGTTTGCATCTGATAAAATAACAACTTCTACTCCATCAGGTGACTATGAAACCATTGCTTACTATCGTTATGTTATTAAAAATAGAGATGTAATGTGGTCTTCAGATAATTATGTAGAGGGATACACAAAGACGGGTAATAGTGAGTTGAGATAAAAAAAGAGGTCAATTTGAACTCTTTTTTAATATCTTATCAACAATTCCATAATCTAAGGCTTCGTGGCAATCCATAAAATAATCTCTCTCGGTGTCAGAATTAATGGTATTAACGTCCTTTTTAGTTCTATCAGATAATATCATATTTAATTTTCTTTTTAACCTTAAAATTCTTTCTGCTGCAATTTTAATATCAGTTGCCTGTCCTTGAGCTCCACCAAGTGGTTGATGTATCATTACTTCGGCATTAGGAAGAATAAATCTTTTGCCCCATTCTCCTGTTGCTAAAAGAAATGCAGCCATAGAAGCAGCCATACCAATACAAATAGTGGATACATCACTTTTAATAAAATTCATTGTATCATATATGGCCATACCAGAAGTAATACTTCCACCAGGAGAATTTATATACAAACTTATATCATCATTATTGAGGCTATCCAAATATAACAATTGCGCTACAATACTATTTGCCGTTGCATCATTTATTTCCCCATTTAAAATAATTATTCTATCTTTTAGAAGCCTAGAATATATATCATAAGCTCTTTCGCCCATCTCGTTTTTTTCAATAACTGTTGGAATTAGATTCATTTTTTTCACCCATTAATAGTATAGTATATAGACAATATCTTTATACAAAAAAAATAATGACAAAAAAATCGCAATATGCTATAATAAAATTAAATAAAAGGGAGGCAATAAATGGAAACAATTAAATTAATTATGGATAATGGAGAAGAAAGAGAATATATAAAAGGGATTAAATTAAAAGAAGTATTGCAAACATTAAAAAACAAAGATGACTTTGATGTAATAGTAGTCAAATACAATGGTAAAATAATTGATGATGATTTTACCTTTGAAAGAAAAGGAAGGCTTTCATTATATGATATTAGTACAAATATCGGTAATAAAGCATATGAAAGGGGATTACTATATTTATTTCAATTGTGTGCTTTAGATATATTAGGCAAGGATACAGAAATAATAGTAAAGCATTCAATTGATAAAGGAATTTATTGTAAAATTGATAAAAAAATATCTGATGAAGAAATAATAAAAATAAAAAAAATGATGAAAGAAAAAATAAAAAGAGATATACCATTTAAAAAAATCGAAACAACAAAATCAGAGGCCTTAGACTATTTTAAAAGTATAAAAAGGATAGATAAGGTTAAAACTTTGTTTTATAATACCGACAATTTAGTTACATTGCACATCCTTGAAGATAATTATAACTACGTAATAGGCGATTTACCTCTTTCTACTAGAGTATTAAAATACTTTGATTTAACATTAATAAAAGATAAAGGTGTAGTAGTTAGATTTCCTTCCATTTATGATAATGGAAAAATAGTAAAATATATTCATCATTGCGATTATTTTAATACCATAGAAGAATATTCTGATTGGGGAGAAAAAATAAAAGTTACTAACTTAGGAGAGTTAAACGATTTTATAGTAAATAATGGCCCTAAGGAAATAATACAATTATCGGAAATAATGCAAAACTATAAATTACTAAATATAGCAGAAGAAATAGTCCTAAACAAAGATAATTACAAAATAATTTTATTATCAGGGCCTTCAAGCTCCGGAAAGACAACTACTGCAATGAAATTATCACTATATTTAAAAAGTTTAGGATTAAATCCAAATCATTTATCAATTGATGACTACTTTCACGAAAGGGAAGAAACCCCAGTTGGTGCTGATGGGAAACCAGACTTTGAATCAATAAGAGCTATTGATATAAAATTATTTGATAACCAAATAAGCAAACTATTAAAAGGAAATAAAGTGACTGTTCCTACTTTTAATTTCCTAACAGGGAAAAAAGAATATAAAAGATCTATTAAACTCGAAGCAAATGATATATTAATTATAGAGGGATTACATGCATTAAATGAAAGCATATTAACTAATATACCATCAAAAAATAAATTTAAAATATATATTAGTCCGCTAACATATTTAAATATAGATAATGACAATAGAATAAGTATGACAGATTTAAGACTTTTAAGAAGAATAGTAAGAGACAATAGAATGAGAGGATATTCGCCATCGGAAACTTTAAAAAACTGGCATAAAGTTCGAGCAGGAGAGGAAAAATATGTCTTTCCTTACCAAGATAATGCAAATATAATATTTAATTCAAGTTTAGCTTACGAGTTAGGGACCTTAAAAATTTATGCTGAGCCTCTTTTATATATGATAAAAGAGGATGATCCTGAATATCAGATTGCTCAAAGATTGTTGGAATTACTCAAGTGTTTTCTGCCTGTGCCGAGTGAATACATCCCAAAAACTTCTATTTTAAGAGAATTTATAGGAGAAAGTTATTTTGAGTAAAAAAAAACATATATATTAATAGGTGAATTATGAATAAATATAAACTATTAATACTAACATGTTTTTTTCTTTTAACAATTTGTTTTTCAAAAGTTAATGCAATGATAAATAGTTATAGTCTTACGGGAAGAATAATTTGTTTGGATAGCGGGCATGGTGGAATAGACACAGGTGCTAAAAACAGTAATATAGTTGAAAAAGATTTAAATTTAATTTTATCTAAAAAATTAGAGAAACAGTTAACATCAAGGGGGGCTATAGTATATCAAACAAGAGAAGATGATTATGATTTATCTACAACAACTACGGGAAGGAAAAAAAGTGATTTATATAATCGAGCAAAATATATAAATCAAATAAAACCAGATATGTTTATATCAATACATTTAAATGCAACAACAAATCCTTCGTGGAGAGGATTACAAATTTTTTATACAAACAAAAATGAACAAAATAAAATAATTGCAGAGATAATAACTAATTATTTAAAGAATAATATGTCAAATGTTCGAAATACAAAAAAAGATAATAGTTATTATATGTATAAACATATAAACTATCCAGGAATTCTTATAGAAGCCGGATTCATATCTAATCCTAACGATAATTATCTATTAAGACAATCAGCATATCAGGATAGGCTAGTAGCATTAATTTCTAATGCCATTGAAATTTATTTTCAAAACAATTGAAAAATAAACAAATATATAGTATAATTAAAATGAAGAATAGAGGCGATGCTGTGGAAAAAATATATTTAAAATATGATGACAATAATCCGACAGCAGAATGTGACTATGGATTTATTAAAGAAATGATTTATATGGGGTTCTTTTATCCGCTAAAAAAGAAAAACTATAAAATGTTCTCAGTTATTTTTTTCACTGAGATAGCTGTGACTATATTAATTATGTTTTTTATATTACCTCCATTAGTGGGTATTATTTCTACAATATTATTGATTATTCTAACAAATATTTTGTTTGCTGCTAATTATAACATGATAGTAATTGAAGAACTATTGAAGAGGGGATATGTACCAAAAGACCATAAATCATCAAATTTATTAATAAAAAAAGGAATATATTTTAAATTACAATAATATATTCCTTTTAAAATTTAAAAAATTTATACTTCAAATTTAAACTACAGTCTTTTCCTGTACCGTAATCTAAATTCTTAAATAACTCTTCTATTATTTTGTTATTAATTATTTTGCTATTTAACATATTATCGATATTATTAATAATAATTAAAGCTTTTTTAATGGCAATATTATATAACTCAGTGAAAGTGTAATTATAACTTTCATTTTTGTCGCAAGGGTGATACCATTTTCCTTTTTTTTCATTAAGGTAAAATAATTTTGATTCGGATTTAATATGAAATGAAAGTTCTTTTTTTCTTACAAATTTGCTTCCACAGATTTTGTCCATTACACAATATATTACTTTTTTAATTCCAAATCTATCATAATTAAATATCCTATAAAAATGTTTCATATCAAATAAAGATTTTAAATAAATTTCACTGACATTATCAAACCCATAAACATCAGACATAACATTATCAATAACATCTTTAAGTGAATCAGTAAAGTAAATGTTATTAAATAGTTCACGATACGATTTATATTTTTTAGGAAGAATCTTTTCACGCTTATTTATGAGATAGCAGTCTATATAGTATTCCATTTCCTCATGCAAGCCATTATATTTATATGTATTTGGTTTATTAGAGTCATATATACCAGTATAATAAATAATAAATGGATGGCAAGTAGTATCTAATACGTAGTGACAAACTTGTCCATATAAATATGACATTACCATTGAATCGGAATAATAATTATTATCATTAATATAATTAATTAAAGAGACAAAATGTTTATTAACTAGCGAATGTTGCATAGCAATATTTATTTTATTTACATCCTTTGATTTTTTAGTTAAATGAAAATCAAAAAAGAAGTATGGGTCCGGGCCTTGAGCAAAAATTTTATATTGATCATAACATGGCTTTATTAATTCTTTAATATTAATATTTAATTTTTTATAGACATCAGCACTAAAAAAATTGTGTGTAACAGAACTAGGCACAAAATCACCTCTATTACATTATATCAAAAAATGAGAAAAAAAGTGTATCAATTTTATCTGTTTTGTGATATAATTTAATGAGAATAATGAGTGTGATACTATGGAAAAAACTTTTAAAACAATAGATGAGCAAATCCAAATACTAAAAGATAAGAATTTAATTATTGAAGATGTAGAATTTGCTAAAGAAATATTATTGAGAGAAAATTATTTCTTCCTGATGGGCTATAGAACACTCTTTATAAAAAACAAAGAAAAAAAATTTATACCAGGTGTAACTTTTGATGAATTATATGCACTATTTACATTCGATAGAAACTTTAGAAACATATTATTAAAAAACATATTTATAATTGAAAATGAATTAAAATCAGTTATATCATATCAACTATCAAAAAAATATGGTTACAAAGAAAATGATTATTTAAATCCTAAAAATTTTACTCAAGATCACGAAAAAACAAGAAGGGTAAAGGATTTATTAGAAAAGATGAAAAGGCAGATAAGAATAAATTCTACTACACACAATGCTACTATGCATTATATAACTAATTATGGTTATATTCCTTTATGGGTTTCAGTAAAGGTACTATCATTTGGTATAGTTTGTGAACTTTTTACGATACTAAAAACAGAAGACCAAGTAGAAATTGCAAATGTTTTTGGAACTACACCCAAAGTATTAAGCGATATACTAATACTATTATCGAATTATAGAAATTTGTGTGCACACGAAGAAATTGTTTATGAACATAGAACTGAAAGAGTAATTCCTGATACAAATTATCACGAAATAATGAATATTCCTAAAATGGATGGTGAATACATTTATGGAAAAAATGATTCGTTTTCAATAATAATAATATTTAAAATATTGTTAAATAAGAAAAATTTTAGATTAATGATGAAAGAAATAGAATATGAAATAGAATTGCTGGATGGAAAAGTTGATTCTATTTCTATAAATAAAATTTTAGACAGAATGGGCTTTCCACAAAATTATATAGAAATAATAAGTAGGTGATAAATATGAAAAAAAACAAAAATATAGTTTTGATTTCGGTTTTAATTGTCTTTTCATTTGCAATTGGATCAATCTGGTCATACTTAGTAATGAAGCAATTAGAAAGTAGAAATTCAACATTCCCACAAGTAATTGGAGGCAATTATACGGTTAATGAAAATAGTATATCAGGTGCGGTAGAAAAAGTATATGATGCCACGGTTACTATAATAACTTCAAATAATGGGACACAAGTATCATCTGGAACAGGTTTTGTATACAAAGTGGAAGGAAACACTGCATATATAATGACTAACAACCACGTAATAGCAAATGGAGATTCAGCTAAAATTATATTTAGCGATAGTTCGGAAGCAGAAACAAAGATTTTAGGTGGAGATACATATGCAGATATAGCAGTATTAACAACAAATTCGAAAAGTATTAAACAAATAGCTACAATTGGAAATACTGAAAACTTAAAACTTGGTGATACAACATTTGCTGTTGGCGCCCCACTTGGAGATACCTATAGTGGAACAGTAACAAAAGGAATTTTGTCAGGAAAAGATCGTTTAGTAGAAGTTAGCTTTAGTGGTTCAACTTCAGATTACTATATGAAAGTATTACAGACTGATGCTGCTCTAAATCCAGGTAACAGTGGCGGACCACTATGTAATATAAATGGTGAAGTAATAGGAGTAACATCATTGAAACTAACACAAGAAAAAATTTCTGCAACAAGCACATATAGTGTTGAAGGTATGGGTTTTGCGATTCCTATAGAAGATGCTTTATACTATGCTGAAATAATTGAAACTGGAGAATCGATAAAAAGACCTTATGTTGGTATAAGCATGCTTGATATAACAGATAGTTTCTATTTATGGCAAGCGGGGATTACAATACCAGAAGAAGTAACAAAAGGTGTGGCAATACTCGAAGTTGTATCGACATCTCCAGCTGAAAAAGCCGGACTAAAAAAAGGAGATATAATTACAAAGATAGATAAAGAAAAAATAGAATCTGTGGCAGAACTTAGATATGAATTATATAAACATAATCCAGGAGAAACAATTAATATAACATACAATAGAAATGGAAAAGAACATAATACTTCTATTTTATTAGAAAAAACACAATAGACTACAACAAAATGTAGTCTTTTATTTTTTTAATTATTCTTTATGTACCAGGTTGTTAGTGATAAATAATATTTCAAAATAGAAAAAGAATTTATAATATAAATATAAAAAATAAAAATGAAACAATTTAAGTAATATATATTTTATGCATACTAATTTATCAGCTTTCTTATTGCATTTTAAAACAATCACTTATAACATAAAAATAACGAAAATTTGTGGAATAAACTCTAACAATATATATGATAATAATCATGGGATTGATTTCAATGATGAATATGCCAATATATATCATTTACCACTAACAATTAAATACATAGCAAAATAATTTAAAAAAACCTATTGTCTTTTATAGTTAGATTTTGTTATAATAAAAGTGAAAAGAGAAAGGTGAAAAAGATGGAAGAATATAAAATAGTAGTTAAAAGTGAAAATGAAACAATTACGCTTGCACAAAATATAGAATCTGAAAAGTTTCCTAATATGGTTATTTGCTTAAATGGTGATTTGGGAAGCGGGAAAACGCTTTTTACAAAAGGTTTTGCTCACGGGTTGGGTATAGAAGAAATTACTTCACCGACATTCACCATAATAAAAGAATATCAAGGAGAATTGATGCTATACCATATGGATGTATATCGTCTAGAAGATTTCGAAGAAGAGATGGGAATTGAGGAGTATTTTGATAGAGGCGGTGTAACAATTATTGAATGGGCAGAAATGATAAAGGACAAGTTGCCAGAGGAGAGACTTGATATTAAATTTATTATAACTGGAGAAAACACGAGAACTATTATTCTTACTCCACATGGTGAAAAATATCGAAGCATCTGTGAGGACGTATTATGATAAGCTTATTTATAGATACATCTCTTTCAGATGTATTTATTTCTTTATTGAAAGATGAAAGAGTATTATCCACAATTCATAATAACATACCAGGAGAGCATTCAATATATGTTACAAAATACATAGAAGACATATTAAAATCAAATAATATTTTACCAAAACAAGTAAATGAAATAGTAGTAGTAAATGGCCCAGGCTCATTTACAGGAATAAGAATAGGCGTTACAATAGCCAAAATGTTTGCTTATATATTAAAAATAAGAATAGTAGCTATTACATCTCTAAAAGCAAGAGTAATAGGAAAAAATGGAGAATATTTACTATCAACAATTAACGCAAAACATAACAACTATTATGTTGGATTGTATGATAAAAATTATAATAACATATTGGAAGAATTTTTACCTAAGAATGAGGTTGATAATATAATAAAAAAATATAATCCATTAGTAATAACAGAAGAAGAAAATTATGATATTGAAGAGATAATTAAATACACAAAGAGGTTGGAAAGCATTAATCCCCATGTAGTAAATCCTATATATTTAAAACTACCAGAGGCAATGGAAAAAAATGATAAAAGAAATTGATAATTTAAATGAAAGAGAATTCTCTAAAAGATTAGAATATTTGGACAATAATATAATTATTGGATATATGAACTATTCTTTAATATATGATAGAATCGAAATTGATTATTTCTTTGTTTGTGAAGAATACAGAAATAATAATATCGGAACTAAAATAATGAAGCATTTAATCAAAATAGCAAAGAACAATAAAGTGATAAATATAACGTTAGAAGTAAGGAAAAGTAATAAAATAGCAATTCACTTATATGAAAAAATGGGATTTACAAAAGTTGCTATTAGAAAATATTACTATGGGGATGAAGATGCTATTCTCATGGAAAAAAAGGTGATATAAATGAAAGATATATATATACTTGCTATCGAATCAAGCTGTGATGAAACAAGTATGAGCATAATTAAAAATGGCTGTGAAGAAATTAGCACTGTGGTTTTAAGTCAAATTGATATACATAAGAGCTATGGTGGCGTAGTACCGGAAATAGCCAGTAGAAATCATATTGAAAATATAACAATAGTATTAGAAGAATTATTCCAAAAATCAAAAATCACTTTAGATGATATAACCGCTATAGGTGTAACATATGGACCAGGTTTAATAGGAAGTCTTTTGATAGGAGTTCAAGCTGCAAAGACAATAGCATTAGTTACTGGTAAGCCTTTGATACCTGTACATCATATTGCTGGACATATATATGCTAATAATTTGGAAAAAAGATTACAGTTTCCTCTAATAGCACTAGTAGTAAGTGGAGGACATACCGAACTAATATTTATGCAAGAAGATTATTCATTTAAAAAGATAGGCGGAACACTAGATGATGCCATTGGAGAATGTTATGATAAGGTCGCTAAGATCATTGGATTAGAATATCCTGGAGGTCCTAAAGTCGATAGGCTTGCTCACATAGGAAAAGACAACTATGATTTGCCATATCCATTAAATGACAATACATATAATTTTAGTTTTAGTGGAATAAAATCAGCAGTAATAAATTTAGTGCATAACGAAGAACAAAGGGGAAACAAAATAAACAAAGAAGATCTTTGTGCCTCTTTTCAAGAAAGAGTAACATCTGTATTGGTAAAAAAAACAATGCATGCCATAAAAGAATATCATGTTTCTAATTTAATTGTAGCAGGAGGAGTATCTGCAAATAAAGGATTAAGAGAAAGGTTAGAAAAAGAGTGTAAAGAAAATAACATTCAACTTTCAATACCAAAAATAGAGCATTGCACAGATAATGCAGCTATGATTGGAGCGGCAGCTTTTTATGCTTACAAAAAGGGAATAATTGCTGAACAAACATTAACTGCAGTAGCGGTTGACAATTTATATAAATATAATTAGTCATAAAAAATAATTGTTAAGATAGTGAAAGCTATCTTTGAATAGTTATTTTTTTTTCTTTTAATAAATCTATTGCATTATTTAAAAAAATGCTATATAATTAATTTATAATAGAAGGAGGAAAAAATGAAAGGAATAAAAAAAACAAGTTTACTTGGAATTGCATTCTTAAGTATAATGTTACCTACAATGGTAAAAGCAGAAAAAGTATGTACAAAGCATAAGAATTATTATTTTTTTAGTGAAATATATGGTGCAAATCCTAACAAAGATGAAAGTGGGAAATATACAGGTTTTTTAGATACAATTGATTCTTTATCTTCTACTGCAAAGCATACAACTAATCGTTCAACATATTTTCCAGTAATTCCTGAAAATGCAACTGCACCAGAGGGAAATTCTCAAATAATAAAAAGTAGAATTTGCCTAAAAAAAACTTATGAAGACGGAAGCTTTATTATAGATGGAAAAGAAGCAGAGTGTGCAAATGGGAATACAATGACCCTGGAAGAATACTATAGATTGCGTTCCAATGTAATAAGCAAAGGAATAAAGAAAAGTCTTGATACGGAAAAAGGAGAATCATCATATACTATTTATGAAGAAAAAAAAGAAGATGCCATATATGATTATTTATGGCATGGAAGATGGTTTAGACTGGATGGGGATAATGATGATATAGATGAGGGTGGAGCTTCTGTTGATTTTAATTCTGTTGCAATAAATAATTTAACAAGTGGATCATTCTTGCCGGAAAATACAGATATTGGTTTTGATTTATTTAAAACAGGTAGGGTAACAATAAAGAGAGATATATTTAAAAAAGACATTTTCAATGAAGACAATTTGCTAGTTACACCATTTAAAGTCGCATGGAAAGCAAATGGAACAGAAAAAAATAGTTTATTAGCACCTGCCTTATATTATATTGAATATGACACATGTGGAGATAAATATAATGCTACTATTAACTACTATTACTATGATACCACAGATAGGGTAAAAGATGATGATGGAAAAGAAATACCGGCATATACAGAGAATAATCTAGATCCGGGATACGAAAGTACAAAAGATTCACCAAAAATAGATGGTTGTTATATAGTAAATGCTGAAGGTAAAAAAATTAGTGATGATGATATTGTCAAGATAACAATTGATAAAGACAAACCGCAAAATTTCTCTAAAAATGTATATTACTATTGTAAGATTGAAGAAGAGGCAGAATCACCTAAAACAGGAGATGCTTTAATATATCTTGCATGGGCAATAGGATTAGGAGCAATTGGTTACTCAGTATACTATTTCAGCAAAATGAAAAAAGAAGAAATATAAAAACAAATGGTTAAGAAATTAACCATTTGCTTTTTTTAAAAAAAGATTATTATACCTTTACTTCTAAATATAATAATGATAAAATTATAAAGAAAGATGGTGGTATAATGACATTACAAGAATTAAATAGGCAGCAAGAAAAAGCAGTAAATCATATTGATGGACCAATGCTCGTTCTAGCAGGAGCAGGTTCTGGTAAAACTAAAGTATTAACAAGTAGAATAGCAAATTTAATTGAAAATGGCGTTTCTCCATATAATATATTAGCTATAACTTTTACAAATAAAGCTGCTAAAGAGATGAAGGATAGAGTATACAGACTTATTGGAAGTTCCGCTAATAATATTCAAATATCAACCTTTCATTCATTGGGATTAAAAATATTAAAAGATAATTATAGTCTGCTTGGTTATGATCGGAACTTTACTATCATCGATAGTGATGATGTCTTAACAATAATAAAAAAAATATTAAAAGATTTAAACTTATCTAAAGAACTATATAATCCAAGAGAAATAAAAAATAAAATAAGTTCTGCCAAAAATGAAATGATGGGAGTAGATTCTTTTTCGAGAGTAGAATTTGACCATAATGTCGTAGAAGTATATCGTTTATATCAAAAGAAACTAAAAAATGGTAATTCTGTTGACTTTGATGACTTATTAGTCTTACCTATAAAACTATTTAAAAACTATCCTAATCTATTAAATGAATATCAAGAAAGATATAAATATATCTTAATAGATGAGTATCAGGATACTAATGAAGCTCAGTATACATTTAGTAAATTACTATCAGCAAAATATCGAAATATTTTTGTTGTAGGAGATAATGACCAAGCTATATACGCCTTTAGAGGAGCTAATTATAAGAACATTTTAAACTTTGAAAAAGATTATCCTGAAGCAAAAACAATCCTTTTAGAAGAGAATTATCGTTCTACTAAAACCATATTAAATGCTGCTAACTGTGTTATTAAGAATAATAAAGAAAGAAAAGATAAAAACCTATGGAGTAATAACGAAGAAGGAAATAAAATCAAATACAAAGTTGTTGAAAATGAGAAAGAAGAAGCATCCTTTGTCGCGGATTCTATTAAAGAATTAATTGATAAAGGAATAAAAGAAGAAGATATAGCAGTACTCTATCGAACTAATGCTCAGTCTCGTGTTATTGAAGAAGAAATGCTAAAGAAAAATATTAAATATCGTATCGTAGGAAGTTTCTACTTCTATAATAGAAAAGAAATAAAAGATTTATTATGCTATTTAAGACTAATAAATAATCATAAAGACGATGTAAGTTTCTTAAGAGTAATAAATACTCCTAAAAGAGGAATAGGAGAGAAGACATTAGATAATTTAACTAGTATTGCTAATGAAGAAGGAGTATCACTTTATGATGCTATAACATCTGGTAAAGAATTAGAATTTAAAAAGTTAATAGAAGAATTAACGAGTGATAGTGAGAATTTATCTCTTACTGAATTAATAGATACTATTTTAGATAAAAGTGGTATGAAAAAAGAATATTCATCATCTAAATTACTAGAAGATGAAATAAGATTAGAAAATTTAAATGAATTTAAATCTATTACTAAGAGTTATGAAGAAGAATATGGTTCTGCTACATTAAGTGATTTTCTAGATGAAATATCATTAGTTAGTGATATGTCAGAACATCAAGAAGGAAATGATAGAGTAAGTTTAATGACTGTTCACTCGGTAAAAGGACTAGAATATGACTATGTCTTTATTGTTGGCATGGAAGAAGGAATATTTCCACATTATAATGCTATAAATTATGGAGGTAATGCTGAAATAGAAGAAGAACGTAGACTTTGTTATGTAGCAATTACTAGAGCTAAGAAAGATCTAATTATTACTTCTGCTAAATCAAGAATGCTATTTGGTAATACTACCCATAATATGCCTAGTAGATTTATTGAGGAAATAGATAAAAAGTATTTAGATATAGATGAAAAAACTCCTATTAAGAAGGCTATTAACTTCATTAAAAAGAAAATAGATAGTACTGTAGACTATGAAGTAGGAGAAAGAATAAGTCATACAGAATTTGGCGAAGGTATCATCGTAGGAGTAGATAAATCAATATTAACCGTAGCTTTTCCTCATCCAGTAGGAATAAAGAAATTAATGAAAGGGCATCCTAATATTACAAAACTATAATATATTTTCTATATTAATTCCGCCTGTGGCGGGTCAAGCGGGCAAGTTACTTTGATAATACCTTTATTAGAAATATCTGGTATATATATTTTAAAGTAATGATTTAGATATTAATAATGTAAATAAGGTGTAAAATATTATAAAAAATAATAGAAATATAATAAAGTATGATATAATAATATTAGTTAACAGGGAGGTTTTATTATGTCAAAAATAAATGCAAGAAATTTAGTTAATTCTGAACAGTTCGTAAGAGAACCTGTAGATAAAGAAGTAAATAATATTCTTAATTCATCAAGGACAAAGATTATTTTAACAGGAGGTAAAGGCGTAGGTAAAAGTACAGTTTTATGCAGCTTAGAAAATAGAGGTCTTGGCTGCAAAGAACAAACAATATATGATAGTCCAGACCCAGCTATAGTCCTTGCCAAAGAACCAAATGATATATTTGATGGTAGGGTTTTTGATTATCTTTCTGAACTACGTTTTACAAATAATATATTATTTTATATAAAAAAAAATTATCCTATAGTATTTCAAAAACATTTTGAAACAGATATGGAATCAGTGCATTATTTATTACAGAAACTATATGAGCAAGTTAATAATCTTAGGTTTGATGATACTACAATTGAATGTTCATATGGAATAAAAGAATTATCATTTGATGTTTTAAGTAGATTTCGAAAAATAATGGGAATAGATAAACTAAATATAGCTATTGATAAATTTGATATAATAAATGGATCAAGCAAGTACATACAAAAAACTTATGAAAAATTTTTTGATATGTTTGATAGAGTCATAATAACTTCAGATGATCCTAGTCTAGATAATGAAAGATTATTAGATAAAGGATATAACCTGATATCTATATCATATGGAAAGGATAAAGATGTTTTAAGAGAAATAATAAGTCGTAGAGAATCTTTATGGGAAGATAGCAAAACTTGTGAAGGGTTATTTTTAACTGATTTATTTCTAGATAGATTAATAGAACTTAATGGTAATATTGATTTATCTATAGAAGTTATTAGATACTTAAATAGTTTTTTAGTTTTCTATGGTAATAATTATAATATTGAAAATGAGTTAGAAAAAGTAATTGAAGAAAAAAAAGAAAGTTCTAAAACTTTAAAAAGAATAATTTCCAAACCAACTTTATATTTATAAAAACTAATGTTTATATTAATATTACAAAATTATAGGAATAGATAGAGAGTATCTATTTCTTTTATTTTGAATATAATACACCAGGAGGTAATTATGGATTATCAGATACTTGTAAATAAGGACAATCCCTTACCAAGAGCCCATATACCAAATAATTTAGTAGAAGTTAATAGTAAATATAAAGATAATATTAAATTAGATAAAAAAGCATATGAATCTTTTATATTATTACAAAAAGAAGCATTAAAGTATAATTATAAAATAGATATAGAAAGTGGTTATCGAGATTATGATTATCAAGAAAATTTATATAATAGATTAGTTAAAGATAAAGGATATAGTTATGCTATCACTAGAATAGCAGAACCAGGTAAATCAGAACATCAAACTGGATTAGCAATAGATTTTTGTATATATAAAGATAATAAGTGTTATATTGAACATGAAGTAGAAGAATTAGAAGAAACTAAATGGATACATAATAATGCATATAAATATGGATTTATTTTAAGATACCCAGAAGGTAAAGAAGATATAACTAAATATTCATATGAACCATGGCATCTTCGCTTTATAGGAGACATATCTTCTGTATTATATAATAATAAAATAACTCTAGAAGAATACTATGAAAAGAAATATTAGTATTCTTTTTCTTATGTTATTTCTACTTTGATAATACCTTTATTAGAAATATCTAGTATAAAAATCTTTTAATTATGATTTAGATAAAAAAGTGTAAACAAAATACAAAAACAATAGTTGTTATTAAAAAAAGTAAAAAGTGTGATATAATAATTCTAGGAGGTATTATATATGGAAAATAGTTTATATTTTGAAGAGTGGACAATTAAGAATATTGGGGATGATGAGGACAAATTTGGAACAAAAACTAAATATGCTTCAATTACCAGTCATGATGGAAGAATTGGAACAGCTGTCTTATATCCGAAAGATATAGCATTATTAGAAATAATATTTGGTTGTAGTGTTAACGATTTGAAAGGTAAAAACATAACAGCGGTTATCAAAGAAAATACTATTTATGCAATAGGATATCAAGGCTTATATGTTCCACTTTATTATAGAGATGGTAGTTCAAAAATTTTATCGGAAAGTCAACTATGTGAGTTATTAGAATGTTATAATGTCATTAGAAATGATAGAGACGGAAATCAAATTTTAAGTTATGAAGTTCCAGCAAAAGGAACTGCAATTAGAGGAAGATAATTATAATTAATTATTAATATAAGATAATTAAAAACATTAGAGGTAACAACTAAGTTATCTCTTTTTCTATATATAAAATAATTAAAATGTTGTGTTACAATTGATGTGAGACTATAAACCATTTAAAAAGTGATTAATCCGTGTTAAAATGTATTTGTAAAAGAAATATACATATAA
>AUXO017882776.1_pt1 | contig 40089 bp, 30 predicted proteins | sample 768731 | NCBI WGS metagenome assembly AUXO01 (sample SAMN02715735, study PRJNA202380) | gut metagenome | biome: sheep rumen | host: Ovis aries | place: New Zealand: Palmerston North | reverse complement strand
ACTTAAAACGCTATCATTGAAGGGGTTTCACCCCTCCCTGTGTTCTTTTGTCCCTTCGGGACTTGTGCCAACTGCTATATTATTGTAAATCTATTTTTTTTAAGAGAAAGGATTTGTGAGATTTTGCTTTCCCTACTGCCGCCGTTTTTCAATTCTGTCATGAAGTGACACTCATTATCAACCATTTGCCCATCCTTAAAAGGAACGCAACGACAGTGGGGCTTCACGCAGGCTTGTGAGCCTACGTCCCACCGCCATTGCCTACCTTCTATGGATGGGTTGGGGGCTAATTCACGTTTTTGGGGGAAGGATGCACTAATTTCTAACGATGGGACGCACACTTTGACCGCTGTGACGGATGTTGACGCTCCAGTGGGTGTGGCCCGAATAGAAATAGAAGAAGTAGACGAAGCTCGGTTGGGTGGAAACCTGAGTAGATGACAAATAGTCGCCGAGTTCGCCAGGAATGTTGAGGTCACCGTCCAAGCGGTTGCCAGTAGCGGGCAAGAAGATGCTATTACCGTTAATCTTGCTGGTGAACTTACAACCGTTTACTCCGTTGTACGTTGTCAATTCACTTGTACAATTGTCTATTAGTTCCGTGAAATCGTCCGAAGTAGGCATACACCACTTGTCACCCCACTTCACGTGAGCCACGTCATACTCTGTGCCACTGATGTCAGTGCCAATATTCACGTAATCACCATTTTGGTAGTACTTGTAAGTACTATCATTATAAATATCCTTTTCCTCAGTCTCTCCCCAGGCATAATAGCCACCATATTCCTCGGGCCTCGTTGCTCCTACATTGCAACTTGCCCATTTTGTGCCAGAGGGCAAACCAAGGTCGATCGCTTCATGTCGATTACCAAGGATGTAATCAACCAACTCTATGACATCCGTGACATTCACATTACCGTCACCATTCAAGTCATACTTACTACTTTGTGCAAATGCACCCGATGTTCCCAACAATAGGAATGTGAAAAATAAAACTACTTTTTTCATAAAATTAGGTTTTTAATTTTAATCTTCGTGTTGATGATTGTTTGCAAATATACAACATTATTTTGAAACAAGGAATATAATTGAAAAAAATTAGGCTCAAGTGAAAAAAAATAGGGGAAGAAGATGGGCAATTTACAATTTATAGTTTACAATTGATGATTGGCTGGTGAATCAGATGAATGATCAATGATGAATGACTAATGGTCTTCATTGAAAATTCTATTGGTTCCAAAGAAGGCACTGGCGAAGATTCCCACCAACCTGTCATAACGAGAAACCATCGGTTTCTTATATAGTAACCGATGGTTTCTTGCATGGTGACCAACGGTTACTCATATTGTGACCGATGGTTTCTTATAGGGTAGCTATCTGTTTCTTGCTTGGTGACCACTACTGGACATAAAACTTTCCAGCGGGTGAAACCCCTGACACACTCACTTTGATTCTCGTCTCCCTGCTATTATTATATAATGTGGTATGGAAATGCCCATTCTCGTCGGGTCGTGCATTGGGATTCCAATACAAGGTACGACGATAGTCAGTGGGTTCTTGTGGAATCATATCACTGTAATTGGGTTGGTAGAACGACTCAGGATAAGTCATTCCAGGGAACACATATCTGCGGTCACGATAAGTAGGGCGTTTCCCGTCATTGGGAATGGTCTCATACACCAAGGTAATATCATCCCTGTTCATACTCTGCGAAATGAGAGAGTCGATATTTCTCGGTTCGTAATCCGTAAAGAACCTGAAATTCTGGATGCGATTGAGGTGTAAGTCCTTAAAGACAGCCGCCTCACTTCTATTCTTGATGCTTTCCAAGATAGAAGAATAGTTCTGAAAGAATGTATAATTGTCTATCTTCGCACGAACATTATAATCCCTGTATCTGCGCATGTTTCCATACACGGTAAAGCAAGCCGTGGGAGGAAAACTACCCATATTCACCACGCCCCAACTCAATCCCCTGTCGGTAGCCTCATTGTATAAGTCGTAAGCATCTACCACGTAAGCGGGCTTGGAATAGTCGATTGCCCTCCGTCCACGGCGACGAGCATTCACGTTAACCGTAGCCAAGGTGTGGTCGCCATCCAATTTTGAGAGATAGGCAGTAGTATCCTCCTCCACGTAACTCACGAAATCCACAGGTGGAATATGGTTTTGATAATAATTATACTCATGCGAAAAGACAGGAAAGAACAAGTCTTGCTTGACATAATAATCAGGATAAGCCTCTTCGTTTCTGAAGTCCTTCTCCACCCGATTGGTCATCGACTTTTTTACCGAGTCTTTCACGTTGTATGCTTTCAAGAAAAGAATGGCATTTCCATAATATGGCGGAATCTCAAAGATGAAGTGCCCACCATTTTTCGTCATCTGAACGCCTCCTACAGATTGACCCGTGAGGCTATTCAGTTCTGCCTCTACCAGCACCTCATGTTTCAAGCCACCGTGATTAACGCCGAGATACGGATTTTCTATAGTCACCACCTCCGTTTCCGTTTGCGACTCGCTCTTCAATGACAAGTCCTCTTGTTCCGAATTATCCGAGCTCAATGCGTCAGCAGCCGTCGTTCCCGTTTCAAAACCCGTGGAATTAGCCAGTTTTTCCTCCATCTCCTCAAAGACAGCCTCCCTGTCGTTCAATCCCTTCACATCATCAAGATACAACAAGTCAACGCCCAACTGCTTGTACACGGATCCCTCTATGGTCAACGTCTTTTCGGGTTGATACCTGATGAAATCTACGGGGCGATACCTTCTCCATCCCTGCACCATCATCAATAAGTCGAGTGCTTTCTTCCTTTTCTCATCGTCGCCGGAAAAATAATATGCAGGATTGGCAATAAAGCCTTTCAAGTCGGATGACAGCAGCATATCCGTCAAGATATTACCATTGTCGTAGGATGATTCATCGGTACGGGTATCACGGACGGACAAGGAGAAGACCCCTTCACAACCATCCACATCTACTTCAATAGGCTCGTAGGGCAAGAAATCGGTCTTTCCTCCCGTGCTGACCGTCAACTTCGATTCCATATCATGGTTGTTGACGAAGATGAGCCTTGAAGCATGTACCTGACGATTGGTGTCAATAAGCATCAATTCGTTAACTCCTGTGGGAAGGGTTGGCAGGTTAATGGTAGAGGTTGTAGCATCTAATCTTTGGAAATAATATAATTTTCCGCGACACATCACGACAAAGGCAAGCTGGTGGTATGTGACATCTGGCGTAGAAAGAATGTTTACCACATTGTCTTCCATCTGATAAGACAACGTGACACCAGAAACAAGACTCTTGGGCAAACTGAATTGATACTTCTTACCTTTCCAAACAAACGTAGCATCTTGGGGCTCTTTATATTGCGTCAATTCAAACACGCCACGCCCCATGTACGATGTGGCAATCTTAGTGCCATTTGACAATGTACCCTCGATATCTACGGCTTGCCCATTCTGGTCAACCACCTCAAAGGCTACCCTACTCTTGATGGCATGAATCAAGGAGCCGCCTTCGGGGAAGAACGAGACACTTAGCTTGTCTTTCTTGGGCTTGACAATCTCTTGCTTCGGGCGCGAGTACATATATTTCTCATCATAATCGCCCTTTTCCTTGGGTTTGCTGTAGATAGGAATCACGCGTGAATAAAGACCATCCCAATCACGGAAGAAGTCTTTAGCCATCTGATTACTATAAAACTTATGCCTGTCATCTCTGGTATATTCACGCTCGAAGACATTGAAGTTGAGCATCCATCGGGTGTAAGCCCTGATTTCATAATACCCTGAATAGAGAGAGTCTTTCAACGCAAATTGCCCATTGGTGAAACCCTTGTCGCTGATGATGATTTTTTGTCGCTCGGCAACAAGGCCATCTGGAGACAACAGTTCCACATAGAGTATCTTACTCATGTTGGTGGGGCGCAAGCTGTCAGCCCGCAACACGTATGCCTTATACCAAATCGTATCGCCAATGAAATAGCAGGTGTTATCAGTATGTATATAGATTTTCTCCTGTACCTGTTGATTGTTTTGCAGATACGACTGGAGTTCATCCAACGCATCAGCGAACATCGGAAGAGAGAGAAAAAGCATGAAACTTGCCAGCAGATAATTCTTCATGAGCTTAATTGATGATTATCTTGCAAACTTACAAAAAATACCTGACAAAAAGAAAGTTTTTCAGAAGATTAACAAAATAAAATGCGGAGAGTATGATCTACCCTCCGCATCATCCATATTTGATTGAAAAACTATGATTACATGATAGAAATCACCGCACGACGATTGTAAGTAGTAGGAGTCAACGCATCGGTTCCACCTTCAGATACAATCTTGATATTGTCACGGCTTACGCCCATCTTCACGAGTTCATCAGCGATAGCCTCAGCACGCTTCTGGCTCAAAGCCTTGTTGATTTCTTCATTACCCGTCTTAGAGTCTGCATAACCCGTAATGACAATCTTCTTGTTGTTTTCCTTAGCCACCTTTACGAGGTCTTTCACGTTCTGCAAGTCGCTGGCATTAGCAACGGTAGATTCACCGATGTTGAAGAACACAGACACGGGAGAAGCAATCACCTCTGTCTTGTTCACCACCTTCTCTACGGTCTTCACCTCTGGCTTTTGGTTAGCCAATTGGCTATTCAGACGGTCAATCTCGTCTTGCTTAGCCTTCAGGCGAGCATTGAGTGCATCGAGCTGGCTTTGAGAGAGAGAAGTAGCCTTTTCTGTTTTGCCGAAATCAAGGTAATCGTCATCCTTGTCGTTGAGGAAATACTTCAATCCCACTTGCAATCTCCAGCAATTGCTCCAGTCCATATTGGTATCGTAGGTCTTGGTAGGATATTCACCATTCATCTTATACATTGAGAATACAGGCACATTGTTGTTGTCAACACCTTTGAATGTCAAGACACGGTTGTTGTTTGAAACAGTATTGGTCTTAGGAATACCCCAGCCAGAATTGATCAAGTTGCCCACATTCATGAAGTTGAGACTTGCCTGGAACTTATGAGAAGTCTTACCTACACGGAATACGAAGTCTTCAGCAATACGGAGGTCAAACTGATGAACCCAAGGAGCACGTGCAACATAAGCCTCAGCATACTTACCCTTATGATTCTTCAGGTAGCTGTCTTGATTGACGAAGTCCCAGAAAGCGGCACGCTCTGTAGGATTGTTGACGAAATTGCCAGACGCATCAATAGAACCAATCTGGATTTCGCTATCGTTGGCAGGAATATACATCAAGTCGTTGTTGATACCGTCACCGTTCATGTCGTTGGTGTAGCAGAAGCTAAAGCTACCAAACTTATAACCCGTGTAGAACAATCCGATGTGTGTACCACGCAACAATTTCTTATGATGGAAAGGAATGTAATAGTCGAGAGAAGCAATCACCTTATCGGGAATCACATAGATAGAACGCTGTGGAGTACCGAGATTAGGACCGTTTACGGTAATCATACCCTGCCATGTAGAAACGGGGTCAGAACCAGGTAAGCCTGAGATTTCCTTAGATTCCGTGTGGGTATAAGCAGCCATCAAGTTGAGGTTTTTCACAGGCTCAGCATTCACCGTGAAGTTCAAGGTATAACCATATCCCTTTGAGGTATTGGTGAGCACAACGGCATTCTTACCGCTCTGAATCATATAATTATCAGGATAGATGTAGCGGTTGTCTGCGCCAGCAAAACGTTGCCAAGAAGCATCTGGATTCTTGATGTTGATGTTGTCAACCATCACGTCATTAATCTTCTTCAAGAAGATAAACTCACCCGTCACTGACAATGGGAAGGATACAGGCAGCATATAATCAACTGCGATAGAAGACTTCCATACCTGAGGCATCTTGAACTTAGAGTCAACACCAGAAATCTTAGAACCAGCTACATGGTGATTCTCGTTGGAAGTGGGAACGCCCGTCTTCTTTACCAATTCGTCAACGGTGGTTACCATCTTGCCAGCAAACTGGTCGAGCATTGCATCTCTGTAAGAAACCTCACCCGTACCTTTCTTATACTTCGTACCGTAGATTTGTGTCAACTGTACCATAGAGGCGTTGGTAGGCATATTGGTGAAGAATACCAATGGCAAACGACCGGTAAAGATACCTGTTCCACCACGTACCTTGAGTGTCTTGTTACCCAATACGTCCCATGTAAAACCGAGACGTGGAGAGATCTGCAAGTTGTTTTGTGGCCACAATCCCGTATCTACACGTTGTCCGTCACGGAACTGCAAGTCGTAGATGGCATTGTTGCGTTGCAAGTCTTTGTTGTCAAACATCAAATTGTCGAAACGAATACCCAAAGAGAGCTTGAACTTCTTAGAGAGGTTCCATTCGTCTTGAGCATAGAAGCCCAATTGGTTGAACGTTACTTGTGCATTTGGTTTGCTAACGCCATTGAAACCGTATGTAAATGCAACCGTTTCAGGAGCAGCACCAGACAAGAATTCGTCTAAAGAACGGTAACGATAGTAACCTGTACCCTCACGCATGTAAGCATTGTTGGCATATTGATGCTCGAAACTTACACCTGCGGTAATCTTGTGGTGAGAGAGATACAAGGTGAAATTATCTATCACGCTCGTAATCTTGTTGTGTACACCATTATTATATGTGAACAACTCGTAACCAGCAGACATATATGGTTCCAAAATCTGTGTACCGTCGTCATTCAGTCCATACATAATATCGATGAAGGGGAATTGTGAAGAATTTGTACCACGAATATCCTCGATATTGGTATAGGTGAAGAGCAACTGGTTAGAGATGGAATTGGTAAAGCGGCTGTTCAAGTCAACAGACCAAGATTCCACCTTATTATCCATTGAGTACATAGAGTTGGCAAATGCCATTGATTGAGCACCTACACGATAGGTACCGTTCAGACGGGCATTAGAACCAGAGAGGAAGTCGGCAGAGTTTCCGTTAGGAGCATTCCAAGTCACATTCTTCGTATTATTGTAACGCACTGCCAAATGATGGCGATCAGTAATGTTCCAGTCGATACGAGCAAGGAATTTGGTATTGGTTACGTCAGCAGGGAAATCAGTATAAGATCCTGGATCATAGCCATACGTGTTACGTAAGAAATCAGCAGCCTTCTGCATGTCAGACATATAGGTTCTGGAAACCATTCCACCAGCAGCCTCACCTGCTTCACGGGCGCGATACTTGATAACCTGTCCTGGGATAATCTCCTTTTCAAAGTTGGCGAAGAAGAAGAGTCTGTTCTTCAAGATAGGACCACCCAAGGTGAAACCATAAATCTTGTGAGCCTCGTCAGGACGTGCGCCAAGGTCAGTATGGTCTATACGGTTTCCGCGCATATTCTGGTTACGGTAGTAAGTGTAAGCCGTACCTCTGAAAGAGTTCGTACCAGACTTGGTAATGGCATTGATGTTACCGCCGATGAAGTTGGTCTGACGAACGTCGAATGGAGCAACAGCTACCTGTACTTCCTCAATAGCATCCAATGAAATAGGATTGCCACCACCAGGAAGGTCAGAAGAAAGACCAAAGTTGTTGTTGAAGTTTGCACCGTCAATGGTGAAGTTGGTAGAACGACCATCACCACCACCGAAGCTCATACCGTTTGCATAAGGTGAAAGACGTGCAATGTCTGCGATACTACGGTCAACGGTAGGCAAAGACATCATCTGTGTGTTAGAGATGTTAGTGGTTGCACCAGTCTTTTCAGCCGCAAACTTAGATGCCTGAGCCGTTATCAGCACTTCGCTCAGTTCGTTTACGTTTTCGCTGAGCCAAACAGACAAGTTGTAAGTTTCACCCAACTGAAGCATAATACCATTGAGAACTTTCGTCTGGAAGCCAATGTACGAAACTGTCACTGAGTAAGGACCACCTGTACGCATACCTTGAATGTTGAATCGACCATTCACATTCGATACAGTTGCATAACGTGTTCCCGACGGTTCGTGTACTACTTGCACCGTAGCACCGATGATAGGTTCACCATCAGCATTTCCGACCGTTACAACACCACTCATTTCAGACGTGGTGACTTGGGCAATCATGGTGGAAACCATCATTATTGCCGCAATCAGAAAGAGTAATCTTTTCTGCATGATTTTTATAAAATTGATTAATAAAATAAATACGTTATCTTTCAGGTTGCAAAATTAGGTAAAAAAAACATAATAATACCACAAAAAGGTAAAAATTTTACTCGTTATCTGTTTTTAAATGCCAAATTCGCAACATTTTACGCAAAATGACACCATAATTTAATAATGAGACAATAACAAACAGCAAAAGCCCCACTAAGACAGCCGGTTTGAAAGTACTATCTTTAGCATCTGTAAACATAGTCTCTAAGACGTCTAAATAGTATGATCGCACCTGCCAAAGCATACCCCAAGCTATCAGCAACACAAGGAAGCTCAAAATGAGGGTTAACAACTGGTATGGTCTGCCTACTTGCTGGGGCGTGTAACCCATCAACATGAGGTTCTTCAACTTGGTGGAATTTTTCTGTACCAGCAAGTAGATGCTGAGCAATAAAATGTAAAAACTTAATGCAGAAATAACCAATCCCACAATCAATACCAACATCACCATCGTCTTTAGGAAATACATGGTCTTTTCGGTATTGAGATTGCCATTGTCTATCTCATAACCGTTCTCCTCAAAATAAGTGGCAATATTCTCATCGGCTGGATTGGCAAACTCCATGATAATGCGTGTGGGAGCATTGGATTCGTTGGCGGCAAACCGACGGTTGCTCCAATCCATGAATGTCTGCGGAACCAAGACGGAGTTCAGTCGGTTGGAGAGTCCTATCACCCTTCCTTTCAACGTCTCGTTTGCGCCATTGCCACGGATAAAGATGTCAATGTCTATCATTCCCATCAATCCCTCGCTGATTTTGGGCAACTGTTTGTTTTGCGCAAACCCAAAGTTGTACATACTGATATAGGTACGTGGCAAGATAATGGGAACCTCATGCGAACCCTCTTGGTACTTCCATTCGTCAAGGGGAACATCTATGAAATCATCAGGAACACTCTCAAAGAACAGTTCAGAATTAAACAACCTTGAGCCATTGATACCCATATAAGCCTCAGCCTTATAATTGGTAGATGTAAAGACTCCAAGCTTATTAACAAATTTCTGACTTTCAATATCTTGCAGCTCTTCATTAGAGAATGAGTTAGTCCTTCCGCTTATCGTGTTTGCCGTTCCAATCTTCTTGCTGACTATCACGAAATCAGATTTCATGAAACTATCTTCCGCAGAAAGCACTGGTACGATGTCGTGATAAAACTGAATACCGAGCAATACGATAAACATACCAAACAAATTGGCAAAAAAGAAACCAATGAATTGCGGTAAACTAATATGCTTGCGGAGTAACTTCCAAACTAAATTCATATTTTCTATTTGTTTAAACTTGTGCTTGATTGAAAGCTACAATCTTATCGTGTAATCGTATTGCAAATCCATACGCTTGCCAATGCTCGTGACAATCACGCCGGCTCCTTGTCTGCCCACTTCTTCCATCATCACTTTGCCCATGATATGAGAGTTGTTGTCGTCGAGATGACTGATTGGTTCGTCCGCAATGATAAAGTCGAAAGGCTGCACCAATGCCCGCATCATCGCCACACGTTGCTGTTGTCCGAACGACATCAACCCAATCTGAGTATCAACCTTATCAGCTATTCCCATCATTTTAAACCATTGAAGAATCTCACCCTTGCTTTTATGATTCGTCAGGCGATTCTTGATTTCCACGTTCTCGAAAGCCGTTAACTCTGGAAACAGGCATAGGTCTTGAAAAAGACAACTTACATGACTCAAACGAATATTCGTCCAATCTTTCACCTTGAACGTTTTTACATCTTGTTGGTCAAACTTGATTACACCTTGATAATCATGTCTATATCCCAATACATAACTACAAAACGTGCTCTTACCTTGTCCGCTATCTGCCTCGACAAGGTAAGTATTTCCTTTCTTAAACTCTACATTTTGCTTCCATAGCTCAGAATCCAAGTCTTCACGATGAATGAATACCTGCGGGCATACGGAACAAAAGTTGATTGACTCCATAGAATCAGACACAATATTATTAATTTGGGCGCAAAGTTACACATTTTCCGTGAAAATAACACCACATCCTTCCCTTTTACTTATCATACCGACAATGATTTATCCATTATTCTGTGAATAAATCATCTTTTCCCTAAGTTTGTAGGGGATATTTTTTTCTTTTTGCATGAAAATTGTTACCTTTGCACAGAATTTTGGAAATTACAACGTATGATTTTAGATAAGATAGACGAACTTCTGAAAGAAGTGAGCAATCTCTCGGCAAAGAATGCAGATGAGATTGAACAGTTAAGATTGAGATTTTTGAGTAAGAAAGGTGAGATTAATGCGCTCATGGCAGACTTCCGCAACGTGGCAGCCGATGAGAAAAAGACCGTAGGTATCAAGATTAACGAGCTGAAGCAACTCACCATTTCTCGCATCAACCAACTGAAAGAGCAGTGCGAGACACAAGAAAACGATAATGATGACATTGACCTCACCCGAACGGCTTATCCGGTGAAGTTGGGAACACGCCATCCGTTGACTATCGTGAAGAACGAAATCATCGACATATTCCAGCGCATGGGCTTCACATTGGCTGAAGGTCCCGAAATTGATGACGACTTACACGTATTCACTAAGTTGAACTTTGCCGCTGACCATCCCGCCCGCGACATGCAAGATACGTTCTTCATCGAGACCAATCCCAACGATGTAGCCAAGAACGTCATTCTTCGTTCTCATACGTCTAACGACCAAGCTCATTACATGGAGACACACCAACCGCCTATCCGCGTGATTTGTCCTGGTCGTGTTTATCGTAATGAGGCTATTTCCGCTCGCGCCCATTGCTTCTTCCATCAGGTAGAAGGATTGTATATCGACAAGAACGTGAGCTTTACCGACCTCAAGCAAGTGTTGTTGTCATTTGCCCGTGAGATGTTTGGACCAGAAACGAAGATTCGCCTCCGTCCAAGTTACTTCCCCTTCACCGAGCCATCTGCTGAGATGGATGTAAGCTGTACCATTTGCGGCGGTAAGGGTTGTAGCCTTTGTAAAGGTGAAGGATGGTTGGAGATTCTCGGTTGCGGAATGGTTGACCCCAATGTGCTTGAAGCATGTGGCATAGACAGTTCTGTATATACAGGATACGCATTTGGTATGGGTGTAGAGCGCATTACCAACCTGAAATATCGTGTTGCCGACCTTCGTATGTTCTCAGAGAACGACACGAGATTCCTCCACGAATTTGAGTCAGCATATTAAGACTGAAATATCATCAACATGAAGAATGGAGATTTTGCATTCACTCGAATGACGTGTGTGAGCCAAATCTCCATTCTTCATGTATTATTGGTTTTCTTGTTATTCTTTGTTGGAAAGAACCATTCTTTTGCCGAAAGCAAAGATTCCACCCACCACTATGGCTTTCAGTTGAGCATTGGCTCAGGAAAGTACATCAACATCGACAAATACACGAAAAAATTTGTCAAGCCAAGTTTCTCTTATACCTTCAGTGCCGAAATCAACCACTCTGCCCTACCCTCCGACAGCAACGCATACGATAGTGATTATAACTATCCCAACCTTTCTGTAGGCCTAAGATACCATGTCAACGACGTGAAAATGCACCGTACACCAGACCCAGACTGGGGATGGGCTGAAGAGGTAAACTATGATTCGAAACTGGGAAATGCCTTGACCTTATACGCAACTTTTACCCGCCCTTTTTATCGCAATCGTTCTTGGATGTTTGATTATTCGCTCGGTACAGGTATTGGTTATTGCAGCAAAGCATACAACAAGACCGACAATATTGATGATGAGATTATCGGTTCTCATATCAACATTTATTTTATCGCGGGTCTTCATGCCACTTACCGCATTGCCCCCAACTGGGGATTGATGGGTGGTGTAGAGTTTTTCCACCATAGCAACGGAGCATTGGCTCGTCCCAATAAGGGAGCTAATTTCATATCGCCCATCGTAGGAGTGAAGTATATGCCTTATTATAATAAGGTGGAGAATCGTGCCACCAATCGCATTCAGAAATACTTCAAGCCCTATTGGTTTACCAATATCACATTGGGCATTGGAGGAAAGACACTTTTGGAAGATTGGCAAATCACTCAATTCCAAACCCATCCTGACTCAGCGGACTATCGCACGGAGAAATTTAAGTTTTATATGGCATATTCTGCTCATGCAGACATCATGTACAGATATGCGAGACGTTGGGCATCGGGTATTGGAGCCGATTTTTACTACGGTACGTATGCCTCTCACGTGGAAGACATTGACAAGAAGGCTGGCAGAGACATCAAGCACAGTCCTGTTTCCTTAGGATTATCGTTGAAACATCAGGTGTATTATCGCAACCTGTCCGTGGCAATGGCTTTAGGATATTATCTCTATCGTGAGATGGGACATCACGCAAAAGAAGTAGAAAAACCATATTACGAACGAATAGGCGTTCAATACTCATTTCCCAAATTAAACAACCTTTCCATCGGATTCAACATCAATGCTCACCTAACCAAAGCCGACTTCACGGAATTGGTTGTTGCCTATCCCATTTGTTTTAAATGAAGAATGATGAATGAAGAATGAAGAATCGGCTTCCGCAATTGGATAAAGTTCATTCCTTAGTTATCATGGTGCTTGTTCACAACCAAACGATTCATCATTCTTCATTTTAAAGATTCTTCATTTTAAAGTTTCTTCATTTCAAGAACACCATTGAATTAGGATTGATTCCACCTGCCGAGAAATTCTTGTTCAGATATTTAAAGTTGGAATCAAAATGATAAACCGTTCCGTTGTTACGATAATCAGTCGTTCCCAAGTAGATACTTCCATCGTATGGGTTGCGAACCATCATATACACGATAGACGTTTCCAACACCTTTGGCATATTATTCAATGTCCAAGATGATGTTTTTGGGGTGTTGACTGACATAGGAGTATTGGCAGAATATTGATAGAATGTGGTGGTATAGTTTACCCAATCAGCCGAAACTGAATTAACATAATAGAGATTATCCCCGATTGCCATCATGCGCGTAGCGTCGCCAATCTTGGTAGTCTTTTTGGTCACTGGGTCAAAGACAGCGCAACAAGGCATTTCATCATACGAATAGGTGGTATAGTTATAAGTACCATTGGTAAGCACATAGATATGTCCATTGGCTTCCTGAATGCCTACGGGATTGGTCAATGTCTCGATGGCTTCAGCTTTCTCAAACGTATTGACATCAATAGCCGAGATGGTCTTTCCTGTTCCCCAACCAGAGTTTACGCAATACAACTTGTTTTCATAACAAATAATTTCCTCTGGATTGGCGTCAACCTTCACGCTTTTCTCGAATGCCAATGTCTTGGCATCAAATCGAGCCACAAATCCACCATAACAAGTGACATAGATTTTACCGTCGTGGGCAACCAAGTAACGTGGCTCTCCCAATGTTTCAAATTGAGTATAACGAGCCTTCTCTACACCAGAGCCACTCAATCGAAGCAACACCTTAGACATATTGACAACGATATAGATATCACCGTCATACGTTATCATGTCGTTGGCAGTATCGCCCAATTTCGTACCATTCTGTGCCGTATAGATATCGTTCACATAGGTAGTGTCTTGCGATGGGTCAACAAAGAACAAATGAGAATTGTTGCTTCCCATTGCTCCTTCTGTCAATACGAAACCACGATATTTGGGCAACATTACTTTTGCCCCTTCATTCCATGACGAGTCATCATCATCATTACTACATGAGGTAAAACCCGCCGTTAACATTAAGCCGCACAAGGCAGCTAAAAAAATACTTTTTAATTTTAACATGATGTATTATTATTAAGAAAAATCGTTCCAAAAACTATAGTTTCACTACCACTCCTACTCTCCAGTTTCTACCTGGCATGGGATAGTATCTCACTACTTCATATTGCTCATCGGTTAAGTTGACAATGCTGGCTGTCAACATGAAAATGCAATGACGCAACTTTATTTCTCTCGACAACGTCAGGGTATGTTCCCAATAGGCATGCAGACGATATTCATCCGTATGGATATTGTTGGAATAGCGTTCGCCACATCCCATCACGCTATAACCCACGTTTGCCCAAGGGGTTTTAAGAATGACAGATACATTCCCACTGTGCTTGGGCGTATAAGGAATCTGCTCGTTGTTTCCCGATTTATCCAATGCCTCCTGCAACGTATATGAGGCAAGTATCTGGGCATTCACTTTGGGAAGGATAGGTAAATCAGAACCGATGGTAAAGCCTAATCCCTTAATGTCAACCTTCCCGTAGTTCACCATCTTCCACACGTATGTAGAAGGAAACGCCACTATTTTGTCTTTCACATGGTTATAATACGCATCCACCGTCACGTAAATGCGGAAGGAAGAAGAGAAAGGATGTTCCCATGTCAGTCCCACATTGTATTCCATCGCCTTCTCTGGGCGCAACTGGTTATTGCCCAACCGTTGGTAATACAAATCATTGAAGGAGGGCAATCGGAACGTGCTTTTCGCCATGAGTCTGACAAACAACGACTCATCATTCAACAAACGATAAGACAACGACAAAGTTGGCGACAATCTACTTCTGTCATCGGGAGCATTCCCCTTTTTTACGTGTTCTTTTGTCACTGTTCCCAACACGTAGCCATTTGCCGTAAGTCTTTCTCCGCTATATCGAAAAGACAATGCTGTAAGCGACGTGAATCTGACGGGTTGCATCCCCATTTCAAAGTTGTTGTGCAACTTATTTACCACGATGTCTTCCGCCAAGGCGAGTGTCCAGTGACTTGTCAGTTTCCATCCCAATGTAGCCGAGGCATAATACTCTTGTTGGCGATTGATGTCAGTCTGTTTGCCTCCTTCGTATTTCAAGTTCACGTCTTCATACCGATCCCACGCATAGTTGTATTTCAATCGTGTTCGCAGTTCCCAACGCTCTGCAAACCTGCGTTTGTATTCTGCTTGCGCAAAGAAATTCTTGTTCCATAATCTCTCTTTGGCATCGGTATTGTACAAGATGACAACGCCTGGCAATCCCTGTTCTGATTGGTAATAGGCAGCCTTGGCTTGCAACTCACTCTGGTCACGGAAGGTGTGATACAGGTTCACTTCTCCCTGCACACTCTCTACATCAGAATTATATCGTTTCTCCCGTGTTTTCAGATACCCATTTTTCAACGTAAAGGGATAGACACCATCCGCACGCATATATGACAAATGACTGGCAAGTGATGTCTCACTCCCCAACTTCTGCCAATATGAAACCGAAGGGTTAACCCAACCGAAGGAGCCACCTCGCAAAGAAGCATGAACGGAATAAGAACGTTGGTCCAAGGTGGGACTTTGCGTTTGTATTGACAACACTCCAGCCGAAGCATAATGCCTTGCGCTCTGCATGATGTCATCTACCTGACCAATAGATAACGACAATTGTGAGAGGTTCTCCGTGGTGTACCTGCTGATATCCACTTGACCAGCCTGTGCATTGCCCACGGCTATCCCATCATAACTCACTAAGGTATGATGAGCCCCCAAGTTTCTCACCGACACCGTCTTCAATCCACCAATGCCACCATAGTCGCGCACACTCGTACCAGCAAATTTTTTCACGGCATCAGCCAACGAGACAATTCCCAACGATGTGAGTTGCTCTTGCCTCATCACTTGGGTGGGAGTGACAGCCAAGACATTGTCATTCACTTGACGTGAACGCACCTCCACCTCATCTATCGTATGCACTTTGCTTACAATAGAATCTGTCTGCGCATATCCCCCATGAGATATGGTCAGCACGACAGCCAATATGGATATGATACGATTTGTCATCTTATCACCTCATCGTTTCGTGTCACGATTAGCACGTAGAATCATTGTCTTAAAAGCATTTCCCAACCTTCCGCGAGATTGAAAAACAAACATGCAATGGCAGGTCTTCTGACTTATAGTCCGAGTACAAACGCCTTCCCGATATGCTCAGTGGCTCTCTGTTTGCCTCACATAAGGACTACTCACAGCAGCGGGACTGTCTGGGACTCTCACCCAATTCCCTTTTTAATCAAGTATATGAACCAATTACGTCTGCAAAGGTACAAATAAACAATGACAACACCAAAAAAAAACTCTTTCTAATTGGTTCACCATGCAAGAAACCATCGGTCACCATATAAGAAACCATCGGTTACATGCATAGTGACCGATGGTTTCTTATATGGTGACCAATTGAGAATGAAATCACCCAAAGGGCAGAAATTACATTATAAGTCTATCTTATAACCTACGGTAAGCATGAAGATACTATTCTTCATCTTCCTGTCGGCAATCAACTCATCCTTATTGACATTAGTGAGACCAAGCATATATCGTGCGTCTAACACGACATGACCGTCGAACTCGTAAGACAAGCCAAACGGGATAGAAAGGTCTATCGTATTGCAATCGTCCAGATAATTATCAGATAGTGGCAACACCACATTTGCATCCTCAATGATACCCTTCATCTTGGCATTGGTCATAAATCCAACTTGCAAACCCGTCTTAACGGCTAATCCTTTATAAAGATATACGTTGACAACAAGTGGCACGTTGATATACCCCAATTCTATCTTCACGTCCTTAATGGCACCGGCAGCATTGTGATAATCTTTCCATTTACCACCTTGCAACGAGTAGTTTAAACCAGCCGCCAAACCTACCATGTCTGTCAACTGATACTCAAGTTCTCCTCCAAACAACACTCCAGGAAAAACCTTACTGTCTAAATCCACATCCTCAAAGACAGGCATCTTGGGCATATTGGTAAGATTGGCAAACAAAGCACCAGTCTTAGGTTGCAAACTCAATGTTCCTTCACGATATTGTGCGCTTGCATTCAACGATGCAATTATGGCAAAAGCCAAAAAGAGTACCTTTTTCATCATGTTATCAATTAGTTATTACGATGCAAAATTACAACTTATTTTTGAAATAATCGTGAAACATCAAGATAATTCTATAAATAGAAACAAGTAATTACAAATATCTTCTGTCATTTTTGTTGATTATCAACATTTTTGTTTATCTTTGCGGTACATAAGAAGAAACTCTATGAACATTTTTAACTAATATCTAACAAAACCATGACAACAGTATCCGTTATTATCCTGTGTATCGTGCTCGCCGTGTTATTCTATGTGTTTAACACCCAACGCGAATTGGTTCGCCTTGACGAACTATGTAAGAACGCATTCAGTCAGATAGCCGTGCAACTCAATTCCCGTTGGGACGCAGTACTGGCTCTTGCCAAGATGGCTGCCCAATACTCCAAGCACGAGTCGGAAACCATCATCAAGACCATTCAAGCCCGCAGGATGGACGGACAGGTAAAGACTGCCGCCGAAGTGAATGAGCAACAAGGTGCCTTTGCGCAAGTGCTTGGCAGATTGATTGCCGTAGGTGAAGCCTATCCTGAACTGAAAGCCAATGAGCAATTCTCAAAGACAATGGACGGAATCAACAGATATGAGGAACTGGTGCGCCAGAGTCGTATGGTCTATAACGACACTGCCACAAAGATGAACCGCATGGTGCGCCAATGGCCCTCATCCATCGTTGCATCGTTGTTGCATTTCGGAGAACGGGAATACCTAACCGTTGACGAAGAGAAGAAATCGGCTTACCCAAACCTTGATGACGTATTCAACACCAAGAATGAACAAGCTCAAGCATAGGTTAGCATCCTTCGGCATCGTGGCATTGATGCTGATAGCATCGACCAACTCCCTCGCCAATCCTCATCTCAAAGACTTGAACATCCGTGTGGAACTGGCTGACAACGGTGACGCTCGCATCACGGAAAAGAGAAGCATGGAGATAGACTCGGAGGGTACGGAATGTTACATTGTCATTGACAACCTCAATGGCAGTGAAGTGAAAGACTTGGGCGTAACCGACGAGACGGGATTGGTGTACAGAAACGTGGGTGAATGGGATGTGGACATGAGTCGTGAGTGGAAAGCGGGTAAGTGTGGCATCGTTTACAAGAGTGATGGCTATGAACTGTGCTGGGGACTTGGCAATGAAGGTTCACGGGAATACTCTACCAGTTATACCGTGACACAACTCGTGAAAGCATACGATGATGCTGACGGCTTTAACTATATGTTTGTGGCAGAGGATTTATCTCCTGCTCCCGACCACGTAAAGGTGACCATTGTCAAGCCAGGCACCCCATTTATTCCCGACACCGTTGGCGTTTGGGCATTTCGCTATTACGGAACGGTCATGGTAGAAGACAGTGCCATCGTAGCAGAGACATCAGAGCCGTTTACATCAGGCAGTGCCATGATTGTGATGGCTCGTTTTCCCAAAGGAATGTTTCACCCCACTGACCAGCGACAAGGTAGTTTTGACCAATTGCGTGAACAGGCTTTTGAAGGCAGCGACTACGTTGTTAGCATAGACAATCGTACTTGGTGGGAAATATTGAAAGACAATATAGAATTATTGTTCTTCCTCTCGTTCATTGGCCTTACCATGTTGTCTCCCTTGTTGTATATTATATATAGGTGGTGGAAGACACGAAAGTTTCGCAAGCAATTGGAAAAAGAACTTACGTGGTATAGGGACATTCCTTATCAAGGTAATCTGCAACATGCCAACAGCGTTTGTCACGCCATTGGCTACGGCAGTTACTATGATACAAAAAACCTACTGAGTGCGTACATCATGCGTATGTTGTATAGAGGCGAACTGGAAGTGAAAGTAATTCTCGACCCTAATTCGGGCAAGACCAAACAATATATGGGCATTGGTCAACCTCATGCCATTGATACGAGCAATGCCGATAGCAGATTGGAAAACAAACTCTATAACATATTCAGCAAAGCTGCTGGAGACGACAGGCTTCTTCAACCGAAGGAATTGGAGAAATGGATGGGCAGTAACTGGAAGAGCTTGGAGGGGTTTGTCAAACAACTCAAACCCAACATGAGTTTAGACGACTGCCAAAGAGAGATAGAAGAGGTAAAGCAATTGGCAGGATTGAGGAAATACCTCAAAGACTTTACGCTCGTCAACGAAAGACACGTGAAGGAAGTAGCTCTCTGGAAAGACTATTTGGTCTATGCCTCATTGTTTGGCATTGCCGAACAAGTGATGAAAGACATGCAAGCCATCAATCCAGAGTTTTTCAAGATGGACAAGATGGCACAGCAAATGGCTGACAGTACGATCATCCTTATCCCCAACCTCTCGAACGCCACCTTGAATGGAACGCAAAGGGTAAAACAAAGAATTGAAGAAAGACAAGCAAGAGCCATGGGAGGCGGAGGCTCATCTTCCTGGGGAGGTGGCGGAGGCTTCTCTGGAGGCGGTCACGGTGGCGGTGTGAGATAACCAAATGGATAAGCCAATAAAAAACATCATGGGGTGTGCAAATATGACATACCCCATGATGTTATACTTTCTAAAACACAAGGATGATTATACGTTCTTGATGTAATTAACAATCCACTCACCTACTTCCTTGGTGCCATAATGAGCACCACCTTCCACTTGGATTTCAGGAGTACGGACATTGGCTTCAAGACTTGCATCCACAGCCTTGCGAATAAGCCCACCCTCTTCATTCAGGTTGAATTGCTCCAATAACATAGCGGCAGAAAGGATTTGTGCCAATGGATTAGCCAAGTTCATGCCAGCAGCCTGCGGCCAACTACCGTGAACAGGTTCAAACAAAGGAGTATGTTCGCCTAATGACGCAGAAGGTTGGAGTCCCATTGACCCCGTGATACAACTGGTCTCATCGGTGAGAATGTCGCCAAAGGTATTCTCCGTGACAATCACATCGAAGAATCGTGGTTCTGTAATCACACGCATCGAGGCATTGTCGATAAACATATAATCCACCGTTACCTCTGGATATTGTGGTTCCATCTCCTTGGCAATCTGACGCCAAAGACGACTGGAAGCGAGGACATTGGCTTTATCCACTACCGTGAGGTGCTTTTTGCGTTTCATGGCATACTCAAAAGATACATTCAAGATACGCTCTATCTCATGACGATAATAGATGTCCGTATCGTATGCCTTGTCATTGTCTTGATACTTCTCGCCGAAATACATACCACCCGTCAGTTCACGTATCACGATGAAGTCGGCTCCACGCAGCAATTCGTCTTTCAAAGGACTCTTATGTATCAGGCAATCGAAAGTGGCAACAGGACGGATATTGGCAAACAATCCCAACTTCTTGCGCATGGCGAGCAATCCCTGTTCGGGACGAACTTTTGCCGTTGGGTCATTGTCGAAGCGTAAGTCACCTACGGCGGCAAACAACACGGCATCAGCATTCATACACGTTTGGAATGTCTCTTCGGGAAAAGGATCGCCTACTTCGTCTATGGCATGAGCTCCACAGATAGCCTCATCATAAGTAAAATCATGTCCGAACTTCTCGGCAATGGCATCAAGCACAGCCAAACCTTGTTTCATTACCTCTGGTCCTATCCCATCACCTGGGAGAACAGCTATTTTTAAATTCATATTATATTTATTAATGTGGTAAAATTGATATTATCAGTTTATTCAGAGGAAGCGTTGGTCATTTCCGACTCAAACATATTCAGCATCTTAAACGTTGCCTTGATGGCAGCTTCCGTCTGGTCTGCATCCAATCCTCGTGTACGAATCACCTTGCCATTGTTGTTCCATGTAATGATGGTTTGCACCAAAGCATCAGTACGACCGCCAGGCGGAATGCTCACCGTATAGTTAGCCAAGATGGGGAACGTGCGATTGAGATTATACTTGTAAATCTTGCGTAACGCTTTCACAAAGGCATCATACTGACCGTCTCCCGTGGAATCGGCAGCATATTCCTGACCGTTGATTTCCACCTTGATAGAAGCAAGAGGTTTCAATCCGTATGACGTACAAACCATGTAACTCAACAATCGAACCTTATCCTCGGGTACAGAGTGTTTGAGCACGTCGCTCACGATATAGGGCAGGTCTTCTTGTGTAACCAATTCCTTTCTGTCTCCCAACTCAGTGATTCTCTCCGTCACCTTCTTGGTTTGTTCTGGCGTGAGTTCAAGTCCTAATTCTTGCAGATTTTTGGCAATGTTCGCTTTGCCTGAGTTTTTGCCCAACGCATATTCCCTTTTGCGTCCGAATCGTTCGGGAACCAATTGGTTGCAATAGAGATTGTCCTTATTGTCACCATCAGCATGTACACCAGCTACCTGCGTAAAGACACTCTCACCTACGATAGGCACATTGGGAGCAATGGCAATGCCACTATACCCCTCTACTAATCTGCTAATGGCATTGAGCTTGTCTTCCTTGATATTAGTACGGGCATTGAAATGGTCTTTAAGAATCACCTGTACGCTTGCCAACGGTGCATTTCCACAACGTTCTCCCAACCCGTTTACAGTGACATGCAAGCCCTTGCAACCACATAGCACGGCTGCCAAGGAATTAGACACAGCCAGGTCGTAATCATTGTGAGCATGGAAGTCGAAATGCTTATTGGGATAACGCTTCACCATCTTACGCATAAACTCGATACACTGCAACGGGTGCATGATGCCCAATGTATCTGGAAGCATGAAACGCTTGATACTTGTCTGCGTGAGAACGTCCATCACCTGATAAACATAGTCAATAGAATCAGTCATACCATTGCTCCAGTCCTCTAAGTATAGGTTCACGTCCATACCCTGCATGTCGGCATACTCAATACATTGCACAATGTCAGCTATATGCTCTTCCGGAGTCTTTTCCAACTGTTGTTGGCAATGTTTGAGCGAACCTTTTGCCAACAGATTGACCACTTGGCAACCACAGTCACGTATCCAATCAATGGAACGACAACCATCGACAAACCCCAATACCTCTACACGATCAAGCTTGTCAACGCTCTCCGCATACCTGCAAATCATCTTGACGGCATCTTTCTCGCCATCGGAGACACGTGCAGAAGCCACTTCGATACGGTCCACATTCACCTCGCTCAATAAGTTGCGAGCAATCATCAACTTCTCATGAGGCAGGAACGATACGCCGCTGGTTTGCTCACCATCGCGCAACGTGCAATCCATGATTTCCACGAAGGGTTGTCGCAATTGTCCTTGATTTACAGGTTCTGTCTTTCCCATGCCTCTGTCTTATCTTTATTCTGAACGAGATAATCTATATCGTCCAAGCCATTCATCAGACAATGTTTCTTGTAAGCATTGATTTCAAAATGCTCACTGTTTCCCGTCTTTTTATTGGTAACGGTCTGATTCGGCAGGTCAACTTCCACTTCCGTTGCATGGTCTTCAGCAATGGATTGGAACAATTCTTGAAGGAAAGGCTCGCTCACCACGACGGGCAAGACAAAATTGTTCAGTTCGTTATTCTTATGAATATCAGCGAAAAAAGAACTGATGACCACTCGGAAGCCGTAACCGGCGATAGCCCATGCTGCATGTTCACGACTGGAACCAGAACCGAAATTCTTGCCAGCCACCAATATCACGCCCGAATAAGAAGGGTCGTTGAGTACAAAGTCTTTCTTTGGTGAACCGTCAGGATGATATCTCCAATCACGAAAAAGGTTGTCTCCCATACCCTCCTTGTCGGTTGCCTTGAGGAAACGGGCTGGGATAATCTGGTCGGTATCTACATTCTCCAATGGAAGAGGAATACAAGTAGAAGTGATAATATTGAATTTCTGTTTCATTGCTTGAAGTTTTTAAGATTAGATGAAATCACGAGGATCGGTTATCTTTCCCGTTATGGCAGCAGCAGCCGCAACCAACGGACTTGCCAAAATGGTTTTGGAACCTGGTCCTTGACGACCTTCAAAGTTTCTGTTGCTTGTAGATACACAATATTTACCTGCCGGTACTTTATCGTCATTCATGGCAAGACAAGCAGAACATCCAGGTTGACGAATCTCAAAACCTGCTGCCTCTAATATCTTGTCTAATCCTTCTTGCCGAATCTGGCGGTCAACAGCCCAACTACCTGGCACTAACCATGCAACCACGTTTTCCGCCTTGTGTTTACCTGCCACCAAACTGGCGAAGGCACGGAAGTCTTCGATACGTCCATTGGTACAGGCACCTAAGAATACGTAATCAATGGGGTGTCCCAACAATTTCTCTCCGGGATGGAATCCCATATAATCCAAACTTTTTTGGAAAGAAGCCTTTCCTGCGTCGGATATTTCTGATAACGTAGGAATATGCTCTGTAATACCAATACCCATCCCAGGATTGGTACCATACGTGATACGTGGTTCTATATCGGAAGCATGAAACTCCAATTCCTTATCAAACACTGCATCATCGCCACTTTTCAGTGTTTTCCAATAAGCCAATGCTTGATTCCATTCCTCACCCTTTGGTGCGTATTCCTTACCTTGAATATAAGCAAAAGTGGTTTCATCAGGAGCTACAAATCCACCGCGTGCTCCCATTTCTATGGAAAGATTACAAAGCGTCAGCCTTCCTTCCATAGACATTTCGCGAACAGCCTGACCACTGTATTCCACGAAATATCCCGTTGCACCCGACGTGGTGAGCTGACTCATCAGATAAAGTGCCACATCCTTTGCAGTAACACCCTTATTCAGCGAGCCATGAATGCTGATACGCATCGATTTAGGCTTCTGTTGCAAGATACATTGCGAAGCCATGACCATCTCCACCTCAGATGTTCCAATACCAAACGCAACGGCTCCCATTGCGCCGTGAGTAGAAGTGTGGGAATCACCACAGACGATGGTCATACCAGGAAGAGAAAGTCCTTTCTCGGGTCCTACCACATGAATAATCCCGTTGTCAGGAGTATTCATGGCATAATGCGTCAACCCAAAATCCTTGCAGTTTTGTGCCAACGTATCTACCTGCTTCTTCGAAACAGGGTCAACGATGGGCTTGTCTTGGTCGTGTGTTGGCGTATTATGGTCGGGCATACAATAAATCTTGTTCGGACGAAAACACGAGAGTCCTCGTTCACGCATTCCCGCAAAAGCCTGTGGCGACGTTACTTCGTGCACGTACAGACGATCTATATACAACTGTGTAGGACCGCCCTCAATGACTTGCACCACATGCTTATCCCAAATCTTATCAAACAATGTATTCATATTTATTTCCTAAATTTGTTGATACAATCAATATAAGCCTCTACCGAAGCTGTCACGATGTCGGTGTTGGCACCAAATCCATAATAAACTTGTCCGTCATATTCCACCTGCATGTGAACCTTACCCACGTCATCCGAACCTTTGCTGATGGCTTGGATAGTAAATTCCTTCATGGTCATTTGCTTGGAGATAATCTTTTTCAATGCCTTGATAGCGGCATCAACGGGACCATTTCCGGTAGAAGCAGCCTCAAACTTCTGTCCTGCCAAGTCGAGTCCGATACTTGCCACGCTTCTTACACCCATGCCTGTAGTCACTTGTAAGAAGTCGAGCTTTACGCCATGTGTATCTGCCGTATCTGCACCTGCCAGCATCAATACATCGGCATCGGTTACCTCTTTCTTCTGGTCTGCAAGTTTCAGGAACTTCTGATAAATCTTATCGAGCTTTGCCTCATTGTCCACATCCACACCGTTTACATGGAGACGATACTTGAGTGCTGCACGACCCGAACGAGCCGTCAATACAATTGAATTATCGTCCAAGCCAATGTCTTTCGGGTCAATGATTTCGTAGGTATGAACGTTTTTAAGAACACCATCCTGATGAATACCACTGGAATGGGCAAAAGCATTTCTGCCTACAATTGCCTTATTAGGCTGCACTGGCATATTCATCAAACTGGAAACCATCCTACTGATAGGATAGATTTTATTGGTATTGATATTGGTGTCTATGCCTAAGTGTTTGTGACACTTCAATATCATGGCTATTTCCTCCAACGAAGTGTTGCCCGCTCTCTCTCCAATGCCATTGACAGTCACTTCCACCTGACGGGCTCCGTTCATTACACCACAGAACGTGTTGGCAGTAGCCATTCCCAAGTCGTTGTGACAATGTGTGGAAATGATAGCCTTGTCTATACCGTCCACATGCTCCATCAAATACTTGATTTTATCGCCATATTCCTGTGGCAAGCAATAGCCCGTAGTGTCGGGAATATTAACCACGGTGGCTCCAGCCTTAATCACGGCTTCTACCACTTGTGCCAGATATTCGTTGTCTGTACGACCTGCATCCTCAGCATAGAACTCTACGTCTTCCACGTATTTCTTTGCATATTTCACGGCAGCCACCGCACGTTCGATGATTTCCTCACGCGTGGAATTAAACTTATATTTAATATGTGAATCCGAAGTGCCTATTCCCGTATGAATACGTTTATGCTTGGCATATTGCAGGGATTCTGCAGCAATGTCGATGTCTTTTTGCACGGCTCGTGTAAGGGCGCAAATCGTTGGCCATGTCACCGCCTTTGAAATCTCTATTACTGAACTGTAATCCCCTGGACTGGATATGGGGAAACCTGCCTCTATCACGTCCACACCCAATTGCTCCAGTTGTTTAGCCACCTGTATTTTTTCTACCGTGTTCAACTGGCAACCGGGAACTTGTTCTCCGTCTCGAAGCGTTGTGTCGAAGATAAATAATCTGTCACTCATCTTTTATGTTTGTATTAATTGTCATTCTTCAAGAAAAAAGCCTTTCACACTCATACGGAAGTGGAAAGGCTCTATATTTCTCTAACATAGCAAAAACTACATGCATACCCTATCACTTCCGACCACTTCTTGAAGTCGAATTCGAATAATAATGCTTAGTAGTTCACTATAATTGATTCTCATATCTTTATTTTTTGCGGCTGCAAAGATAATCATTTACAACGATACAAACAAATAATTTATCACTATTTTCGCTTATTATCTTACAAATTCTAACTTTTCGGTGGATTAATATGGTAAATTATCTGGCGGAGCCTCTCCAAATGGGTCATCATAACCATTCATTTTACTGCCCACAATCTCTCCTCCACCATTGGAAGGAGCCACTGGAGTGAAATAAGAATCTTCCGGATTCTGGAAACGGGTAAACTCTCCCTTGAAGTCTAACAGAATATCGCCCATGCCTCCCTTACGGTGCTTGGCTATAATCACTTGCGCCTTGCCGTGCAGGTCGTTTCCTTTCTCATCCTTAAAGATGCGATAATATTCCGGACGGTGGACAAACAAAACCAAGTCGGCATCTTGCTCAATGGCTCCCGACTCGCGGAGGTCGCTCAATTGTGGACGTTTGCCTTCCAATCCCTCACGATTCTCTACGGTACGGTTCAACTGCGACAGGGCAAGGATGGGAATGTTCAACTCCTTGGCAAGTCCCTTGAGCGAGCGGGATATGGTTGACACTTCTTCCTGACGGTTGCCAAAACGCATTCCGTTGGCGTTCATCAATTGCAGATAGTCTATCATAATCACCTTCACGCCTTTCTCTCGTACAAGTCTTCGAGCCTTCGTGCGCAATTCAAACACCGATAATCCTGGTGTATCATCTACATAGATAGGTGCTCCTGTGAGCTGGCGCAGATTCTTATCCAACCGTTCCCACTCGTCGGCGGTAAGCTGACCGTTTAGAATCTTGTTGCCCGGTATCTCGCAGACGTTTGACATCAATCGCTGTACCAACTGCACGTTACTCATTTCAAGAGAGAAGAAGGCAATAGGCTCACGATAATCTACCGCAATGTTCTTGGCAATGCTCAATGCAAGCGATGTCTTTCCCATGGCGGGGCGACCGGCGATAATCACCAAGTCGCTGGGTTGCCAACCAGAGGTTTTCTCATCCAACTTGGTATATCCCGACGGAACTCCCGTCAGACCTCCCTTATTGGCGGATGCTTTCTGCAAGGTTTCTACAGCCAAAGTAATTACGGGATCTATCTGGGTGTAGTCTTGCTTCATGTTTTTCTGGGAAATCTCAAACAGTTCTCCCTCTGCCTTCTGCATCACGGCATCTATGTCTAATGTCTCGTCGAAAGCATTGGTCTCTACCCTACTGGCAAACGAAATCAACTGTCGGGCAAGGAATTTCTGTGCCAAGATATGGGCATGGTATTCTATGTGAGCAGACGAAGCCACACGAGAACTCAGTTCGATAATGTATTCAGCACCACCAATGCTGTCTAACGTCCCTTCATGCTTGAGCTCTTCCACCACGGTCATGATGTCAACAGGTTTCTCATCCATGTTGAGCGTGCGTATGGCAAGGAAAATCTTCTGGTGGCGTGGCTCGTAAAAGGTTTCGGGGCGGATGATTTCAGACACAATAGAAAAAGCATCCTTGTCTATCATCAGCGCGCCCAGCACCATTCGCTCTATCTCCAACGCTTGCGGTTGTAGGTGTCCGTAAGTATTGTCGATAGGTGTTTGACCACCTCTCCGTATGTTGTTTGAGTTATTGTCAGGCATGTTACGAAAGATTAAATGAAATGGATTGCAAAATTACAAATAATCATCGTAACAAACAAATGGATGATGGAAAAAAAATTAGTATGGACACGTTGGTACGATGTTAAAGCCGAGCCTAAAAGATACGCAACGGCAGTGGGGCTTCACGCAGGCTTGGGAGCCTGCGCCCCACCGCCGTTGCGTATCTTTTAGGGATTAGTTGGGGGCTTTTTCACGTTTTTTGGGGAAGGATGCACTAATTTCTGACCACGGGGCGAACGCTCCGACCGAGGAGGCGGTAGTTGCAGTCCCAGTAGGCGCTGCCCGAACGGAAGAGGAGGTAGTAGGCGCTGCGCGAGCCGTCTGGATCCTGCGTAGATGACCAGTAGTAGCCGTCCTCGCCAGCGTAGTAGAGGTCACCGTTCCAGCGGCGGCCAGCGGCGGGCAGGAAGATGCTGTTGCCATTATTCTTGCTTGTGAATTTTAAGCCATCTACGCCATGGAGTGTCGTCCATTCTCTTGTACAATTATTAAATAACTCTTTTACATCATCAAGAGTTGGCATCACCCAGCTGCCACCCCATTTCATGCGAGCCACATCATATTTCGTACCGCTAATGTCTATACCCAATGAGGTATATCCATTATTATTATAGAAAAAGTATGTATCCACACTATAGTCCAACTTCGTACCTATTTCTCCCCATGCGAAATAGTCGCCATATTCCTCTGGCTTAGTAGCACCTATGTTGAAGCTTGCCCACTTCGTTCCGCTTGGTAAGCCGAGGTTAACAGCCTCGGGTTCCTTTTTAATGACGTTAGGATTGGGCACATGCGAACAGACGGCACGAATGCCATAGCCTACGTAACGAGATGTACCCACATCAAGAACTGATTTTCCATAGTTAAAAAAACTATATGCCGTGTTTTCATTGCTTGTGACACCTGTTCCCAACCAATACCAACCCCTACCTAATGAGTTGCTTATATATCCCCTTTCATTACACCATCCATTACCTGGCAGGAAGATGGTGTTGCCATTGATATTACTGGTGAAAAGATATCCCTTCACGCCGTTGACAGTGGACGATGTCACCGTACAATTGGCAAACAGTTCCTTGGCCTGTTCCTTGGTGGGCATACGCCAGTCGCTGCCCCATGCGGCAGTGGCGGCATCATACTCTGTACCGCAGATGTCTGAACCAATATCTATATATGCGCCGTTTTGGTAATATTGATACGTAGTGGTGGTGAAGACACCTTTTCTCCCCTGTGTCTCGCCCCACGCAAAATAATCGCCAAACTCCTCTGGCTTACTTGCACCGATGTTGCAGCTCGCCCAAAGTGTGCCACTGGGCAAGCCGAGGTCAACGTATATTTCCTTTGGTTTCGGAGAACGAACGGGGCGGATGGATAGACCAGTGTAGGGGGAAAAGGAGGCACCTGTTAACTCATTAAATTCAAAGTGAAATGTTTCCTGCGTAGATGTCCAGTAATCACCGTATTTGCCAGTGTTGAAGAGGTTGCCTTCCCAGCGGTAGCCTGCAGCAGGGAGGAATATACTGTTGCCGTTGACTTTGCTGGTGTATTTGCGGCCATACACACCATTGAATGTCGTCCATTCGCTTGTGCAATTATTTTTCAGCTCATTAACATCGGCATACGTCGGCATTCGCCAACCATCTCCCAACAACGCCGTTGCCACGTCGTATTGCGTTCCGCTGATGTCAGAGCCGATATCCACATAACTGCCATTCTTGTAATATTGGTAGTTGTTTTCACTATATTCACTCTTTGCCACCGTCTCGCCCCAAGCATAATAGTTGCCGTATTCCTCAGGGCTACTCGCACCAATGTTGCAACTTGACCATAACGTACCGCTGGGCAAGCCGAGGTCGATAGCCTCGCCTCCTCCTACATCACCAGCGTTTGTCTTACCAAGAATCCTGTTCACCACAGCCACGGCATCGCTGATATTCACGCTACCATCGTTGTTCACGTCATAGTGATAACCTTGCGCACTCGCACCCATGATTCCTAACCACAAGGTCGCGAAAAACATAAACATTCTTTTCATAAGCTCTGTATTTTTAAGATTCAATTATATCATTGGCAAATATACAAAAAAATTTATAAAAAGCAATATTTCAGAAGAAAAAAATTCACAATTCATAATTCACAATTCACACTTCATAATTCATAATTCACAATTCATAATTGATCTCGATTAATTTGTCACGATTGAGGGAAATGCCTACCGCATCTTTCCGTGCTGCAAGGCTATTTAACGGCAATGTTCCATTTAGCTGATGGTGCAGGATGTCACTTCTTAATCTTCAAAACCGGCATGATGTTGTTGAGCGGCTTTTCTGGCAGAGTGACAACAAGTGCATCGGTATTGCGAGTGAAGGCAACCTTACCATATCCCAAGAGCTCCACCTTACCAATTTTTCCTGTGAAGAGTTTAGAACCTTCAGCCAGCGCACGTACGCTGATGGTATGGTTGGCTGGCCATGCAAGCGCCGAAACGTATAGGTAACGTTCGGTTTGTGTGAAACGTATCTCGTCGGAACCGGCACGTGTATATTGACCGTCGTTGAATCCTTGGTTGTTTATCTTAATGTCGGAATCGGCTATCGGACCCTCACCAAAGATTGTCCACGGACGCGTCTTGACGATACTTTCCTTATTGATCTTCATCCATGCGCCAAACTCGTGCAATATTGCAAGTTCTTTCTCGTCGGGAGTACCATCGGCACGAAGTGGCACACTGAGTAACATGTTTCCATTTTTCGAAACGATATCTACAAGAAGTTTGGCAACAGTTGCCGCACTCTTATAGCCGTTACGTTCATATACCGACGTGTTGTAATGCCAGTCGCCAAGGCAGTTGCAGCACTGCCATGGTCGTTCCACGATTTTGTTTGGAGCTCCACGTTCTACATCCCATACGAGTGCATCCTTTTGATCTTCTTCGAGAATCTTGCCAAACACCACTGCTTGGTTCTTTCCGCCATGAAGTGCAGCACTATGGTTGTACATGTGGGTCGTAATTTTCATGCCGGCATCGCTAACAGGATAGAACGGTAGAATGGTGACATCGAAATAGAGGAGGTCTGGGTTGTAGCGGTTGATAGCATCGAGTGTGCGATTGTAGAAGTTGGTAATATACTGCTGCGTTGGCAGGTTGGCACCATTGCCCCACCCCCATTGGTTGTGGACAGCACGGTTGTTCCATGTGTCGGCAGAGAAGTCGTGGTCTTGTGCATAGAGTTTCTGTGGGTCGAGTCCGCGCCACCACTTCACACTTCCGTCGGCATTGAGCTTATAGCCATCTTCCTTTGTGAGCCATCCATCATACTTCACCCCGCGCAGCGGACCGCGAAGGTCGAACCGTCGGCTTGGTTCATACCATATCCAAGCATGGTCGGCATGGAACGAAATGCCGAATGGCAGTCCTGCCTTCTTGGCTGCAGCAGACCATTCACCGAGGATGTCGCGATGTGGACCTATTGCCATCGAGTTCCATTCTTGATACTTCGAGTCCCAAAGGTCGAAGTTGTCGTGGTGGTTGCCAAGAGCGAAGAAGTATTGTGCTCCAACTTCTTCCTTATAGAAGCGTACGAGTGCTTCAGGTGTCCAGTGCTCTGCCTTAAATAATGGCAGGATGTCTTTGAATCCAAATTGTGACGGATGACCGTAGTGGTCGCGGTGATAGTTGTACTTACCACTACCTTCCATATAGAGTTCACGTGCCATCCAGTCGCCCGACCCCTCCACGCATTGTGGTCCCCAGTGCGCCCAGATGCCGAACTTGGCATCGCGAAACCATTCGGGCACTTCGTAGGTGCGGAGTGACTGCCATGTAGGTGAGAACGGACCAGTTTGCATCGGTTCGTCTGTCTCGAGCACTGGTATCTGATAAGTTTGCGCTTGCATCATGACAGATGTAACTGTAATGCCAAGCATAAGAAATAGTTTGCGTGTATTCATTTTTAATACTTTCTTTATGATTCAGTTATATCATTGGCAAATATACAAAATTAATTTTTTATATAATCAGATTTCAGAAGAAAATATTTGAATTACCAGACACTGATTATTATGGACTCTAAAAGCGGGAAGCCGTGCCGATAAATGTCAGCCACGGCTTCCTGCTTGTGATTTCCTTAACTTTTATAATATTACAGCTGCCAGTCCTCTGTCTTTAAGCCTTCTATTCTACTGAAGTGCTTGGTATTGTGAGTCACTACGGCAAGACCGTTTTCGCGGGCTGTGATGCCGATGAGCAAGTCGAAATCCTCAATGGTTTGACCAATGGACTCCAGTCGAACCTTCTCACGGCTGAATGCGTCGGCAATATCATCGATGCCCACGGCATCGTAATAGTCTATCAGCAGCCGGGCCTTTGCCAATTCCTGCTGACGATAGCGGACGGGAGCATTGTACGCTCCATAGAGCAATTCGATGGCAGTGATGGCAGAGATACAGCATAGTTGGTTGTTCTCCACACAGAACTGGCGCACATGCTCGTTGCCGCGCAACTGCTCGATGCAGGTTGAAGTATCGAGAAGGTATTTCAGTTCGGCCATAACTTAGAATTTAGGATAGGTGTTCTTAGTACGTCCAGCACGTATCTGCGCCATGATTTCGTCGGTGGTGCGCTCGTCGTCAGCCCATCCACCGAAGAACAGGTCCATCTCCTTTGCCACGCGCTCACGGCGTGCGGTCTCGCTCTCGGTGACGCTTTCGGCCAAGCGGCGTGACAAAGCAAGACGCTCACTCGGCGAGAGGCGTTGGGCCTTTGCCCACAGATTATCTAATGATATGCCCATAATCGCTATGCTTTAATGTTACGAGTGCAAATTTACAAAAAGTTTTTTAATAACAGTGCGTTTAGTATAAAAAAGTAACACCATGACATGAAAAGTCAACATCATCGTTAGAGGAATCGATTAATGCCCGTTAAACTCCGAATTATTCTTACAAAAAAAATTCGTGGAAAATCTCGAATGAGATGTTAGGGAAGCTGAAACAATGGTTTTTCCGTGCAAAACAACTCGTTTTTTCACGTAACATATAGAGTTATGACCGTAACTATATACTTTACGAGCATAACTCTATATGTTAGCGAGCTAACTGAATATGTTTTTTATGCCCAAAAACACTGTTTTTCTGCATAAAAACAACAAAACAAAACGCATAAATATGCAATGGATTTTACAACTCGCTAATAATCAACCTATTACAAAACAAGGCAAAAACTGCCGTTTTTTGGAGCGACGGAGGAGTTGGTGAATAATATCGAAAACTGGAGAGCCCTTTTTATCACTTTTTATTGACAAAGCGATTCTGGGCGTTTGTTCTTGCCATGGATTTTTCATCAGAAATACTTTCATAAAATGATGGAGATTTGGTTTTTTATACTTATCTTTGCGATTGAATAACAAAATTACTACAACGATGATTATTTTTCCTTGCGCAAAAATAAACCTTGGACTCAACATCGTATCGAAACGGAAAGACGGTTACCATAACCTGGAAACCGTGTTTTACCCTATCCCCCTATACGATGCACTGGAAATCAAATACATGAATGATGAGTTTCCATCTGACGTGAGATGTGACTTGAAAGTTACGGGCAATGCCGTGGAATGTGACGAACAATCCAACCTGGTGGTAAAGGCTTACAACCTGTTGGCAAAAGACTTTGAGTTGCCTCGCATACATGCACACCTTTATAAAAAAATACCCTCTGAGGCTGGACTTGGTGGCGGTTCGAGCGATGCAGCATTTATGATTCGACTATTAGATGAACGAATGCGACTGAACATTGGCAATGCCGAAATGGAAAGATATGCGGCTAAATTGGGGGCTGATTGTGCTTTCTTCATTACGGCAGAGCCTTCTTACGCTACGGGCATCGGTGATATTCTGGCACCTGCAGACGGTCCGCACGGAAACTTACATGGGTATTATATTGCCATCGTCAAACCCAACGTTTCGGTATCTACTCGCGAAGCCTATCAGCTCATCACTCCCAAGCAACCGGAGAAATCGTGCAGGGACATCGTCAGACAACCCATCATCACTTGGAAAGACGAACTGACCAACGACTTTGAGGCTCCTGCTTTCAAGGCTCATCCCATTCTTGCCGACATCAAGGGTGAACTATATCATCAAGGGGCACTGTATGCACAAATGAGCGGAAGCGGAAGTGCGATGTTTGGCATCTTCAAGGAAAAGCCTACACATATAACAGACACTTTCAAGGAAATGTTTACGGAGGTGATGAAATTATAAAAGAACGCAAACCTTTACGCAATATTTTCCGAAAAAAACGAGAGAATCTTACATAATATTATATATCTTTGCATCAAAATAAAATTTAAAACAATATTACTCAAAAATTATCATGGAAAATTTAAAGTCTTTAAACAAACTTACGGCTCCTAAGAGCGTAATGCCAGAGAAAATCATTCAGTTTGGTGAAGGTAACTTCCTGCGTGCTTTTGTTGATTGGATTATTTGGAACATGGACCAAAAGACCAACTTCAACGGTAGCGTGGTAGTGGTACAACCCATCGAAAGAGGTATGGCAGACTGGCTCAACGGACAAGACTGTCTCTATCACGTAAACCTGCAAGGTAGATTAAACGGCGAGGCCGTGAATACATTGGAGAGAATCGACGTGATTAGCCGTGCACTGAACCCATATTCACAGAACGCAGCTTTCATGGCTTTGGCAGAACAGCCAGAGATTCGTTTTGTGATTTCTAATACCACTGAGGCAGGTATCGCCTTCGATGACACCTGCAAGTTTACAGATGCTCCCGCCTCTTCTTATCCTGGAAAGTTGGTACAATTGCTCTATCGTCGTTTCAAGACTTTCAACGGTGATCCTAAGAAGGGATTGATCATCATGCCTTGTGAGTTGATTTTCTTAAACGGACATCATCTGAAGGATTGCATCTACAAGTATATCGAATTGTGGAAAGAAGACTTAGGTGCTGACTATGAGGCATTCAAGGAGTGGTTTACAAAATACAACTACGTTTGCGCTACATTGGTTGACCGCATCGTTCCCGGCTTCCCACGTAAGGAAATCGCTCAAATCCAAGAAAAGATTGGTTACAAGGATAACCTCGTAGTACAAGCTGAGATTTTCCACCTCTGGGTAATCGAGAAAGCTGAGAACATGACTTGCGAAGAACTGCGTGCCGAGTTCCCAGCAGAGAAGGCAGGCTTGCACGTACTGATTGCAGAAAGCGAGAAACCATATCACGAGCGCAAGGTAACCTTGCTGAACGGTCCTCATACGGTGCTCTCTCCAGTAACATATCTGAGTGGCGTAGATATCGTTCGCGATGCTTGCAACCACGAGGTGCTGGGTAAGTACATCCACAAGGTACAGTTTGAGGAACTGATGGAGACACTCAACCTCCCAATGGATGAACTGAAGCAATTTGCCGCTGACGTATTGGAGCGTTTCAACAACCCATTCGTTGATCATCAAGTGACGAGCATCATGCTCAACTCATTCCCCAAGTTCCAAGCTCGCGACCTGCCAGGAGTGAAGACTTACTTGGAAAGAAAAGGCGAACTTCCACAAGGTTTGGTATTCGGTCTCGCTGCCATCATTACATATTATAAAGGTGGAAAACGTGCCGACGGTGCCGAAATCGTTCCTAACGACGACCAGAAGATTATGGACTTACTCAAGGAGTTGTGGGCAACAGGTGACACGCAGAAGGTTACAGATGGCGTTCTCGGTGCAGAGTTCATCTGGGGCGAAGACTTACACAACGTAGCCGGTCTCGCAGAGCTTGTAAAGAAAGACCTCGATCTCATCCAAGAAAAGGGTATGCTTGAGGCTGTGAAGACGATACTCTAACAAAAAAGCTGCCAATCGGCAGCTTTTTTAGTAGTGAGTGGTGTGAGGTGAGAAATGAGAGGTGAGAGGTAAGGGGTGAGAGATATGTCCTCCAATAGTAAAACTATTCTCTCACCTCTCACCCCTCACCTCTCACTCCTCTTTATCCTCTTATAATACTCTCTTAGCTCTCCTTTAGAAATACCAAGAGCCAATAATGAATCAAGGTCTTCCCTTGCTTCCTTGTGTTTGCCCAATCGCAACCTGATTTCCACCCTATTCAGCAAGTAGTCTGTTTGCTGAGGGTCACGTTTTAGGGCTTCTGAGTAATCATATTCCGCCAATTCCAACATATTTCGTTCTAACTCCATACCTGCACGGGCAGCGTAAGCGACGGCACTATCGGGGAATTGATTACATAGACGATTCAATTGGTCGTAAGCTTCTGTGTAATGCTTGTCTTTTTGGTTGAGCAAAGCAAGACCTAATTGTCCCTCAAAATTCCCAGGTACCAGCAAGAGAAGATTCTCATAATCGAGACGGGCGAAATTATACCGCCCTAATTTCTCATTCACAAAGGCACGGAAATACAATGCTGCGATATTGGTAGGATGAGTTTTTAAAACGATATCATATTCGTCTTTTGCCTTTCTCCATTCTTCAAGCTGGATATTCCAACCAGCTTTCTTCAATCTCAGGTCGATGGAATCGGGATGAAAAGACAATTCATTAGAAGCGTTCTTTAGGGAGTCACGCAATTGCTGTTTGGTTTGAGCTATACAATTCAAGCCAACACTTATCAATAACAAAAAGAAATATTTACGCATCCTGAAAACAAAATATGGGGGCATATATTCATACGCCCCCACTATCATTAGTAATTAATTGTTAATACTTCCACCTACAATGTCGAGCAATTCACTTGTAATAGCTTGCTGACGACTCTTATTATACTGCAAATTGAGTTCACGCAACAATTCATCAGCATTGTCAGTAGCCGTCTGCATAGCCACCATACGAGCAGCATGTTCAGAGGCATTAGAATCAAGCAATGCGGTATAAAGCATCAAATGGGCAAGCTTGGGTAACAGTAATCCAAGAACGGTATCCATGTCTGGCTCCACGATAAAATTATCGTTGAGCGGTTTCACGTTTTCTTGTTCTCTTGCTTGCTCACGCTCACGTTCCCTTCGTTTCAGATATTCCTGTGATTCCTTGGTAGCGAGCGTGGATGACAAATCACGTTCCTTGTCTCGCTCCAATTCCTCCGTTATATCTATGGGTAAGAATGTACTACGAGTAAGCACCTGCGAACCAGCACTTTTGAAATGATGGTAGAACAATTCCACGCGATCCAACTCACCATACAAGAATTTGGTGCCAAGTTCCATCGCAATGTCAATACACTGATGGATATTGGGCTTGTCTGCCAAGTCAGAAAAATCTCCGGCGATAGGATAGCCTAATTTGGATGCTTTCTCTGCCACTTTCCGCCCGATGGGATAGACTACGATGTTTTCTTTACCAAGATGTTCATACTCTTTCATTGCTTGCATCATCAGCTTGATGACATTAGCATTGAAGCCTCCACAAAGTGAACTATTGGAACTATAGACAATCAAGGCCACACGCTTCACGGGACGTTCCATGCTAAACACCGTCTGAGCATCAGCTTCACTGGCAAGAAACGTCTTGAGGATATGTTCGAGCATGTTCTCGTAAGGAAGCATATTCTCTATCATCACTTGTGCATGATGCAACTTGCTGGACGCAACCATCTTCATGGCACTCGTAATCTTACGGGTGCTATTCACAGAAGCAATCCTACCTTTAATTTCTTTTAATGAAGGCATAGTATATTAATCATGAGTGAATATTAGGCATAAGTGCCAGCAATATCAGCCATTATCTTTTCGATGGCATCGGTAGTAGCGTCGTCAATCTTACCATTTCCTAACGTCTCGATAATCTCTGGATGAGCATTGCGCACTTTCTCAAGGAAAGCATCCTGACACTCGCGCACCTTTTCGATAGGTACGTTACGCATCAGTCCGTGTACGCCACAATAAAGAATGGCAATCTGCTCGCCCACAGGCATTGGAGAATATTGAGGTTGGATAAGAAGTTGATTGTTCTTTCTACCACGGTCGAGAGTCATTGCCGTCACAGCATCCATGTCACTGGAGAACTTAGAGAATGCCTCCAACTCACGATACTGTGCTTGGTCAATCTTCAGCGTACCTGCCACTTTCTTCATAGACTTGATCTGGGCAGAACCACCCACACGACTCACTGAGATACCTACGTTAATGGCTGGACGGAAACCTTGGTTGAACAAATCCGACTCCAGGTAAATCTGTCCATCGGTGATAGAAATCACATTCGTAGGAATATAAGCAGATACGTCGCCAGCCTGTGTCTCAATGATAGGAAGAGCAGTAAGAGAACCACCTCCCTTTACATGACCTTTCATACATTCAGGCAGGTCGTTCATCTGTTCTGCCACTTCTTGTTGTTCGTTGATTTTAGCCGCACGCTCCAACAGACGTGAATGAAGATAGAACACGTCACCAGGATAAGCCTCACGACCAGATGGACGACGCAAGATCAGTGACACCTCACGATAAGCGACAGCCTGCTTAGACAGGTCATCATAAACCACCAATGCCGCATGTCCACGGTCACGGAAATACTCACCAATAGCAGCACCCGCAAATGGAGCATAATACTGCATGGCAGCAGGGTCGGCAGCCGTAGCACTTACGATAATGGTATAAGGCAAGGCACCATGCTCCTTCAAGTTTTGAACAAGAGCAGCAACGGTAGAAGCTTTCTGACCGATAGCCACGTAGATGCAATAAACAGGTTTACCTGCTTCGTAGAAACTCTTTTGATTGATAATGGCATCCACCGCAATGGCAGTCTTACCCGTTTGGCGGTCGCCAATAATAAGCTCACGCTGACCGCGACCGATAGGAATCATCGAATCGACGGCCTTCAAGCCCGTCTGCAAAGGCTCTTTCACAGGCTGACGATAAATCACACCTGGAGCCTTGCGGTCGAGTGGCATTTCAAAAGCACCAGTAAGGTCGATGTCACCTTTGCCATCGATGGCTTGTCCCAGAGGGTTGATGACACGTCCCAACATATTGTCGTTAACGAGAATCGACGCAATACGGTGGGTACGCTTCACTACCTGTCCCTCCTTGATACCAGCCGTAGAACCCAGAAGCACACAACCCACGTTGTCTTCCTCCAAGTTCATCACGATAGCCATCGTGCCATTTTCAAACTCCAACAACTCGTTAGCCTCGGCATTGCGAAGTCCGTAGATACGAGCCACACCATCACTCACTTGGAGTACGGTACCCACCTCATCAAACTTCGCCTGATTGCTAATGCCTTGCAATTGCTGAAGCAACACCTCCGACACTTCGCTTGGTTTTATTTTGTCTGACATTTCTTTTTTCTTTTTTTTATTATCCTGGGAATGCAGTAATACTTTATAAGAATACTTCTGCAAGCCCTATGGTTTATTTCTTCAATGTGGATAAGATGGAATTGAGCTTCGTCTTCACGCTCGCATCCATTCTATAAGTATCATATTCGAGAATAAACCCACCGATTATCTCAGGATCCACCTCGGTTTGAAACTCCACAGTTCCTTGAGTCTTCGTCTCCACCATTCGCTTCATCTTCGTCTCTGTTTCAGGAGATACGGCGGTGGCGGTGATAAGTCTTCCTCGGGTGATGTTCTTCTGTTGACGATAGAGTGCAACAAACGAATTAGCCATCAGTTGCAAGGTTTTCTCCCTGCCCTCATCGAGAACCAATTGCAGGAAACGTTTAGTCAGCTCTGTGGGTTTCTGTCCGCAAGCCGTTTCAAGCAGTTTCCTCTTTTGTTCTTTGGCGAGCATAGGATTGTCGATGGTGAATCGCAACTGTGGCACGTTTATATACGATGCTGCCAATGTCTGCATATCTGCATACACCTGACTGTCGCATTTCATTGCCGTAGCACTCTTCAGAAGCGCACGTGCGTACCTAACCGATATTACACCAAAATCCATAAGCTACGCTCGTTAGTTAATCGTTTTCTTGTCAACAGCTACCTCATCCAGCAGTCTCTCTATCAAATCCATCTGCTTCTTGTCGGAAGAAAGTTGTTGGCGCACCACCTTCTCGGCAATCTGGACACTGAGTTGAGCCACTTGAGAACGAATGTCACGAATGGCATTCTGTTTCTCCGCCTCAATCTCTGCCCTTGCTTCCGTCAGTAGTCGGGCGCCTTCTTCTCTTGCTTTTCCTTGAGCTTTCTCAACGATGGCATCGCGAGTTAGCGTAGCTTCTTTCAATATCTGCGCTTGTTTCTCGCGAGCTTCCTGCAAAATGGATTCACCTTCTTTTTGAATATTGGCAAGCCGTTCGTTTGCCTCGTGAGCCTTACGCAGACTCTCGTCGATGTAAGCCTTGCGCTCAGCGACCATGTTCACTATGACGGGGAATCCCCACTTCCATAGAATGAACAGGACGATGAGGAACACAAGCCCCATCCAAAACAGCAAGCCACTTTCAGGAATCAATAAATCCATGTATCTCTGACTGTTGGATTAATGGACAATATTAAAGAACGATAGCCAATACGGCGATAATCACACCGAAGAGAGCCACACCCTCTACAAGAGCGGCAGCAACAATCATACTTGAACG